>Ga0209060_10000050_pt1 | contig 332120 bp, 295 predicted proteins | sample Coa_R1_8_FD_187155 | JGI IMG/M metagenome (GOLD analysis project Ga0209060, IMG submission 187155) | Surface soil microbial communities from Centralia Pennsylvania, which are recovering from an underground coalmine fire - Coalmine... | ecosystem: Environmental > Terrestrial > Soil >... | reverse complement strand
GTCCCCAGCGGCTGCCGATTGCCGCTCCCGCCACCAAAGCCAGGCACCACACCGGTATCGAGAGCACCGGGAACATAAAGCCCATCATTCCCCCGGCAATCGATTTGTCGATAATTCTCGACGTCGCGAATCCCGCCGCCACCATCGCCGCCAGCATTCCCCATCGTTCCACGAGCGGCGCCCGGCCGAAGAAAAGCCACCACAGCAACACCACCAGCCCCAGCGCAATCGCTCCAAAGAACGCATAGATCGTGGTATCCGGCAAGATCCGGGGCATCACCCAAAACCCGAACCATTGCAGTGTCACGGCGGCTATTCCCGGCCAAAGCCGCAGTTGCCGTTCCCGGCGCCCTTTCGATTCTGAAGTGGAGGTCATACCAACCAAGACGCCCAAGGCCTTCTTCATGTTCTACAAAATTCCACCGGCCCCCGGGAGGGTGCCGCTGCGTCGTAATGATACCGAGGTCGTATACTGGGTGGCATCGGAACAGGCCGCCGGTTTTGCCTGAATATTCCGCTGGGAGCTGTCCGCCGCGCAGCTTCTTTTCGGGAAACACAATATGACGATCCAAAAACGGGTGCCTGTTTTCCTTGCAGTGACCCTGCTTTCTCTGCTTGCGGTGCTCTCTGCCAGCTCCCGTTTGCTCCTCCTGCAAAGCTTTCTGCGCCTCGAGGATCGCGATGTGCGTCTCAACATGCAACGCGCCGGGAATGCTCTCGCCGACGATCTGGCCGAAGTCAGCCGCTCCACACGCGACTACTCCGCCTACGATCGCATGTACGGTTTCATGCAGAGCCGTGATGCTGCGATCCCTCGAGCCGAATTCGGCAATCTCGACACGCTTCGCCTCAATTTCGTGGGAGTATTCGATCTTCAGGGCGAGATGCTGTTTTCCAGGGCCGTCGACCTGCCGGCTTTCCGGTTCGCACCTGTCCCTCGAGGGCTTGCCGAAGCCTTCTCCGCCTCCAGCCCCTTCCTGCGAAGGCCCGGCGCCGAGACGCCGATGGAAGGTGTGCTCGTTCTCTCCGACGGACCTATGCTGATTGCGCTTGCACCGATTCTTACGGGTGAGCGCCGCGGACCGGTCCGTGGAACCTTGGTGATGGGCAGGTGGCTGGATGCGGGCGAAATCAACCGTCTCGCCCAGAAGACGCGCCTGTCGCTTGCGCTGCAGTCTGCAGGCGCCGCTGTTGCGAGCGCCGATTTTGCCGCGGCGCGCCGCGCGCTCTCCCGCGACCAGCCAGTCTTTGTAAATCCTCTCGGTCCCGATTCCGTTGCCGGATATCTATTGGTCGCCGATCTGCAAGGCGCTCCCGCGCTGGTCCTCCGTGCCGAGATGCCCCGGCAAGTTTACGCGCAAGGCCGCGCTACGCTGCTCTACCTGATTTTCTGGCTGGTTGTCGCCGGCCTCTTATTCGGCGGAGCCATGCACTTTCTGCTCAACCGCTCCGTGCTCTCGCGTTTGGCCCGGCTCAGCCGCGATGTGGCCGCCATCGGAGAAACCCGCCGCTTTTCCGAACGCGTCCAGGTTGAGGGGGAGGATGAATTGACGACGCTAGGCGTCACCATCAACCAGACCCTCGGGGAATTGGAAGACGCCGAAGAGGCGTTGGTACGCTCCAACAGCGAATTGGAAGCGCGCGTCAAGGCGCGCACCGCCGAACTGGAATTGAGCAAAGAAGCCGCCGAGGCTGCCAGCCGCGCCAAGAGCGAATTCATGGCCAACATGAGCCACGAGCTTCGCACCCCCATGAACGGCATCATCGGCATGCTTGACCTCTCCCTCAGCACCGACCAGGCAGAGGAACAACGCGATTACCTCGAAACCGCGCGCTCGTCAGCCGGATCGCTGATGACGATCATCAAAGACCTGCTCGACTTTTCCAGGCTCGAGGCGAAACAGCTCGATCTGCGGCGCGTCAAGTTCGAGATCAGCGAGTGTATGGGCACCGCGGTTCGGACTTTGCAGCCAGCCGCCGCGCAAAAAGGCCTCTCGGTCTCAGCCGAAGTTGGCGCGGGCGTCGCTCGATGGGTGGTGGGCGACCCCGTCTGGCTGGGTCAGATCCTGCTGAACCTGATCGGCAATGCCATCAAATTCACCGAATCTGGAGGGATAACCGTGCGCGTCAATGCCGCCCAGGATTCGTGCGAAAAACTCGAGCTGCACTTTTCCGTCTCGGATACGGGAATCGGAATTCCTCCAGAAATGCAGCAAATCATCTTTGAGCGCTTCACACAGGTCGATATGTCGACCACTCGAAAGTATGGCGGTCTCGGCCTTGGCCTTGCGACCTGTGTGCAACTCGTCAGGGAGATGGAAGGTCGCATCTGGGTGGATAGCCAGGTGGGCCATGGAAGCACGTTCCACTTCACCGTGCGGCTGGAGCGTGCTCTAGAGCCCGAGCCCGCTGCCGTGCTGGGTTGATTACAAAAGGCTGCACTCAATCAGGTTGAGTTCGTGGCTTACTTTTTCGCGCATCTCTTCTAGAGGCGGGCGCGCACCGCTCGCGGATGGAGACAGCATCTTCTCCAGCGCGGCGTGGTCCCATTCGCGCTCCCTGCCCACGGCGTGAAACCCCGAGAGGCTTGCCGCCCGGCATGCCGCCTGCACCAAGACGCGTCCGCTCGGGCTTTCCGGCGTGATCTCGTCATGATGATGCGCAATCGCATCCGTAAGAGCCGCCTGAAAGTTCCACGATCGCGCCAGATGCCCGCCCGCCAGGCAGTGGTCCATCTTCAGAACCTCCCGCTCCAACGCGCAAGGATCCTCAGCGTCAGCCACCGAAGCCTTTTCGAAAAACTGCCCGTACTTCTCGGGTGCCAGCATCACGAGCGCGATGCGGCCGAGATCGTGCATCAGGGCCGCAGTGTAGGTGCTGGTTTTGTCCAGCCGGTACCACTGGGCAATCAATTCGCCCCAAAGCGCCGCGGCCAGGCTGTGGCGCCAGATCGCGCCGCGAATGGGGTCGGCCGTTCCGCTAATGTAGCCTTTGAGTGCAACCGTGATCAGCATGTCGCGCACACGGTTCGCGCCCATCAGACACAGCGCCTGTAAAACGTTCGTGACCCGTTGCCGAAATCCGTAGAGCGAGGAATTCGCCAGCCGCAGCACCTGGCCCGAGAGAGCGGTGTCCGTCATGATCAACCGCGAGACTTCGCGAAAATCTGCTTCGTCGCCGCTGATCACCGTGAGCAGCCGCAATGCAACCGCGGGAAACGCCGGCAGCACCTTGAGAGCCGATAATTGGCTGAAAGTAATTTCCGGCTTGGAGTGCTGCGGTGAGAGCGGTGGCATGCGGGAGCGCTGTCCACCTCAGTGTAACGCGGACCCGGCCCGAGGCTTGCGGAGCATTCGAAGCCGACGGCGGCCGAGGGAGGCCTACTTCCACACGATTTTTGCGGTGTTCAAAAATTGCAGCAGGTCCACTCCTGCACCAATCGCGTAGTCGTCGCGGCTCGGCCGGTCTGTGATGTACAGGGTGTTCGTGTTAGTCAACAACGCATTGGCGGGCGCTCCCATCAACGGAAACGTAGCCGCCCGTGCACCGCCCCAGTGCAACTGCGCTGTCGCGAACAGAAAGATTGCCGACCAGATCCCCTGTTTTCCGGTCGACAGGGGATAGAATGCCTCTACCCGGCTTACCACGCCCCGCAGACGGCCCGCTGTGATCAGTTCGTTCTGCCCTATGGTCGCGGTGATCATAGCCGGCGGCGTCCGGAGTCCGTTTCCCTTCTCATCGGCATACCGTGTGGTCAACCGGAATCCCCCGAAGTATTCCTTGAAGTACCGGTCCGGAAAAGGCGGTAGGAAGGCGACATATTGATATGCCGGTTCCGCTGCCGCCGGATAGGCTTTCATGAAGCTGCCGTAGAGTGGCGAGTTCACCGGATTTTGAAACGCCGGGACAGTGGAAAACGGCGGCGCTGACGTCAATGACCCGCTGGCCCCAAAGCCTGCCACGAATGACAGCCGAAATCTCTGCCGCGTGTCTCCAGCCTTACCCCGCGCGCCGCTGGTCGAACTCATCCGTACATCTATACCGGTGACGAATTCCGCGGTTTGAGCCATTTCATTGAATTTCAAACTTGCGGCACTCGACGCCAGCGCTCCGGCGGAAATGGCAGACCCCATAGACCGCGGCGCACTCGCAATACGCACGTCGCCCCACCATCGGAGCCGCGGCTCGCCGTCTCCGTTTGAGGTACCGAACAGCCCGGGAACGGGCCGGCTCACGAAGAAGTCGAGGAAGAATTTGCGTACGCTGTCTGATCCGCTGGCGCCCGTTTGCTCAAATCCGAAAACGGAATGGAACTCTTCGCCCGTCCATTGTGAGCCGGCCTTGCTCGCATCCCCCGGCGCACTCTGCGCCGCTGTCAGCGCCGCGAATATCACCCCCGCAATCATCAATCGCACGATTTTGCCTCCGTTGTAAGATGGCCTAACACCCAATGCCTGATCTCGTCCGTTACGAAGTACGCGACCACGTTGCCGTCATCACCGTCGATAACCCGCCTGTGAACGCTCTCAGCCCAGGCGTCCCCGAAGCCATTGAAGCTTTCGTGGCGCGAGCCGCGGAAGACCCCGGCGTCCGGGCGGCTATTTTGATCGGCGCCGGAAGCACCTTTATCGCGGGCGCAGACATCCGCTTTTTCGAAACCATCACCACCCGCGCCGCTTCCGTCGAACGTTCCCGCGTCATTCACGCGCGCCTGCGGCACATCGAGGATTGCCCCAAGCCCGTCATCGCGGCGATCCATGGGACGGCATTAGGCGGCGGGCTCGAGTTCGCCATGGCCTGCCATTACCGTGTGGCCATTCCTGCCGCGAAAGTCGGACAGCCGGAAGTGCTGCTCGGCATCATTCCCGGCGCCGCCGGAACGCAGCGCCTGCCGCGATTGTGCGGCGCAGAACTAGCTATCGAGATGTGCACCCTCGGCCAGCACGTTCCCGCCGCGCGCGCCGCAGAAGCCGGCATCATTGACCGCATTGTTGAAGGCGATCTCCTCGCCGGGGCCGCTGCTTTCGCGCTCGAAAAGGCGCAAGCCGGCGAGATTCGCAAATCACGCGAGCAGCAGGCAAAACTGGCGGATGTTCCCGCCGCCATCGCCGCTTGCGCGCACGCCCGTCACAATTTGAAGAAGACCGCACGCGGCGCCCACGCCCCGTATGCCGCGGTTGATGCCATTCAGGCCGGAATCGAGCTCGGCTTCGATGCCGGTTCCGAGCACGAAATCGAAATCTTCGCCGGCTGCGTGCTCTCCGCGCAATCCCGCGCCATGGTGAAACTGTTTTTCGCGGAGCGTGAAGTGGTCAAGATTCCCGATGTCCCCAGGGACACTCCCACACGCGAGATCCGTTCCGCCGCCGTCGTCGGCGCAGGGACCATGGGCGGCGGAATCGCCATGAATTACGCCAATGCCGGCATCCCGGTGCGGCTCAAAGAAGTGACCCAGGAAGCGCTTGACCGCGGCTTCGCCACCATTCGCCGCAACTACGAGTCGTCACTGGCCAAGGGCCGCATCAGCCGCGCCCAGCTCGACCGCACCCTCTCTCTGATCACGCCCACACTCAGCTACGACGGTTTCGACCAGGTCGACATTGTCACCGAGGCCGTTTTCGAGAACATGGATCTGAAAAAAGTGACCTTCGCCGAACTGGGCCGCGTCACCAGGCCCGATTGCATCCTCGCTACCAACACCTCGACGCTCGATATCGATCAATTTGCGCAGGCGAGCGGCCGTCCGGCTCAAGTCATCGGAACTCACTATTTCAGCCCAGCCAATGTCATGAAGCTGGTGGAAGTGGTGCGCGGCCGCGAATCGTCGAAGGAAACCATCGCTACCGCAATGAAAGTTGCCAAAAAGCTGAACAAGGTGGGCGTACTGGTCGGGAATTGTTTTGGGTTTGTGGCGAATCGCATGCTCGCGTATTACATGCGGGAAGCCTATTTGCTGCTGGAAGAAGGCGCCAGCGTTTCCCAAATTGATCACGCTCTGACCGATTTCGGTATGCCCGTCGGTCCGTTCGCCATGCAGGACATCGCCGGTATCGACGTCGGCGCGCGCATCCGCCAATATCTGCGCTCTGTCGGCAAACACCGCGCCGAGGGCCCGGAATCCCCGGTTCCCGACTGGCTGTACGAAATGGGGCGCTACGGGCAGAAAACCGGATCAGGCTGGTACCGCTACGAGGCCGGCAGCCGCACACCGATTCCCGATCCGCTCATCGACGAACTGGCAAAAAAAGCCGCTGATGAGCGCGGCATCCGCCACCGAACGATTTCCGAAGACGAGATCATTGCCCGCATTATGACCGCGCTCGCCAACGAAGGCGCCAACATTCTGCAAGAAGGTTACGCCGCCCGGCCCGGCGATATCGACGTCATTTACGTTTACGGCTTTGGCTTCCCCCGGCACCGCGGCGGCCCCATGTTTTACGCCGATAGCGTCGGACTCCCCACGATTCTCGACAACGTTCGCCGCTACCGGGATCAATTTGGTGACCATTGGCGCCCTGCACCGCTATTAGAACAGCTGGTTCAAGCGGGAAAAAGCTTTTACGGCGCGTAAGCTGTTCCAACCGCGAGGAAAACAAATTTGCCAAATCTGCTACCGGCCGAGCGCCGCAGCCAGATCCTCCTTCAAATCCTCGACGTCTTCGACGCCCACCGACAGGCGCACGAGAGTATCGCCGATACCCATAGCCTTGCGGCGGTCGGCCGGGAGCGAGGCGTGCGTCATGATGGCGGGGTGCTCAATAAGGCTCTCCACACCTCCCAGGCTTTCGGCCAGCGCAAAGAGGCGGCAGTTTTCCAAGAATTTTCGCGTGGAGGCGAGGTCTCCTCGCAACACTGCAGACACCATGCCGCCGAAGCCACTCATCTGCCGCCGGGCGAGGGCATGTTGCGGATGAGACGGCAGGCCCGGGTAAATCACGCGTTCGACGCCGGGGTGCTGCTCCAGCCACTGCGCAATGGCCAGTGCGTTTTCGCAATGACGCTCCATACGAAGGTGCAAAGTCTTTAGCCCGCGCAGCGCGAGAAATGCGTCGAACGGGCCGGCAATGGCGCCCACCGCATTTTGCAGGAAGCCGAGACGGTCCGCCAGATCGCGGTTCTCGCCCACAACCACGACGCCACCCACGATATCGGAGTGACCGTTGAGATATTTCGTGGCGGAGTGCATCACGAGATCGAAGCCGAGGTCGAGCGGGCGCTGGACGTAAGGGCTGGCGAAGGTGTTGTCGGCAACGGTGAGGATCCCTCGTGATTTGGCGAACCCGGCTACCGCCTGCACGTCGATCAGTTTCAGCAGAGGATTCGATGGCGTTTCGATCCAGATCATGCGGGTGCGCGGCTTGACCGCGGCTGAGAGCGCGGCAGGATCGGACAGATCGGCAAAGGTGAAATCGAGGCCGGCGGAGCGGCGGCGCACACGCTCGAAGAGGCGGTAGGTGCCGCCGTAAAGATCATCCGAAGCGACGACGTGATCGCCGGTATCGAGAAGGTCGAGGATGGTGGCGGTGGCCGCGACGCCCGACGCAAAGGCGAAGCCGCGCGTGCCGCTTTCGAGACTGGCGACGCATCGTTCGTACGCGGAGCGCGTAGGATTGATGCTGCGCGCGTAGTCGTAGCCTTTGTGCACGCCCGGACTCTGCTGCACATACGTGGAGTTCGCATAAATGGGCGTCATGATCGCGCCTGTCGTGGGGTCGGGTTCCTGGCCCGCGTGGATGGCGCGAGTGGAGAAGCGATGGGTCATAGATTGATTATTTCAAGGGTTGGATGGTTTTGTAGCCGCTAACGCGATGTCCGCCCGGACACCTGAGATGATTTTCCCGGAGCTGCGATAAGATACACTGACCACGGCAGGTATCATGGCCCTCGCTCCTTCAACTCGATTGGGCCCGTACGAGATCATCTCGGCAATCGGCGCTGGTGGTATGGGCGAAGTGTATCGCGCTCGCGACACGCGGCTGGAGCGCGTGGTGGCGATTAAAATTCTACCCTCGCATCTTTCCAGCAATCCGCAGGCCCGCGAGCGATTCGATCGTGAAGCCAAGGCAATTTCCAGTTTGAGCCACCCGCATATCTGTCAGCTATACGATGTCGGCCATCAGGACGGCGTCGACTTCCTGGTGATGGAGTACCTGGAGGGCGAGACGCTGGCGGGTAAATTACGCAAAGGACCACTGCCCCTGGAGCAGGTCTTGCGCTATGCGGTTCAGATCACAGGCGCTTTGGATGCGGCGCACAGGCACGGAGTGATTCACCGGGATCTAAAACCCGGCAACATTATTCTGACCAAGACAGGCGCGAAGATCGTCGATTTCGGGCTGGCGAAAATGCACGCAGCGGAAGCGGTCTCGGGCGTGACGGCAATGGTGACGCAAACCACGCCGCTCACCGGCGAGGGCGCCATTCTGGGAACCCTGCAGTACATGGCGCCGGAACAGTTGGAAGGTGGCGATGCCGACGCGCGGACGGACATCTTTGCGCTGGGAGCGGTGATTTACGAAATGGCGACGGGCCGCAGGGCGTTCGAAGGCAAGAGCCAGGCGAGCTTGATTTCCGCCATCATGAGCGCGGAACCACCGGCCCTTTCAAGTTTGCAGTCCATGACGCCGCCGCTGCTGGATCATGTTGTGCGGACTTGCATGGCGAAAGATCCCGATGCCCGATGGCAGACGGCCCATGACATTCTCATCGAGCTGAACTGGATCGCCCAATCAGGCGCTCAGCCTGACGCGGCCAAGCCTTCGACTGCGATCCGTACGAAGAAGGATGTCGTTCCTTGGGCAATTGCCGGGGTAACGGGGCTTGCGGCCGTTATTCTTGTGTTCCTTCATTTCGGACGCACTCCCGCGCCTGTTCATCCGGTTCGCTTTCAGACGGAGGTGCCCGAGAACGTGACGCTTGGATGGAATGATACCCCGGTGGTCTCTCCCGACGGCCAGCGTTTTGTCTTCAGCGGCTTGAACACGGATGGCAACTCGCAGCTTTGGCTCCGGGCGCTGGATTCGACGGAAATCCGATCGGTGCCTGGAACCGAGGGGGCGACGTTACCGTTCTGGTCTCCCGACAGCCGGTCCGTGGCTTTCTTCTCTCAATCGAAGCTCAAGAAAACTGACCTTTCGGGCACGCCGGTTGAAGTGCTTGCAAGCACCGATGATTTTCCTGGTGGAGGCTCGTGGAGTGCATCGGCGGGAATTATCTTCAGCAACCGAAATCGTCTGGAGCAAATTTCATCGGAAGGCGGTGCGGAGACACGAACAGTAGCCCTCGATCCAGCGGTCCGCGCAATCATTGCCGAATGGCCCCAGTTTCTGCCCGATGGGCGGCATTATCTTGTTCACTTGGTCAGCAGCGATACCGGAAAAAACGGCATCTATGTTTGCTCGCTCGATTCCCGCGAGTGCAGACTGCTGGTGAGCACGGACGCAAACCCGGCGTACGCCGCACCTGGTTTCGTCGTATATGGTCGCGGCGATACGCTAATGGCTCAAGCTTTTCATCCGAATGACCTCCGTGTCAGCGGTGAGCCGTTTTCCGTTGCGGAACACGTCGGCGCGATGTCGTTCCGAACGGGTCGGATGTTCTCCGTCTCACAAACCGGGGTGTTGGTCTATCGCCGGGCTGATTCAGGTATTGTGCAGTTGGCCTGGTACAGCCGTGACGGCAGGCGCCTGGGACCAGTAGGGGAACCGGGTCCCTACGGGATTATCCGCTTGTCTCCCGACGAACGCCGTCTGGCGATGGAGCGTCTCGATCCCCAAATTCGCACACATGACATTTGGACCTTGGAACTCGCGAGCGGGATCTTAACGCGTCAGACATTTCATCCCACCGATGACACAGATCCGGTCTGGTCGCCAGACAGCCGCGAGCTGGTTTTCACTTCGAATCCTAATGGGACTGATGATCTGTTCCAGAAGCTTCTTGGGGGCAGTGACGAGCATCTGTTGCTTGGGGCTACGCCCTACCAAAAATATCCTAAATTCTGGTTGAGGGATGGAAAGTCAATTCTCTTCCTGGATACGAACGGCAAAGAGTTCTACCAATTGCCGCTTGCGGGCGAGCGAAAACCTGTTTTGCTGTCAAAGTCGGAGTTCACCAGAGACAATCCGGTGCTATCCCCCGACGAGCATTGGATCGCTTACAACTCGTTGGAGTCGGGCCGCTGGGAGGTTTACATCGCGTCTTTTCCGGCGTTTGACGAAAAGCGCCAGGTTTCAGTGAGCGGCGGCTGTCAGCCTTTGTGGCGAAAGGATGGCAAGGAACTTTTTTATCGCACCCTGGAAGGCAGGATGATGGCGGCAGAGGTAAAGAACGGAACGGTGCTACAGACCGGAGTGCCCCAAGCCTTGTTCCAGACGCGAGGGAGGCTCAATCCCATCCAGAGTGAGTACTGCGTGACTGGTGACGGCAAGAGATTCCTTTTCCGTGAGCCGGTTGGCGAAAGCGCGGCCCCAATTACGGTTGTTCTCAACTGGCAGGCCGGGCTGAAGAAGTAGGCGATCAGGGGCGTCCGGCAGATCCATATAAGTCTGATGCAGGTAACGGACTTTAAAACGATTCATCCATCAGCATTTGCGCGGATGCCGCGTTCAGACTATTTCAGCCGGCGGCGCAGGTGGCTGAGGAAATCAGAGCGCGTAATCAGCCCGCGGAAATGATCGTCTTCGACGACCAGGGCAACCAGTCCCTGGTCAAGGATGCGGCGCACATCTTCGAGTGAAGCCGAAGGCGGGACGGTTTCGAGCCGGCTGGTCATGGCGGTGCGCACCGGCCGGCGGAAATGCGATTCGTCGTCGTGCACGGCGAGCAGCAGGTCCGATTCGTCCAGGATGCCGACGGCGCGGCCTTCTTCCACAACAGGCACCTGCGAGACATCGGCGATGCGCATGCGCTGGAAGGCAGTGAGCAACGTATCGTCGGGCGTTACGGTGATCACCGCGCCTTCTTCATAGCGACGCGTCAACAGATCGCGCAGCGTGCCGGTGGCCGGGCGCTCCATGTAGCCCTGGTCGATCATCCAGTAATCGTTGAACATCTTCGACAGGTACTTATTGCCGCTGTCGCAGACAAGCGTCACGATGCGCTTGGGGCTGGACTGCCCGCGTCCGTATTGCAGAGCGGCCGCGACGAGGGTACCGGTAGTCGACCCGGCGAGTATACCGGCTTTACGCAGAAGGTCACGCGCGGTGAAAAAGCTTTCTTTGTCGGAGATGCTGAACGCCTGGCGCACACGCGAGAGGTCGGCAATCCGGGGCACACAGCTTCCTCCGATGCCCTCCACCGCATAAGAGCCTGTTGGCCCGGGCTGCCCGGTGAGGGCATACCCGGCAAGCACGGAGCCCACGGGGTCGGCCAGGATCATTTCGGTTTGAGGAGAGACCCGCGCGAAATAGCGGCTCAGGCCGGTGAGCGTACCGCCCGAACCTACGCCGCACACTACGGCATCCACCTGATGCCCCATCTGCTCCCAGATTTCGGGTCCGGTGGTGCGTTCGTGAGCCAGAGGATTGGCGGAATTGGTGAACTGGTTGACGTAATACGCGCCGGGAGTGCGGGAGGCGATACGCGCGGCCATGTCCTGGTAGTAGTCGGGATGGCCGGGGCTGACGTCGGAACGGGTGATGCGAATGTCGGTGCCTAGGGCGCGCAGGTGCGCGATTTTTTCCGCCGACATTTTGTCGGGAATGACCAGGATCAGCCCGTAACCCTTCACCGCGGCGACCAGCGCCAGGCCAAGACCGGTGTTGCCGGCGGTAGCCTCCACAATGGTTTCGCCGGGACGGAGAGCGCCGGAACGCTCCGCGGCCTCCACCATGGAAAGGGCCATGCGGTCCTTGATGGAGCCGCCGGGATTCTGGCTTTCGAGCTTAAGGAACAGCCGGCACGGCCCGGCGTCGAAGCCCGTAAGCTCGACGATGGGCGTGTTGCCGATCAGGTCGAGGACAGAAGAAGGGATGAAAGGCGCGGACATGGGACCTCTCCTACAGTGTCGCGCGAAGTGAATCGGGGCGAGGCAGCGCCTCGCCCCAAAAGAGCAGTTCGTGACCGGGCCTTGGCCCGTGTAGGCGTCAGAATCGGATATAAGCGCCGAACTGAATAATGCGCGGAATCGTGGAGGTGGCGATTATCTTTCCGAAGTTCGATCCATTTACGTTGTAACTGATACCGGAGGTATTCCCATCCTGCCCGACCGTGAAGTTCGGGTGGTTGGTGAAATTGAAAAACGCCGCCTGAAAATCGACTTTGATCCGCTCGGTGAGCGGAATGCTCTTGATCAATTGCGCATCCCACTCGAAAAGATTGGGGCCGGTAAACATCCGGCGCTGGATGTAGCCGTCGGTGCCCGGGCCTGGGTCGAGGAATACCTGACCGCTGAACGTCGGCTGACCGAACGGCGCGACGCCGCGACCACTGGGAGCGATAGCACCAGGGTTAACAAAGTACGGGCCGTTGCCGGTCATGAAGAAGCCTGTGGTGCCGCCGGGAATCGTTCCGGAGAGCGAATCCACGGTGTTGTACAGCGCGCGGCTACCGCCTCGGTTCAGCGTACCAAGCTGAGAAACTATGGAGTATGGCGAGCCGCCCTGGTAAGTCACAATACCGCTTGCAGTCCAGCCCCCGATGACGCGGTTCACGAGGCTGTTCCCACTGAACCGATGACCCTGACCCAACGGGATCGCCACGACGTAGTTGGCCTTCAAACAGTTCGTCAGATCAAACGGGGCGCGCGCCTTGTCCAGCCTGCCGTTACTCAGGTCAAGATACGGCTCGAAGCGGTTGTTGTTCAAATCGCTGTTAGTGTCGGCTAGTGCTTTTGAAAACACATAGTTGATCTGGAGCTGCTGCCCGTTTGGCAAGCTGCGGCGAACATCGATCTGGGCGGAGTGATAACTGGAATAAGCACCGCTAATCAAGACGTCCATGCCGAGACCGTACGGGCTAGGAAAGAAGCTATACCCGCCGTTGAGTCCGGGTACGAAAACTTGTTGATAGATGCTCGCCAACTGGCCGGCCTGGCCCTGCGCCAACAATCCGGCAACAGTGGGATCGTTCAGGAAGCCTCCGCCAGGCAGGTTTCCGCTGAAGAACGGAACCGGCACACTCCCTTTGATCGCGGGGTTGTAACTTCCATCCGCGCCTTGACCGGCCGCCAGCGCCAAAAAAACATTACTACGAGCCTTAATGAAGTCCGACAAGTAAGCCGTATTAGCCACTTGCACCTGGTTGTAGTCGATACCGCGCCACTCATGAACGCCGTGATTGCCGATGTAGCGGACATCGATGACGAACTTCTTCACTTCCTGCTGGACGCTGAGGCTCCATTGTTGAATGTACGGTGTCTGGAGATTCGGAATGATCATGCCCCCGGCGTTTCCGGGGCCAGTATCGTTGAGATTATCCAGGAATGTACGCGGCACCTTCAGCGTTGGAGTGGGAATGGAAGGCGGATGGGAGACCGTCGGACCAGAGACGTTGGGATCGGTAAAGGTATTCTGGAGGCCGGCGTTGATGCCGATGTAATTCTGCGCCGCGATGATGGAGTCGTCATTGAAATAAGAAAGACTGTATCCTCCGCGAACCGCAGTCTTTCCATTGCCGAAGACGTCCCATGCAAATCCTGCGCTGGGTGCGAAGTTCTTTTTGCTGGCGTTATAGTAGGGACGCCCCACAGAATTCCCTCCGAAATTGAGCGTCGCATTCGAGAGAATGGTGGATATGTAGTTGCCATTGGTGACTTCCGGAGTCAGGAACAAGGAATTGGCCTCATTGAGGGCCGGGTAGTAATCCCAGCGCAGTCCGGCGGTCGCCGTATAACGCGGGCGGATTTTCCACTTGTCGGAGACGTAAGCGGAATAAGTGTCGTACTGATAATTGCGAACATTAGTTGCCCCCGGAACAAATCCCGAGGTCCGGCTGGTGACGTTGAACGTCTGCTGACTTTGGCTGATAATGCCCGCCAGAGTCGCCAAAAGATTGTTGGCTGTGGCCACATCGTTGGCATTGGCATTGGGAAGCCCGGGAACTGTGCTCAGCCCGTTTGGATTCGAAGCGCTGAACCCGAGGTTGTAGATGGGGGCGAGAACGCCGCCGTTATTGTCGTACGATTTGACCCGAATGTTCTGCTGCTGGTAGCCGAAGGTCACAGTGTGGTTTCCATGCACCCAATTGGCGTTGTCCTGCCAAGCGTAAGTGTCGGTAAACCTGCCCTGGGGCGCAAAGGCAAATTCGCCCGGAAAATCAATAATCGGGCTGTTCAGATAAGCGGGAGGAATAGGTGTCCGAACGCCAAAGGGCGCCGGGGCAAGGTTGAAACCGCCCCGCAGCTCGTTGGTCAGGTTCGGGAGCGGATTCCACCGCCAGCCGACGGAAAGCAGTCTGGAGTTGTTGTCGTTGAAGGTGGGGGGTATGGTAGTGAAGTACGCGTCGTCGCCGTCTGTCGCGCGGTCCACCACCCAGCGGTTCCATGTATAAGTCCCGAAGAATACGTTCTTAGGCGACAGCGCGTAGTCGATGCGGCCAAGAATGTTGTCCCTGGTTGAGTTGTTTCTGGCGTTGAACTGATAGCCGCCGGTATTCAGCCCATCCCCCAGAAGGGGATTGTTGGGTAAGGGCATTTGACCCAGCAATTTGGCAACATAGGGATCGATGGAATTGTGGGTGGCCGTGAGAATGTTGGAGCTCTGTCCGCTGCCGTCGGTCAGCGTCATGATCCCCTGGCGGGCACTCGATGTCAGCACAGTCCAATTCTGAAGGGCTTCCTGGCGGAGCCGGTAGGCCTCATAGGAAGCATAAAAGAACAGCTTGTCTTTGATTATGGGGCCGCCAACGGTGGCGCCGAACTGATTCAGGTTCAGGAACGGCTTGGGCGTCCCGACCTGATTCGAGAACCATTGATTGGCAGCTACGGCGCTGTTGCGGTTGTAGTAGTATCCCGACCCGTGGAATTGATCGGTCCCGGAAGGCGTGGTCATGGTGATCTGTGTGGCGCCTATTCCATAGTTGCTCGGTTCGTTTGCGGAAGAGATCGTGAACTCGGCAACCTGAGCGATGGTCAGATTGTTGGCTTGGATATCAAGACCGCTAAGGCGGATGAACTGATCCTGAACGTTGATGCCATCGAGCGTAACGTTCGTTGCCTGAGAACGCATTCCGTTGATGACCGTACTCCCGCCGGGTACTCCGTTCTGCTCAACTCCAGCTTGCGTGGAGTACAGGTTAAGGATTTGCCGGTCCAAAACCGGGAGATTGGTCACCTGATCCTGTGTGAGCGTCGTTGCGACCTCATACGTGGTGTTTTGGACACCGACCGGACTCTCCACTACGTCAACCGTCTGTGAGGTCGTGGCAAGTTGCAGCTTTAACGGAGGGAGTGAAGTCTCCTTTCCGGGATCGATTGTAACGCTGGCGAGATTCAGTTTGGCGAAGCCCGGGGCCTCAACCGTCAACTGATAAAGACCGGGCTTGATAACCGGAATGGAGAAGCTGCCGTCAATGCCTGATTTAGCCTGAAGGATGGCAGCTTTTCCGCCGGGAAGAAGGACTTCGACGTTAGCATTGGGCACAGCCGCTCCGTCCGGATCGAGCACGGACCCCGTCAAGGTCCCATTATTCTGAGCGCGCAAAGGAACCAGTGACAACGTTGAAAACAGCACGGCCAACGCTAAAACCACTGCGGCTTTTTTCATAGATTTTTCGTCCTCTTTCCGGAAGTGCAGCGCGGCACCTCCCAGAACCCTGTTTCGGCCATCATAAAACGAAATCGCCGGTGAGCGCTACAGCGAAGTCTAAGCGGATGATTACAAGGGCAAAGTGAGTCAAATAAGACACGAAACGCGATTAAAGCCGGGCGCCCGAATGGACTAACTTTGGATAGTGCTTCGCAGTCGACAGGCGCGCCGGGGTTTGCTATGCTATTAACTGATTAGTTGTGTCCAGTTTCCCTCACGCCGGTGGTTGGTTTTTAGCCGCTCCCACCTTCAACACTGACTAAACAAGGAGCACAAAGTAGCCAATGGCTGCCAATCCGTATAACCAAGGCGCCCAGGTTGAGCACACGATTTTCGGCCTGGGTACCGTGATGTCGATTAATGAGGAACGCATCGTGATCAAGTTTGACGATCACGGCGAAAAGAAGTTCGTCACCCCCATGGTGGTTGGATCGCTGAAGAAGAGCGACCGCCAGCCTCCTGCCGAAAAGCGCGCATCCAGGCGCAAAAAAGCGACACCAGCCGCACAGTAGCCATCCAGGAACGATCTCCCTTGAACGCCAGACAGAAACGTCTTTTTGACGAAGCCAAAAAAAAGAATCCCAGCCTGAAAATGCCTGAGGAACAGCCGGTAGCGAGCTGGACCGAGGACGACTTGGCGCTGATCAAGCAGGGCGTGGGCGACAAATCCGGCCGGCCGGTTCAGGCGGCGGGTGGAGAACCGGGAGCGGAGGGCGAAATGCCCGCCGCGGAAACCGGTTCAGTCGTGACCTATTTCGAAGAAAAGGGTTTCGGATTTCTCCGCCCGGACGGCGGCGGCCGCGACATTTTCTTCCACATTTCCAGGCTGAACGAAGGCCAGGCCAGCGATCTGGTGCCGGGCGCGCGAGTGGTCTACGAACTGGGTATGGACCGGACGGGCAAAATGGCCGCCAGCAGCGTGCGCGTGGTTCCTGCACAAGCCTGACGAGACCGATTTCTTCCATCCACGTCTCCTGTGTGGTTAGCGTAAAATAAAGCACCCCAGGAGGGTCCATGAAGACAATTGGTCTGGTACTTTGCGTCTCTTTGAGCGCAGCGCTCGCGTATGCGCAATCCGCTTCCGATCCGCTGAGCGGCGGGATTCGCGGAATTTACAATATCAGCAAGAATAATGTCGTCCGAGCCGCCGAAAAGATGCCGGAGGAGAACTACGCGTTCAAGCCGACGCCGGAGGTGCGAAGCTTCGGCCAGATTGTCGGGCACGTGGCGGATGCGCAATACCTGTTCTGTTCGGCGGCGCTAGGAGAAAAGAATCCCGCGCCGGGAATCGAGAAGAGCAAGACGAGCAAGGCCGATCTGGTGAGCGCGCTGAACGATGCGTTCGCATACTGCGATAAAGCCTTTGACGCCACCACAGACGCGCATGCGGCTGACATGGTTAAATTCTTCGGGCAGGACCGGACGAAACTGTCCATCCTGGCTTTCGATACGGCCCACAACATGGAGCACTACGGAAACCTGGTTACCTATATGCGCATCAAGGGCCTGGTGCCGCCTTCGAGTGAGCCGCGGAAGTAGAGACTGCCGAGGCGCGGCGCGCGTCTATTTGCCGCCGAAATCAAGGCCTACGGAGAGGTGTTCGTAGTGCCCGGTAATCTTGAACGGAACCACCGTCACCGCGGGCTTCTTGCGGAGAAACGGCGTCATCATCTTTAAGAAAAACGACTTGAAGCCGGAGGTGGCGGCAGCCGGCGAGCCGGTGGTCGTCAGTTTGCCATGAAAATCGACCTTCTTTGAAATCAGCCCAAAGGTTCCGTGCAGTTCAGCCCAAGCGCCCGGCACGCCGAATGAGATTTTGGTAAACGTCGCGACGCCGCCGCTGACGGCCACATGACCGGTGAGATCGGACAGGACGGTTTCCGGATCTTCCTGGGGGTCTCGACCGGATTGGTGGGTTGCGCTTTGGCTGAGGCGAGCGATACTCGATTGCGTTTCCCGGTTGCGAAACTCGCTACCCGCAATTCCAAAATCCCCCTGCATTTCGAGCTTTCTGAGGAACGGCTGCGGCAGAGGCGGAACGCGGGCGCTGGCGCGGAGGCTGACCGTTCCCGAAATGGGAGGGCTCTTGGCTCGGACGAACATGCGAAACAGGTCTTCAGCGCGGCCCCGGTTTATGTTGATTTGGAAATCGACGGTCTTGCCGGTTTCGCCTTCTTTGCCGGCTACCTTGCCTGTGATGGTAGCGTTGGTTTTCCATTCATGCGCTTCGACCGGCTGCAGAAAGGTGTCGCCGTTGGTTGCGTTGACAATGGCCTGAAACTCGGTGCTGAGCGGAATGGTATGGCTGGCATCGTCGATATGGAGATTGGGAACGCCGGCCTTACCGCTTACAGCCAGATGGGCCAGGGCGCCTTCGAACTGCCCTTCGGAGGTCAGCGTTCCAGCCAGCTTTTCGAACACGCCGAGGTTCGCGTTGCTGTACGTATATGAGCCACGGACAACGGTACGTCCGGGGTCTTTCTCGTCCCAGGGGCCGAAGAAACCTGACGCGGTGATCTCGCCGGGTGGTTTAGAGATGGCTAATGCAGTTCGAAAGGAAAACCGCTTGTTGTCGGCGATGTTTTCCAAGGTAAGTTGGTGAATTGAAACCGTAAAAGGCTTGTCGCGGGGCTCCGCAGGTCGCATTTCGATGAGAGCCTCATTGGCAAGGATCCGATCGATCACAACAGATTTACCGCTCGACCGCGAGTTCAAGGGAATCGGTTCGGCCGCCGGCTCACCGGGCCGGCGGGGCGGAACGGTAACGCGCAGGCCAATGGCTTGTGCTTCGTTGATCCTGACCGGCGAGCGTAGAAGGCCGAAGTAGCTTCCGCGGATGATCAATTGCCGGATGGTAATAATGGGCGGCTTGTCTTTATGCACACGGTGCAGAAAACGCACGCCTCCGGCGACGCAACCGGGCGGGAAATAGGTTCTGCGAAAGTTCGTGATTTCCACGGAGCGGGCTGATTGCTCCTGGAGCGCGTCGATAATGGACTGGCGCGTAAAGGGCCAATAGATGGTCAGGAAGACCGCGACGGCGGCTGCCGGGGCGATGACCAGCAGGACTGCGGCGATGATGACACGGCGGGCTCGTGAAGTGCCGATTGGTTCCGTTGCGTATTCCATTCAATGATGCGGTGCCGGCGCCTTGCTGCCGGACGATACCATATCTGTCGCGCACGGCCATGACCAAATAATGAAGAGCCGGCGATTTTCTGTACCATGGAGAACGAAACTTGAGCGAACCAGAGAAACGGTTCTTTGTTCTTACCGGCGGCCCGGGATCCGGCAAGAGCAGCATCATCCAGGAGTTGCAGCGCGCCGGTTACCGGTGCGCGCGAGAAGCTGGGCGCGCGATTATTCACGAACAGGTGGCGATCGGCGGCCGAGCGTTGCCGTGGCAAGACCCGCTGCTTTTCGCCGAACTGATGCTGAGCTGGGACATGCGCTCCTACCGGGCAGCGGAAGAGGCGGAGGGGCCGGTGTTTTTCGATCGCGGTGTGGTCGATGTGGCGGGGTATTTGCGCCTGGCAGGACTACCTGTTCCGGAGCATGTGAATCGCGCGGTCGAGCACTTCCTCTACAACGCGCGAGTGTTCATCGCGCCGCCCTGGCGGGAAATTTATACGCAGGACCGGGAACGCAAGCAGGACTTCGCCGAAGCCGTACGAACGTATGAAGCGGTAAAAATGGTGTACGGGGATTCTGGGTATCAGCTTGTGGAGTTGCCTCTGATGTCCGTGACGGAGCGTGCGGACTTCGTACTAAAGACTTGCGCCGTCACAACAACGCCGTTCCAGCCCTGAAATCCGCTATAATCAATAAATCATTCCTGACCACGAGTTTGCCTCGGTGTGTCCGGTGGTAAATCCGTAAGCGATCATGTTCGACAACTTATCGGAAAAGCTGCAGCGGGTATTCAAGAATCTGCGCGGCGAAGGGCGGCTGACGGCGGAAAACATGGAATCCGCGCTGCGGGAGATCCGTGTCGCGCTGCTCGAAGCCGATGTCAACTTCCGCGTTGTCAAACAGCTGATCGAGGCCATCAAGGTCAAGGCCATGGGCGAAGAAGTGCTCACGGCGCTGTCGCCCTCACAGCAGGTGATCGCGATTGTCCGCGATGAAATGATCAAGATCCTGGGCAGCCACGAATCGAAGCTGCGGTTCGCCAACGAGCCGCCGAGCGCGATGATGATCGTGGGACTGCAGGGGTCGGGCAAGACGACGACTACGGGAAAGATTGCCCGTTGGCTTTCGAAGAACGGGCACAGGCCTCTGCTGGTATCGGTGGACGTGTACCGCCCGGCGGCGCGGGAACAGTTGCGCGTCGTGGCGCGCGATATCAATCAGCCGATTTACGCGGGCGCACCCGAAGAAACAGCGCCAGCGGACCTGGCGCGGTCCGCTCGCAAGGAAGCGGCAAATTCGGGCCGGGACGTACTGCTGGTGGATACAGCCGGCCGGCTGCACATCGATGACCAGCTCATGGCCGAACTGCAACAGCTTCGTGAGATGCTGACGCCGGTGGAAATCCTGTTCGTAGCCGACGCCATGACTGGCCAGGACGCCGTGAAGAGCGCGGACGAGTTCCACAAACGGCTGGGCATCACGGGCATCGTGCTCACGAAAATGGACGGCGACGCGCGCGGCGGGGCGGCGCTGTCGATCCGGCAGGTGACCGGGCAGCCATTGAAGTTCGTAGGCGTGGGCGAGAAATCCGACGCGCTCGAAGTGTTTTACCCGGATCGCGTGGCTTCGCGCATTCTGGGCATGGGCGACGTACTTTCCTTTATCGAAAAGGCCGAAGAGGCCATCGATAAAAAGCAAGCCGTCGAGATGCAGCGCAAGCTCATCGAAAACGACTTTACGCTCGAAGACTTCCGCGATCAGATCCGGCAGATCCGCAAGCTGGGACCGCTCGAGTCGATCCTGGGAATGATGCCGAACATGGGCATCATGAAGGATCTGAAGAACGTCAAGATCGATGAAAAAGAAATTACAAACGTAGTGGCGATCATCGATTCCATGACGCCGCACGAGCGCGCCAACCATATGATCATCAATGGCAGCCGGCGGCGGCGCATCGCCAAAGGCAGCGGCACGAGCGTCCAGGACGTGAACCAGTTACTGAAGCAGTACACGCAGGCGCGCAAAATGATGAAAAGCTTCTCCGGCGGCTTTCTCGGGAAAAAATTGGGTAAGTTGAAATTACCGGCATTTTAGAAGACAGGAGTTGAGAGTTCAGCATGTTAATGATTCGATTGGCGCGTTTTGGGGCCAAAAAGAAACCGTTTTACCGGGTGGTTGTGATCGAGAAGGAAAAGGCACGCGACGGGCGGAACATCGAAGTGGTGGGCCATTACAACCCGAGAGCCACTCCGGCGGCGGTGGAACTGAAGCACGAGCGGATTACGCACTGGGTAAAGAACGGCGCTCAGATGTCGGACACCGTCGCGCGGCTGGTGAAGAACAATCCGGCGCCGGCTGCCAGTCCGGCCGCCTGAACGGGCGAACTGTACGATTCGGGACTTTGTTCATGTGGGTTTAGCAACTCCTTGCGCCACTGTGTTTTGCGGCGTCGTTTAGAATGGGCTTAGGAGGCGCGGGGATGAAGCAGCTGATTGAAGATATCGCGAAAGCTCTCGTGGACATCCCAGACGAGGTCAACGTGCACGTGGTGGAAGGCGAGCAAGTCACGGTTTTAGAGTTGCGTGTGGCCCCGAGTGACCTCGGTAAAGTGATCGGGAAACAAGGGCGAACGGCCCGCTCGATCCGGACCATCCTGGGTGCCGCCGGAATGAAGCTGAACCGGCGCTTTACGCTTGAAATCCTGGAGTGAGCCTTCCCGGAGACGCCCAATGGGTCACGGTGGCCAGGCTGGGACGGGCCTGGGGCCTCCGCGGTGAGCTAACTGCCATTGCACTCACCAGTAAGCCCGAGCGATTCCAGCAGTTAGAGGAAGTAGTCCTGTTCCGCGACGGCAGAGATATTGCGCCGCGGCCGTTTCAGGTGGAGGCTGTGCGCGAGCACCAGCGCGCGTGGCTGTTCAAATTCCGGGGCGTGGATACCATGTCGCAGGCGGAGGAACTGGAACGGTCGGAAGTTCGGATTCCAAAAGCGGAGCGGCTGGAACTAGGGGAGAGCGAGTATTATCTCTCGGATTTGATGGGATGCGAGGTTCGCGACGGCGAGACGTTTTTGGGTGTAGTGACGGGCTGGGAAGATGCGGGCGGCTCGGGACTGTTGGAAGTGGGCGAGCTGCTGATTCCGTTCGCCCGTTCCATTTGCGTCGAGATTGACACGTCGGCAAAGAGAATTTTGGTGAATTTGCCGGAAGGCTTGAAGGATTTGAACCGCGCGTGAAGTTCCATGTGGTCACGATTTTTCCGGATTTTTTCCGCGGGCCGTTCGAGCACGGAGTGGTAGCTCGGGGAGTGGAAGAAGGAAGAATCGAGATCGGGATTTACAACCTGCGGGACTGGACTTCGGACCGGCACAAGACAGTGGATGACCGGCCGTTCGGCGGCGGTGAAGGAATGTTGCTGAAGCCCGAGCCGTTGTTTGCGGCGGTAGAAACGATTTTTCCGGAGCGGAGCCGAGGGGAACGGGACGAAAAGCGGCGCGTGATTCTTCTTTCGGCGCAGGGAAGGAAGTTCGATCAGGCAGCGGCGCGGCGGCTGGAAGGAGCGAAGGAGCTGCTTCTCCTGTGCGGCCGCTATGAAGGCGTAGATGAGCGCGTGGCGGAACACCTGGCGGACGAGGAACTGGCGATCGGCGATTATGTGCTGAGCGGCGGAGAACTGGCGGCGGCGGTTGTAATCGATACCATTGCGCGCCTGGTTCCGGGAGTTTTAGGAAATGCGGACTCGGCGGTACGCGAATCGTTTGGAGAGGAAGCGGGCGTTCTGGATTGCCCGCAGTACACGCGGCCGGCGGAGTTCCGCGGCTGGCGGGTGCCGGAAGTTCTGTTGAGTGGAAACCACGAGCAGATACGCCGCTGGCGCGAGGGGGCGGCGCTGGAAAAAACGGCACGGCTCCGGCCGGATCTGGCTCAGGCAAGACATACGGATTTCAAGTACGATAGAGAAACTGAAGGGATTAGGAACCATGAATCACCCGTTACTGACCAAGTTCATACAAAAAAATAAGCGGGCTGACATCCCGGAATTTCGTCCGGGCGACACCATTCGCGTCCACGTGAAGATCAAAGAAGGCGACAAAGAGCGGTTGCAGGCGTTCGAAGGCACGGTGATCGCGCGCAAGAATACGGGGATGGGAGAAACGATTACGGTCCGGAAAGTGAGCTTCGGACAGGGAGTGGAGCGCATTTTTCCGCTGCACGCACGCGTGATCGATCACATCGACGTCGTGCGCACCGGCCGGGTGCGCCGGGCCAAGCTGTACTACCTGCGCGGCCTTAAGGGTAAAGCGGCACGGCTCCGCGAGCGCGAATAAGCGCCGAGTGCCGGGGGCACGTGGCATCGGCAAATCCAGTCACGAAGCTGCGTTGCGAGGGAACGCTGGAACGAGAGCTGCGGGCACGGGGCTACGCGGCGGTTGCGGGCGTGGATGAAGTCGGCCGGGGAGCTCTGTTTGGCGCGGTATTCGCCGGCGCCGTAATTCTGGATCCAGATCGCCCGATTCGCGGGCTCAACGACAGCAAGCAGCTCGAAGCCGAGCGGCGCGAAGTGCTGGCGGAGCGGATTCGCGAGCGCGCCGTCTCCTGGGCGGTCGCGGCGGTGGACGCCGCCATGATCGACCGCATCAACATCTACCAGGCGTCACGCCTGGCGATGAAGCGGGCCGTCCAACAACTGTCACCTGCGGCGGATTTCCTGCTGATTGACGCGGTGCCGCTCGATCTGATGATTCCGCAGCATCCCCTGATTCACGGTGACGCACGGTGCCAGGCGATTGCGGCGGCATCCATCATCGCCAAGGTCACGCGCGACGCGTGCATGCGGGTCTGGGATGAAGTGTATCCGCAGTACGGCCTGGCCAGTCACAAAGGCTACAACACGCCCGAGCATCTGCAGGCGCTCGAACAGCACGGGCCGACGCCGCTGCACCGGGCGAGCTTCGAACCGGTGCGCGCCCGGTATCTATTCCCGCTGGATGACGGGCAACTCGACCTGTTCGCCCTCGAGGCGAGCGCATGCCAATAGAGCCGGGTACGCCCATTGTGACGGAAACGGCGCCGGCGGAGGCTAGGCGCAGCTACCCCTGGTATCAGAAGCTCTCCACAATTCTGCTCATTATCTTTTGCCTGGAACTTGGGTGCTTCCTTCTGTTGTTCCCCTGGGTACCGGTTGTGTGGGACAACAACTACTTCTCTTCCCTGCTCCATCACGGCTACTGGGATAGCGGGTACCTGCGAGGCGCCGTGAGCGGGCTGGGAATCGTCAACCTGTACATCGCGTTTTCCGAGGCGCTGCGGCTGCGCCGGTTTTGGTGATGGATCTCGAGACGCTGCGTCGCTACTGCTTGTCGCTGCAGCATGCGACGGAAGACATCCAGTGGGGCAACAATCTGCTGTTCCGCGTTGCCAAGAAGATGTTCGCGATAGCGGCGCTCGACCGTGTGCCGGTTAGCCTGTCCTTCAAGTGCTCGGATGAAGAATTCGCAGAACTTCTGGAAAGGGAGGGTATTGTTCCCGCTCCCTATCTGGCGCGCAATAAATGGGTCATGATCGAGAGCCTGGACGCGTTACCGCCGAAGGAACTGAAGCGGTTGATTCGAGATTCCTACACCCTGGTTGCTGCGAAGCTGCCGAAGAAGGTGCGCAGCGAAATGGGATTCAAGTAATTAGGATGAGCGGCGTTTCTCTCCCGGGCGGCGACCCGTGTTCTTTCCTGCCGTTTTCGTTGGCCGAGACTTCGCGTTCTTTTCCAGTCGTAGTTTCCATGCCGTGCGTAAGGCGCCTTCGAGGATGTCGTGTGTGGCCTCGGACAATCGGATGTGAGTGGCGCCATTGCGTCCCCAACCACCGGCGATGGGTAGGAAGACTTCGGGGGCTTCGGCAACGAACATGGCCTGCTGCTCAGGGGTGAGCATCAGGTTGCCGTAGCCCAGCTGCTTCGCGGCCAGCGTCGCGAAAATACGGCCGCCGACGCGAAAATCCGCCGAGCCCATGTGGGAACCTTCCTCGGCGTCTTCAAGGCTCAGGGCGATGCGGCGAAAGTCAGCGACGGTCATTCGGGCTTTCTCCTAAGCCAGGGCCTGCATTTCCCGCAAACGGCGTTCCAGGAACCGGCGTTCGCTGTCGTTGGTTACGAGAGCCAGCGCGCGCGAATAGCTTTCTGCGGCTTCCCGCGGCAACCCGAGGCGGCGAAACATGTCGGCTCGGGCGGCATGCAGCAGGTGATAGCTTTCGAGTCCGTTTTCGGTAGCGAGGCGATCGATCAGCACCAGGGCCTGGCGCGGATTTTCCGCCATGGCGACCGCTACCGCCCGATTCAAGGCCACAATGGGCGAGGGCTGCAAGCGTTCGAGCGCCGTGTAAAGGCGCAGGATGGCCGGCCAATCGGTCGCTTCCGGGGTGGGCGCCCGACAGTGCTCGAGTGCGATAGCGGATTGCAGTGCGTACGACCCAGGATCGGCGCGCATGGCTTCGCGGACGAGCGGCAACGCCTCGGCGATCTGAGCGCGGTTCCAGAGCGCGCGATCCTGCTCCTCTAAAATCACCAGATCGCCGTTCTTGTCAAGACGGGCGTCACGCCGCGCATCGTGCAGGAGCATGAGCGCGAGGAGGCCGTAAACTTCAGACGGCGTCTGCGGCGCGAGCAGAGCCAGCAACAAACGTCCCAGACGGATCGCCTCCAGGCAAAGGTCCGTACGGAGCAATCCGGCGCCGCGCGTGGCCGCGTAGCCTTCATTGAAAACCAGATAGAGCGCGGTCAGCACGGCGTCGAGGCGATCCGCCATCTCGGACATTTCGGGAACCACGTAAGGAATACGGGCGTCGCGGATCTTACGCTTGGCCCGCACCAGGCGCTGTGCCATGGTGGCCGTCGGCACAAGAAAAGCGCGCGCAATCTCGTCCGTTTCGAGGCCGCACAGCGTCCTGAGGGTGAGGGCCACCTGCGCTTCGAGCGCAAGCGCAGGGTGGCAGCAGGTGAAGATCAGGCGAAGGCGATCGTCAGGAATCTCGGCGGGATCAAAATCTGGCTGCCGTGTCACCAGTTCGCTTCCGATCGTGAGATACGGCACAATCGTCTCTTCAAAATGGCTTTGCCGGCGGATACGATCAATAGCCTTGTGCCGGGCCGTCTGTATGATCCAGGCGCGCGGCGATTCGGGAATGCCGGAGATGGGCCACTGGTCGACCGCTGCCGTAAATGCTTCCTGCGCAGTCTCTTCGGCGAGATCGAAATCGCCCACGAGGCGGATGAGCGTTGCCACAATGCGGCCCCAATCGGAGCGGTACACTGCTTCGATGGCGGCGGTGACATCCGTGGGCATATCCGATTGTAAATTTTTCGAAGGCCGTCAGTCGATGAAGCGTCGGGCCATTCGACTTACCTTCAGAGGAGCGTGAAATGAGATACATGCTGTTGATTTATCTCGAGGAGAACGCATTGAGCGAGAGCGAACGCCAGGCTTGCTACGCGGAGTCCACACAGCTTGCGCACGATCTTCAGGCCAAAGGCCAGTTCATTTCCACCTCGCCGCTGCAGCCGGTGGGGACCGCGACGAGCCTGCGGATTCGCGACGGGAAGCGTTTCGTAACCGACGGGCCTTTCGCCGAAACCCGGGAGCAACTGGGCGGCTATTTCATGATCAACGCGCAGGACCTCGATGAAGCCATCGGGATTGCGGCAAGAATTCCGGGCGCGCGCAAGGGAACAGTGGAAATTCGTCCAGTGATCGAAATTCCGGCGCTGCCTGGGCATTAGGCTTGTCGATTTCGAGGCCTGCAGTTCGATTCAACCATGGAGGATCAAAGAATGCGCTGCATGATGATCGTAAAAGCAAGCAAAGATTTTGAAGCGGGCAAGATGCCTAGCCAGGAATTGATCGATGCCATGGGCCGGTACAACGACGAGATGCACAAGGCGGGAGTTTTGGTGGACCTCGCCGGGCTACAGCCGAGTTCCAAAGGTGCGCGGATCGCATTCCGCGGCGGCAAAAAGACTTTGATCGACGGCCCGTTTGCCGAGACCAAGGAGCTGATCGGAGGCTATTGGATCATCGAGGTAAAGTCGCGCGAAGAAGCGATTGAGTGGGCTATGCGCGCGCCAGCCCCGCATGGAGAGGGCAAGGACGCGGAGATCGAGATCCGGCCGGTCTTCGAACTCGCGGACTTCGCGCCGAGCGAAACGGTCGAACGGGAACGGCAGATGGCCAAGGAACTGGCGGAGAGGAAATCACGCCGATGACGGATGCAACACTGTTGGAAACACAACTAATGGAACAACAGAGGGCGGAGACGGTTTCGCGAGCGAAGGCAGGCATCTGGGCGGGGCGCATCATGGGCAGTCTGGCGGTGCTGTTTCTTCTCATGGACTCCGCGATGAAATTCTGGATGCCCTCCCCGGTGATTGAAGGCACGGCTCGGGTAGGCTGGCCCGTGAGCCTGATTCCCGTGCTGGGCATCGTGCTGCTGGCATGCACGATACTCTACATTGTTCCGCGTACCGCGATTGTTGGCGCAGTGTTGTTGACGGGTTATCTTGGAGGTGCAGTGGCAACGCACCTACGCATACGGGATCCTTTGTTCAGCCATGTCTTGTTTCCGACTTATCTCGGCGTTCTGCTGTGGGCCGGATTGTACCTGCGCGATCGCAGGCTGCACACGGTTCTGCGGGCAAGCTAACAAAAAAGGAGAAAGACGATGACACCAGCCCCCGCCAGACTTGACGCTCCGCGATTTGAAACACGAGGGGCCATGTTGATTGCCGGGCTGCGCGGCCATTACACGACCGCTAACGCGGACACCATCCCCGAACTCTGGCAGCGCTTCGTGCCGTATCTGCCGGTTCGCAATGCCATCGGCACAGCGACATACGGGCTCTGCTTTCCGGCGGCAGAAGGGTTTGATTATCAGTGCGGCGTCGAGATCCCCGAAGGAGCAAGCATCCCTGCCGAATTCGTGAGCGCCGCAGTTCCCGCCCAGCAGTACGCGGTTTTCACGCATCGCGACCATATATCGAAGCTGAGGACAACGATCGAGAACATCTCGCAGAAATGGTTCCCGTCGTCAGGCTATCATCACGTCGAGCCGGCACAAGACGCTCCGGCGTTTTTTGAGCGATATGACGAGCGGTTTAATCCGAGAACAGGGATAGGCGACGTAGAAGTCTGGATGCCGATGCAACCATGGAAAGGATCAAAATGAGCAGGGTACGCGTACTGGTGGGAACGCGCAAAGGCGCGTTTGTTTTGACCGCTGACGGCAAGCGGGAAAAGTGGGAGGTCAGCGGCCCGCATTTTGCGGGCTGGGAACTGTATCACATGAAAGCGTCGCCGGCAGACCCCAATCGCATTTACGCGTCGCAATCGAGCGGCTGGAGCGGGCAGGTTATGCAGCGGTCCGACGACGGCGGGAAAAGCTGGCAGCCGGTCGGAAACAAATTTACTTACGAGGGAGTTCCGGGAACACACCAGTGGTACGACGGAACGCCGCATCCGTGGGAATTCAAGCGTGTCTGGCATCTGGAGCCCTCCCTGACGGACCCCGACACGGTTTATGCCGGGGTAGAGGACGCCGCGCTGTTCATCTCAAAAGACGGCGGCAACAATTGGGAGGAGTTGGCGGGACTGCGCGGCCACGGCTCGGGGTCGCGGTGGCAGCCGGGGGCCGGCGGCCTGGGGCTGCACACGATTATCCTGGACCCGAGCAACCCCAACCGCATGTTCATTGCGATCTCAGCCGCAGGCGCTTTCCGGAGCGATGATGCCGGCAAAACATGGAAGGCGATCAATCAGGGGTTACGCTCGCAATATATTCCGGATCCGACCGCGGAGGTCGGGCATTGTGTGCATCACATTGCGATGCATCCAAAGCGGCCCGGCGTCCTGTTTATGCAGAAACACTGGGACGTCATGCGCAGTGACAATGCGGGCGATGAGTGGCGGGAAGTGAGCGGCAACCTGCCCACGGATTTCGGATTCGCAATCGACGTACACGCCCACGAGCCGGAAACCATCTATGTGGTGCCGATCAAGAGCGATGCCGAACATTTCCCTCTCGAAGGCAAACTGCGTGTGTACCGCAGCCGGACCGGCGGGAATGAATGGGAGCCGCTCAGCAAAGGACTGCCGCAGGCTAACTGCTACGTGAACGTGTTGCGCGATGCCATGGCGGTGGATACGCTCGATGCCTGCGGCGTCTACTTCGGCACAACCGGCGGCCAGGTGTACGTGTCGCCGGATTCGGGCGATAGCTGGTTGCCCATCGTGCGGGATTTGCCGGCAGTGCTTTCCGTAGAGGTACAGACGCTCCAATGATCCGCGTCGTCATCCCATCGCACTTGCGATCGCTGGCGAGCGTGGATGGCGAGGTACTGCTCGAGGTGGCGCCCCCCGTGACGCAACGGTCCGTCCTCGATGCGCTGGAGGCGCGCTATCCGATGCTGCGCGGGACGATCCGTGAGTACGGCACCCTGAAACGCCGTCCGTGGCTGCGGTTCTTCGCCTGCCAGGAGGATCTTTCGCATGAGCCCCCAGACTCTCCGCTGCCGCAGGCGGTAGCCGAAGGGAAAGAGCCCTACCTGGTGCTGGGAGCCATTGCCGGCGGTTGACCGGTACAGGCACCGTCGTATAGTCGTCCATCTCCGGCGGTTTACCGGCGCGGCGTATGAACTCGAGTTCCGAGAGTCGAACTGAAGGCTTATTACGGCTAATGGAATCGACTAACCCGGTTGAAATTGTTGGGAAAAGGCTCGAACACGTCAGTAAGAAGCCGGCACTGGTTTGCTGCTACCTGAGAATTGAGGCTACACCCACTCCAGTGCGCCCTTTTTCCAGGCCCACACATAGCCGACGATCAGGATCACGAGGAAGACCAGGACTTCCAACACGCCGAACCAGCCGAGCTTGCTGTACTTCACCGCCCAGGGGAACAGAAAAATCGTTTCCACGTCGAAGATCACGAACAAAATGGCGATGATGTAAAAACGCACGGTATAGCGCCCGCGCGAATCCGACGCGGCCTTGATGCCGCACTCGTAGGCTTCCAGTTTGGCCTGAAACGGCGCCGACGGCCGGATCAGCTTGGCGATGATAATGGTCACCACCGGAAACGCAATCGCTATTGCCAAAAAGATAAAAATCGGAATATACCCGCTTGGCATGGAGTCAGATCATAACACAGGGCGCTCCGCAGCGTCGGCACGGCCCATCAGGAGCAGCACTCTGTCATTACGCGGCGCGCATTTTTTATGCAAGTGCCGCTTCGTGGCCCGGAATCTCCCTCTTTTAACAAGTTGTTTGGGCAATACCGAGTTTACAGATAGTTAACAGCCGTTTACGGGGTTTTCGGACCATACTCGGTTAGGCTTCGAGCCGACGCGTGGAAGTGGCTGGCGCGGATCGCGCGTTGCTTCGAATCAATTATTAATTTTCAGGAGTGTAACGATGAAAGAAAATCTCTGCCTTTCTACCGACACACAACACAAAGAAACGGAATCCTCACTCGATGAGCAGCTGAACACGGGCTGGCGGCGTGTCGTGAGACGCCGCTCATTTCTGCGTGGTATCGGCGGCGCTGTCGCGGCGGGTGCAGCCACCCCCGCCGGAAGGCTGTTCGCTGCGGATAAGAAAATCAGTAGGGGTGACGCCGCTCTGCTGCGATTCGCGGCAGCGGCCGAGTTCATTGAGGCCGATCTGTGGCAGCAGTACAACGAGATCGGCGGCGCCGTCGACGCGCACGATCAACCGAATGCCGGCAATCCGGCGTACAAGCATGCCCTCGCTCAACTCGATGGAGACATGTCTCAATACATCTCCGACAACACGGACGACGAAATCAGCCACCGCGATTTTCTGAATGCATACCTGACGTCGAAGGGCGCGCAGCCCGTCGATTTCAAACAGTTCGAAACCCTCCCGTCCAGTACAGCAGCTGGCGCAAACAATGTCGGCCGTCTCACCAATCTCCAGGCGCTAAACGTCGACACAAGCTGGTACTTCCGCTATCGCAGCACAACCAATTCCGATTTGGGAGCTTCGTTTCCCCAATTATTGAACATCACCAACCAGACAGCCATTCCTCTACAGAACAATTATTCGCAGACTACCATCCAGGCGATTGCAAATGTGGCGGCGATCCATTTTGCCTTTATTGAGCAGGGAGGCTCGAGCCTTTACCCCATCCTCGCGCTCAAGGCTAATAGCAAAGAAGTCCTCCGCATCCTGCTCAGCATCGGGGGCGTCGAGATCGATCACTTTTCGCTTTGGCACGACAAGATGGGGAACGCAATTGCGCAGCCCGTGGCGCCGCTTTTCGATCCGGTTACGGGTCTCAATTTTCCGGATTTCAACAGTCCAGCCAACCAGCACAATAGTCAGCTGTCAGCCGGCGATCAGGCCGCGGGGAGCCAGATGTTCCAAACCAACCTGATCCTTCCCGAGCCATGTCAGTTTCTCAGCGCGAGCCTGCCACCCGTTTCCATTATCCGGCCGACGCTCACGAAGAACGGCGGCGCCCTGGCAACCATTCAGGCCTTTGCCGCGGACGGCCTGTTTCTCCACCAAAATCCCATGTTCCTGGAACAGTTGATGGACCTCGCATCTGATGCCGATGCTGTGAATCGCGACAACGAGGATTAGGTCCACGCTCGTTCGTCGCCGGATGCTCTTTTGGAATTCCAGCGGAACATCCGGCAGTGGGCTATCATGGCGCCATGAAACTCGTGGCTCTCGCCGTGTTCACCGCTGCTTTGGTGTTTGCCGCCGACACTCTCGAATTCCTTGGCCGGACCTGGAGCGTTCCCGTCAGCGGAGATTGGAAGGTGGATACATCGGGCAGCGCCCCCGTTTTGCGGCTCGTTGAACACCGGGGGCCGCTGCCGGGCCCGCGCCGGCCGATACAGTTCGCTCTGGCAGACGTACCGGAATACGGCCGCATCACATTTGAGGCCGACGTACGGCCGCTTGGCGCCTCGCTGCTCATCGCTTTCGCCTACCGCGACGAGGCGCATTTCGATTACGCGCACCTTTCAGTCGATACGGGCGCCCAGCAGCCGGTCCACAACGGCATCTTCCACGTGTACGGCGGAGAACGCGTGCGCATCAGCACGGACCGGGGACCGGCAGCATTTTCCGCTAGAGGCCGCTGGCATCATGTAAAGCTGATCCATGACGCAGCCAGTGGAACGGTGGATGTGGCCGTTGACGGCCATGAAGTGCCGGCATTACACGCCGTGGATGTGAGCCTGGGTTCCGGGAAGATCGGGCCAGGGTCGTTCGACGAGACCGGAGAGTTCCGAAACGTGGCGATCGCAACCGTGGCGCGCTAGAAGTCCGTCAGCTTGCGCGCCGGTAGAGCAACGCGCACGGCGTTTAGAACGGCAGCAAGATCAATCACTTCCTGACCCACTGCGCCGGCAATCGGTGGCAGGTACCCGAAAGCCGCAGCAGCCATGCCGATGAGGCTCAGCGCCATACCGCCAAAAGCGCTTTCCAGTGCAATCCTGCGCATGCGGCGCCCGATATGAATCAACTCGTCGACTTTGGCCAGCGAAGGGTCCAGCACCACGGCGTCGGCGGCCTCGGCCGTGATGTCGCTGCCTTTTCCCAGCGCCACGCCGACCGTCGCCGTCATCATGGCTGGGGCATCGTTGATGCCGTCTCCCACGTAGAGAGTCCTTTCCTCCGCCGTCTCCCGGCGAACGATCGCTACTTTCTCCTCCGGACTTTTTCCCGCGTGAGTCAGCTCGATCCCCAGCGTGCGGGCCAGGTATTGCACCTCATTTTCGCGGTCCCCGGAGAGCAGGATCACTTTGCCTGTTCCGTGCCGCGGCAGCAGGTGCTGCACAAACGGCTGGCTCTCTTCCCGCGGCTCGTCATGAAAACGAAGGGCCGCGGCATAGTGATCGTCCACGAAGACCAGGCACTCGAGACCTTCGCCGGCTTCGGGCACCCCTGCTGGCAGTTCGGCCAGTTTGGCGCGCCCTGTAATGCGCACGGACCGGCCGCCGGTCATGCCGCGCAGCCCTTCACCGGGCTTCTCGCTTGCCAGGTCCACGGACTCGAGCGGAAGCCCCCGTTCCTGCGCCGCCGTGACAATCGCCGCTGCTAGCGGATGCCGCGAATACACCTCCAGGCTCGCCGCCAGACTCAGAACCAGCTCAACATCGAAACCAGGCGCGCAAACGACTTCCGTTAACGTCGGGCGTCCGTAGGTCAGCGTTCCGGTCTTGTCCAGGATAACGGTGCGGCAGGTATCAATCTGTTCCAACATAGCCGGATTCTTGATCACGATGCCGCGGCGAGCAGCAAGTGAGATGCCGCCGATCACGGCGACCGGGATGGCGATGAGCAGCGGGCAAGGCGTTGCAATCACCATCACGGCAAGGAAACGTTCGGCCTGCCCGCTGATCAGCCATCCCGCGCAGGCCACCGCCACCGCAAGGGGCGTATACCAGGCGCCGATACGGTCGCCGATTCTCCGCAGCCGCGTCCGGTTGCGCTCGGAGGCGCGCATCACTTCCATGATCTTGGCGTAGCGGGAATCAACCGCCCGGCGCGTAGCTACGATGGTGATGGCCGATTCTCCGTTGATGGCACCCGATAAAACTACCGAGCCGGGCGTTTTCGAAATTTGAAACGGCTCACCTGTGAGATACGACTCATCCATCGAACCGTGGCCGGAGACGACCGTGCCGTCCACCGGGCAAATTTCATGCGGTAAGACGACAAGGACTTCTCCGGCGACGATATCGCTAAGCGCGATGTTCGCCAGACCCTCCGCGGTTTTCCGGTGAGCCACCGTTGGCATACGGCGAGCAAGTGCATCGAGTACCGCGGATGCTTTTCGGCTTGCATAGTGTTCGAGTGCCGCCCCTCCGGAGAGCATGAGGACCACAATCGCAGCGACGAGGTACTCGCCCAGCAATATCGCCGTTATCACGGAAATTCCGGCAAGCAGATCGGAGCCGAATTCTCGTGCCAGGAGCTTGCCGCCGAGTTCGATGAGCAGGGGAACGCCACCTAAAATCAAAGCGATGTAGAGGGGAATGGCAGAGTAAACGGGAGAGAGGTGCCAGGCAAACTGCATGAGGAGGCTGCCGCTAATGCAGATCGCAGCAAGCGCCGCGATATACGCATTACTCGAAGCCCCAGTGTGCGACCGGCCGGCTTGCGATTCCACAATCACGCCACCGGAACAGCGGTGTTGACGTGTAGCTCGATATTCGGCGTACCGCTGAGGGTGTTATGAACGAGACAGGCTTTCACCGCCCGTAATAAACCGTCGTGATGTTTCGGGTCGATATCTGGCGCTTCGACATCGATGACAAACGACGACAGCCGCGCAGGTTGCGTAGCTTTCTCCGCTGTGACACGAACCGCAATCCGCTGTGAACTCAACCCGCGCACCTGAAGGTATTGCGCAGCATAATAGCCCGCGCAGGTGCCTAGCGACGCCAGCAAAAGCTCCGGCGGCGTCATTCCCCGGTCGGTCCCCTGGTTCTCGACAGGCTGATCGGAAATCAGCCGGTGCCCCCGGGCCATGGCCTCGAACTTCATGTTGCCCAGATGCCGGATAACGGCTTCCATTAAGACCTCCCCAATCACACACTCACGACGGGACAGGGCGATTGACGAATAATCGCGTATGCGTTGGCGCGCAAGCGCCCGAACATTCCGCCCGCCTCGCTACGTCCGATCACAACCAGGTGGGCTTCGAAGCGCTCGGCGATTTCCGCCACCACATCGGCCGGGTTGCCGGATTCTGTGACGACTGCGGCCGGTTGCACGCCTTGTGCTAGCTCCGAAAGCCTCTCCCGCATGCGCTCTTCCACGGTCGTGCGCCACTCCGGATCGAAGGCGCCCTCCAGGTGACTGTCGCCGAGCGGCGAGGCATGCACCAGCACTAAGTCCGCATGAAATTCCTTTGCCATCTGATCCGCCCAACTTAACGCCTTCGCACTCTGTGGACCGAGATCCACGGCGCAGACAATCTTGGTGGGACGGACGGCTTCCAGCTCTCCCGCACTCTCGATATGTGCGCTGGTCAGAACGGGGCAATCCGCATCGTGCAACACCTTGGCGGTGACGGAGCCAAGCAGGAACCGCCGGAACGGGCCGTACCCCCGGGTCGGCATCACAATGAGCTTTACCTCAGATTGATGCGCATATTCGACAAGCTGGCGCGCCGGATCGCCTTCCAGCACCACCTTGGAGACCTTCTGGCCAATCAATTCCGTCGCGAGGAAGTGATCAAGGTCCGCCTGCGCTTCCGTCACCCGGTCGCGGAAGCTGTCGGCCACCACCATTCCTCCGAACTCGAAACCTCCCATTTCGTACGGAATGGATGGCAAAACGTGGACCAGGATCATCTCGCCCCGAAAATGACAGGCAAGGTTTCTGGCATACCGCACGGCGGCAACCGACCGGTCGGAAAAATCCACGGGGACCAGGATTTTGGTTAGCGGCACCATATGCAGCTCCTTTGCCCAGACGCCTGCAATGGTCAAACCAACCAACTTCGCGTTTAGTTTGATCTAGTTAGGGACCAGCCGAATTTGAGTTGGGGGAAAAAACACAGCCCTCTCTGGGTCAGGTGGACCTTTTTAATTGATGAAGATAGCCGAGGCTGTGTCGAATTACTGCAACCTGCCGCTGGCTTTGGCGGCGAATGACCGGGGCGGCACCGTCAAAATTCTCTGGACCGTGTCGAGCAGGCTGTCTGAAGTGAACGGCTTGGGCAAAAAGCCCAGTTCCGGCTCGAGCACCCGTACCCGCACCACCTCAGAATCGACGCAACCTGACATAAATAAGATCTTCATGGCAGGCCGGATCGCCTGAATGCGTTTCGCAAGATCGGGACCGTTCACGTCGGGCATAACGACATCGGTGAGCAGCAGGTCAATCGACAAATCATCCCGCTCCGCCATGCGCAACGCTACCTCGGCGTTGTTCGCCAGCAACACGTTGTAGTCGCTGGATTCGAGCATGCATTTCACCACGGTAAGAACTGAAAGGTCATCGTCAACAACTAGTATCGTTCTGGGATCGATGTGGCTGTCGAAAGCCATGCTGTTTTCTCCTATTTACTCCGCGGACCGAATTGCCCACGGCGACGCTCCATGGTTGCAAAATCTGACGCGCACAACCAGTCCGGCCGGTACTACTAACTTCAGTTATGAACTTGACCTGCCGTTGCATTGTGGCCGTGCCGGCTGGGGCAGTGGCATTCATCAGCCATAGTGCACGGAGCCATGGCTCCGTTTCACCAGCTTTTAAAAATCGCGCGCCATGCGATCCGGCATGTGCAAACCGATGCGGTACCGGATGCCGGAGGGCGTGCAATGGCGGACGCAAGCGCTGCCAAGCGTAGCAGCGTTGGTCTGCACAGAGATCGTGGTGCCCGGGGCAATGGGGCGGTCCACCTCCACCAGCATGCCGAATTTGCTCACATCGAGCGCGCGACCGGTTTGAACCTGTGCAGCTTGCCGCTCCTGCCAGCAAAGATAAACCTGCCGGTTGATCGGTACACGTTCATGCAGCCGGCGATTTGGCCGTGATTCCATCGCCGGCGCGCTTGCTTGTCCTGCATTTGAATTGGCGAAGCTCATAGTCAACCCTCAATAGCAGGCCGGACGAGCGTGCGGGTAAGCCCATTCCACTCTCCGGTGCTTAAAGAGAGAGACGACGGGCACGAACCAAATCTTTATCGATCAGCCCAGAATCTTTTGATCGTGATTGCTTTGGATGACTATCCAACGGAAACATCAAAAGACGAAAGTCTGGAATCATCAGCGCGCCGGCTGAGTTTGGCGCGTAGGGGCCAGAGCTCCTCCTCGCGTCAAAGCACCTGCTGACTACATCCGCCGGCGTCGCGCCCGGCCTGGTCTGGTTGCGACAGCAGAATGTGAAAGTAATCGAGCCAGCGATCTCATGCCTCGAGAGTCTTTCCGGAGGCTGCCCTGGCGAAACTCTATTCGTAGCGCAGCGCTTCTGTCGGATTCAGGTGAGAAGCACGGTTGGCGGGGAGTAGCCCGAAAATCAGGCCCACCGCGCAGGAAACGCTGAACGCAATCATGATGGACGCGGGGGAGACCGGAATGCGGATGTCATCCACAAAAAGTTGAACGCTGAGCGGCAGCGAAACTCCGGCCAAAATGCCGAGTACGCCGCCGGTCAAGCTAATGAGCACGGCTTCGGTGAGGAACTGCATTTGAATTTCGCGGCGTGAAGCTCCAACCGCCATGCGAATGCCAATTTCGCGCGTGCGCTCGCTCACCGTCACCAGCATGATGTTCATGATGCCAATGCCCGAAATGATGAGCGCAATGGCCGAGACGAGAACCAGAACCAGACTGAGGATGGTTGCGATCTTACGCGCCGCCGCCAGAATCTCAACCAGGTTCTGCACGCGATATTTGGCGCCGGGGCGGTGCCGGCTTTCAAGAATGTGCTTGATCTGCGCGGTCACGGCTTCGACGTCGGCGGCCGACTTGACCTGCACGTCCAGCGGATCCACGCGCTCCACCGGCGTGAAATAGCGCAGCACCGTAAAAGGAATCAGAATCGTCTCGGCACCCAGCTCCGATTGCCCAAAACTCTCCACCTTCTCCTTGAAGGTTCCGATCACGGTAAATTGGAGATCGTGAATTTTTATGACATTTCCTAAAGCGGCCGACGGGCTGCCATAAAGTCTTTTGGCAAACTTGGCCGTCAGCATGCAAACTTTTTGACGGAGAGTGACATCACTCGAGTCGAGGAAACGGCCCGAAAGCACCACCATATTGCGCACGGGCTTGTAGTATTCGTCAGTTCCGATGACTTGGACGTATTGATCCTTGCCGTCGAGCCGCATGCGATCAAACGTATTCATGATGGCGGAAGCTGCCGTGATGCGTCCGCCTAACTGTTCCCGGATGGCCGCGACATCATCCAGCTTGACGAAATCGGCGTCGATCTGCGCGTCACTCAGCTGAGTCCCTATTTCCGCTTGCGCGTAAACCAGGTTCGACCCGACACCTTCGATCTGCTCCAGGATGTACTCGCGGCTGGTGAGGGAAATGGTGACGACGAGAATGACCGACGCAGTGCCGATCACCATACCGATTCCAGTCAACAGGGAACGGATGGGATTGGCGCGAAGCGATTGGACGCTGAAATTAAGCGCTTCGCCGACGTTCATTTAACCACCCGACACCTGCTCCAGCAGCTTGCGCGCCTCCTCACGTGGCGGATCATCCGGTGTGAGCCTGGCATTGAGATATCTCTTCAAGAGATGCCTGGCGACATCGGTGTTGCGCTTTGCCTGGATATAAGCCGCGGCACGCGCAAACATCAGCTTGGGAGATCCCGGGGCGATCCTGTCAGCCTGTTGGAAGGTTTTCTCGCTCTCTTCGAAGTTTCCGTGTTTGGCCAGGAACTTGGCCAGGTCGATAACGCGTCCTACCTGGCGCGGCGCCAGTTCCATGGCTTTGCGCAAATGGTTCTCGGCACGGGGAAATTCTTTCCTCTTTTCCGCGATGCGCGCCGCCGCATAATTCCCTTCCGCAGCGTCATGCGCAGCAATGCGCTGCGCCAGTTTCTCCGCCTTGTCCAGACCACCGCCAACGAAGCCTGGGGCTTCAACATAAAACTCAAACAGGTCGTTCACCGCTTCGGAATTATTGGGATCGAGCTCAATGGCCTTTTCAAAATTCTGACGCGCTTTGGAGGCGTTGCCCATTGCGGTAAACATCGTGCCCATTTCCGCCCGGAGGCCATAAGCGCGCCCCAACCAGTGATAGTAAGTGGAGTTGCCTGGCTCCAGGTCCACGGCCTGCTGAAAATAATCTACCGCGCGAACCGGATCGCGCATCATGAAGTAATTCTGGCCGAGCAACGCCAGAACCGGCGCCTTCTTTTCCGGTATCGCCAGAAGCATCTTGAGGGAAGCATCGTATTCGGTACGGTTGTAATGCGCCAGCGCGCCCTGGTAACTAGGCCCTCCAGCGAGCAGAAATGTCCCTATTAACAGGATCAGTGAGCGCATACCTCTATGGCCTGTCCCCCCGATGTTTGGATATCTAATATTCTAGAACCTTTGATGCACGGAATAATATCCGGGTTGCTAGGTACTAACCCTAATGGCACGCGTCTAAAATAGGCAACATGCAGAAAATAACCACACTTACAGCGGCCTTACTGGGCCTGGTTACGGTTACGCTGGCTCAATACAAGAGCCCTCACGAATCTACTTCTGTCGAAGCAGGCGGCCACAAGATCACGATCACCTACGGCCGCCCCTCGCTTCACGGCCGTAAAATGATCGGCACAGCCGATGCGCACGAACCGTTCGGCAAGGTGTGGCGCACGGGCGCCGACGAGTGTACAACCATCGAAACGGACGCAACCCTGGACATCAACGGCCTAAAAGTGCCTCCCGGAAAATATGGACTCTTCACCATCCCCGGGCCGGACTCCTGGACCCTGATTCTGAGCAAAAATGCAAAGCAGTGGGGAGCGTTCAGTTACAAGGAATCGGAAGATCTGGGCCGGACAAAGCTGAAGGTGACGAAGACCAGTTCCCCGGTGGAAGAATTCACCATCAGCATGACGCCGGCGGGCGAGGGCTTCACACTCAAGCTTGCCTGGCAGAACGTCGAAGCGAGCGTTCCGGTGAAAGTGGAGCGCTGAGCTAGAGGGCTTTCAATCCGAGCAACCGGGCCGCGTTGTTGTGATAAATCTTTTTTAGAATGCCGTCCGGCAATGCGATGCCGTAGATTTTCCAGCGGCCCTGGGGCGGAACTTCTGACGGCGCATAGTCGAAGTATTCGTCGTCCGTCTCCAAGAACCGGAAATAGCAGCGGTACATTTCCGGCTTGAGATCCTGCTGCGGATATTCCTTTCCCGCATCCCATGTGGCGTCGGTGCCGAACATGATGCGGTCCTGATAGCGCTCGATAAACTTGCGTGCGTTATGTGGCTGCCTGCCCAGCTCTCCCAGCCGGGCGCCGATTTCCATCTGGACGTTTGGATATCGATCGAGCCATTCGGCAGCAACCGCGAGATCTTCGGCATCGTTGCCGACGTGAAGATAAACGAATTTCGTCTTCGGGTGCCGTGCAGCTACGCGGTTGCGCGCTTCGTGCAATTCGCTGCGCTTCGGATAATCGCGGCCGTAAAACGACCAGTCCGGATGATTTTGCAGCTCCTCGTAACGCTCGTTGAAGCGATCGATGGGGGTAAAGAATGCGCCGGGATCGCCGGTGTGGATCATCACCGGGAAACCCAGCGACCCGGCCGCTTCCCACATGGGATCGAAGCGCGGGTCGTCAATGGCTACCAGCTTCCCCTTCTCGCGCAGATAAAGTCCCAGGACCTTGACGATTTTGAGCGCAATGGCGCCTTCATCTTTGCACTTCTTCAGCTCGTCGGCCTGCCATTGCGAATAGCCGGGTTCGCTGGCGCGCGCGTAGGTAGGCTCCGCCGCCGTCACAAACTTGGAGCCGAAATCCCCCATGGTTTTGCGAATCGCGGGCAGCGTTTTGGAATTACCGCCGGTAAGATTGAGCAGCGTTACCAGGTTGCATTGGTCCATATACTCGGCAACCTTGGCCAGCTCCGCGTGCGCCTCGGCGGAATCGGGAGCAAATTTACGGCCGGCACCGAACAGGTGCGTATGGACGTCAATCGCGGGAAATTTGGCGCGCTCCACCGGGTGTTCGGGCACATGCAGCATGCTCTTGGGCCGGAATTCCGGCAGCGTGACAGGCCCAGCCGCTGCCAATTGCAGAAAGGTGCGCCGGTTCATGCGACCACGGCCTGCGCACCCAGCAGGTTCCGCACGAATCGCAAGCTCGGTTCAACCAGTTCCCATGACCCGGCCCAGAAACACATGTCAATGCACCACCAATCGATATTTGGGACTTCCAGCAATTTGGGCGCCAGCGATCGAAAATCGATGAAGCCTTCGGCAAAAGGACGGTGCGTGCTGGTCTCGTCGCCGTGCAGCGTACCGTCGGAATCGATCAGATGAATCGCGCCGATGCGGCCCTTGAGCTTTTCCAGGAATTCGGCTACGCCGCCCGCGAGAGTCTCTCTGGCGCCATGCTGACGCGCGCCTACCACCGCGCACATATAGGCGTGCGACGTATCGAACATGACCCAGAAATTCGGGTGAGCCACTTTCTGGTGCATGGCGAGTATTTCCGAAGGCTTGTTGAAAGAGAAGCCCGGCTCGAACTCCCACACCATGCGAATGCCCGCTTGCTGTGCGATCCCGGCCGAGTCGTGCCATATATCGGCCAGCCTGTCGAACGCAGCCTGGTAGTCACTATCCTCGATCGATCCTGGTGCGGCGATGGAATCGACACGCAGACACGGGCTTCCAATGTCGGCGCACATTTCGGCGTTGCGGCGGACCACCTCCAGATACCGATCCTTGTTCCCGCGGATCACGGGATTGACGCTGGTGAAATCGGCCGCGTATCCGGATACGCCCAAACGATTTTCACCGAGAAAGCTAACCAACTCCCGGCGCGATTCCTTGGTCGGATACTGATCGAGCGTCACATGCGGCGGAAAACCGCAGATCTCGATTCCGTCATACCCCGCTTCGGAAAGTCTTTTGACTGTCTTTTCAAACGGAATAGGATGGTCCGCAAATGGACCAAAGGAAAATGCCCAACTGCCCAGCGATACTTTCATGGCGCCTCTTCTTGCCTGTGTGGTCTCGGCCAAAAAAAACGAATGCGCCTTTCTGAATACAACATCCGGAGGGCCGATGCAACTTTCGCGCGTACGCGGCACGCAAACGGCGCCGCACTGATCGGTGCGACGAAAGCTAGGCCACCATTTTGTGCGGATCGATGACAAACTTCTTGGCGGCGCCTTTGTCGAAATCCTGGTAGCCCTTGGCCGCATCATCGAGCGAGATCATGGTGACGTTCACGGCTTTCGCCGGATGAAACTTGTCGTAGAGAATCGCGTGCATGAGTTGCCGGTGGTAGCGCATGACCGGACACTGGCCGGTAGTAAAGACGTGCGACTTGGCCCAGCCAAGGCCGATGCGAATGCTGAGATTCCCAGTCTTCGCCGCCTGGTCCACGCCGCCGGGATCGTCGGTCACGTAGAGGCCCGGAATGCCCAATCGGCCGCCTGCCTGCGTCACGGCCATCAACGAATTGAGCACCGTCGCGGGCTGCTCCACGGCTGCATCCTTGCCGTGACCGCGCGCTTCGAATCCAACGCAATCCACCGCGCATTCGACTTCTGGAATGCCCACGATCTTTTCAATCTGCTCCGCCAGGGTGCCGCCGCTTCGCAAATCGATGACTTCGCAGCCGAAACTTTTCGCCTGAGCCAGGCGCTCGGAAATCATGTCGCCGACGATCACACAAGCCGCGCCCAGCAACTGGCAGCTTACGGCGCACGCAAGACCTACCGGTCCCGCGCCAGCCACGTACACGATCGATCCCGGGCCCACGCCCGCCGTCACAGCGCCATGGAATCCAGTAGGCACGATATCGGAGAGCAGCGTTAGATCCTTGATCTTCGCCATAGCGCGTGCCTTATCGGGCAGGCGGAGCAAGTTGAAGTCGGCATATGGAACCATTACATATTCCGCCTGGCCGCCAACCCATCCGCCCATGTCTACGTAACCGTAGGCGGCTCCCGGACGCGCGGGATTCACATGCAGGCAGATCCCCGTCTTGCCTTCCTTGCAGTTCCGGCATCGGCCGCAGGCAATGTTGAACGGCACCGAAACCAGGTCGCCAACCTTCACATACTCCACGTCGCGGCCGGCTTCGATCACTTCGCCCGTAATTTCGTGGCCCAGAATCAGTCCCTTGGGGGCCGTGGTGCGCCCGCGCACCATGTGCTGGTCGCTGCCGCAAATATTTGTGCAGACCACCTTGAGAATGACGCCGTGCTCGCATTTGCGCGATCCCAGCGCCAACTTGGGGAAATCGATGCTCTGGACCTCGACCTTGCCCGGTCCCATATACGCCACGCCGCGATTGGTAGCCATAGCTGTGCTCCTTAGCGTCGGTCATATCATCAGAAAAATCGTCATCCGTCAAGCAGACTTCGGTGTTTTTTCGCTCCATCTTGACGCTCGCCCGCGGATATGATGTTATGCGTCGGAGGCCAAACGAAACATGATCAACCTGGAGACAGCTCGCAAAGTCATTGCGGCCGCAGAAAAAAAAGCTGCGGAAATTGGACAGCCCATGAACATCGCCGTGGCAGACGCCGGAGGGAACCTGGTGGCGCACGTGCGCATGGATGGCGCCTGGATCGGCAGCATCGATATTTCCATTAACAAAGCTTTCACTGCGCGCGCGTTTGACATTGCCACGAAGGACCTTGCCCAACATTCCCAGTCCGGTAATCAGTTTTTCGGCATTCACGCGTCCAACCATGGCCGCATCATGATTTTTGCCGGCGGCATTCCGCTGAAGGAAGGCGGCAAGGTGGTCGGCGCCATCGGCGTGAGCGGCGGCTCGGGCGATCAGGATCACGCAGTAGCCGAAGCCGGCGCCGCCGTAGTCCGTTAGCGCGATAAACGCCCCTTCACATTCCCTAACTTGCTTCGGCCTTCCGCCGCGCGATAGTCTGGCCAGACATGTCTAAAGCCGAACTGCCGCGCAAACTCGGATTGCTGGATTCCACCGTCATCGTGATCGGAACGGTGATCGGCTCCGGGATCTTCCTCGTCCCCGGATCGATCGCGCGCAATTTGCCGTCCGCCGGCCTGATTCTGGCGGTCTGGACGCTGACCGGCGTCCTCACGTTCTGCGGCGCACTGGCCTACGCCGAACTGGGCGCGATGATGCCTCACACCGGGGGCCAGTACGTGTACCTGCGCGAAGCGTACGGTCCGCTGGTCGGATTCCTGAGCGGCTGGGCCAGTTTCCTGGTCATCCAATCCGGGGGTATCGCTACGCTCGCGGCCGGATTTTCCATTTACCTGTCTTACTTTCTCAAGCTCTCGCCCATCGGTGCCAAAGCCGCCAGCGTGCTGCTGGTGATCCTTCTGACGGCCGTGAACTATCGCGGCGTGCGGCTGGGTGCGGGCGTGCAGCGTGTCTTCACATTCCTGAAGCTTACCGGTCTCGCCATCGTCGTGGTGAGCGCTTTTTTCGGGCCAAAGCATGCAGCCGCGGCCGCCTCCTCCCCGGTTCCCTTCTCCGCCGCCAGCTTCGGCGTTGCCATGATCGCCTGCCTGTGGGCGTATGAAGGCTGGAACTGTCTCGGCTTCGTGGCAGGTGAAGTAAAGCGCCCCGAGCGCAACATCCTGCTCGCGCTCGTCTTCGGCACCGCGGGGCTGATTGGGATCTATCTGATCGCCAACGTCGCCTATCTGCGCGTCCTCTCCATTCCTGCCATCCAGGCAGCCGACCGCGTAGCCGCCACCGTCGCCGAAGCCACCCTTGGCCCCATCGGCGGCACGATTGTTTCCCTCACCATTCTCATTTCCATCATCGGAGCAGCCAACGGAGCCACCCTCACCTACGCCCGCATCTATTTCGCGCAGGCACACGATGGCCTGTTCTTCCGCGCCGTCGGCAACGTGCATCCGCGCTTCGAAACGCCCCACGTCGCCATCGCCATCCAGGGCGTTTGGGTGTGTGTCCTCGCCCTCTCCGGTTCCTATGAGATCCTGTTCTCATACGTGATTTTCGCTGCCTGGATTTTCTACGGGCTGGCTGTGCTGGGCGTCCTCGTGCTTCGTTGGAAAGCTCCCAACGCGCCCCGTCCTTACAGGATGTGGGGCTACCCTGTCACTCCCCTGCTGTTCGCGGGAATTTCCTTCTGGTTCGTCGTAAACACCATCGTCAACAACCCGCAACCCTCGGTTATCGGTTTGGCTATCGTCGCCAGCGGTGTTCCCGTCTATTACCTTTGGCGCAGAATCGCGTCTCACACTTGATCCGTATGCTAAAAACACCCATCGCCTTGTTTATGATGGCGGCTGCTGCCGCCGCACCTCCTTCCACGCGGCCCCCCGAAACCGAGACGGACAATGTCGTCGAGACCATCCACGGCGTCACGATTCACGATCCCTACCGCTGGCTGGAAGATCAGCAAAGCCCGAAAACCCGCAAATGGATCGACGCTCAGAACGTTTATACACATTCCATTCTCGACAGGCTGCCGGATCGCAAGGCCATCAGCAGGCGGGTGGAGGAACTGGCTCGCACCGATCGTTTCGGCCTACCCGTTGTGCGCGGCGGCCGCTACTTCTTCATGCGGCGGCTGGCCAGCGAGAATCAATTTGCGCTCTGCGTGCGTATGGGTCCCCATGGAGGAGACGAAGTGCTCGTGGATCCTAACAAGTCCGAGGGTGGGTCCACCTCAGTCGAGATCTTGGATGTCACCAATGACGGCAAATGGCTGATTTACGGCACCCGCCATGGCGGCGAAGACGAGGTCGCGGTTACCGTCCTCGATGTGGACAGCCGGAAGGAAATCGACCACCTCCCTCGCGCCCGCTATGAATCGCTGCGCATCACGCCCGATAAGCGCGACCTCTACTACACCAAACATCTCGACGAGGGTTACCGTGTTTACCATCGCGCGTTAGGTACATCCGGTACCGACGAGGAAATTTTTGGTAAAGGCACCGACGCTACTGAAAGCGTCGCCTGCGATCTCTCCCACAATGGCCGCTACCTCGCCCTCTCCATCAGTCACGGATGGGGCAAGAAAGCCGAGGTCTACCTGCAGGATCGCGAAAAACACGGCCCCATCGTCACCGTCGTCAACGACATCGACGCCGATTTCAACGCCGTCTTCGGCGGTGATCGCCTCTACCTGCAGACCAACTGGAACGCGCCCAACGGACGGATCCTTGCCGTCGATCTTGACAATCCCGCCCGCGACCATTGGCGCGAAGTGGTGCCGGAAACGAAATCGCCCATCGAGAGCTTCGCCGTAGCCGGCGGCGGTCTCGCCGTCAATTACCTGGAAAACGTCAACGCGCGCGTACGCCTGTTTGATGGGGACGGCAAGCCGCGCCGCGATATCGCCTTTCCTACGCTCGGAACCGTGGAACCCGTGGACGGCGAATGGGAAAGCGGTGAAGCATTCTACACCTTTACGTCTTTCGCGATACCGCCCACCATTTACCGTTACGAAATCGCCAGCGGCAAACAGGAAGTGTGGGCGCAGACCAAAATCCCCATCGATTCCAGCCAGTTCGAAGTCAAGCAGGTCTGGTATACGTCTAAGGACAAGACCCGCGTCCCCATGTTCCTGGTTTACAAAAAAGGTCTCCAGCTGGATGGTGCCCGTCCTACCCTGCTCTACGGCTACGGCGGTTTCCTGCTGAACCAGACCCCCGTGTTCCGTTCCGATGCCGTCGTGTTTGCCGAACACGGCGGTGTCTTCGCCATGGCCAACCTTCGCGGCGGAGGAGAGTTCGGCGAAAAATGGCACCGCGCCGGGATGCTCGAGAACAAGCAGAATGTCTTCGACGACTTCATCTCCGCGGCCGAATGGCTCATCGAAAACGGCTATACCAAACCCGCGCATCTCGCCATCATGGGCGGCTCGAACGGAGGCCTGCTCATGGGCGCTATGATGACCCAGCGTCCCGACCTGTTCGGCGCCATTGCCTGCGAGTTCCCGCTGCTCGATATGCTGCGTTACCAGAATTTCCTGCTGGGCAAGTTGTGGGTGCCCGAATACGGCTCGGCGGAAGACGCCAGGCAGTTCCAGGTCATCTACAAATATTCGCCCTACCAGCGCGTGAAGAAGGGCGTGAAATATCCGGCCATCATGTTCGTTACCGGCGATTCCGATACTCGCGTGGCACCCTTGCACGCCCGCAAGATGACCGCACTTATGCAGGCCTCTACCGGCTCGGACCGGCCCGTACTGCTGCGCTACGACACCGAAGCCGGCCACTCGGCCGGCCTGCCCGTCTCCAAGCAGGTGGAAATGCAGACCGACGTCCTCAGCTTCTTGCTGTCGGAAGTAGGTGCGGGTTAGATAATCGCAACGCCCCAATCACCGCAAACATCAGCTAAGGAATTTGGGGGGTCTCGCTCACACCCGCGTTTGAGCGCTTGTCTGAGCTTCGTCTTTTTCCAGATAGCGCTTCCGGCTCTCCATGATCACTTTGCGCGCTTCTCGTGGGTCCCCCCACCCGCGCATCTCCGTCACCTTTCCCTCCAGCTCTTTGTAGATCGCGAAGAAATGCTCAATCTCCCGGCGGATGTGCGGAAAAATCTGGTCGAGCGTATGAATCTGGTCATAGCGCGGGTTATGCGTAGGAACCGAGATGATCTTGTGATCCCACAATTTGCTGTCCAACATGTTCAGCACCGCCACTGGCCGCACTTCGATCAAACATCCCGAAAAACTCGGCTGGTCCACCAGCGTCAGCACATCCATCGGATCCTGGTCTTCCGCCACGGTACCCGGAATAAAGCCGTAATCGCCCGGATAATGCATCGGCGAATAAAGCGTCCGGTCCAGCCGGAATACTCCCAGCGCATGATCGTACTCGTACTTGTTCCCGGAATTTTTCGGGATCTCCACGATCATGCGAACGATCTCGGGGCACTCCGGTCCTGGGTCGATATCATGCAGAAAGGGCATCGCTTCAGCGTAACCCATTCATCCTTCGCTTGACCTCTCTGCCCGCGCGTTGTACCCTCTCACTTGCTTCTCCCACAAACGTACGGCGCCGCCCTACTCCTCACGCTCGTCAGCATGCTCTGCTGGGGCTCCTGGGCCAACACCTTCAAGCTCGCCGGCAAATGGCGCTTTGAGCTTTTCTATTACGATTACTCGCTCGGCGTTCTGATCACTGCCACCGTTTACGCCCTGACCTTCGGCTCCTCCGGCACACACGGCCTGTCGTTCCTGGCCGACTTGCAGCATGCGGGCACACGCGAGTTGTTGTTCGGCGCCATCGGCGGCGTGGTGTTTAACCTCGCCAACATCCTGCTCGTCGCCGCCATCTCGCTTGCCGGTCTCGCCGTAGCTTTTCCGGTCGGCATCGGCCTCGCCCTCGTAATCGGCGTCATCTGGAATTACACCTTGAAGCCGCAAGGGAACCCGACGCTTTTGTTCGCCGGCGCGGCGATCGTCGTCGCCGCCATCGTCGTCGATGCCCTCGCTTACCGCGCGCTCGAAGCCTCCCGGGCCGCCCAGGCTCAACGCAAAGTTTCGGGCAAAGGCATCGTGCTAAGTCTGATCAGCGGACTGCTCATGGGATCGTTCTTCCCGCTCGTGGAAATGGGTAAATCGGGCCCGCAGGGCCTTGGCCCGTATGCCGTCGGCTTCGTGTTTACGGTCGGCGTTTTTCTCTCAACGTTCGTATTCAATCTGTTCTTCATGCGCTTCCCCGTCGAAGGCCCGCCCGTGACGATGGGCCAGTATTTCACCGGCACCGGACGCCAACATCTGCTCGGCATCTTCGGCGGCCTCGTGTGGGCCACCGGAACGATCGCCAATTTCGTCGCCGCCAGCGCCCCCGAATCCGTACAGGTCGGCCCCGCCATCAGCTATGCCATTGGCCAGGGGGCGACCATGGTAAGCGCGTTGTGGGGATTGCTTGTGTGGAAGGAATTCGCCGGCGCGACCGGCCGAGTGCGGGCACTCATCACCCTGATGCTGGTACTTTTCGTCGCGGGCCTCGCGCTGGTTTCGATTGCGCCCCTATACGCGCATTAATTCTTCGCGCCTCAGCGTCTCTGCGGTGAATGTCGTCACTTCTTCTCGAACACCGCCATATACTGCTCTTTGTTGTACTCGCGCTTCGTGACCAGCCGGAACCGGTTTGCCTCAATCTCCCTGATGACATCGGCCTCGTCCAGCCGTATGTGATTCGCCGGCAGCCCGTTCGCCTTTGGGTGAAACTCCACCAGTATCAGCCGCCCGCCGTCGCGCAGTTCCCGATGAAGGCCCGCTAGCATCTTCTCCGGATAGTTCCAGTGATGATACGTGTCGAGCCCTAATGCCACATCCACCCCGTTCTCGGGCAGCGATGGGTCATTCTCATTGCCCTGAACGAACGTAACGTTGCCGAGCTTGTGCTCGTTGGCCGTCGCCTTCGCCTTCTCCAGAAAATCGGGAAATATGTCCTCGCCCAGCACGCGCCCGCCCGCTCCCACCGCCTCACTGAGATAGGGCAGCATGTAACCCGTGCCCGTCCCAATATCGGCCACGGTCATCCCGGGCTTCAGCCCCATCGCCGCCACCAACTCGCGCGGCTTCTGCCGCTCGTCCCGATCCGCAGACGACAACGTCTTCGCGATTCCCGCCCGCCCCTCCGGAGTCTGGTATCTTTCGTTGGCATCTTTGGCCACCTGCCCGCTTAGGATAAGCGCAGACGACAGCAGGGCAGCCCCTAACACCTGGCACCTAGAACCTAGCACCTTCATAAGGATGGCTCCATCGGCAGCGCCAGCGGCGGCTCGCGCAAAAAAGTCAAATGCGACATTTTCTGCACCGCCTCCCGCACTGCGTGTTCAAACGTTGGCTCAAGCGTGATTACAAACGGCAGGTCATGCTCCGGCTCGCCGGGCAGTTGCAGCACGGCTTCGAGGCTGATGTTCTGCTCCGCCAGAATTCCGGCAAGCGCCGCGATAATGCCTGGCCTGTCCTCCACACGGAAACGCAGATAGTACGCGCATTTCTCGCTCGTCACGGCAATCGGCTTGTACTCGCCGAGCCGCTCATGAGCGAACGGCGATACCCGTTCCGGCCGCCCATAGCGAATCTCGCGTGCCACCCGCATCAGGTCGCTCACCACCGCTACTCCAGTCGGTAGAGGCCCTGCCCCGCGGCCATAGTAAAAAGTATCCTGCCCGAACCGGCCCTTCACCCAAACGGCGTTGTATGCGCCCTGCACGCCGGCGATGATCGTCTGCAGTCCAATCAGAGCCGGGCGCACCGAAAGAATCAGCCCGTCGGGTGTTTGCCGCGCCCCGCAAATCAGCCGGATCGTGTGTCCCAACTGGTGCGCGTAGCGAAAATCCATGGGCGAGATGCGCCGGATGCCTTCCACGTAAATGTCTGCCGGCGTGATCCGCTCGCCGAACGCCAGTGCCGCCAGGATTGCCAGCTTCGACCGCGCGTCGATACCGTCGATATCGGCGCTCGGATCTGCCTCGGCATACCCAAGCCGTTGCGCTTCGGCCAGAACATCCCCCAACGGCGACCCGTGCTTTTCCATCTCGGTGAGGATGTAGTTGCTGGTGCCGTTGAGGATCCCATAAAGCGCCGTCACACGATCCCCGGAAATCCCCTCGCGCAGCACGGCATGGATCGGAATGCCGCCGGCGACGCTCGCCTCCATCGCCAGGTTAATGCCGGCTTTGATGGCTCGATCCCAGATTTCGGAGCCGCATGCCGCCATAAGTTCTTTATTTGCCGTGACGACGGACTTTCGATTGGCCGTTGCACCGTCGATAATTTCTGCTGCAACGGATGTCCCGCCAACCAGTTCTGCCACAATATCCACATCCGGATCCGTCACCACCTGGCGCCAGTCCGACGTCCTCTTGACTCGGCCCAGCGCATCCGGAAGCTTCTTCGTCTCCGCAGACCGGCTGCACACCATAGTTACGCGGAGCGGAAATCCAAGCTTTTGCTCGATTTGACCGGCATTCGCCGCCAGCACTTCCAGCGTCCCCGAGCCCACATTTCCCAATCCCACTACCCCTACGTTCACGGCTTGCATCTTGGCTATCATAACAACTGGTTCCGCGTCCTACGGGAGGGCCAATTGAATGAAAAGACTATTCCTTCCTGCCATCACGGTTCTCGCAGCGGGAGCACTTCTCGTGCCCGCGGTGGCGCCTCAAACGGGCCATCATAACCAGCAAGCCGAAGTACCCGACACCGAGCACCTGCCCAATGGCAAGCTCCGCTCGGACGAAATCGTGAAGGAAGAACACGAGAAATCCATCAAGGACGCGGCCCAGCTGGTCGATCTGGCGCAAAGCCTCAAAGAAGAGATCGAGAAGCATGACGCCCACGTCCTCTCCATCGCTACTCTAAAGAAAACCGAGGAAATCGAGAAGATCGCCCGCCGAATCCGATCCCGCCTCAAGCATTTCTGATATTGCCTATAGGGCAAGAAATACAACAGTTTAGGGCAAATACCCAGATTTTTGGCATCCCCTTGGCGCCGACAGGCGCTAACTCCTTGAAAAAGTAGATATCCGAACGAATTAACCAAAGTTGGTGCTAAAGCTGCATATATCGGTCAATTAGGCCGCAGTGTATAACCAAGTTTCACGGAGGTAGGGTGAAAGTTCTAAGGATTGCCGCATCACTGGTTTTGGGTTTGGGTCTTGTGAGTTCGGTTTTCGCGGATCCCACGGATCCCGGGGTTCTGTTCAACACGGGGGGGCACCACTCTACCGATATTCTGCCTTCCTGCGCTCTGCACCCTAGCTGTATCGTACAAATCAACGACCCGATCGTGAACGGCGGGGGAACGTTCGACATCCACAACAAGAGCGGGAAGAACATCACCTCCATGATCTTCTTCATCCCGACGCTTAATTTCGACCAGGTCTTTTTTTCCAAGTCGAATCTCTTTTTGAACACGATCATCGTTCCCGACATCGCGAACAATCAAACCGACGTGTATTTTTTTTCCGTGGGTAATGGCCCTGACGCGTTCTTCCAGATTCCGCCGCCCGAAGATGGGTGCCAGTTCTGCGCGCCGGGTTTTGTCGACGGCTCCAATGCTAATCCTCCTGAAGAGGACCCGAACTTCAACTTCCACGTCGACGTTTTCTTCGGCAAATCGTCTGCCAACTTCAACCATCCCGGGCTGCTGAACGGACAAGAAGGCATACTCGGTCTGCAGGCATCGGTTCCGGAACCTGGCACATTTCTGATGTTAATCAGCGTCGTGGGTTTTGTTGCGGGCGCCCGAAAGTTTTCCTCGCGCTAGCCATAGCCGCCCAACTCCATTACTCCGGGAGAAAGAAGGCTCTCTCCCGGAGTGAATAACCCACTCCACGATACATTTCGCTTCGCCCCTCGATTGACACCGCAAACTGCCTTTGATATATCTCCTCGCACATTACCAGGAGGGGTTCGTGAACAAGCGTGATTTGATCCGCAAAATCGCCCGCGATGCGCGATTGACCAACACGCAAGCCGCCAGGGCGCTCGATGCCGTGTTGGACGGCGTGCAAGCGAGCCTCATTCGCGGCGACCGCGTCACGCTGGTCGGCTTCGGAACCTTCGCCACCTCGCAGCACAAGGCGCGCAAAGTACGTGATCCCCAACAGGGCGGCACTATGCAGATCGCGGCGCGGCGAGTGGCGCGGTTTGCGCCGGGCCATGAGTTGAAGCTCGCTGTACAGAATTCGCAGAAGGCGAATCACTCTAACGGCGCAGTTTGATAACTTGGTAGGTCGGTCAACGACCTCCCGTGCAGAAAAAAATCCTTTCGATTCATGCGCATCCTGACGATGCGGAAATCCTCGCCGGCGGAACGCTCGCGCTGCTCGCGGCAGCCGGGCATAACATCACCATCGTGACCATGACGCCGGGCGATTGCGGCTCGGCCGAGCATTCGCCCGAAGAGATCTCACGCATTCGCCGCGCGGAGGCGGCGCGCGCCGCGGCGCGTATCGGCGCGAACTACCGGTGCGCAGAGTTTCGCGATCTCAGCATTTATGAGGATGACGTTTCCCGCCGCCGTGTAGCCGAAATTCTGCGCTGGGCCAGGCCGGACCTGGTGCTGACATCCTCGCCGGTCGATTATCTCTGTGATCACGAGACTACCAGCCGCCTTGTACGCGACGCCTGCTTCGGCGCGCCCGCGCCCAATTACCTGACTGGGGCCAAGGATGCGGCTCCGCCGCTTGCCGCGATTCCGCATTTGTATTTCATGGACCCGGTCGGCGGTGTGGACCGCGAGGGCCGCTCCATCGAGCCCGACTTTTTCGTGGACGTGACCGCGCAGATGGAAATCAAGACCGCCATGCTCGCCGAGCATGCCAGCCAGCGCGCCTGGCTCATGAAACATCACGGCAACGACGACTACCTGAAGACAATGCAGGATTGGACCCGCGCCAACGGTAAGCGAGCCGGCGTGGAATATGCCGAAGGATTTCGAAGATATAAAGGCCACCCATACCCGGAGACGCCGCTGCTGGAAGAGTTAGTGGGAGCGGGCGTGGTGAAGAGATAAGCCGGCAGTGGCGACCTGATTTCCCCTTTGCGGTTCTCTACTGCGCGGCGCGCGGCGGAGGAGGCGGCCCTGTTCTTTGCTCCGTCTCTCGTACTGCGCGCAGTTTCCAGTTTCCTTGGATCTTGTGAAAAGTCGCCGTGTAAATGTAGCGGTCCAGATTCCCCACGAAAGAACACGCGACGAGCGCTTTGTCGTTCCCTTCGTTATAGACCGGCTTGCTGTTGCCCGTCCACGTCCAATAGCCCAGCTTGACCGCCTGTGCCACGCGGGCTGATAGCGCCTCCAGGTCCGGTCCAGCCAGATCCGGTGGCGCAGAATCGAGGTAGGCCAGCGCCTCAGCCAGGGAATCTGCGTCCTCTGCAGTTTGCCTCTTGATCTCCTGAAGGATTTCCCGGCTGCGCGCCGACGCGGTCAGTTTCAGCGTCTGTATCGCCCCTCGCTGCGCCCAAGGGTCTTGATATTGACCGAGGGCGCACTTGCGCACAAATGCCCACTCTTGATCCACGTTCGGATCTATCAATGAACTCACCGCCGCATAAATCCAGTCTTCGTCGTCTCCATCGGCCCCGGCGGGTGGAGGATGTGCGATGATCCTGCGAATGTCATCTCGTTCGGCGATGAGCGTGAGAACTTGCGCGGTGAATTGCCCCACACTTTTGTCATCGAGCAGTGCAAGCAGCGCCGGCCTGAGCTGCCGTTCGTAGCGAAATAGGGAATCGATCACAATCGCAGTGACATTCGGAAGCCCCAGCAGAAGTTCGCGCAGTGCTTGCTGCCGGGCAAACCCGTGCATTTGTGCAATGCGCAGCACATCACGATCCCGCGATTCCGGTCGGTTATCCTGCCCTGGCGCAAGGTTCGTCAGCGCCGCAGCCAAAAACACGACCGCCGGCAGACGCGCAATCACATCGTCAGTGTATATCGCCTAGCTCAAGGCCGCCGCTGCTGGAGGAGTTAGTGGTGGCAGTGAAGTGAGCAGACTATGTCCTCCGGTCTCCCGATTATCGTCGAATCCGCACGATGCCCGGGCGCAAAACCAGCATCTGCATCGTCTCGCTGACACCGCGCAAAGTCCAAGTGGAATCCACGCGATGAAAAGTGGCGGTATATCTAAGTACATCCAGATCGGCGTCATAGAAGATATCGACGAGCGCTTTATCGCCCGTAGCATTGCATCTCGGTTTCCTGTTTTGCGACCAGTTGCCGATCTTGACAGCCTGCGCTACACGGACTGCCAAATCCTCCAAATTCGGGCCTTCGAGAGGCTCGGGGTGAGAGTCAACGTACTCCAGCGCGCGCGTTATCAGGCCTGTTCGCTTTACATTCTGTCTTAGCGCTTCTTCGAGTACTTCCCGGCTGCGTTTGGAAGCAATCAGTTTCAGTGTCTGAATCGCTCCTTCATCCACCCACCGGTCGTCGTACCCATTGACGGCGCACTTGCGCAGAAATGACCATTCGTTCTCCGAGCTTGGGCTGAGAAGGGAACAGGCGGCCGCATACGCCCAACGGTTGGGAAACAACCGCATGGAAACCGGCGGCGACTCGACGATCAGTTTGATGTCTTCCGGCACCGCAATGGTAGCCAGCACGAACCTGGCAGGTGCGCCTACGTCCGGATCGGATACCAGTGACCGCAATGCAGGGCGCAGCAGGTTCTCATAGTAAAAGAACGACTCTTCCAACGGGTCCCGGCCGGGACCTGATCGGTCAGTTGCCAGTAGTACCTTTACGCCATCGCGCTGAGCGGCGTCGTGCAGAAGCGCGGCGCTCGATACTTCAGAATCGGCCGCGTAAAGGGGGCACTCCTGAGCTGAGGCGGCCCGTAACAGAACCATGGATACGAGTACCGCGGCGAGAGGCATTCTCATTGGCTCTTCTCCTCGGCCCACCCAATAACCAGCATATAATCAAGCCAGCTGATGGGGGAGTTGCAGGTGAAGCCACTGAGGTGTTGTCGAGTGTGACGAAGCTTTTCCTGTCAGTCGTACTTGTCGGATGCGCGGCACGCGCTCAGGGCTGGGGGCACCGCGAAGCCATGCTCCCCTGGGTGCAAGGCCGATTCGCCGACGCGGAAGCGAACTTCAGCCGGATGCGGCCTATCGCTGAATCGATGCGCGATGTGTTCTGGGTATGGGAGGCCGATTTCGAAACAGAGCGGGGGCGATACGGTGTAGCCGCGTTACTGCTCCAGCATGCGAAGGCTGCTCGTGAGTCCGGTTCGGAGCTCCCGGAGCGGCGCCTCGGAAGGCTATACGTAACAGTTGGCCGCTACGGCGAGGCGGAGAAGCTGGCCTTAAATGGCAGCAAATGGGACGGAACGGATGTTAAAAAGCTAAAAATCAATGCACCGATGAGTCTGGTGACGCTCGGAGAAGTTTTTCTCGCGAGAGGCCAATACACCGGGAGCCTGCCCATATTCGAGGACGCCTGCGCTCGAGCGAAGAAAGATTGGTCACTGCAATCGCTTGAGTGGGTCCGAGCCCGCAATGATGTCGCCATCGCAAATCTTAGGATGGGACAGACCGCATCAGCCCGCGCGTCAATCGAACAGGCGTTCGCCACGGCGAGCCGCGAATGGGGGCCCGACAGCCTGCCCGCGATCGATGCCCTGGATATCCTAGGATTGGTGCTCGTTGCGGAATCGAAGTTCCAGGAGGCCGATGATGCCCTGTCGCGCACCAGAGGCCTACGAGAGCGCATTTATGGAGTCGAGCATCCAAAAGTGGCCGATAGTTATTTGCATGCCGCCATCCTCGCGGCGGCACAGCACGATAACGATGCTGCCATCCGATTCCTGAATCGCTCATTGCAAATTCAGGCGACCGCGTCAGTTGGCAGACCAAATGGGCGCTGGGCACTGGCCTTGATCTCCGCTGCCGACATATTCACCACGGCTGGTCACCTCGATGACGCCCGGCGGTGCTATCTTCAGGGGCTGCCCGAACTGGAACACGACTTGGGGAGCGACGCGCCGATCGTCCAAAGGGCCAACAAGCAGTTTCAGAGCCTCCCCGGCAACGGTGGAAGTTAACGACAGCATATAATCACCCTGTCATGATCGCTCGCTATCTGGCATTACTCCTGTTCAGTTCCCTGCCTCTTCTCGCCCAGGATCCGCAGCTCCGCTGGACTCCGCTCTCCGCAACGCAGTTCGAAATCGACGGCCTGCCCTGGTACGGAGAAAACGGCGGCGAGCTGTTTCGCCTCCCGGTCGCGCGCAAAGATTCCTATCGCAAACCGGTGTGGGACCTGGCGCAGCAGCCGAGCGGCGGGCGCATCCGCTTCCGCACCAACTCGTCGGCCGTGGCCATCCGGCTCGAATATCCAGGGCCGCCGGAGATGGGAAACATGCACGCGTTCGGCCAGTCCGGCGTCGATCTTTATGCTGATAGCGTGTATCGCGGGACGGCCGTCCCCGACGAACAGGCCAAGCCCGGCAAGACCTACGAACACGTTTATTACAAGAACCGGCCGCGCAACCCGCGAGAGATCACGGTTTACCTGCCGCTCTATAGCGGCGTGAAGGTGCTGGGAATCGGCCTCGATCCCGATGCGTCCATCGACCGCGCCAAGCCGTTCGCCGTCGCCAAACCCGTGGTCTTCTATGGCACGTCGATCACGCAGGGCGGATGCGCCAGCCGCAGCGGCATGAGCTATCAGGCTATTCTCGGACGCCTGCTGAATCTGGATTTCGTGAATCTCGGTTTTTCGGGCAACGGGCTGGGCGAGCCGGAGCTAGCGCGCGCCGTCTCCGAAATTGATGCCTCGGTCTACGTCATCGACATGTCGCAGAACCACAAAGATGTCGACGCGCTGGCGCAAGCCTATGCGCCGTTCCTGGCAACCATTCGCGCCAGGCATCCGGACACGCCCATTCTGGTGAATACGCCGATCTACGCGACCCACGAATCGTGGTCGTCCGATGCGCGCCTTGATGGCATGCGGGAACTGATCCGCCACGTGGCCGCGGAACGCATTGCAGCGGGCGATCGCCACATCGAGATCGTCGAAGGCACGGACCTGCTCGGTCCCACCCGCGACGGCGGCCTGGTGGACGGCACGCACCCCAATGACCTAGGTTTTCAGTGGATGGCCGAAGGTTTTGCCGCGAGAATCGGGAAAGTGCTGGGGCTGAAGTAGTGCGCGCCGGTTTTTTCGTAACCGTCGAGTGGCGAGTGCCGGACGGGTCGGACATTCCGCTCGCGCCGGCGAGAGCGCGCAACCCGGGCCTAACCTTCGCTTATACTGATCCTCGATGCTTGCCGTGCATCTCGAAAACCGGCGTGTCGCGGTCAGACGCGTTCCCCGCCCCCGCCCGCCTGCGGGATTTGCTCTGATCCGCCTCCTTAGCGGCGGCATTTGCAACACCGATCTCGAGCTACAGCGGGGTTATTACGGATTCGCCGGCATCCCCGGCCATGAGTTCGTCGGCGAGGTGGTCCAGGCGGAAACGCGCGATCTCATCGGGCGCCGTGTGGTGGGCGAAATCAATCTCGATTGCGGCTGCTGCGAGTGGTGCCGTAAAGGCTTGGGCCGGCACTGTCCCAAACGCACCGTTCTCGGCATCGTCAAGCACGCCGGCGCTTTTCGTGAGTTCCTGACCCTGCCCGAGCGTAATCTTCACGTCGTTCCTGATTCCATCCCTACCGAACACGCCGTTTTCGTGGAGCCGCTCGCGGCCGCCGGGGAAATTCTGGACCAGGTCAACATTCCCTGCAGCTCACCCGTTGCCGTCCTCGGCGATGGCAAACTCGGCCTGCTGGTGGCGCAGGTGCTCCAGGCCCACGGCTACCGCGTTCACGAATTCGGCCGCCACAAAGAGAAATTGCGCATCGCTAGCCAGGCGGGCGTAGAAACTGAAGTGGTGCGCGACCGATTGCCCGCCGCCGCGTACGACTGGGTGGTCGACGCCACCGGCTCACCCCAGGGCCTCGCCGATGCCGTCCGCCTGACCCGCCCGCGCGGCACACTGGTCATGAAATCGACCGTCCACGGACTTGCCGGCTTCGATACCGCGCCCATCATCGTGAATGAGATCACGCTGGTTGGCTCGCGCTGCGGCCGCTTCGAACCGGCTCTCGAGCTGCTGAAGAACGGACTGATCAACGTGGCCGGCATGATCTCCGAGAAAATGCCGCTCGCGGACGCGCCCAGAGCTTTCCGCACGGCGGCCAAAAGCGGCGTCCTCAAGGTGCTGTTGCAATGAAACATGTGCTCTGCTGGCTTGCCGCGACGCTGCTCGTGCAGGCTCAATCGGTGGAACGCCCGCGCCTTCTGGGGCTAGCCCACGTCGCCTTCCGCGTGAGCGACATCGAAAAAGCGCGCGCGTTTTACAAAGATTTTCTCGGATTTGCGGAACCGTTCAAGCTCGACAATCCCGATGGCTCGCTCTCTTTGACCTTCATCAAGATCAATGACCACCAATACATCGAGCTGTTTCCCGGCCTCGCGCCTGGCGCCGACCGGTTGGATCATGTCGCGATCGAAACCGACGATGCCGAGACCCTCCGCCGCTACCTGGCTTCACACGGTGTCAAAGTGCCGGAGCGCGTACCCAAGGGCCGCATCGGCAATCTGAATTTCAATATCACCGATCCCGACGGGCACACGGTCGAAATCGTGGAATACGCGCGCGACGGCTGGAGCCTGCGCGACGCGGGTAAGTTCCTCCCCGATACCCGCATATCCGATCACATGTGGCACGCCGGCATTCTCGTCCGCGATCTCGAAGCGGCTAAGCACTTCTACGGCGACGTTCTCGGGTTCCACGAGATCTGGCGGGGCTCGAGCAACGGTAAAACCCTTTCCTGGGTCAACATGCAGGTGCCCGATGGCGGCGACTATATCGAGTTCATGTTGTATCGCGATTTTCCGGCGCCCGATCATCGCGGCAGCGAACATCACATCGCCCTGCGCGTTCCCGACATGGCGGCAGCGCAAGCGAAATTGGAATCGCGTCCCGGTCGTGCAGCTTATTCCCGCGCTCTGGAGCCGCGCGTAGGCATCAACCGCAAGCGACAGCTCAATCTGTTCGATCCCGACGGCACCCGCAGCGAACTGATGGAGCCGGTGACCGTTGACGGCCAGCCCGCTCCGCCCTCGCAGCCTCCTCCGCCCTAGTTCACACCAGCCACGCTCCCCGCTGCTCCTGAAGCGCGGCGTACTGGTTCCGCCCTCGTAGCTTGGCTTGCGAAAGCGCCCGCTCCGCCGTGGCGATCAGATCGTCGAGCGCCAGGTCGGAACCCGGAATCGCCGTCGCTACTCCCAAACTGATGGTTACGGTCGGCCCAACCGAGGATCCCGCATGCGGCATCCCCAGGTCCAACACCCTGGAGCGCAATCGCTCCGCCACCACTGCCGCGCCGCTGCGGTCCGTTCCCGGCAGGAGCACAGCAAATTCTCCGCCTCCCCGATCTGCCACCAGATCGTCCGGCCGGTACAAGGCGCGTTGCAATGTGCCGCCGATCCGCCGCAGACACTCGTCCCCGGCCTCCCGTCCATACCGCTGATTGAATGCCGCAAAGTGATCGATATTCAGCACCATGATCGAGATCGGTGACGGCGACCGCCAGTCCCGCCGCCAGGCGCGCGCCAGGTTGAGCCGGAACGATTGATCGTTGGCCAGATGGGCAACCGGCGCGGCGCCCGTCTCTTCTGCTTCAGGCCGCAGAATGTAGCGATGTTGCCGGATGGCGGCCCGTAACTTGGCGGCTAATTCCAGCGGATTCAGGGGCTGGGGCACGCAACCGCTGGCCCCCGCCGCAAGTGCCTGCTCCAGATGCTCCGCCGACTCCTCGTTGAACAGAACTAACAGCGGGATGGTCGGATCCGCCGTGCGTACCTGCTGGCAGGCGGTGAGATCCTCATCCAGCCCGAGATCCACCAGGATCGCACTCAGCCCATCGGGATCCGCCAACGCCTCCGGCAGCCCCGAGATCTCCGAAATTGCCCGCACCGGCTCAAACCCGTGCGTTTTTAAACTCGAAATGACATAGTCGCGCGTCGCGCCGTTGCCCTGCAGAACCAGGACGGACATGCAGTAAGGCTCCTGTTACCCCTTCCATCGGCAAAGCGCTCTCACAACTTTAGCCCTCATCACCTCGCGAAGCTGGCTTAAAATCGAGAGAACACATGAAGCTCAAAGACCGCGTGGCAGTGATCACAGGTTCCGGCTCAGGCATCGGCCGTGCCTCCGCTATCGAGTTCGCGCGCGACGGCGCGAAGATCGTCCTCGCCGACATCAATTACCGTGGCGCGGAGGAAACCGCCGCCGCCATCCACAAAATGGGTGGCAGTGCGCACGCCGTAGAAACGGACGTTTCCAATCCCGAATCCGTCCGCAACCTGGTGCGCGAAACGCTGCGCGTGTACTCTCAGATTCACGTGCTGTTCAACAATGCCGCCATCCAGGTCAACAAGACCGTCGAAGACACCACCGTGGAAGAATGGAACCGCGAGTTGGCCGTGAATCTCGGCGGCATGTTTCTTTGCTGTAAGTTTTTTCTCCCACACTTGCGCGCCTCCAAAGGCAACATCGTCAACATGGCATCGGTCAACGGATTCTTCGTGGAACCCATGTGCGCGGGCTACTGCGCCACCAAAGGCGCCATCATCGCACTTACCAAGGCCATGGCCATTGATCATGGCAAGGAAGGGATCCGCGTGAATTGCATTTGTCCGGGATACATTGACGCGGGCCTCGCCGAAGGATACTTCCAGGCTCAGCCTGATCCTGCAGCCGCCCGCACCGCGGCGGGAAAACTCCACGCGCTTTGGCGGATCGGGCGCCCCGAAGAAGTCGGCCGTGTAGCGGTTTTTCTGGCCAGCGACGATGCCTCGTTCGTTACCGGCTCGGCTTACGTCGTGGACGGCGGATTCGGCTCGGGATTGCCGCCGCAAAGCTAGCCATCCCGCCTTAGGCCGCGAGATTCTCCCGCCCCTCGAGCCACTAGCTGTTCGTCACCTTGAATTGTCGATGGATCCGCCGCTCCGGTCCGCGTACCGAACAGCAGAACTGTCTCTTATTTTGTCGTGCCGAAAAACTCAGCCATCGGTTCAGCCATCTGTCCGGCCACCCTTCCCCTGCTCTTCGAACAACAAGCCGCGCGCACTCCTCACGCTCCTGCTGTATCTTTCCATGACCAGACGCTCTCGTACCGTGTTCTCAACCGCCGGGCCAACCAGCTGGCACACTATCTGGCCCGCTGCGGGGCCTCACCGGGCGCGCTGGTCGCCATAGGCGTCGAGCGTTCTCTCGAGACCCTCATCGCGATTCTGGCGATTCTGAAAACCGGCGCCGCTTATGTTCCGCTCGACCCGGCATATCCGAAAGACCGGCTGGCGTGGATGCTCGCCGATTGCCGGGCGCCCGTCCTGATCACCGCCGCTGCGGTAAGCGACCGTTTTTCCGGCTACCAAGGCGCCGTGTTGTGCCTGGAACGGGAACGGGCGGCGATTCTTCGCGAAGAGCACAGCAACCCGCCTGGCCCCGGCCAGCCCGCCGATCGCGCCTATGTCATGTATACTTCGGGCTCCGCCGGCTGGCCAAAGGGCGTGGAGATCGCGCACGCCAGCGTCGTGAATGCCGCCATTGCCATGCGCGGCAAAATCGGCATGACCGCCCGCGATGTCGTGCTCTCGGTCAGCAGCCCTTCGTTCGACATTCATGTGCTGGATGTCTGGATGCCGCTCACCTCCGGCGCCAGCATGGTGATTGCCTCCCCGGAAGCCTGCCGGGATGGCATCGAGCTGGCGTCGGCGATTCGCGGCGCGAGCGCCACCGCCATGCAGGCGACGCCCTCCACATGGCAGCTCCTGCTCGATTCCGGTTGGACCGGCAGCCGGCATCTCAACGCGGTCTGCGGCGGCGAAACTCTGAGCAGCGCCCTCGCCGGGCGCCTCGGCGAAAAAGTCAAGACGTTGTGGAATGCTTACGGGCCCACGGAAACGACGGTGTGGTCTTCGGTTTACCGTGTGCTTCGCCACGAAGATATCGTGCCCATCGGACGCCCGCTCGCCAACACGCAGTTCCACGTGCTCGACGAGCACCGCCGCCCGGCCCTGGCAGGGACAGCCGGGGAACTCTACATCGGCGGCAGCGGCCTGGCGCTCGGGTATCTGAACCAACCGGAGCTCACCGCGCAATCCTTTGTGCCGCATCCTTTCGATCGCGCCGCCGGAAGGTTTCTCTACCGCACAGGCGATCGCGTGCGCCAGCGCCCCGACGGGAACTTTGAATTCCTCGGCCGCCTCGACCGGCGAATTAAGCTGCGCGGCTATCGAATCGAGTTAGACGAAATCGACTCCGTGCTTCGCCGCTGTGAGGGAGTCAGAGATGCAGCGGCCACGCTCAGTGAACAGGATGGTGGATATAAGCACTTAGCCGCTTATGTCGTCGCGGCCGGCCCCGCGTCAGTTCGGCCGGAGCAGCTTCGCGCGTTTTTGCGCGCGACTCTTCCCGAATATATGGTGCCGACGCGCTTGACCTATCTGGAATCCCTTCCCCGGCTTCCCAACGGCAAATTGGATTATCGCGGGCTCGGCGCACTGGCCCACGAACCGGATTCGCGTAAAAGGCCGCCTCAGCCCTGCGATGAGACCGAATCCCGGCTCGCCTGCATTTTTGAAGAGGTACTGGGCCGTGGTCCGATCGATACCGGTCAGAGCTTTTTTGACTTGGGCGGTGACTCAATACTGGTGGCCCGGCTATTACGTCGGGTGGAGGACACCCTCGGCTCGCGGCTGCCCATGGCTGCCTTGTTCCGGGCTTCCACCATCCGCCAGTTAGCCCAGTATTTGCGTGAACAGCCCTGCATGCCTATGCCGCGGGGAGTCATTCCCATTCATGCCGCCGGCGCCGGGCTCCCCTTCCTATGTCTCGGCGCAGGCCCCTCGTTTCTTCCCCTCGCGCGCTTGGTTGGCGGCGGTTTTCGTTTTTTGGGCTTGGACTTGGGCTTGATCGATCCCACGCAGCTTCCGTTCCCATGCCGTCTGGAGGATCTCGCCGCGCAAGTCGCGCAGCGCATCAGCGAGCTGGAACCGGCCGGTCCGTACCATCTGGGCGGTTGGTGTCGCTACGGTCCCTTGGCTTACGAGACCGCGCGCCAGTTGCGGGCACAGGGCAGCGACGTTACGCTTTTGGCTCTCATCGACAGCGCGAATCCACAGCATTACAGGAATCTTTCGCTCCACGACGGCGCCGCCATGATCGTTCAGCGCTTGCAATTCCACTTCTCTCGCTTGAGTCAGTCCGGCTCCGCCGCGATGCCACGGTACCTGGCCGGCCGCTTTCGCGTGCTCCGGCATCATATCCGCTGGCGAACCTCACGAGTCAATAGTGCCGCGGAAGGCCTGGAGCGGATTCTTCACCGCGCTTCGGCCGCCTACGAGCCGGCGCCGTACGAAGGCGCTGTAGCCTTCTTTCAGTCGGCCGAACGTCCGCGCGGACCGCACTGGGACCTGCATACGGGATGGCTCGCGGCAATTCGCGGTCGCGTACGTGTCTACGATATTCCGGGCGACCACGAGAGCATGCTCCGCGAGCCGCAGGTCCAGCTCTTCGCCGGGTTCCTGCGCGGATGCCTGCTGCGCGAACGGCATTATGAAGCCGAAGCGGGTTAGCCCGGCGGCCGGCGTCCTCGCACTCGCACGAATCCCGGCAATCTCAATTCGAAGCTGTCTTCGTCTGCGCCAGCAGTGTCGCCTGCTTGGCTTCCGGAAGATTCGGATCGAGTGCTCGCGCCTGTTTCAGGTACTTATTGCCGTTTTGCGAATCGCCGTTTTTGAAGTACGCCATGGCGAGATGGTATTGATGCAATGCCGATGGCTGCTTGTCGCCATCCTGCTTAACGGCGGCTTCAAGCTGCTGGACGGCAGAGCCGTAGATTCCCTTTCTGTAATACACCCAGCCCATGGTGTCGTCTATGTTGGCGCTGTCATGTACCAGAGAACGCACCTGCTGCGCCAGTTTCATGGCCTCGTCGAGCTGCGGTCCCTGCCCGCGCTCCGCCAGCAAGAACGCCAGGTTGTTCAGAGCCACTGCATTGTTGGCATCCAGGCTCAGTACCTTGCGATAGTCGGCGGTCGCCGCATCGAAATTTCCCGCGCGTTCATCGAGCAAGCCCATCATGAGAAACGCTTGTGTATTGCTGCTCCCGGGTTGCGTGAGACGGCCGAGAATCTGCCGAGCTTCGTCCGTCTTCTTGTCGGCGATGTACAGCTTGGCCATGGCCATGTCTGCTGCCGTGAACTGCGGGTCCAGCTCTTTGGCCTTGGCGAACGCCTGCATGGCTCCCGCCCGATCCCCTGTCGCCACCAGCCACTCACCCAGTAATGCCTGCAGCCGCGCGGATTTCGGCTGGCTTGCCACCTGTTGGCGTATCCTTTGCGTGGCCGCCGGTACCTGCTTCTGGCTGGAATACGATTGGGCCAAGAGTAACAATGCGCGGGTATCCTCGGGAGCCATGGTCAGATCCGCCTCGAGTGACGCCCGCGCGCCCGCGAGATCTTTGTTGTGTGCCTTGATCAAGGCATCCTGCAAAAGCAAGTCCGGCGTCTTCACCTTGGCCAAAGCCGCATCGACGTACTTCTTCGCGGTGTCGAAATCCTCCACCTTTAATAGCGCATAATTGCGCAAAACCACCAAAGCCAGCGTGCCCTTTTGCGTCTCGCTTACGTCCTTGCTATCGAGCAACGTCAGAGCGCCTCGGGCATCGCCTTCTTCGAGCAGCGACTGCGCCAGCTGCAGCCGCGCCGCCAGCTGCAGCCGCGCATCCGGCTTGTCTTTTTTGAGGCGCAGGGTTTCGCCTAACTCCTGCCGCTGCAGCGCGCGTTCACCTCGCGCCCGGTACACGCCGGCTTTGACGAAGTGGGCTTTTTCCGAATCGGGTCGATAGCGCAGGACTTGATCCACATCCGTCTGCGCCTCCGTTATGCGCGCGGTCATCAGCTCCATCCATGAGCGCAGGAGGAGGGCATCGACGTCCTTGGGATTCTGATGCAGCGCATCGGTCAGAACCTTCTCCGCTTCCGCCCTTTTGTTCGTTGCCCAATAGGCCAGCGACAGGCGCTCGCGCGCCTCGCGGTCCTCGGGATGGTCCTTTGCGAGTTTGGCAAACTCGGCGATTGCAGCATCCCGCTTGCCTTCCTGGAAAAGGAACTGAGCATGAATTGGTCTGTATCGCGCCGGTGGCAATGCCGCGATCTTGGCGTAGGTTTGCTCCGCCTGGTCTCTCTTTCCCACCCGCACCTGTATCGCCGCCAGGCCCAAAAGCGCTCCATCGTTCTTGGGATCAAGCTGCACTGCCTGCTGTACAGTCTTTTCGGCATCCGCCCAGCGTTGCTGCTGAGCATAGAAACCCGCCAGCGCAACCAGTGGATCTGCTGACTTGGGCGCGCTCTTAACAGCCGTTTGCAGCACGCCTTCCGCGCCTGCGAGGTCCTTATGCTCCCTTTTCACGTAGGCCATGGCCACCGCGGCACGCAAGTTCTGCGGCGACTTGGCTAACGCCGCTTCCAGATTTTTCACCGCATCCTGCTCATCCTTCAGCCTCAACTCGGCCACCGCCAGCGCGCTCAACGCATCCGCATCGTCCGGCGTCTTGTTCACCATGTCCTGGAGCATCTGCTTGGCTTTGTCCACACCTTTGCTGTCGCTATAGAAGGTCGCCATCTCTGCGAACTTCAATTTCGCGCCAGAGTGCTCCTTGTTGATTGCCAGGGTCTGCTGCAGAGCGTTGATCCCATTCTGCAATTGACCGTCAGCCATCAGGGCGAGAGCCAGTTGGTAGAACGGCTCAGCGTCTTTCTTTTTCTTATCTTGGGCAGCGATCTGCGCCGCGTTGCGAAATTGCAGGATGGCTCGCGGATAGTCTTTGGCCTGCATATAGGCTTTGCCGCTTTCCATAAACTTCGCCTTTTTGGCTTCGGGCGACCGGCGGCACCCACCGCTGACCAACAACGTCAGAATCACCCAAATCCACAACGCCAGCCGTTTGTTGTTATTCGTATCCCGTCGCAACATAGCCTCAATCCCTGGCGCGTGAAGTCCGCGCAGTCAACAAGTTATTGTGCACAGCGAATCGGAAGCACGCTGGATTCCACTCTGCCAACATCCATTTTCTGTAACTTTTTCAATGCATTAGCGCCGGCTCCACAGACTTGGCGGGGCGGCTTGCCAAAATTTCGACCTCGATTCTCGTTTTTTGGGAAGTTCGCCGCCGGCCTGTGCGAACGCTCGAAATCGTCTAGGGAACCACGATCGTGTCGTCGGGACGCAGGGCGATATTTTGCTCCAAGTGCTCACCCTTAACGACCGCGTCATAGTTAAATGGCAATTTCACTTTCTGTCCATTTTCAATACGGAGGACATAAATCTTACTCCTTTTTGAATAGGGAGTAAGGCCGCCAGCCTCCGCCAGGGCCTGAAGAACAGTGGTATTGTCCGATGTCAAAGCCATCGCACCGACTTTTCCAACCTGACCCACCAGATAAATCTTCTTGCTGTGGATTTCCTTCACCACAACCGTAATGTCCACACCGCGAATCAGTTTTTCCAACTTGGCCGTCAGCTCATGTTGCAACTCCACCGGCGTCAGCCCGATCACGCTGACCTCCTTCAGTAGCGGCAGGGAAATTTTTCCGTCGGGCCGGACAACGGCGGCCGCAACGGACGCCTGCGGCTCGTTCCACACGCTGATCTCGAGCACGTCGCCGGAGCCGATGTGATAACTGGACTCGTCCTGCGCGGGGTGCGCCGGCACAGCCGCGGGAGGTTGCTGGTTGGCGTTAGCCTGGGCCGCCGTCGTGGACCCTCCTGCCGCCAGCCCCAACCACATCGCACCCGCGACAACCACTACACTCACCGCCGGTCTTCTATTGTTTCTCAACTTCTCGGCCGTCATCTCTCCCATTCCTCTTCCTTGGCGTGACTGCGCGCGCCCGTCACCTGGAATAGCCCGCAGATTAACACTATACCGCCGCTCGGCCCGGCAGGCTCGAGCTGCCAGCGCCGCGCCCGAACGAAGAATTTGAGTAATTTCCAACTTTCTTGCCAAAGAATCTAGACCGGGTACTCAAATCCGTCAAAAATCTGTTAACTTCAGCGCAGGGAAGATGTATGTTCGGATACACTAGTGACTACACTAGTAATTCTTTTGGCCTGAGTCGCATACCGGGCTAAGTTTGCAGAGTTAACTGTTTGATAGTACAAGCGCTTTCCGGGCCGCGCCCCTTGGTGGTCTTCAGGATGCTAGCCTCTGCATAAGTAGAGCGCCACGAAATGGATCGGGAATTATCCTACCCCCGCACTGCGATTGCCGTCGTGGGGATGGGTGCGCGCTTTCCGGGTGCACGAAACCTCCAGGAGTTCTGGGAGAACATCCGTGGCGGCGTGGAATCGATTCGCCGCTTGAGTGACGCTGAACTACTCGCGGCGGGCGTGGATTCGGAAACACTCAGCAATCCGAATTATGTCAAGGCGGCTTCGGTGCTTGACGGCATCGAACTGTTCGATGCGCGTTTCTTCGGTTTCAGCCCCAAAGACGCCGCCATCATGGATCCGCAGCACCGGATCTTCCTCGAGTGCGCCTGGGAAGCCCTGGAAAACGCAGGCTGGAGCGCGGACGAGTTCCCCGGCTCGATTGGCGTGTTCGCCGGCTCGGGTATGAACGCCTACCTGATGTTCAACCTGCTTCCCAACCAGCAGCTCATGTCGACCGCAGGGCTGTTTCTGCTGAAGCAGACCGGTAACGACAAAGACGTGCTGGCGACGCGCGTCTCTTACCAGTTGAACCTTACGGGGCCGAGCATGACCGTGCAAACCGCGTGCTCCACCTCGCTTGTGGCCGTCCATGTGGCGTGTCAAAGCCTGCTGAACGGCGAGTGCGACATGGCGCTGGCGGGCGGCGTCACTATAGAAATTCCCCACAAGCAGGGTTACATTTATCGTGCAGGCGAGATCCTCTCGCGCGACGGCCATTGCCGCGCATTCGATGCCGAATCGAGCGGCACCATCTTCGGAAGCGGCTCAGGCGTGGTGGTGCTGCGGCGCCTGGCGGATGCACTCGCGGATGGCGACCGCATTCACGCCGTGGTTCTTGGCAGTGCCATCAACAACGACGGCGCCCGCAAAGTGGGCTATCTCGCGCCGAGCGTCAACGGCCAGGCCGAAGTGGTAGCCGAAGCCTTGGCGCTGGCGGATGTTCCGGCGGATTCGATCTCCTATGTTGAAACGCACGGCACGGGCACGCCGGTCGGCGACCCCATCGAGATCGCCGCTCTCACGCAGGCGTTTCGCGAAACGACCGAACGGAAAGGCTTCTGCGGCATCGGGTCTCTCAAAACCAATATCGGGCATCTGGACGCTGCGGCGGGCATAGCCGGGTTCATCAAGACCGTTCTTGCGCTCGAAAACCGGCAATTGCCGCCCAGCCTGCATTTCACCAGGCCCAATCCCCGCATCGATTTTGCCAACAGTCCGTTTTACGTGAACAGCCGCTTGGCCGACTGGACCAGCTCCACCGGTCCGCTCCGCGCGGGCGTGACTTCGCTGGGCATCGGCGGAACGAACGCCCACGCAATTCTCGAGGAACCTCCCCTCCGCGCGGCGTCTTCGCCATCGCGGATCTGGCAGGTACTCTCGCTCTCAGCCAAGACGCCTTCGGCTCTGGATGCGGCCGCCGGGAACCTGGCAGACCACCTCGCCGCTCACCCCGAGTTGAACCTGCCCGACGCTGCTTTCACCTGCCATCGCGGCCGGAAAGCGTTCACCGAGCGCTGCACGGTGGTTTGCCGCACACGCGAGGAAGCCATCCAAGGGCTTCGCAACGCAGCGCCGAAGCTGAGTTTTCGCGGTCAGGCCGCAACGCAAACGGACATTGCGTTTCTGTTCCCCGGCCAAGGCGCGCAGTACGTCCAAATGGCGCGCGGCATCTACGAGACGGAAGGAGTTTTCCGTGCGCAAGTCGATGCCTGTGCGCAACTGCTGGCGCCGCATTTGGGCCTCGATCTCCGCACTTTGCTTTTTCCGGAGGAAGGTGCGAATTTGGCCCAAGCCAGTGCCCGATTGACGGAAACTCGTATCGCGCAACCCGCGCTGTTCGTCATCGAGTATGCACTGGCAAAGCTGTGGATGGCTTGGGGTATCCAGCCCGCAGCCATGATCGGTCACAGCCTCGGCGAGTTTGTCGCCGCGTGCCTCGCCGGCGTACTGTCGCTCGAGGATGCGCTCAAGGCCGTGGCCGCGCGCGGCCGCCTGATGCAGTCGGCCGCTCCGGGCGCGATGCTGGCGGTACAACTGGCGGAGCCCGAAGCGCGCGGGCACGCTAGCGGTGAGGTCTCGCTCGCCGCCGTCAACGGGGCTAAGCAATGCGTTCTCTCCGGGCCTGCCTCCGCCATCGATGCGATCGAGAAAAAACTAACGGCTAATGGTGTGGTGGCGCAGCGCCTGCAAACCTCGCACGCGTTTCACTCAGCATCGATGGATCCCATTCTCGCCGAGTTCACGGCGATCATGCGCGAGATCCAGCTCCAGCCGCCGAAGATCCCCTACGTGTCTAACGTTACGGGGACTTGGGTTACCGCCGCAGAAGCCACGGATCCGGCGTACTGGGCGCGCCACGTGCGTCAACCGGTGCTTTTCGCTGCGGGCGTGGCCGCGCTGCTCGAAAGAAAGCCCATCGCGCTGCTCGAAGTTGGACCGGGACGCGTGCTGGCCGGTCTCGTCGCGCGGCATCCGGCAAAAACAGAAAACGTCAGGGTGATTTCCGCACTCCGGAGCGCGCAGGAACCCGCCGATGACCAACAGTTCCTGCTGAGCGCCCTGGCGCAGCTCTGGACGATAGGCGCAAAGGTCGATTGGGGCGGTTTTCACGCCCAAGAGAAGCGCCAGCGGGTGGAACTGCCTACCTATCCGTTCGAACACCAGCGTTACTGGATCGATGCACCCAAGCCGCAACCCGCGGCTGCCGGTTCAGCGATAGAGCAACAGGTTACGGGGCAGCCCGCCGCCGGCCAGCCCGCCCCGATCGCCTACTACCGTCCGGTTTGGAAACGAGCGGATGTCTCAGCGGCGCCGGCAGGCGGCCCAACCACGTGGCTCATTTTCCTCGACGCTATCGGGGTGGGTGCGAAGATTGTCAAACATCTTGAAGGCGCCGGCCAGGTTGCAATCACGCTCGCGCCGGGTGAACGCTTCGCCCGAACCGGCAAGACCGCGTATACGCTCGACCCATCTAACGGCGCCGATTACGAGCGCCTTCTCGAAGCGCTCACTGGGGCCGGTCAGGTACCCGATCGTGTCCTGTACCTCTGGCCGCTGGCCGCATCGTCCAGCGCTCCAGCTTCACCAGAGGACATAAAGACCGCTCTTGCGCTCAGTTTCTACAGCCAGCTCTACCTGGCACAGGCCATCGGCACGCAGGACCTGTCGTCACCCATGTCGCTTGCCGTAGTGTCGAATGGCCTCGCATCGGTTGCAGGCGAAGCAGTCGAGCGCCCCGAGCGCGCCGTGTTGCTCGGTCCTTGTACCGTCATACCCAAGGAATTTGGCAACATCAGCACCCGGTGGATCGACGTCGACACGGACGGCGGCCTCGATCGCGCGGTACGCCAGATCCTTGCCGAGGCCGGCCAGGAGTTCGGCCAGACCTGCGAGCGCGTGGCATATCGCGGCGACAATCGCTGGGCCGAAATCCTGCAGCCCGCATCCATTGATCCCGCGGCCGGGCGTCTGCGCCAGTACGGCGTTTATCTGATCACCGGCGGCACAGGCGGCATCGGTATGGAGATCGCGGAACATCTGGCACGGACCCAGCAAGCCAGGCTGGTGCTGGTAAGCCGCACCGGCAAACCCCGTCAGCCGGATGCCATCGCGCGTCTTCTGGAATTCGGCGCCGAAGTTGAGATCGCGACCGCCGATGTGACCGATCTGACGGCCATCCGTGCGGTCGTCGCGCGTGCACGTGAGAAGTTCGGCCGTATCGATGGCGTCATCCACGCCGCGGGTGTGCTGGATGACGGTCTCATCCAGCTCAAGCACAAGGACGCCGCCGATCGCGTCCTTGCGCCCAAGATTACCGGAACGCTCGTGCTCGAACAGGCACTCGCCGACGCACCGCCTGAATTCATGATCTTGTTCTCCTCGGTGAGTTGCTACACCGCGCCCGTGGGCCAGGTGGATTACGTGGCCGCTAACGCGTTTCTCGACGCCTATGCAGCCGCGAAACAGGGGCAGTCCGCACCCTGGACCGTGGCCATTAACTGGGGCCGCTGGGGTGAGACGGGTATGGCAGCGGACTCCTTAGCTGCCACCGGCCATCCGTTGCTCGGCTCCCGCTCCATCAATACGCCCGATACGCTCGCTTATCGCACCGAGCTCAGTTTCCGGAACCATTGGGTTCTCAACGAGCATTGTCTGCGAGGCGGCGACGCGCTATTTCCCGGCACCGGCTACATCGAGCTTGTACGCGCAGCGCTGACCGAGCGCCTCGGTTCAGGCGCCGTGGAGTTTGAAGAAGTTTCCTTCGTTTCGCCCTTGCGCGTCGAGCGAGCCGGAGTGCGTACCATTGACGTTCGCCTGGCGCGCGATGGCCAGAGCTATCACTTCACTGTGTCCGACAGTGAAACTACATCGCCTTACTGCTCCGGCTCGGTGCGCTTTCTCGGAGTCGCCGCGCCCCGAATCATCGACGTCTCCGCGGCGCTGGCGCGTGCCAGCCGGGGCCAACTGACTTTTAGCCCGGACGAACAAAACGCCAAACAGGCGCGGTACATCGATTTCGGTCCGCGCTGGCGCTGCTTGCGCCAGATCGCACTGGGCGCGAACGAAGCCGTGAGCTCGCTGGAACTTAACCAGCAATACGAAGCCGACCGGGCAACCTATCGCCTGCACCCGGCGTTGCTCGATGCCGCCACCGGGTCCGCGATGTTCACCATCCCCGGTTACGCCGAATCGTCGGATCTTTATGTGCCGCTCTCCTACCGGAAGATCGCGGTCTTCGCCGATCTCCCGCGGCGCGTCTGGTGTCATATCCGCTGGCCGGAGAGTAACCACGCATCCAAAGATATTGTGACCTTCGACATCACCCTGGCTGGCGAAAACGGCGAGGTGGTCGCGGAGATCCAGGGCTTCGGCCTGCGGCGCCTGAGCGACACCGCGATGCTGGCCGCAGACGTTTCTAGCCGCGCATTTCCTGTGGCATCTGCTGCCATCGCATCTGCGGCGGGAGTGGCCGCTTTTGCCGCCATTGTTGACGGGCCCCCGGTTCACCGGGTTCTCGCCGTCCCCTCCGGCCTGCAATTGGACGCGCCGGCGCGTCCCTCGCCCGCGATGCGGCCGTCATCCGCTCCGCCTTCTTCGAGCGCAGCGCCGCTCAACGACGTGGAGCGCACCCTCGCACAATGGTGGCGCGAACTGCTTGGCGTCGCTCAAGTCTCCGTCCACGACGATTTCTTCGAACTTGGCGGTCATTCACTCGTGGCCGTGCGGCTGTTCACGAAAATCGAGAAGCACTTTGGCACCGAACTCGGCCTGGCCACGTTGTTCGAAGCCCGTACCATTGCGGACATGGGTCGCCTCATCCGAAAGGCCAAAGACAGCCGCCATAGTACGACCAGCGAGCCCGTCCCCGCAGCAGTCGGTTCGAACGGCGTTCCGCGCGACGAGATCGAGCGCACTTTAGCCCAATGGTGGCGGGAGCTTCTGGGTGTCGATCACGTCTCCATCCACCAGGACTTCTTCGAGTTGGGCGGCCATTCGCTTGTTGCCTTGCGGCTGCTCATGAAGATCGAGAAACAATTTCACAAATCCATCTCACTTTCCGAGTCTTTTGAAAACCGGACCATCGAAGCTCTGGCCGAGGCCATACGCGGCGGGAAGCCGAAGCAGGACGCGTCAAAGCTCCAGTTTCGCGCGGCACAGCCTTGCGAACGGTCGGCGGTGGGCGAATTTCTCTCCTCGGTATTCGGTTCCCCATGGTTCTCCTCCCAAGAACTGCTGCAGTGGAAGTATTTCGCCGAACGCGACGATTGGGCAGGTCCCCGCAGTTATCTGTTGAAGCAAGGCGACACGATTCTGGCCCATGGTGGAGTAGACCCGGTCGCTCTGTGCACCGCCCGTGGAGAGATCTCGAGCATCCACGGATCCGATTGGGCAGCCACCGAGAGCGTTCCTGGTGCTGGGATCGTTCTTCTCAAGAACGCAGCCACACTGGCGGAAACGTACGTCGTCCCGGGTGGTTCACCAAAAACGCGCAGCATTCTACCGGAGATCGGCTTCCGGCCGTTTTCCGACAGGTACACTTATGCCAGGGTTGTGCGGCCGTGGCAACACGTCCGGTCCCAGCCGTCCTGGGGCTGGAAAACGCCGATGCGCCTGGGATATAACCTCCTGACGAACCTGGCGCCTCGACGGCCGTCGAACGGCTGGATCGTATCGCCGATCCGTTCGTTCGGTGATGCTCACCTGCCCCTGTTGGAGCGCCGGCACGATTCTTACGCCACGCGCTGCCGTCGCTCGCCGGGCGTCATGAATTATCTGCTAGCCTGTCCCGTGGCGGCCGTCTCCGCATTTCTATTGATACACGATGAAGAGCCTCAGGGCTACTTTGTTCTCAGCCTCGTTCAGAATCAGGCGCGAATCGCGGACTTCTGGTTGACATCAGATTCGCCGGCCGATTGGCAAGCCGGTTACACCCTCGCCTGCGAGACCGCTGCCGCCGAACCATCAGTATTTGAGATACTCACCGTGGCATCGACGGAAATAGCTCGTCAGGCATTGGATCGTAACCACTTTCACAAGCGAGACCAGCGAGCGGTTCTCGTTTTGGATCCTAAGGGCCTGTTGCAGGGCGCTCCGGCGCTTGACCTTCAACTGCTCGACGGCGACGAATACTACCTCCAGTCGTATTAAGTCCGGCAAAAACCTAACTCACACCGCCGGTTCGCTTGCAAACGGCGAACCGCTCGGCCATCATGTGAGCCATGACCCCGAACATGTTGGGCGCCTACGGCGAGTGGGCTTCGCGATTCGTCGATGACCCGCCGCGTTTGTCCTTTCGCCAGCCGATGTTCACGAACGTGGATGCCTGGCGCGGCGTGGCGCGGGCGCGATTCCGGGAATTGCTGCTCGGCCCCGGACCCGCGGCGACACCGGTCCCGGTGCTCCAGCATCAGCTCGAATTTGATGGCCTCTCCATCGAGCATTTGCACTGGCAGCTGCCCTACGGGCCGCCAACCGAAGCGCTGGTTCTGAAGCCGGCGGGCGCGAAAGGCAAATTGCCCGGTGTTGTGGGCCTGCACGATCACGGCGGGAACAAATACTTCGGCTACCGCAAGATTACGCGCATGTCGAAGGACCCGCATCCGTTGATGATCCGCCACCAGGAACACTATTACGAGGGAACGGCCTGGGCCAACGAGCTGGCGCGCCGCGGTTACGTGGTGCTGGTGCACGACACCTTCACCTTCGGCAGCCGCCGTGTAAGGCTGGCCGACGTGCCCGGCAACATTCGCGACAACCTGGTGGAAGTCAACCCGGAAGCGGATGATGAGATCGAGAAGTACAACCATTTCGCCGGCAATCACGAGCACCTTGTAGCCAAAAGCCTGTTCTGCGCCGGCATGACGTGGCCGGGCGTGTTTGTGTTCGACGACCAGCGCGCGCTCGATTACCTGGCATCGCGACCGGATGTGGATGCCACGCGTCTGGGCTGCGGCGGCTTATCCGGCGGAGGATTGCGGACCGTAATGCTCACGGGCGCCGACGAGCGCATCCGCTGCTCGTGCTGCGTAGGCATGATGACCACATGGCGCGACTATCTGCTGAACAAGTGCTACACCCACACGTGGATGGTCTACGTGCCGGGGCTTTCGCGCGACCTCGATTATCCCGAGATCCTGGGGCTCGGCGCGCCCAACCCCGTGCTCGTGCTCAGCAATCGTCAGGACCAGCTATTCACTATGCCCGAAATGGAGCGCTCCGACCGGATTCTGACCGAAGTCTACAAAAAGGCCGGAGCGTCCGATCGCTTCAAGACCAGTTTCTACGACGGCCCGCACAAGTTCGATCGAGCGATGCAGAAAGAGGCGTTCGAGTGGTTCGACCGCTGGCTGAAATAGCGAACGTGGTGCCAGCCGGTAGATCTCCTGCCTGTCGAAACGATCCGCCATTCAAGAACCATCTCGACCCCACACGACCGTTTGGCAGGCCGCAGACAGGTCAAATAACCGCGCATTTCAGCCAGCGTAGCGCCAGTTAAAGTAAACGGGGCTGTTTGTCGATCTTTGTCTTGGTGCTCTAGCTCCTACTCTCAAAGCACCGCAGGAGACAAATGAAGCAGCTTATCGTGATTTCGCTGTGCGCGATCCTTCCTATGGTTTCGTTCGCAAGCGAAGGTGGATACAAGGTAAACTACGACGGCGGTTCGATTACGACTCTTAAAGCCGGCAGTGGCCTAACCTTGTACATCGATTCTAAACAGATCCGGCTCGTCCGCGACAAGGGCGAAGTTATTGCGATACCAACATCCTCGATTGTTGAACTCAGTTACGGGCAAGACGTCCATCGTCGAGTCGGCGCGGCCATCGGTCTCGCGACTGTCTCGCTTGGTGTCGGAGCTTTGATGGCATTGAGCAAATCAAAGAAACACTACATCGGTTTCACTTGGGATGATGCCGGCAACAAGGGCGGTGTCGCCTTTCAAGCCGACAAGAACGAGTATCGCGGCATACTAGCTGGCCTGGAAGGTGTCACAGGAAAGAAGGCGATTAATTCTGCCGCGATGTCAGTCAAAAACTAGCGAAACCATTCACCAGGACGCCTGCCGTCGGTTGTGAAGGATGCTGGGAACTAGCAGTTCGCTTGGACCGAGGAAGTCCATTGATGGTTGCTTTTTCGGCAGGCCAATGGCATAGCCCAGTTCTCTGCACCCACAGCATGAGAACCCGAACACAAAATTTGCCCGTTACTCGACCGGTCGAGTAACGGGCGCAGCTCGCTCTTAAATTACCGGTAGCGTTCTCGACTCTTCTACGCCGGCCACCACGCTGCCGTATTTCACCTTGCCGCCGCCTACCAGGCCAGGAGTGAATTGCGTGATCAGGTTTGGAGCCGAAGCATTGAAGATCGGAGCCGTTGCCATGCTGATCGCACCGGTCGCCTGGGTGAAGCTGGCGGGTATAGGCAACAGATGCGACAATACGTTGGAAGTTACGGTGAAAGCCTTCAGTGTGGCGTCAACAATGCACGAAACGACCACCTGGTGAACGCTGGTCGCACTGAGCACGACAGTATCCAGGGCGATGACGACACTGCCGAAGCCCGTCCCATCCCAGGTCAGGTTGAGCGCCTTGGTGCGATCGATCTGGTTGATGGATTGCAAATTTGTCGTGAACGCGGTTGGCATCGTCACGGTGATGTCCCACGGCATGACTTGAGTGCCCCCTGTGCTTGACAAATCGTAGGTCGCGCCGCCTTGCAGGGTGCCGTTTGCCAACAGGCTCGAATAGGTAGGTCCGGCCGCTGTTTTGGTCTCGGTGAGTTGATCTGTTCCGGCCACGCCGGCGCCTTTGAAGAAGACGTTTCCGCTATCTAGAAAAACATCGGGCGCGCCGGGATATTTTGCACCCGTGGAGTAGGAGTTCTCCCACACATAGCAGTTATCGATCTTCGTTGCCGAGTACGGCGCATTGAAGGCGGCGGGAGTGAAAGCGGCGAAGTCTCCGCCCACCCTCTCCTGGTGAAAGATCATCGGGCTGTTGGTGGCCGTGCTGGTGATTTTTTCAATGCTGAACCCCGCCGAAGTGATGTCTCCTGCCGGGATCGTACCGCCTCCACCACCCCCTCCGCCCCCTGCGGGCGTGTCGATAGGCGCGTTGTTATCCGAGTAAACGGGCGCCGAGGTGAACGAGAAGAAGTGCGTGGTCGGATTATTGTCCGCGCGCAGGCTGAGAACTCCAAAAGGCTCAGTGCTGGACAGTTCCATCAATCCTGCCAGATGATTGGTCTGGCTAAACTGAGTGGCCACGAGCACCGCAATGTGACCCATGCCCGGAACGGTGATGGGCGTTCCCGAGCTGGTCGCGCCGCCTATGTTGAAATTCACGTCCACCGTAATGGGATTAGGGTTCGCATTGGCTATGGCAATGGCCGAACTGATATTGCCGGTGTTGTCGATGGGCACCAGGCTGTGCGTCGTGGGAACCACCGCCTCCGAGGTGGCATCCGAGCTCGTTGCGCCCGGCGCATAGGTGTAGACGATATAAGCCTGCACCGCCGCATTGGTTGTGGTGATTTGCGCGAACCCCTGCGTCAGGGTACTCGCCGTGCCCGCGGAGTGGATAAAGACCGATGCACCGGGCGGAATCGTCAGAATGGGACTGTTGTTGTCGACGGGCGGCGACCACGGACTGGTGTTCCCATTACTTGTGTCCTGGAAGAAGGTGACCTCGGCCGTCGCGGGGGTGGTGCCGGTGTTGGTCACGACAAGGACGAACCTCCAGTTTCCCCCGTCCGTGGCCTGGGGCACAAGCAACGTTGCAGCAGACAGACAGCCTGCCAGGATCAGGGGAATCAGAATCAACCTATACAGCATGTATTTCTTCAAAGCGTCCTCCTAGATCAAACGCGTAAACTGTGTTCAAAATGCCTCAAATAATATAGCTGTGCCGCGCGGATGGCACAATCCTTTTCTCAAACCCGCGGTCGGCGCCGCTTTTCGCTCCGGTTACGCCGTCTTCGCGTGGCCTGAAGGCGGACGCATGACCGCGCCATGGTATTCTCCCAACAATCGGCTGGATTTAGGCCTTCATTTCCAATAATTCTTCTCTTTGAAAGAAAGAATGGAGTCATATGCCGGAGAAATGGAACTCAAATGGCACGTTCCACTTGGGAATCAATATGGCGGGCGCCGTTTCGGCGGGGGCATACACTGCCGGCGTGCTCGATTTTCTCGTGGAAGCACTCGAGCAATGGTATGCCGCGAAAGCGTCCGGCAGTCCGGCCGTTCCCATGCACGACCTGTCTTTGGACGTCGTTTCCGGGGCCTCCGCCGGCGGGATGTGCGCATCGATCGCCGCCGTGATGGTGCAGGGCAACTTTCAGCACATCCGAAACCCCGAGGATGACTCGATCAAGGACACGACCAACAAGTTCTATGAGAGTTGGGTGAACAAGATCGACATTGAGTGGCTGCTGCAGGCGCGGGACCTGGCGGATGGCGGTCCCGTCACCTCATTGCTCGATTCCACTATCATCGACGAGATCGCAGATTATGCCATCGCGCCTGTTCCCGGCGCGGAATGGCGGCCTTACATTTCCGAAGCCCTGACCCTGTTTTTGACGTTGACGAATGTGCGCGGAGTCCCGTTCTCGCTGAATGGCGGCGCGGAAGGCTCAGCCGAGGAGAGCATCGCTTATTATGCCGACAGGCTGGAGTTCGAGACGGTCAGAGGAACGGCCAAACCGCGCTCCGATTCGGCCAAGCCGTTGCCGGTCGGGACTTGTGCCGGAGCGTGGCTGCTGCTCAAAGAGGCGGCGAAGGCAACCGGAGCGTTTCCTATATTCCTCGCGCCCCGGCAAATTGATCGCGTGGCGAAGGATTATTTGTACTCGCCCTGGGAGCCCATTTCCAATCCCCATCCGGATCTGGTGCCGCCGCACTGGGCGCTCGATGCCCAGGATACGTACCGCACGCTCAATGTGGATGGCGGCGTCACGAATAATGACCCTTTCCGCCTGGCGCACGATTTTCTCGCCGTTCGGAATCCGCTGGCGTGGCTCAATCCGGATACGGGTATCCTGGAGAATCCGCGCGATGCCGGTACGGCCAATTGTGCCGTGCTCACCGTCGCGCCGTTTCCCGCTGAATCCCTGTTCGATGGCCAATACGACTTCGCGAGCAACAGCAGTGTGTTCGGAATGCTGCCGAATCTGTTCACGGTATTGATCGGGCAATCGCGATTCTTGGGAGAATCGCTCTCGTCGGTGGTCAACTCCACGGGATTCAGCCGCTTCGTGCTGGCTCCTTCCGACCCCGAAAACACGCAGCAGAACGCGCTGCAGTGCGGACTTCTGGCGGCATTCGGCGGCTTCTTCGAGCGCGGCTTCCGGGCGCACGATTATCAACTCGGAAGGCGCAACTGCCAGAAGTTCCTGCGCGACTATTTCCGCTTATCGGCGGACAATCCCATCATCGCGGCCGGTATGGCGCGAGTCGATCCGGCCGCGCGGGACGCCATTACTGCCCGCTTCGATCCGGGCCAGACGCATTCACTGCCGATCATTCCGCTGTGCGGGACGGCGGAGCCGGAAGTTCCGCGGCCCGAGCCCGCCCGGATTGCGCAGGCGAGAGTCGGTGACATCGTGAACTGGATTGTCAGCCGGCTCCACTCCATTGCCAAACCGCTGCTCGACAGCGCGCTCGGCCACGGCGTGGAGAGTTGGACGGCGCGGCAGGCGGTGGATGTCTTGATATCAACTGCCGGCCGTGCCAAATTTAAAGAGATTCTGAACCGGGAACTGCAGGGCTTCATCGCCGGATGAGTTGCGTGCCGGCACTCGACAGTTACGGCAGCGGCTGCACGGAGGTATAAGCCGCGAAGTTGCTGATGATGTCGTCCGAGCTGAAGCACCCGCCGTATTTCAAATAGTCTTCTGCTCCGATGTCGAAGATCGAAGCCGATGACCAGTTCGGCGATGGAGCGATGTAGGTGGCCGTCTTGACCAGCTTGTGATTCAAATACAGATTCGACGTGTTCCCGCTCCAGGTAATCGTCACCTGCATGCTGACGCCGCTTCCAAAAAGCGTGTCCTCCGTGCCTTTTGGCACGTTGTAATACACCGTCACGCCGCCTGCCGAATACAAAAATTCTAAAGTTCCATAAACACTTTGTGTAAAGAACGCGAACTCATGTATCCCACTGCCGTCGCGCACGTCGAAAGCAGACCGGCGCGACTGGCTCAGCGCCTTTCGCTGCGTCCAGCTGTACCGCGACGTCAAGTCAAACGACACTTGACCTTGACTTGTGGTGAATACATTCCCAATCGGCGCGCCGGTGAATTTGTAGTACGCGTTGTTGGTGCTCCCGCAACAGCTCTGGAAATACACACCATTTCCGGATTGCGCAGGCGTGAAGGCCACCGAACCTGAGCCGTTGACGACCACCGTTCCGAGGAAACCAGACGGGCCCGCGGAGGGCGTTACTACCGATCCGTTCGTCTCTCCGCTCACTTCGGACGAGTTGCCGTTGATCTGCAGCGCCGGAGGCGGCCCGGAATTCCCCGGCGTCAGGGTAAGGGCGGCATTCTGTGAGGCACCGTTGGCCGAAGCATTCACCATCACCTGCATGGTGCTGTTTACGGTTTGAATCGCGCTGGCTGAGAAGGCGGCGTTGTTGTATCCCGCCGGGATGGTTACGGCCGAAGGCACGGTGACCAGTGTAGGTGATGCGCTGACGAGCGTCACGGCCGTGGCCGCGGTGGTATTCGCCGAAAGGGCGGCGGTGCAAGATGCGGCAGCCGGCGGAGTCAAACTGACCGGCGCGCAGCTCAAACTGACCAGGGGCGGAGGAGGAACCGGGCCAGGCTGCGTGATGGTGACCGCACCGCCCGTACCGGTGAAAGGGAGGGCTGTACCCGTTGCGTCGGACGCCACGACGGCAGTGAGGTTGACCGGAGCAGATACGTCGGTCGTGTTGGCGATCTGAAACGTGATGCCGGCGAGCGCACCCGCGCCGATGGGCGTGATGTCCAGACCTGTTACCAGACAGCGCACGTCGCCCGGCCCGACCAGTTGACAGATCACCGATTTGCCTGCGGCCGATGCCGCAGCGCCTGTCGTGTAGTACGTACCCGCGGCCACGCTCAAATCGCCGGAAGGGTAAATAAGATCCCATTGCAGGGCCGCCGGCAGCGTGCCGTTGGTTTGTAAGCTCACGGAAAGTGCAAGGCTCGCGCCGGGCGCGCCCGTGCCGGAAGACAGCGACAGCACTCCTGTCTGCGCACCCAGATGACTCGCACACGCCACCACGAAAAAAGGGAAAAAGGCTCTGAGCCAGTTTCGCCTGTACACCATTTGCATTGTTCTCCTCATTCGTTCGTCAATCCCAGAGTTCTTTGTGACTCCACTTGTACGTGATTTATGCCGTGGCCAACAAGATTGTCGAAGGTAGGAGGTGAGCCCATAACCGCGGATTGCGGAGTTACCGTTAACGGCGCTTAGTGTTATTCCATGTCAGATGGGAAACTAGGGCAGGCTGCGGATGCCCGGCGGCGGAGGGACTAAGTCACACGCACACTTGAGGTCAAGAGCGGCTAGCTGAGTCGCAGCTTCAAATTCTGAGCTGGGACCGGTGTTTGCAAGCGGACGGTGTCAGTTTACGGGCTGGTCCAACGAGAGCGTGACCACTCTCTTTGGGCAACCAGCACCTTCTGGATGACATTCAGGAGTTGAGAATCCGCCGGACCAGAGCGGTGTTCTCTTTGACCTGGTCGCTGAAGCGAGGATACATTCCGACAATGATGGCGTCGGTCGGCTTGATGTTCGCCAGCGCGAAGCGCACCGCTTTTTCCCGCGCCTCGGCTGAATCGATGCTCCGGCCAGCTCCGAACACCTTGAAAGCCAGGCACGGCTTGCGCGTCGCCCGAATCATGCGGCACATGCGCTCGGGATCCCTTTCCATGTAGGTTTCCCCCACCGTCGATTCGCCGAACTCCGCCCGCGCTTCTTCCGCCGTGCGCGACACGCGATACAGGCAGGTCTGGTAGTAATCGACATCCCAGCCCTCGCTTTCGATCACGTCGAAAACGCCGGGGTTGTGCGCGGACACGCCCACCATGACGCCCGTGTCCCGCACCATCTTGCAGAATTCCTTGACCTTGTTTTTCTCGCCCGCGCGAAACCGTTCATCCGTACGGTTGCCGTGATGGCCAATCCCCAGCGGCTTCATCTTCTTCACCACGTCGGGCAGAATGGCGGGATTCTTCATCAGCGCGAAGTCGGCCAGCAGCACGATATTCATCTTGCCGCCCTCCTCGCGATAGCGAAGGTAATCCGCCAGCGGCTGGTCGTTGTAATGCAACTGCCAGGTCCCGACGCCGTTGCGCTCCGCGCTTTTCAGGACCTCCATCTTCCTGTCTTGCGAGTAGTACTCGCGCATATGCTCATCGAGGATGCGATTGAAGTGCGAGTAACCGTAGAAGGGATTCGATCCGATAATCAGGCGCGTGATGTCTCCCGTGCCGAATTTGACGGTCGGCAACGCCAGGTCGTTCGGTGTGGGTGTTGCCGCCTGGCTCTCGATCGCCAGCGCTCCGGTCAAGACGCCCGCGGAGTGCAGGAACTTGCGTCGCGACTTCATTTCCATATTTACCCTTTCAGATCTGCTGCTCTGATTATAGGCCGACCGGACGGCTGAAATAAAACGGGCCTCGATAGCCACAAGGCGTATCCCTACCGAAACATCAGGGGAGCGCAATCAGAATTCCGGCACTTAGGCCCACGGATTTCTCATGCCCTCGACCGAAATTGTACTCGTAACCCGGCTCGACGAACCATCCAAGTCTTCGCTTCCTGGACGGCCAGAACATGAAATCCAATACGGCCTCGCCGGATACGGAGTTCGCGGCCGCGCCGGATTGCCTTGAGTGTACCCACGCGGGGCCAATGCCGACCATGAACTCCACCTTTTTCGAAAGAGTCCACGGCTTCTTGAAGAGAAGATCCGCATCCCATTCGGTTGCGCCGCGGCCGAAGAGCGGTGTCACGCCGGCCTCAATTTCCAGCCACTTTTCTATCGGAGTGAACTCAACGGCGAAATCCGGCCCGAAGCTGGTTCCGGCGCCTTTCAGATTCCGGCTGGCTGCTCCTCCGAGTTCAATGATCGCGGAAGGCTCTGGGTCCTTATCGACCGGCTGCGCCGCGCCGCCCCGGCACCAAAGAAACGCAAGGATCATCAACAAAAGCGATTTCTTTGCAGCCACTGGTGCTCCTCGGTCTCACGGCACGGGCTCACACACGTCTCAAGGTTCCGAGATGCCTGGTGGGGCGGAGATCAAGACGTTATGGCTGAACGGCGCCGCCGTCGAGGACAGGGAGAGGTTGGGGTAAGGAATCGGAACCGGTGACGGGGCGGCGGGTGTCGTCTCCGCCATGTGAAAACTCTGCGGATTCGGGCCGGCCGACACCATCCTGAGCTGGTTGAGAATCAGACTTCGCCCCGCTTCCGTACCGGGTTGGAATGCACCCGGTGCAAAGTGGATTTGTGATCCTCGGACGAAAGCCGGCACGCCCAGCCGCGTTGCCTCGTGACTCTCAAACATCGAGATGGTGGAGTAGTTGCCTGGAGACTGCTGGCCCTGCACCATGATGTCTTGGATGGTGTGTTGGACGACGCTCGCGGGGATGGGGACGCTTCCGGCAGGCGGGTCAGGTGTTGGGCGCGGCATTCGGGCGGGCTTCTCCTTTCACCGCAGTGTACTACCGGAAACGTGTGCTGCTCGCTCCCTACTTCTCTTCCATAAACCAGTACGCGATCATGTGGCACACAATCATGTGCGCGTCCTCGATGCGCCCCATGTGCGGCGCCTTCACTTCGATGCTCAATTGTGCCAGCGGCGCGAGCTTGCCGCCGTCGCGGCCGGTCAGCGCCACCGTCCGGCAGCCGATCGAGTTGGCATACTCCAGCGCGCGGATCACGTTCGGCGAATTGCCCGAGCCGCTGATTCCCATCACCACGTCGCCCGGCTGCGCGAAGTTGCGAAGCTGCTCCACGAAGATCGAGTCATAGCTTACATCGTTGGCATACGCCGTGATTGTCGGGAGCTGGTCGGTCAGCGCCATGATGCGGAAGCGCTGCCCGCGGTTGTAGCTCGCGCCTTTCACAATGTCACAGGCGAAGTGCGATGCCGTCGACGCGCTGCCGCCGTTGCCGCACACGAAAATGTGCCGGTCGGTCGCTCGCGCGTCCTTGAATAGATCGATCGCCTGGTTCACCCGGCCCAAATCGACCGTATCCAGTGCTCTGAACAGCTCTGTCTTGTACTCTGCGGGAAAATTCATTGCATTGTCCTGGCCAGCGCCAGCGCGCCGTATAACACGCTATCGTCACCCAATGCGGCCTGTGCCACATCGATCCGTGCACCGGACCAGTCCGTGATCTGCCGGTCCAATTCCTCCCGCAGCGGCACGAACAACTTGTCCCCGGCATTGCTGATCCCGCCGCCAATCACGATCCGCGCGGGATTCAGTAACATGATACACGCCTTCAAGCCGAGCGCGAGATTCACTACATACTGCGCGACGAACGCTGGATCCTCCAGCAGATCCTTCGCCGTCTTGCCGTGGTCGCGCTCCAGCCAGAGGCCGCAGCACATGCGCTCGAAGCAGCCGCGGGCTTTGCACAGGCACTCCGGCCCGTCAGGCCGAATGGTCAGATGCCCGATCTCTCCCGCCCATCCGTCGGCACCGCGCCAGATCGCGCCGTTCTCCAGAATCCCGCCGCCAATGCCCGTCGAAAGCGTCATGTAGAACAAAGGCGATTGCCCGCGGCCCGCACCATATGTGCCTTCGCCCAGCGCTCCCGCGTTGGCGTCGTTGTCCATGATCGCGGGAACACCCAGGGCTTCCGAGAGAAACTCCGTCAGAGGGAAATCGTTCCAGCCGCCCACATGCGTCGAGAACGCGACGCGCTGCTTTGCGAAATTCACCGGGCCGCCGAAGCCGATGCCGCAGCGCTCGAAGCCCACACTGCGCTTCCACTCCTTCGCGATAGCCACGACATGTTCCAGCATCCAGCCTTTTGCGCCCGCGCGATCGGTCGGCCGCGATTCCCGCCGTACCATGCGGTCGTCCTCAAAGAGCGCAACCGAAAACTTGGTCCCGCCAATGTCGACTGCGAGGGTCCTCAAGCGCCTACAGCCTCCAGAACTTCCTCCGGCGACGCTGTGCCCGTGCCCGGCTTCATGATGGTGATGGACGCGACCAAGTTTCCAAACTGGACGGCCTCGATGGGCGAACGGGTCAGCGCCAAAGCTGGAGCTGCGCCCGCTGAAAAGGCGTCACCCGCGCCGCAGATATCGACCGGATTTGGGATTGGCTTTGTTTTGCAAAAATGCTCTCCGGCGGAATCGACGATTCTGGCCCCCTCCGGTCCCTCGGTCACGACTAACAGCCCGGTTTCGCAATACTCACGCAACCCACTCATATCACAGCAACCTAGCGCCCGGTAGGACGCCGCTTCCGCTTCATCCCGATTTCCCTTAATCACCACATGGCGAAACAGTTCCATGCGGGCGCGTGAATCCGCCCAGAAAACCTTGTCGGGATGCTTTTGCGCGAGTTCGCCCAGGCGGTTACGGAGCGCAGCGGTAATCACGCCTCCGAAGCTGGTTTCGGCCTGGTCGGCAATGAAGATGACGTCGAATTTCTCAACGTCCTGATGCAACCGGTCGATCAACTTTTCATCCACATTGTGCGGTCTGGAAATGAAGTCGACGCGGGGCTGGTCTTCGATACCCGTCGAGACATTGATGAGTTTTGTGTAGGTAAATGTCTGGATTTCAGGCACATGGACGAGCATTTCGGAGGAAATTTGTCGCTTTTCGAGAGCGCGGGCCAGTTCATAGCCATGGCCGTCCTCACCCACCGCTCCGAGCACCGCGACGTGTCTCAAACCCAGTGCTACCAGGTTGTTAGCCACGGTTCCCCCTGCCCCGGCGGTGACTTCGGTGCGCACGACGGCTACCCGCGGAATTTGCGTTTCACGTGAAGCTTCACACAATTCCGGGTCGTAGGTGCACCAGCGGTCGAGGCATATGTCGCCGACGACCAGCGCGGAAAGCCCAGGAAGTGCGGCGAGGATCTCGGCGGGGGTCATAGCTCCAAAATGGCCCGGCGAAGCGCGGGGAAAGTAGCGCGGTGATCTCCGCAGAAATAAAAGCTTTCGCCGCCATCGGCGACCGTTCGGACGAGGATCGTTTTCTGCGGGCGGAAATAGTAGCCGGGATCGGTTTTGGGAAGCTCAGTGTGAATATCTCCGTGAATAGGGACAAGGTCGAAGACCGCGGTGGCGAATTGCCGGATTTCGTGCCCGACATTGCGAGCCATGGCCAAAGCTTTCAAGTAGACTTCGGGCGCCATGATCGCAGAGCCGAAGCTGAGGAGTACGCCGCTTTCGAGCCGCTCGACGGTGCGGGCGAAGATCAGAAAATCGCGATAGCTGGCGGCTCCGAAGGCTGCACCATCGCAGTTTGGATGTTCATGTAATATGTCGTAGCCGATACCGACGTGGACGGTGACGGGAACGGAGCGACGGTAGGCCGCGGCCAGAATGCTGAGGTCCTTGTGGGGGTAATCGCTGGCCTCGATACGGCGGCCGGCATTTTCACCGAGGCCGAGACCATTCGCGGCTGCTTCAACGGCCCAGTCGTTCAATTCGCCGGTTTCGCGCCAGAGGCCGAACTCGCCGGAGCGGATGTACCGGGCGACGCTCTCGGTAGTGGCGCCGATGCGGGCGAGTTCGTAATCGTGAATCATGCCCGCGCCGTTCATGGCAATGTGATCGATGCAGCCTCGCTCGACGAGATCGATGATGTGACGGTTCACGCCTGCGCGAAGGACATGTGCACCCATCATCAGAATACGCGCGGAGCCCCGAGTCTTGGCGTCGGCGAGGCGGCGGGCGACCGTGGCCAATTGAGGATCGGAAAATGGCGGCGTGGAATCGTCGAGCGAAAGCCAGCGGTCGAGGTGCAGGTCGTGCGTGCGCTCGGCGAGGGGTTTGACGGTCAGGCGCGAGCGATCGAAGATCTCGTACTTACTTGCCATTGAGGAACAGCGTGTGGAGGAGCTCTTCGTGGCAGAGGAAGTTGGGGACGATGAAATCGGCGCCAACGCCGGCGAGGCGCGCGCGTTTCCACTCGTCAACAATGGCGCAGTCGGGCTCGTTGGTGGCGACGCCCACGGCGACACCGCCCACTTCTTTCACGTTTTCGATTTCGACATAGCCATCGCCGAAGCCCAGGAACTCGCCGCCTTTGCACTCGGACTTCGCGATGACCTGCTGGATGAGAATCTTTTTAGAGAAACTCTTGTAGTCGTCGAGCGCGCCGAAGACGCCGCCGGTGAAGTAGCGGTCGACATCGAGGAGTTGGGCCTCCTTGCGCATGTAGACCTGGTCGGTGCCGCTGGCGAGGTACATTTTGAGGCCGCGCGCGGCGAGCGCTTCGAGCAGCTCGCGGGCACCGGGGACCAGGTACTTCTCGGGCGATACCGCGCCGGATTCGAGTTCTTCCAGGCGGTGGTGGATTTTGACATGCAGCTTGTCGAGGTACATGCGTTTGTACTCGAGGGGATCGAGCGGGGTGCCGCCGCGGAGTTTGACGTTGTCGGCAAGCTCGATCATCTGGTACATGGTCTGCTTGCCGGTAAGGCGGCCGACGAACTCCTCGACGACGGCGCGCAGTTCGGCTTCGCTTTCGCCCGACTTCAGGTCCTGGAGGATTTCGACCATCATGGGGACCATGACGTCCATCCAGCCGGCGCGGATGAGCGAGATGGTGCCGTCGAAATCGAACAGGACGACCCGGGCGTTGCGGGCATGCGCACCCGGGCGAAGGTGCTCAATCATGGGAATTACGATTGTGACACGAAGGGAGAGTCGAGCGCGCAGTGGCGGCACCGGTTGCCTGGCCGGCGCATATTCCCGTATTCTGAAGGCCATGGATGTGGATCTCAGCCCGGATCAAAAAGCCTTTGCGCGCCGCGCGATCGAGCATGGACGGCTGCACTCGGAGGAAGATGCTGTGCAGGAGGCGCTTGCTCTGTGGGAAGAACGTGAACGTCAGCGTGCGGAGTTCCTCGTGACGCTTGAGGATGCGCGTGCGTCTCTGGCCCGCGGCGAAGGGCGCGCAATCACCGAAGAGTCCATGCGTCAACTGGCCGGCGAAGTAAAGGAGCGCGGGCGCGCTCGGCTGACTAGCGATCTCACGGCCTCGCGCTAATGGCGCATCGTGTAGCCGCACGCGCAGAGGCCGATCTTGATGAGATCTGGCTGTATGTCGCGAAGGAAAGCGGCAGCATTGAATCGCCAATCGTCTAATTGACACGATCACAGATCGTTTCTTCGCGCTCGCTGCCTTCCCTTATATCGGCCGGTCACGAGAAGAAGACTTCGGTTCAGGCTATCGCAGCCTGGCAGTGGGAGAATACGTGGTTGTGTACTGCGTGGAGAACGGTGAGGTTCTCATTCTTCGCGTTGCCCATGGGCGCCGCCAGTTAGACGCGCTATTGGGCGGTTGAAATTAAGTACGCAGAGCGAGTTGGTGAGAGATGCTCGGCACCGTCAACGAACTCAGGAGGCTCGCAGGCGCACCATCCCGCATTCTGACGGCGATGGACCGCGACGACGGCCAGTGTTGGAGATCCCTGGTCCCTCCACTCGACGGAACTGCCGTCGCTGGCATCGGTATCGCCAACCCGCTTCCTCCGCTGCCAGTAGAGTTTCTCAGCAATGTGATGGGGGCGCTACCCTCTCGGAACAACCCCATGGTTTCCAGCGTCTAAACATCAACGTGTATGTTGCGGCTCTCCCTGAGCGGACCCTCGGGCGACTCCCAAGTGGGTGCGGGTCCGAACAGCGGGCGGCCCTTCTCCGTCGTGACCTGGGCGCCGATGGCTGCCGGACTGGGTGCCGCGGCTCTGGTTGCCTGGATGCGCTGTCCCGCGCCTCCACCGCATTTGCTTTTATGGAAGAATCTCGTTGCGTTCGCAGCGGCGCATGTGGTGGGAGCGTGCGTGGCCGGCGGTATGGGTGTGCTGATTGCCTACGCGCTGCTCGGCCGCTGGGCGAATGTTGAAGTTCCGCGTATCACATGGCACACGATCGTTGTGTCGGTCTGGTTCGCTCCGCTCGCTGTATTTCTCGCCGAAAATTCCGGATGGGCGCTGGTGGCTAGCACCGCGCTGGTGGCAGGCGCGACGTCGCTGATTTCCCGTGGCGTGAGATTTGCCGCCACACAGCCTGAGGCGGCGATTGATCTGTATGCCAATGATCTCTTTCATCTGATGCCGGAACCAACGCTCATGCAGCGAATGTTTTCGGCATTATGTGCTTCTGTCTCTCTGGAGACCGGTGCCGTCGCTGCCTCGATGGGTTACCTGCTCCCTGCAACCGCGCTCTGCGGCACGGGTACCGCGATCATTACCTGGCGCAAAACCAATGACTGGCCAGAGCCATCGACTCCGCCCGCGCGCTGGACGCTGCTTGGTTTAGCGGTCGCTGCAATTCTTACGTGCGGCGGTTTGACGCGGTACCTGGCCATGGATCGCGGGTCTGGCGGGAGTGCCGGCACCTCCGAGCGGCCTGTCGCTCGCGCTACCGGGTCGGTCCTCCGGTCCATCTTCACCGGCGAGATCCGCCGCAAGGGAGAACGCAGCACCGGCCCAGAGCGCACGGTGAAACTGGGCTCGGTATACCCGGGCATCATCCTGCTGCCCGAATCGCAGTCCTACGCCACTATCGTGCCTCCGTTGCCGGTGCTGCACGGCGGCTTTCCCATGCTGGGCGAGGCCGCTCCGCTGAGTATTCCCTTCTTTGGCTCGTACTGGCTGTTCAAAGCCCCGGACACCAGCCCGCCGCCTACGTCGATTCGCACTCGCGGCAACCCCGTGGAGCACCTTTTCACATCCACCGATCATGCCCCGCTGTTCATGGAGGCGCATCAGAATTTCGGCGTCCTGATGAATCTGAACTGTTGCCGTGCCATCCAGATCACAGTCCGCAACGCGGACCGCTTCCCCGGCACGGTTTCGCTGGAGCTAATTTTGATTAACTCCCGGTTGCCGGGCAGCCCGTCTCAATCGCTCGGGCTGCAGCCGTTGGAATCCATGCCGTGGAGGCCCCGGGACGATGGCCGTTCCTTCTCCCAAACTCTCACGTTTGCGATTCCGGTTTCACCCGCGCTCCACGAATTCGATCAGGCAACCGTGCGGTTCCAACTGGCCGCAATGCGCGCCGATACTGCCGCTAAGACTGCGATCGATCGATTCCTTTTCGTGCCGAAATGAATTCACGTCGTCGGTTACCTCTTCAAGAGCATCGTCTTCGGGCTGTAGTTTCCCGCGAACAGGCAGATTTAGGGGGCACTGCACGGAACAGAAGGACACGCCCGACCGAACGGGTTGGCGTGGGGCCCGCCGCATTTGTGTCATCCTATTTTCTCCACCTGTCCAGTGCCGCCAATATGGGCCGATGCTTCATCCCAGCGTTCTTGTGGGTCGCCATCGCGATCGCTTCGCCTGCGTGGGCGGGCCACGACGCGGTGTTCTGGCGGTCGATTGTCGCGAACAAATACGCGGTGCCGAAGGGCGAGTCGGCTGAGTTGCTATCGGGTGAGTTGAGTCAGTTGCTGGGGTCGCCGGATCCGGAGTTGCGGGACGATCTGGCGTATTCGATTCTGGCGCGGTGGATTGCGCGGCCGGGTTTTCTTTCGACGGCGCGGCTCAACGCTCTTACTGATGAGTGGCGTGCGAATCTAGGGCGAAGCGCCGCGCCGGGCGAACTCCATCCTGTCCTTCGCCGCTCCTTTTCCGCTTTGTGCCTGGCCTCGATGGCGAGACGCGAGGTGCAGGACCCGTTCATGGGCGCGGATCGGTATCACGCGCTGCTCCGAGATGCTCTGGCTTATCTGCGGGATGAGACCGATTTGCGCGGGTGGGATGCGCGGCTGGGCTGGATTCACGCGACGGCGCACACGTCGGACCTGCTGGAGGCGCTGGCGGATCATCCGCAGCTTTCGAAGGACGAGTCGGAAGCGATCCTCGCAGCGATCGGCCGGCGGCTCTCGACGGCGGGGTACGTATATACGCAAGGCGAGCAGGATCGAATGGCGGCGGCAATCAGATCGGTAATCCGGCGGCGCGACTTTGAAGCCCCGGTTTTCGAAAAGTGGCTGGCCGGCGTGCAGGCGGAAGACGCGGCGGTCTGGGAGAAGCCGCTTACCGAGGAGTCACTGGCGACGTATCAGAACCATACGTACACGCTGCAGGCGCTAGCGGTGCGGCTGGCGCTCGAACCCGACTCGCCGGCGATTTTGAGCTTCCGCACGCAGATTCTGGCTCTGCTGCGGACTCGATAGCCGGAGCCGCGTTACGCCGACTGGCGCGAGAGCTCTTCGGTTTTGGCGGCGTCGTGGAGGGCGGCGAGGCGGCGTTTGAGGTCGCCCTGGCGACCCAGAAGCGCCGATATCGCCTCGCCTTCAAGACCTCACACGAAGGGGTGCCTGATTCCGCAACAAACGCGATACAATAACCAAAGCCGTCCGCGGATAGCTGCACTTCCACTCCCAATATCGCAATAGTTTACTAGCCAGCGAGATCCCGTTTGCCAGCCACGTTCCGAAAAGCCCTCATTCTAGCCGCTGGAAAAGGCAGCCGGCTGGGTGAGCTCACGCGCCGACTACCCAAGCCCATGCTGCCGATTCGCGGCAAGCCTGTGCTGGAACATCATGTCAACCGGCTGGCAGCGGCGGACGTACGTGAGATCTGGATCAACCTGCATCATGCGCCCGATGTGATTCGCAGCCACTTCGGGGATGGCTCAGGGTTCGGCGTCCGCCTCCGCTATTCCGAAGAGCCGGAGTTGCTGGGAACGAGCGGCGCGCTGCGCAAGCTGGCCGCGGAATTCTGCGACGGACCATTCTTCGTGATTTACGGCGATAATCTCGTCGAGCTGGATTACGCCGAACTGGCACGGCAGCACCGGGGAATTCTGACCATGGTGTTGCACCATCGCGACTATGTTGCGCAGAGCGGAGTGGTGCAACTGGATAGCGACGGACGCATCACGGCCTTCCAGGAGAAGCCAGCCCCAGGTTCCGAACTCAGCCACCTGGTGAATGCGGGGATCTATAGCTGCGAACCACAAATTCTCGATTCCCTGCCCCCGGGATTCTCCGATTTCGGAACCGACATCCTTCCGAAGCTCCTCGCGCAGGGACACCATTTATACGGGATAATCTCCCCTGTGCCCGTGATTCCTATTGACACGCCGGAAATGATCAACGAAGCCGCACCGCTGCGCGCGGCGCAGATCGGCGCCGGAAAAATCGGCGGCAAGCGCGTGGCGGCAAGCGATCGCGGGCAGATGATCGCGGTGGCGGATCCCGATTTGCCGCGTGCCCAGGCCCTGGCGACGGCTTGCGGCGCAGAGCCGTTCCAGGACTGGAAACAGGCAGTGGAAAGCGAGAGGGTGAACCTGGTTTCCGTCGCCACCACGAACAATATGCTCGCCGTGATCGCGCGACATGCGCTGGAACGCGGCAAACACGTGCTGGCGGAAAAGCCCTGCGCGCTTGATTCCGCCGAGTTAGCGCCGGTGGTGGAACTCGCGAAGAAACAGGGGCTGATTTTCCAGGCGGGGTTCAACTATCGCTTTCATCCGGCGATGCAGCGGGCGAAGGCGTTGGTGGAATCGGGCACAATCGGACGTCTGCTTCACGGGACAGCGCGTCATGGCCATGGCGGGCGCCTGGGCCTCGAAAAGGAATGGCGGGCCAGGCCGGAGGTTTCGGGCGGCGGCGAACTCCTCGATCAGGGAGTGCATCTGATCGACCTGGTACGGTGGCTGGCGGCGGACGAGATTTGTTCTGTGCAAGCAGTGGTCACTACGGAATTCTGGCCGATTCAGCCGTTGGAAGATCACGCTTTCTGCCTGATCGAAACCGCGCACGGAGCATGGTTTTCGCTCGAAAGTTCTCTGACGCAGTGGAAGAACCTGTTCTATCTGGAACTGGTGGGAGAGCTGGGCACGCTGATCATCGAGGGTCTGGGAGGCAGTTACGGGCCGGAACGGCTGACGGTGATCCGCCGGCCGGAAACCTTTGGCGTACCCACGGTAGAGACGGAAGAATTTGCCGATCCCGATGCCTGCTGGCGCGCCCAGTGGCAGGACTTCATTCTGGCGGTGCGGCTGGGCCGGGAGCCGAACGGCTCAGGGGCGGACTCGCTGGCGGCACTTCGGGTGGTGGAAGCCTGCCGGCGCAGCTCGCAGGAGCATCGCAGGGTCACGATAGAACACGGTATGTTATTGGTTAGCAACCAGTAATAGCCTGATCGAAGCCGTCTCCCAAAACAGGAGAATTATTGCTAAATTCTGGTAATTGGCCTCGCATCAACCCGCACGGCAAGACTAAACCCTTCTGTTTTTGATCTAGCGAAGTGGAAAGAGGCGTGCAGTGCCAAAGCCTTGCATCGCTTAAGTGTATGAATTCACGCGGAAATGCTCTCGTTACCGGCGGAGCCGGGTTTATCGGGTCGCACACGGTCGACCTTCTGTTGGAGAAGAATTATCACGTTCGTGTGCTGGACAGTTTACAGCCGCGAGTCCACCCGAAAGGCAAGCCGGCCTGGGTACCCCCCGAGGTCGAGTTCATGCAGGGCGACGTCGCTAACCGCGGCGATCTGAGCGCGGCACTGGAGGGCGTCCACTACGTCTTTCATCTGGCCGCCTATCAGGACTATTTGCCGGACTTCTCGACCTTCATCCATACCAACACCGAGAGTTCCGCGCTGTTGTTCGAATTGATCGTGTCGGACCGTAAGAAGTATCCGGTGCGAAAGATGGTTTTTGCGTCGTCGCAGTCGGTGTGCGGCGAGGGCCGATACCTGTGCCCGAGATGCTCCGGGCGCCCTGATTATCCGGACATACATGAACAAGTGGCCGGCAGGGCGCCGCGCACGAGCTCTGCACTCATGCGCGGAGAGCATGTACCAGGGCCGCGATCATTGGATCAACTCCGCCGTGGCGACTGGGAGATGCATTGTCCGGACTGCGGCACCGTTATGCGGCCGCTGATTATTGAAGAGTCCACCGCCAGTCCCGGCACGACCTACGCGATTTCGAAATATGCCATCGAGCTGTTGGCGGAACGACTGGGCCGGCGCTATGACATCCCCACGGCGTGCATGCGCTATACCTACGTGCAAGGCCCGCGAAACTCGTTCTACAACGCGTATTCCGGCATCGCGCGCCGCTTCGCGCTGCGCATTATGAATCATCTGCCGCCAGTAATCTACGAGGATGGCGGCCAGCTTCGCGACTACATCAATGTGCGCGATGTGGCTCGAGCCAATGTGATGGCGCTCGAGGACGATCGCGCAAACTACCAGGTTTTCAACGTGGGCGGCGGCCGCGCCGTGACGGTGCGCGAGCTGGCGGCGATCATGCTGCGCGAATTCGGCAGCAGCCTGGAGCCGCAGATCGCCGGCGAGTTCCGCCTGGGCGATACGCGGCACACGATTTCCGACATCGGCAGATTGCGCGCGCTTGGCTGGGAACCGAGTATACCGGTGGAACAGAACATTCGGGAGTACGTGGCGTGGATCCGCGACCAGCAGAATACCAGGCAGTATCTGGAAGAGGCGGAGCGCGTGATGCGAGACCAGGGAGTGGTGCAATCGGTCATAACACCCCGGCAACCGGTGGGAGCATGACCGGATTTCAAAGATCGCAAGTTAATCGGAGGTTTTGCTCATGATTCTGGCAAGAGCGCCGTTTCGGATTTCACTCGGCGGAGGCGGCACGGACCTGCCATCCTACTACTCGAAATTCGGCGGCTTCATCCTGAGTGCGGCCATCAACAAGTACCTGTACATTTACGTGAACCGGCCGGCGGCGGATGAGTACATCCGGCTGAAGTATTCCCGTTATGAGCAAGTGACGACGCCGGATGATCTGCAACACGACCTGGTGCGCCCCGCGCTCAAGGAACTGGGCTTAAGCGGCAGCCTGGAGATTGCTTCGATGGCCGATGTGCCAGCCGGGACCGGAATGGGTTCATCGGGCACGTACCTGGTGGGACTGTTGGCGGCCCTCCACGAGCTGCGGCGCGAGAAAGTACCGACTCAAGCTCTGGCCGAGCAGGCCTGCCACATTGAAATGAACCTGGCCGGGCATGCGGTGGGCAAACATGACCACTATCTTGCAGCCTTCGGCGGCATCACATGCCTGGACATTTGCCCGGACGGCCGCGTCCACGTGAGCCCGCTGAATCTTTCCATCAGCACGGCGGAAGAGATCCGCAACAGCGTGCTTCTCTACTATACGGGCATTACGCGGAGCGCCGACGACATTCTCAAAGCACAGAAGCAGGACACCGAAAGCGGTTCAAAGGAAGTTGTGGACAGTTTGCATCGGACCAAGGAGCTGGGTTACCGCATCCGCGAAACACTGGAGCGCGGGGACCTGGACGCCTTCGGGCTCATGCTCGACGAACACTGGCAGAACAAGAAACGCCGCTCCAGCCGGATCAGTGACCCGCAGATCGACGCGTGGTACGAAACCGCGAAGACCAACGGCGCTCTTGGCGGCAAAGTTATCGGCGCGGGCGGCGGCGGCTTCCTGATGCTGTATTGCGCCAACGGGCGCAAAGCGAAAGTGCGGCAGGCTCTATCCGCAGCGGGGCTGAAGGAAATGCCTTATGATTTTGACTATGAAGGCGCCAAGGTTCTGGTGAACTTCTAGCGATGGCCACTGCACCGTACACCAAGCAGTTTCTCGAAGAAGCCGCTCAGATCATCGCCCGCCTGGACACTTCGAAAATCGACGCGATGCTGGACCTGATTCTGGACTTGCGGCGGCGCGGCGGAAGGCTATTCTTTCTCGGCGTAGGCGGCAGCGCAGGCAATGCGTCGCACGCCGTCAACGATTTTCGCAAGATTGGCGGCATCGAGTGCTACGCGCCCACCGATAATGTCTCGGAACTCACCGCGCGCTGCAACGACGACGGCTGGGAAACGGTGTTCGTCAACTGGCTGAAGGTGAGCCGGCTGAGCGCCAATGACATGATTTTCGTCTTCTCCGTGGGCGGCGGCGACCTGGAGCGCAACATCAGCCCCAACCTGGTACGGGCCTTAGAATATGCCAAACAAACCGGCGCCAAGATCTGCGGCGTGGTGGGCCGCGATGGCGGCTATACGGCGCGTGTAGCGGACGCATGTGTCATCGTGCCGACGATGAGCTCGGAAACGATCACGCCTCATTCGGAGGCGTTCCAGGCCGTCATCTGGCATCTGCTGGTTTCCCATCCCGCTTTGCGCGCTTCGGCGATGAAGTGGGAGTCGGTTCGCTAGCCGGTGCGCCGCTGCGTTTTTCTCGACCGTGACGGCGTACTCAACCGGGCCATCGTACGCGACGGGCTTCCCTACCCTCCTGCGAATCTCTCGGAGTTTGAGTTGCTGTCCGATGCCGCCGAGGCGTGCGCGGCATTGAAATCCGCCGGCTTTCTTCTCGTTGTGGTGACCAACCAGCCGGACGTGGCGCGTGGCACGCAAAAAAGGGAAACCGTGGAGCAACTCAATCGGGCCCTGGCATCAGAAATTCCGGTGGACGACATCCGCGTCTGCTATCACGATGGAAAAGACGCGTGCCATTGCCGCAAGCCCCGCCCCGGCCTGCTTGTCGATGCGGCGCGCGATCTGGACATCGATCTCAGCCGGAGCTACATGATCGGCGACCGGTGGAAGGACATCGAAGCCGGCTCCCGCGCCGGCTGCACCACGGTGTTCATCGACAGAGGTTACGCCGAAAAACAGCCTGAGGCACCGGACTATTGTGCTGGGTCGCTACTGGAAGGCGCCGAATGGATTCTGGGACTCTAAAACTGCCGCGCGGCGGCGTTGATTGGCCAATCCTCACCTCTCAGATGGGACGGGACCTGCGCCAAATTCGTAGGGTAGGCAAACCAATGAGCAGCGCTGTCAGGAGCAAGGCATCGCTTGCCGGTTCGGGTATCTGGGTAGGGGTGTACACGTAAGCAAGGTCCACGTTTACGTTCATACTGGCCGAATCGAATGTAACGACTTCTCCCGTGTCAAACGCAAGGGACCCAAAGACGACCTGGTCGAAACTTACGGGCGCGGGCACATTCCCCGCACTGATGAACTCTGCCAAGTCCGCGGGCGAAACGAGGGGTGACGAAGCCAATTCAAACTGATGGTCAGCACAAGCAGTTGTTTGGCTCGCCCCGGCTTCCAGGGGGCCATGGAAACAATCGAACTCGTCAACACCGTCAATCCAAACGTCATTGGACGGCGTCCTAACAGTGATGCGCATGAACATCACCGCAACCTCGTATGGCTCTGGGAACGGATTTAGGTTGGTAACGGTGATCGTCATGGTGGCACTTCCGCCGCTTGCAGCCTGGCTACAGTTTAAGCAGTCAACTTCGTCCAAGGTTCCGAGGGCCGGATTGAAACCTTGGATCAGCATCGTTGTGCTTGCAGGAACCTGCGTTGTCTGGAACAAGGTTGAACCTCCGGAAAACATGAAGCACTGGCCGTCACCCGCCGACATGCAGGTGTCTGCCCAGGTTGTACCTGGTATCAACACGAGTGCCGTTACGCTGAGCAGAAGGAATGCGATTGTTCTCATGGCAACCTCCTCAGATCAGTTTGTAGAGTCTCCTAACGAGCGGTGTGGTCTTAACCATCGCAGGGGGCCTGCAACCATAATCGCTGTGATCAGCAGAATGCCGGTTGCTGGTTCGGGAATTGGGGCGGGCGTGTAGACGTAACCGAGTTGCACGTCCGCACTCACCATAGTCGAAGCGCCATTGACGATGAGGTCACCAGTAGATCCGAGAACGACGGTGTTTATGGTCACGGGCAAAAAAATATTCCCCGAGCTGACAAACGCCCCTAACTCGTCTGCGGAGGTAATAAAGCCAGCACCCAGGACAACGTCGTTCTCCGTATCGGTGATGGTTTTGCTTGTACCTCCGTCCACAGCGGTGCCATCGATTCCTAGCATCTCGATATAGGCTGAGCCCCAGGGGGAACCTGATGGCGTGGCAACAAAGTTCGGCACATACGCTCCAAAGATGGCCTCTGGATCCGTCGCGGGGTTAGACAGATTCACCGTGACTGTGGCAAAAAAGGTGCCGAAAAGACCAACTGCGTCCAGCGTTCCTAAAGCCGGATTGAAGCCTCTTATGGAGATCTCCATGTCGGCAGGAGCCTGTGTGAGCGGTATGGAGCCGCCTTCGAAAAATGACAATTGCTGGTCCGCCAGGACGACTTTGCTAGTGGAGAGCACCGCCGTCGCGAAAATCAGAAAAGGAACGGTTTTCCTCATAGTTTCCTGCCGGAACTCGGGTACCAGTTGCGATACCTATACACCATTTCTGGTTTGGTGGCAATCCACTTTTCAGACTAGGAGGGCAGGACGCGATCGAATCCTACGCGGCTCGTCTTTTCCGAGTCTGTTGTTCTGGGTGGGGGGGCGGACCATAAGGGCGAGAATCAGAGGCTATTCCGGGTTTGGACCGAGCAGCTATTCTGCGCCACTTCGGGGCCCTCAGACAAAGGCGTACAAATGCGCCTCGCCCGACACGATGACGTTGTACGAGGGGCAGATTTCCTTCACCAACCGGCTGAGCACCCAAGGGTCGCTGGGACGGTGGTATGCGGCAACCGTCAACAGGGGGCGAAAACGCTGGAGCGTCGCGCGCGCGCCCTTCAATGCCTGAACTTCGAAGCCTTCGATGTCCATTTTTATCAAATCACAGCGGTCCAACCGGCATTCGTCGATCGTGGTGCAAGGTACCGACGCGTCGCTCGCAGAATCCTCGAGGCGATGCATGGTAAAACAATCTGAACGCCGGAGAATGCCAAGGTTCTTTACGCAGTCGCCAACGCCGCTGCGCATGCAATGGATTTGCCCACTCAAGCCGTTGACTGCCACGTTGCCAACGAGCGCATTGTGGGTCACCGGCTCCGGCTCAAAAGCCAGGACCTTCACACCAGGGGCGCGGGTGGCCGCGTAAACGGCAAATGCCCCGATGTTGGCGCCGCAATCAATGACCGTGTCATCCGCCCCCACAAACCGGCCGAATGGAAACATGGCGGCGTACCGGTTCTCGAGGTATATCTCGCGCAGGTCATTAACCACAACCTGCTGAGCGTTTGGGAATTCGCTGGGCATTTCCAGAACAAACCTGTCCCCCTGAAACCGCCCGTTCTCGAACCGGGTTGCCGCCCACGCGTTAAATGCTCTCTGCCGCGATTCTTCACTCCGCCTGACGAACCTGTCGAGATGGACGCTGGACAGCAAACATCGCCATCCCATGTTGCCCGCGATGTGGAAAACGGTTCCGTCGTTATAGCGCGAACTTGCCGCCAGCTCGGAAACCATCTCGGGTAAACGGGCCACCTGATCCCGCCAGATAATTCCCATACGCCGGCGCACTGTTGCTTCTGCCACGGCTCACCTCGTTCGGACCAAACTGCGATCGCGAGTCTTGAATCGCCCGGATCTGAACTCCAGGGCGGCACGAATTGACGTTGCTGGTCAGCTACGCTGGTAAGTTGGACTAGGGTCAGCTCTCGTAACAGCAACGGGCGGCTCCAACGGCCCAAAAAGCACTCAGTGTGTTGGCCGTCAGAGAGATCATAGAGAAACCAAACCGGATCGTAATACGCAACGTGCCTGGCGCCAAACCGATTTAAGTACTCTGTGTTCGAGACATTACACTTCGTCGGGCTATCTCATTGACTCGGCAGTGGGAAGCGACATTGTGAGCAATGAAGCATCCAGTGCTGGAAATCACATTCTTATTATTGTCGAAGGGAGTGGCTTCCCTTGCCACGAACAGATGCCGTCCAGCGTGTGCTCGGAGAGCTTTACGCCTATATCCAACCCTTGAGCCAGTACCAAGCTAGCCCCAACGTTTCATGGAGCGTACTTTCGTTGCTGGCGACGGCTCTCCAACCCGGCAGGAACTCCTCCCGTCGAAATTCGAGTTGACGGAACTCGCACGGCGCCGGAATGACGTCGATCCCTTCCTTTCGGAAACACGCTGTGGCGCGAAGCATGGATCGTGCGTCAACCACGAGTACGACGCGACCGATCCCATGTTGTCGAAGCAACTGTGCCCCGAAGATGGCGTTCTCATGCGTAGAATGCGACCGCTGCTCGGTCCATATCATCGACTCGGGGACGCCTGCGCGTTGCATCAATCGGCTCATCGTCAGTGACATGGGCGCTTCCGATGTTGCCGCCGGGCCGCCACACGCCAAGACCGGCAGCGGTTTCCACTGCTTGTGAAGCCACGCGGCAAACTCGCACCGCCTATAGGTGTTCTCGTCGGGTAGACTGTACGGGCGCTCGTGAACAGGCGGACTCACCGCAGCACTGAGAACGACAATGGCCTGCGCGGATGCCGGTGGAAACGGGCGAACCGGATACCACGCCTCCAATGGCCGTGAAAGCAGCCAGTCGAAAGGAGGCCAGGAAACAAGGAACAGCCCGAGCACCCCGAGAATCCGCAGTGCGGACCCTTTCCCGTACCTTTGAAGTACAAGTCCAATCAACGCGATGATCAAAAAGAGTAGAAGAAGCGGCTGGACGTAGGTCATCAGTCGATTAAGGCGGCGAGGCGGAGCCAACAGAGCGGAGTCGTTGACTGCCCGGAGACGCGAGGCAAATCAATGAGCGAAGCTCACGGTAAGCCGGTGCCGGGTTCGCGCCACCGCAAGTCCGTTCCAAGGCAGTCTTGGGAACTAACCATGTACACCGGCTAGCCACCGAAACAAGTGCGTACTTCGGGAATGATGTGCGACGCGAGGTTTAGTGCCTCCGGCATGGCGCCCGGGCGATCGTGAAACGTCAAGCGCACGATGGAACCGGCAGTCGTCCCTTCCAGCAACGCATCTTTAATCAGCAGCGCCTTGCCCATGTATTCATTGGCTAAGACGCTGGAGCGTGATTGGTACCAATAGAGCACGGTCATGCGCTGCAGATCTTTTTGCACAACGTACCGGTTGATGCTGAAGCGCTGGTCGCCGACTGCAACCTGCTCGCTCCCGTATTGAGCGATTTCCCAGCCGTTGGCCGGCAGACAGACTTTCGGAGAATGCATACTTTCTCCCGCCCGCTGTTCTGCGTAGAAGGCGATAAACAGCTCAATAGCATTGCTTCCCCGATGATACTGACGGGAGAGAAAACTGGTCGCTTTGAGCACGCCCTGCACATCGCCTGGCAAATCCGCCCCGGGAACCCCCGTCCAGCCGTCAATGGATGTGGGGATCGTCTCCAACGGACGCGCCAGCGGCTGAGGTTTGCGCCGGTCGCTTAATTTAGCCGCCGCCAGCGTTGCGGCCAGCAGGGCCAATGTCACAACGAGACTCCACGAACGAGTACGAGAAATTTCCGCCATTTCGTCAGTCCATCCACCGATGCAGCAGTGCCGAGGCCGCCCCGACGATGCCGAAGCCAGCGAGAAATACGAGCCAGCCCGAAAACAAGTGATAGTAGCCCAGGGCGTACTGCTGATTCTGCTCAGCGATTAACGCCGTTCCCGCCACGCGCACGACATTCATGCCGATCGCGATCGGCACGGAAAGCGATACCAGAAGGACGCGCGTGCGAATCCGCGTGCATTGCAAGAACCCCACCAGCAGCGCCGCGGTGACAAGCGAGGTGAGCGAGCGCAGACCGCTGCACGCTTCCGCCACACCGAGCGAAATTCCCGCCAAGTGGATAACGTTACCGTCCCTGTACACCGTGACTCCGAGGCTCTGCACCAGGTCCGTCGCAACCTGGGAGGCGAACAACTGCAGCGGGGCGGCCAGCAGGTTGTAGATAATCTGGGGCAACGGGATCATGGTACATAGGAGCACGATCGGGAACAGCAGAGTCTTGAACCGTGGCAGACCCCAGAACGTCCATATCAGTCCGGCTAGCAATACGACGAAAGAAGTTCGAGTGAGGAAAAACTCGGCACCGAGAATACCCACCAAAAGCATCAGGCATGCGAGAAGGGTGAGCCATAGCCCACGGGCGTCAGCGCTGGGGGGCGTGGCGAGCGTCGACCGTCTGCGCAACCAGGCGATATAAATCGCGATTGGCGGAATCAGCATGCCGTGTGAGGAGCCCGGGTCAATCCACCAGTCCAGAGCTAAATCGGATAGCACACGGGCGTAGAGCGCGATTACCAGGCCGGCAACCAGGCTGGCCTTGAACCAAAGGAACCGGTCGTTTGCGCCCTCAGTGACTGGCGGACCGTCGTCACCTAATTCATCTAACGCGACACTCTTTGCGCGGAGGGTCTCCATGGGCCTCGACGAAATTGGCCTCCATTGCACGTCTGCTTCCAAAGCTTTGACAGCATTGCTCTTTCCACTATATGCAAGTTACTGTGCCGTTGGGAAGAAAAGAAATGGAACAAAGTTCGCAAATTTGGGAGGGGCGAAGCGGCATGGCCAATTGACAGAATGGCCCGGAGTTGGACCTTTGATTGCTTTCTTAAACAAAGCAAAGGGGTGGTGTGCCACCAAGCCGAAATGCGGTTCGTAGAAAAAAGTGAGACGATGTGTCATGCGCGTTGACGGTTTACGAATCTTCCTGGGGCTGTTGCTCGTTACCGTGGTTTCGACGCCTTTTGTCAAAGCGCAAGGTATAGCGCAATCTCTTTCTCCTGGCGGCGAGGCTCAACCAGACGGCTTCCGCATCTACACGATCTCGTTGTACGGCGTTTACTCGTCCACGACACTGCCGTTTGGTTCCGGCCTGGCAGCGCTAAGCACGCCTCAGGCCTTCGGAAGCGGGGGGACCACCGCACCGAACTATCTGGCTGGAATCATCGGCAGTATAGGCTGGCGGAAAACTGGCGCCAGAACCACCGCCTTCGTCAACTACACTCCGTCGTACGATGCCAGCGTTAGGTATTTTACGGCGAATTCGATGAATAACTCCCTGACGTTTGGCGTGGATCGGGAATTGGCGCCGAAATGGACCCTGACGGTCGGCGGAGTGGCCATGACTGCTCGGTGGAACCAATTTCTGCTCGCACCCACTTTGTTCGGCAGCATCGTTGGGACGCCGACCACTATCGATGATCTCATCTCCGGATTACTCGCCGGGAAGTACACGAATGGGCAACTCGCGTCTATCCTAACCGGTGCCCCGCAAATCGAGTCGCCCGGCGCTTCGCTGTTGTATGGGACGAGGCTTTTCGACAGCGCGCTGCACACGGGAATCAGCTATGCAAAATCGCCCCGATTGACGCTTCGTGGGGATATTACCGGTACGCGTGTGCAGCACCTGAATTCGGGCGACACGCCTGGTAATAAGATCTTCCTGGTTCCGGTCACCACAACGGCGAGTGCGTCATTAGGAGCCACCTATGCCTTTTCGCCTTTTACTTTTCTGGACTTCGACGCGACGTCCAGCAGGGTCTTCTCGCGCTTCACGGACGAATACGTCTCGAATGCGACGGTTTCAGTAGCAAAGGTACTGGGGAGGCGGCTCATTGTTCAGGTGCGGGGCGGTGCGGGGATCATTACGCCTGTCCGGCAGACGTTCCGGATCAAGCCCGGACCGCATTACTTGGCCGGCACTACTCTGACCTACAAAACTCTGTCACACACGTTCATGGGCTCATTTGACCACACGATTACGGACACTTACGGCCTCGGGGCTACCTCCGCGAGTGTTGGGAGCGGTGCCTGGAGCTGGCATCTTCCGGGGCGACGTTGGTCGGTATCCACTATGGGGCGATATGAATTCCTAGAGAACCTCAGCGGTCATAGCCTAAATGCCTGGCTGGCCAACGCTGGCCTGATGCGGCTGCTTGAGTCGCATACGATGGTTCGGGTTGGTTATTTTTACGGACGAACTTCCGGTGTACTACAGGGTATCTTGTCGAACCGGCCGATTCAGGGGGCGGAACTGGTTTTTTCCTTTAGCCCCCAACAACCTTTTGGAATGTAGGCATATCCCCATGTTTGGAGCTTCCAAACTCTGGGACATAATGCAAGAGTTTCGGAGGCGCTCGGCGAGGCAAACCGTCGACAATACCTAAGTGACACAAAACAATGACATATCTCGTTTGGACCATGCCTTGCACTAGGAGCAGCGCAACAAAATGTTGACTAACGCACCAAGTTCTCCCCGCAGGTCGCCCCGAGCTATCACAGCCGCTCAGCCCACTCCGGAGTTCCACCCGCTCTCCATCATGAGGATGTTATGGAAGCGAAAATTCCAGGTACTGTTGGTTTGGATCGTACTGTGTGCGGTCAGCGTAGCGGTGGTTTACCGGCTACCGCCGGTTTACGAAGCCAGTGCGACCATCCTGGTGGATTCTCAGAAGATTCCCGATAAATTCGTCACCTCAACGGTGAGCACGGAGATCGAGGATCGTCTGGCCACTCTGAGGAAAGAAATCCTTAGCGGACCTGAACTGCTCAAGATTGTTAACGAACTTGACCTCTACCATGATGCGCGCAAGAAAGCCCCAGAAGAAGAAATCGTGGACATGATGTCCAAGGACACCAAAGTTACGCTGGAGCGGGGTTGGACGAAGGACCGGCCGGGAGCATTCAAGGTTTCGTATCAGGGGACGGACCCCCGGGCAGTGGCGAATGTTGCTAATAAGATCGCTAATCTTTTTATTAAAAAGAACTTAGACAGCCGGGCGCAGCGGGCCGGGGATACGACAGTATTCCTCTCGGAGAAGCTCGATGAGGCAAAGAAGAGCCTGGAGAATCAAGAAAAGAAGGTCACGCAATACAAACTGCAGTTTAACGGGCAGTTGCCGGAACAGGAAGCGTCTCTGGGATCAACGCTTAGCCGGTTGCACATCGAACTGCAAGGGAATCAGGACGCGATCAATCGGGCTCAACAGAACAGAGTCATGCTGGAAAATGCTATCAGTTCGACGGAGTCGTCGATTGCCACGCTGGTTGCCATGACGGAGCAACCCGCGCTACCTCGTCCGTCGGGCGCTGGTGTGTCGACGACACCTCTGGCATCTCCCACGCCGGACGGGCAACCGCAAAAAGCCTCGGACGTCTTGCAAGCCAAGCTGGAAGGGATGCGGCTCCGTTATGGTGACGACCATCCCGAAATCAAGCGGTTGCGCGGCGAGATCGAGCGACTGCGAGAGATGGAAAGTAAGACAGCCAGCCGAGCGTCGCAGGCTGCGGAGCGGCAACCGCAAGCAGGAAACCGGCCACCTGACGCGGGTACCGCACAGCCGACGGGCGACGGGACACGAGCGGTCAGCCCGGCGTTCGCTGAGGAATTGGTCAAAGAAAGGGAGCGCTTGGGCAGCCTGAGGGCCCAGCTCAGCGTAGCTAACAAGGAGTTGGAAAACCGCGCCCAGGAGCGGCAGAGCATTCTGGTCAATGTAAAGACATACGAGTCCAGACTGGCCAACTTGCCGGTCCGCCAACAGCAGATGGCAGGACTGACGCGCGACTACGAAATCTCCAAGGAAAACTACCGCTCGCTGCTGGACAAGAAGATTGCAGCAGAGATGGCCTCGGATATGGAAAATCGGCAGCAGGGTGAGAAATTCACTCTGCTCGAGCCTGCGATCATTCCACAAATTCCCATCAAACCCAAGAGAGCCTTGCTGACTGCCGCCGGCTGTGTGCTGGGGTTGCTGATCAGCCTGGTGACGGCGGGAGCCCAGGAAATGAAAAACGGAACTGTCCTGGGCGAGTGGGAACTTCCCGCAGACATCGCAGTGCTGGGGCGGGTTCCATTGATTTCCATGCAACTGTACGAATGGGCCGAGCCCGACGATGGCGCCGGCGGGGGGTTGAAGCGGGGCTGGCGATTGGCCCTGGTATCTTCTGCGCTGCTCTCGCTCGCGGGTGTGATCGCTGCCCTTTATCTGGGCTGGGCGAAGGTCTGAAATGTACTACAGTTACTTTGGCCTGACTAAAGAGCCCTTCGCAATGACGCCTGACCCGGCGTTCTTGTTTCTGACCGCGCCGCACCGCGAGGCGTTGGCCGGGTTGTCCTACGCCGTGCTCGGGGGCAAGGGCTTCGTAGTTTTAACCGGCGATGCCGGGACGGGCAAGACTACGCTCCTCACGAAACTGTTGAGCTCGATTCCCGAAACGCGGGCCGTTTTCAGCGTTATATTGAATCCAACCCTGGCGCCGGACGAGTTCCTGGAGCTGGCTCTTTTGGACTTCGGAATCCGTGAGGTGCCTGCCAGCAAAGCGCAGCGCCTGGTGTTGCTGCGGCAATTTTTGACTGATGCCCGCAAATTGGGAAAAAGCTGCGTTCTGATCGTAGACGAGGCTCACAAACTAGCTCCTTCGGTGCTTGAGGAAATCCGGCTGCTAAGTAACTTCGAACTGGCAGACGCGAAGCTACTTCAGATTGTGATGGCAGGCCAGAACGAACTGACGAAAGTTCTCAACCGCGAGGACCTGCGCCAGCTTAAGCAGCGTGTTTGCGTGCGGCTTAACCTGCCGAAGCTTTCGCGCACAGACGTGGAGCACTACATCCGTCACCGGTGGACGAAGGCCGGGGGCACACAAGATCACCCGTTTGACGCCGAGTCGCTTGCGCTGATTACGGATCTGTCGGCGGGAATCCCCCGGTTGATCAACGTGATTTGCGACAACGCGCTCGTACTGGCGTTTGGCGAAGGAGTTTCAACGGTGACTGCACGGCAAGTCGCCGAGGTTGCATCGGATCTGGATTTGACCGGCCCCGGAAGGCGGATTGTCAGAAGACCCCCGGCACCTGCAATGGCCCCTTCTGCAAGAACCGCTGGCACTGTCAACGGGCACACGCCGACGGGCCGTTATCCGAACATCGAACGATACGTTCCGGAGACGCCAAAACGGTCCAGGTTGGCCCGATGGACGGCCAAACTGAGGCTGGGAGAGGTCAGAGAACGCGGATATGAGTAAGATCTTCGAAGCTCTGCAGAAGACCGAGGGTGAGATGGCTAAACTTGCGTTGCCAGCCGTTGCCGGGGCGACCAATCCGGACTTGGACGCGCAGCCGCCTTCCGGCGCGACGAGCCAAGTGGCGGAAGCCCTATTCACGTCTGATCAACCCCCGGAGGAGGTCGCGGATCCGGAAGCGTCGTCGTTTAGAGCAGACGAGCTGAGAACTCTGCCGGTTCGCATACGTGCTGACGCCCCGATTCTCCCGTTCCAGCCGGGCAACTCGCGAGAAGGGGAGCAGTACAGGATAGCGCGGACCAAGATCCTCCAGCATCCTGATCGACCCCGCCTCATGGTGGTCTCCAGTGTGGGATCCGGTGACGGAAAGACGGTTAGCGCCATCAATCTGGCCGGTGCACTTGCCTTGAAGAGCGATACCCAGGTGATGCTGGTGGATGCAGACCTCAGGCGGTCGAATGTAGCTGCGTTGCTTGGGTTGCCGGAACTGCCGGGCCTGGCCGAATACTTATCCGGGCAAGCGAGTCTCGATGACATCATTATCCGCGTGGAACAATTCCCGAATCTCTGCGTGGTGCCGGCGGGGCGAGCGAGTGCGAACCCGGCGGAGCTATTGGATAGTCCTCAGTGGGCGACAACCTGCTCCGAATTCCGGCAGCGGAGTACCTTTGTGATTTTTGACGCGCCTCCGATGGATGCCGTAACCGACTACGACTTAATTGCGGCGCAATGCGATGGTCTGGTAATGGTGGTCCGGCCGGACCGCACAAACCGTAAGCTGTGCCTCACTGCCCTGGCGAACGTGCCGAAGGAAAAGCTAATCGGCGTGCTGTTGAACTGTGTAAGTGATTGGTGGTTGTGGAAGGCAAAGAGTTACTATTCCGAGTCAGCTGTGCCGACGGGCCGGTAGCTAGGACGACGAGCTGCGTAGGCGCTCGCTCGTTGAAGATGAGACTGTTCGATTGCTTACTTAGGTTGAATGTGAGTAAAGGGGCGGAGCTTTGTCCGGACTTCTAAACTTATCGAGTACACAGGCGCGTGGCGAGCTACATCAATTCAGGATAAGGCGGCCGAGCATTGGTTGGCGCGGCTATCGAGAAGCACAGGGATCTCGAGCAACAGGCAGGTGAATGGGGATGTATCCCAATTTAAAATTGCAGCTATGGAAAGCCGGCCTTCGGCAAAATCGTTTTGCAATCATGTTAGGCGTTGACGAGTCGATGCTTAGCAAGATCTTGAATGGATTCCGTGAGCCAAGCCCCACACTGCGTGCCAGAATCGCAGACTTGCTTCATAGCGACGAGCAATGGCTGTTCGAGCGGTCAGAAGTCCCTCCCCAGCCGGCTAGCAGCGCCGCTGACTCAGGAAAGATGTAATTCCCGGTGGAACCGTTCCGCCGGAGCCCGCCCGTCTGAATCTTCAAGCGCCAGAACGGGTTATCCGTACGAGCCACCGGACTGTCTGCGCAGGCGTTTTAGACCCTGCGCCGATGGGCCGTATGAGGAGCGACCGGAAGCCGGAAGTTGAATTGAGCAAGCGATGATTTCTCTCTGCGGACTCCTACTTTACATCACCCTGGAGTTTCTGCGCCCGGAAGTGCTCTTACCCGGCGTACAGGAACAGATCATGCAATGGGTGGCGATCGCGACGATCGTGATCTGGGTCGTGGAAACCATTCTGAGTGGTCGTCAGTGGCGCAGTTTTCCCTCGATACGGTTTTTCTTGGGCTTTCTTATTGTCGGAATCATTTCCGCATGTTTAAACCACGGTTCTCTAGCTAAACTGCTTTCCTCGGTTACTGATCAGATAAAGCTGTTCTGTATTTTCCTGATTCTGGTGCAGTCGCTCGACAGCGAGCGCAAGAATCGCTTCGTTCTCAGCTATCTGATTCTGCTGTGCCTTTATCTGGCAAGTGGCGGAATTGCCTGGACACAAGGCTACGCGGTGCCGGGGTTTTCCTGGGACAACGGAATGCGGCTTCAGTATTCCGGCATTTTCAAGGACTCTAACGATCTGGGCCAGATATTCGCGGTGGCGTGGACTGTGATCCTATACCACTTCGTGAATGGAAAGGGCGTAGGAAAAAAAATCGGCGACGTCCTGCTGCTGGCCGTGCTGGCGTGGGCCATATTGCTGACGGAGTCGCGTGGAACCATATTGGCATCCACGATAGGAGTTTTCCTGGCGTTCCGCAAACGGCTAGGAACGGTCATACCCGGATTAGTAGTGTTAACGATTCTGGCGGGGATGAATCTGGCGGGATTGGCGCGAATGGATCGTCTCTCGGCGGGAGAAACATCTGCCGAAGAGCGGGTCGTCGCGTGGGGGCAAGGCTGGTACATGCTTCGCTCACATCCGCTGTTCGGCGTCGGCCCCGAAAATTTCACCAAGAATCATCCACGGGCTGCCCACAGTTCCCTCGTCCAAGTGGGCGCAGAGGCCGGGTTCTTGGGGCTGTTCTGCTGGGTCGGACTGCTGTATTTTCCGGTACGGCAAACGGTCCTTAACATATGGCCCGGGGCCAAAAGGGTAGTCGCAGCAACCTTCGCACAAGCTCAGATTCAGGCAGGGCTGCTCGCGTGTGTTGTTAGCTGCCTGTTCCTGTCACGGGCGTATAAGTTACCGCTGTACTTACTAGTGGCGTTGGTGCTGACAGCCGGCGAAGGCGTTCACGAAGAGGAAGCGGTAACGGAAGAAGAGGCTGTGGAAGAACAAGAAATAGAAGTAGCAGAATTGACCGCGCCGTCGGGAGCTTGGGCCACTTTCAAACAGGTGGCTCTGGCCCAAGTTGCATGCCTGATTTTCTGGCGCTTCATGGTTCGGCATTTTGTCGATGGGATCTAGTAAAAAACTCGGGTCGGTTCTTTGGAATTCGCTGGGCTACCTGGCCGGGCAAGTCGGGTTGATGGCGTTCGGCTTCATAACCTTGCCGCTCTTCACACGGTTGCTGACGAAGAGTGATTACGGATTGTTATCGCTGACGAATACAACGCTAAACATGGTTGGCCTGCTTGTCGGCTTGGGACTTCCGAATGCCATCGTACGATTCGCGGCCGAGCGGCTCAAACAAGGCGACCGGGGCGCGTATACGCGCTTCAACACCAGTTTGTTGACGGGATCCACAGTCATTGCCGCCGCCGGTACTGCAATCATCATGCTTGTAGCGGCAATTGTGCCGCTCTCGCCCGGTTTTCTGGCTCTACGCAATGCGTTCCAATTTGTCGCGGTCGTGCTAGTTAGCCGCGCGGCGCTAAACATCCTGCTTGAGCTGTACCGTGTCGAGCGGAATGTGCGCGGATACAATATCGTGTGCCTGGCGAACAAGATTGCGGGTGTTGCCTGTTCGATTGGAGGCTTCTGGTACCAGCGCAACCTATGGGGCCTGTTGTTCGGACTGGCCGCCGGGGAAGTCATCTCCACACTGATTGCCGCAGGGCTGGCATATCGCCATCGCTATTGGAGCTTCGGCGAGCTCGCCTGGAGTGACCTGTCGGCAGGACTGCGTTTCAGCGCGGGCCTGATGCTGGCACAGGTTTGCGGATCGGTCATGAGCTACGGCGACCGCTATTTCATTCAGGGATACCTCGGTTCAGCGGCCGTCGCGGGATATGCCGTGGCCTACGATTTCTGCATGTATTTACAAGTGCTGCTCACAACATCGTTCCGGCTCAGCATTCTTCCGGAGATTGTCTCGCGATACACGGAAGAGGGCGCAGAGGAAGCGGGGCGATTTCTTGCTAAATCCTTCCAATATTTCAGCTGGCTCATGATTGGAGTGGGGTTCGGCGCGGTGGCCGTAGGCCCGCAGTTTCTCACTGCCCTCGCGTCCCAGAAGTACGCCGATGCCGGAGCGTTGCTGCCGTGGTTAGTACCGGGTATTCTTCTGGGGAGCCTCGGCTTCCTGTTTTCCTCCGGACTGTATCTGGCCAAACGCAACGACTTGTGGTTCTGGGCAGCGGCCGGATCGGCACTGTTGAACACCGTTCTGAATATCGTGCTGATTCCGCGAATCGGGGTGCTGGGAGCGGCAATCTCCACTCTAGTTACCTACATTGCGCAAACCATTGCCGTGCTGACGGTTTCGCGCCCGTTTCTTCCGGTGCCTTTCCAGTTAGGATCGTTCACGCGGACATTGGCTTCGGGAGCGGCGATGTTTTTCCTGGTCAGGCAACTTCCGGCCGGGTTGGCGGAAACCTTCGCGGCAAGAGTTGTTTGTGGTGTAGTCGTATATTGCATCGCTCTGCTGATTTTGGAGCGGCATGCGAGACAGTTGGTATGGAGCGTTTGTGGCAGGCCGACAGCGCATTAACTGGTACCGACGAAAGTTCCGGCTGCTGAGCGCCTGGCATGGAGCCCGGCTCATGCCTGGTCAGGCGAATCTCGGGTGGATTCTGCCCGAGGTCAAGGGTGCGGAGCTGAACCTTTACCACGGGCAGAACCCATCGATGGTCGATGAGTACGTCGCGCACGGACGCGGAATCAGCCGGGGAGAACTAAGTATCCTCTCAGCCGGAACCGCCCGCTGGGACAAGGAAGAGTTTTGGAACCGGGATCCTCTAACGGGCGCCGACCTACCCGGCGGCTTTCGTCCCTACAACGTCGAGCACTACTCCGGTGGTGACATCAACTTCGCCCTATGGGTCAACAGCCTGCCATTCCTGCCGGCGCTCGCACAATCCTATCTCTTTACCAATGAAGCGGTGTTCCTGGACGCACTATGTAAGACCAGCGAGTCATGCCTTGCGGCCAAGCATCCCGTGCTGCACGTCGCGTGGGACATGGACCTGACCGTGGCGTGCCGTGCCGTCTCGATTCTCTACGCACAATCTCTCGTCCCTGGCTCTGTACTGCCATCCAAAACGCGGCGAGATATGGCGCGGGTAGTCAGCCTCTCCGGAAGCGTGTTGGAGCTGATGGTCGAGAGGCCGTCGTTCAATCACTGGATAATCTCCGCCTTTGGACTGTTCTGCTGCGGACTCGCATTTAAAGAAGACAGTAAAGGCCGGAGATGGATCCAAAAGAGCGCATCGATACTGTTCGAACAGATGAGGCGCCAATTCTTCGAGGACGGCGTCCACGGTGAACGCAGTCCCGGTTACATGCGGTTTGTAATCGAAGCCTATTTGCACTTTCGGGCCCTGGGCGAGCGTCATGGCGTTGTGTTCCCACAGGATTTTGATCAGCGGCTAATCCGTTCCTGTGAGGCGCTGGCAAATCTCTGCGATGAAGACGGTGTCCCCGCTTTCCTGGGTGATGATTCCGATCTCAATCTGTTTAGTGACCGGACGGCTGCCGCTCCCTTGGCCCTCGCCGCCGCACTATTCGGACGTGCGGATTTCAAAGCGCGGGCCAAGACATTTCCGCCGGTTGCAGTTTGGCTATTAGGTGGCGCCGGATACCGCCGCTTCCAGGAATTGCCCAGCGGTGTGGTGCCCAAGCGCAGTTTCGCTTTGGCGCACGCCGGCTACTACATCATGGAGGGTCGCTCCGCTGCGCTTCGCCTGACGTGCGGCACAGAGCTAACCCATAGGAATGGGCACAGCCACGCAGACGCACTGTCGTTTGAGCTGCAGATCGAAGGGGACAGGGTATTGGCGGACCCAGGCACCTACGCCTATTTCCCTTCTCGCCAATGGCGGGACTACTTCAGGAGCACAAGGGCTCATAACACCGTAACGGTGGACGAACAAGATCAGGCTGTGGCATTGGGTGGCGATCACTTCGGATGGAGCCAGTACCCCAAAGTGCGGGTGCATAACTGGACAACGAGTGAGTCCCACGATTTCTTTGATGGGGAACACGATGGTTACCGCCGGCTGCAGGAACCCGTGGTACACCGGAGACGCATCCTCTATGTGAAACCTGATTATTGGGTAATCGTGGATGACTTATTGGGCTGCGGTACGCACCTGGGAGAGCTCCACTTCCAGTTCGCGCCGGGAAAAACCTGGCTCGAGAATGCCAGCCAGGCCATCGCACAGCGCCCATGGGGAAACCTGGAGATTCGCCAGCTTTCCGAAGGCTGCGAGAGCAGCATTGTTACCGGTCAGGAACAACCTGTTCGCGGATGGATTTCAGAAGGCTATGGCCACCGCAGGCCGGCAGCGTCGCTCCGTTTGGCAAAGCGCGCCGAACTTCCCATGCGATTTTGCACGTTGGTATTGCCCATCAAGGCCAGTGAGCGCATAACTGTATCCCGGGCCGAAGGTGGAATTGAAGTCATCAGCAGCTCGTTTGCCGACCGGATCCGTATCCCGGAATGTGCCGAGAAGGATGCCGCCATTGCATTTGAGCGGGTGGTCCCGGCAACCGTTTTCCCAGGGACAAGCCATTGATATGCCAGCTGCCGCGCCACGAAAACGAGTCTTAATGGTTGCATTCCACTTCCCGCCCGATGGTGGAAGCGGCATGCAGCGGACTTTGAAGTTTGCGCGTTACCTGCCCGAGCTGGGCTGGGACGTGGAAGTCCTGACGGTGCGGGAATCCACATATAACGTTCTCGACTATTCCATGCTGGAGCAGGTCCCGAACCAGATCGCGGTGCACCGCACTTTCTGTCTGCACCCCGTCAAGCATCTAAGTATTGCGGGCCGCTACCCTGGGATCTTCGACTTCTTCGACCGTTTCGCGTACTGGTTCCCGTTTGGCGTATGGCGCGGCTTGCGACTCCTACGCCAGCGGCGCTTTGACGTGATTTACTCGACGAGCCCCACACGAACCGCTCACTTAATCGCAAAAGTGCTTGCCCGCTCGAGCGGCAGACCGTGGATCTGCGACTTCCGTGATCCGTGGCTAGATCCCGTAACCGAAGCGCGGCTGCGTCAGACCTGGATGGGCCGCATTCGGTTGCAGCTGCTGAACTGGCTGGAGCGCGGTATTTTACAACGAGTAACCCGCATCATTGCCAATACTCCTTTATCCGGTACAGATCTCGCCCAATGCCATCCAGAGCTGGACCCCGGCCGCATCATGGTCTTGACTAACGGCTACGATGAAGCGGATTTCACCGGCATTTCTCCGGCGCCGAGGACCGTGCCGCCAGATCGACTGGTTCTTCTGCATTCGGGCGAGGTTTACCCCGAAATTCGCGATCCCCGTCCGCTGATCGAAGCCGCCCTGGCACTTGTGACAAGCGGAAGGATCAGCCCGGGTGAACTTCAGTTTCGCTTCATCGGCGCAGGGTTCGTGCTGGAGTCAGGCGAGTTTCCCTTGTGGCTTAAGAAGCGATCGGCAGAGGGCCTGGTATCGCTGGAACCGCGCATGGACCACGAGAAATGTATGGCCGAGATGCTGTCGGCGGATGCCTTGTTGCTGATGCAAAGCACTTCAAGCACGAACAGGCAGGTCCCGGCGAAGTTCTACGAGTATCTGAGGGCCGGAAAGCCCGTGCTGACGATGGCCCCATTGGACTCGGCGACGGCACAGATCGCCAGAGATTGCGGGGCGGGCTGGGAGGTTGACGCGAAAGATGCGGACGGTCTGCGTGCCGCGCTCATGCACATGATCGAGCTTCACCGGACCGGCCAGCTGCATTCCAAACGCGCAGAGTTTGGGAGGTTCGAGCGGCGCCAGCTCACTGTCAGGCTGGCTGAGGTATTAGAACAATGTTGCGGCCGTCCGGCGCCGGTTACGGTGCAGCCGTCAGCGGCTATTGTCTCATCGCAATAACAAAGCAAGGCCGTCAGCAGCAGACGGCACTTTTCGGCGGAGGTAAACATGCAGGCGATCGAAGACCTGAAAGTCAAATTGTTCGCGGATGGCGCGGACAAAGCGGGAATTCTCAAGCTATATCAGAATCCTCTCATCCGAGGCTTTACCACGAACCCAACACTGATGCGAAAAGCGGGAATCACGGATTACGAAGCCTTCTCCCGCGATTTGCTCGAGAGCATACCGGACCGCCCGATCTCGCTCGAAGTGTTTGCCGACGAATTTCAGGAAATGGGGCTGCAAGCCCGCAAGATCGCGACCTGGGGCGACAATGTCTACGTTAAAATTCCCATCACCAATACCAAACGCACCAGCTCCCTGAAGCTGGTGAAGGAGCTTGCCGGGGATGGCATCAAGCTGAATGTCACGGCCTTGATGACAGCGGAGCAGACTCGGGATGCCGCCGCCGCATTGGCAGGCGGTCCCCCGGCATATATCTCCGTCTTTGCCGGACGTGTGGCCGACACGGGAAGAGACCCCGTGCCCATCATGTCGGAATGCGTCGAGTTGCTGCGCGACTGTCCAAACATCGAACTGATCTGGGCCAGCCCGCGTGAACTACTGAATGTGTTTCAGGCTGACGCCATCGGCTGCCATGTGATTACGGCAACCCACGACATACTGGCCAAGCTTTCGCTCGTCGGCAAGGATCTGCTCCAATACTCTCTCGAAACCGTGCAGATGTTCTATAACGACGCAACCAAGGCTGGTTTCTCCTTGCCGGTGGAAATACCGGCGACCGTCGAATAGGCGCATGCCTGAACGCATGAAGATCTGGGCCGTAACCGCATTGTTTCCGACCAGGGCAGAACCCTATCGGGGCGCTGCCATCTGGTCGACCCTGCGCGAGCTCAGCGCTTACGCCGACATCGAAGGTTTCTGCCCGTTGGCGCGCTATCCGGCGTGGCTCCGGCCCAGGAACTTCCGCTATGTCGGCGAATCTGCCGATACCGCCGCCTGCGGCGTGACGGCACGAACCGTGGAGTACTTCGCAATCCCCTGGATCTCGCGGAGCCTGAACGGAAACACCATCTACCGCGGCCTTCGCCGCGCCGTGCCGGCGCGTGCACCGGATCTCATCCTCGGCTTCTATGTTTACCCCGAGGCCTATGCGGCAGTCCGCCTCGGGAAAGCCCTCGGCGTGCCGGTAGTGATCGGATCGCGTGGCTCCGATCTGCGGAGGATCGAAGCGAATCCCTTTATTCAAAAGATGACGCGCTCCGCGGTGCGGCAAGCGAACGCTGTGCTGTGTGTCAGCAGCGATCTGGCGGATATTGCCAAGCGCCTCGGAGCCGCACCGGACAAGGTCCATACCATCCGCAACGGAGTGGATGGCGGCGTGTTCGTGCCGCAGGCGCAGGAACAGGCCCGCAGAGAACTCAATCTCCACGTTTCCGGGCGGCTGGTCCTGTTCGTCGGCTGGCTATCAGCGCTTAAGGGGGTTCCCCAGCTTGTGGATGCGATGGCGCTTCTGAAAAGCCGCGGCGACTGGCAGCTCGCGCTAGTGGGCGAGGGATCGATTGAAGGCGACCTTCGCCGGCAGGCTGCGGACCTGGGGATTGCGGAGCGCGTACGATTTTTAGGGCCGATGAAGGCGCAACAAATTGCCACATGGATGAACGCCAGTGACTTCCTTTGTTTGCCGAGCGAGAGCGAAGGCTGTCCCAACGTGGTTGTGGAAGCTCTGAGCTGCGGAACTCCAGTAGTGGCTAATAGCGTCGGCGGCATCCCGGAACTGGTGAATGAGAATTCCGCTGTACTCATGTCCACCAACACGCCCGAAGCGATCGCCGAGTCCCTGCAGAAGGCCGGCGGCATATCCTGGGACCGAGCACAGATCGCGCGAGACAATCTCCGTACCTGGAAGCATGTAGCGCGCGAGACGTATCAGATTTGCGAGCAAACCGTGAGATACCGCGAGTCGGCTTCAGCCCCCGTGATGGAAGCGAGCTATGGCACTCGTGGGTGAACGTCCACCGTCGACAGCGACGGATGAAATGGCGCGGCAAGGCGGCTCGCTTCCCACCGATCTGTCCGTCATCTATTTCGGCAATGACTGGTTCGCGATCAACCGCACCAGCAGCCATCACATTGCGCGGCGGCTGGCTGCGCGCTTTCCCCTGCTGTATGTGGAATCCCCTGGAATGCGTGCACCCAAAACGAGCGGGCGGGACGTGAGCAAGATCTGGAAGAAGCTATGGGGAGCCTTTCAACATCCGCGCAAAATCGACGGCCGGATGTGGCACATGATTGTGCCCCAGATTCCGTTCCGCAGGCTGCCATTCTGCAAAGCGTTGAACCAGGCCATCGGGGTCCGCCTATTGAAACGGGCCATGAAGAAGATCGGCCTGCGCGGGGAGCTGGTATGGTTTGCCTCGCCGGACATGGGCGGCATGGCAGGGAGGCTGGGCGAGCAATTGTCGGTCTACTACTGCATCGATGACTACGCTTCCCTTCCCGGCGTGGATGCCCGCGAGATCGCGCGGCTGGATGCAGATCTGGCCCGGCGTGCCGGCCAGGTGTTTGTCTCCTCCCCCGCTTTGGTGGATGGAAAACACAAATTGAACCCGACAACCCAATATAGTCCGCACGGCGTGGACGTCGCGTTGTTCGAGCGCGCCTGCGATCCGCTACTCGAGATAGCCGAGGGCGCCCGAAATCTCAAGCACCCGGTCGTGGGATTTTTTGGCGCGATCGAGGCCTGGGTCGACTTGGAGCTCCTGGCTTTTCTAGGCCGTGCGAGGCCTGACTGGACCTTTCTGATGATCGGCCGCATGGAGGTTCCCATCGGGGATCTCGCGCGTCTGCCCAACTTTATCTTCACAGGACCAAAACCTTACGAGACGCTGCCAACCTGGGCCAAAGCATTTGATGCCGCTATCATCCCCTTCCGGCAGAACGAACTGGTGCGCAACGTGAACCCTCTGAAGTTGCGCGAGTACCTGGCGACCGGCAAGCCCGTGGTATCGGTGCCGATGCCGGAACTCAAACGGTTCGCACATTGCATTGAGCTGGCCAGCACTCCGGAGGAGTTCCTCCAGGCCCTGGAACGCGCCCTCAGCTCGGATGACGAGCCGAAGCGGCTGGCTAGGCGGCGCGAAGTTGCCGGTATGAGCTGGGACGCGCGGGTTGAGGAAGTGCTGCGAATCGTAGCAACAAGATTCAGCAAGCGGGCACGGTCATGAGCAAAGCGGAAACCGAAAAAGCTGTTCGGGTTGGCTTGGTGGGCGCGGGCTACGTAAGCCAATACCACATCCGCGCCCTGCGTTCGCTTCCATTCGTCCAAATCGTGGGGATTGCGGATCTCGATCTTGGCCGCGCTCAAGAAGCGGCGAAACCCCACAACTTGCCTGCGGTGAAAACGCTCGAGGAACTCGGCCGTTTCGGACCCGAGGTCATCCACGTCCTCACGCCGCCAGCATCGCACTGCGCGCTCACGCTCGAAGCGCTCGACATGGGATGCCACGTTCTCGTTGAAAAGCCCATGGCATCGAACGTCGAAGAGTGCGATCGGATGATCCAGAAGGCCCAACAGGTGGGGCGCGTGGTTTCGGTGAACCACTCCGCAAAATTCGATCCGGTGATTGAGGAAGTTCTCCGGAAGATACGTGCCGGGGCGCTCGGCAGAATTCTAACCGTCGACTATTTTCGAAGTTCCGATTACCCGCCGTACGCTGGCGGACCCTTGCCCATCCACTACCGTCAGGGCGGATATCCGTTCCGCGATTTGGGCGTGCACGGCTTGTATTTGATCGAAGCTTTCCTGGGCACGATTCGCAATGTGGAGACTTCGTATCGTTCAACCGGCCTGCATCCTAATCTGCTATTCGATGAGTGGCGCTCGACTGTCCACTGCGAAGGCGGCACCGGACAGGTGCAGCTTTCCTGGAATGCGCGGCCCATGCAGAATACCCTCTTGATCCAGGGGACGAACGGCGCCATCGAGATTGATTTGTTCTTCGAGCGCTACACGCTGCGGCGGAATCTTCCCGGCCCCAAGGCTGCCAGTTTGATTGTGAACGCTTTCGCCGGCGCGCTCGGGACGATGTGGAACGTCAGTTGGAACACGGTTCGCTTTGCCACCGGAGGCCTGCTTCCCTCCCCTGATATACATCATTCCGTCCGGCAGTTTCACTTGGCGATCGCCGGCGGTGCCGAACCGCCAGTCACTCCTCTCGAGGGTCGGAGGATGGTCGCGTGGGTTGAGGACGCCGCGGGCCAGGCTGATGCCGCCAGAATCGAGCGCCTGCAATTGACCCAGCCCCCCAAACCGGCATCGATCCTGGTGACGGGCGGGACGGGACTTCTGGGAAAAGCTCTTGTCAAACGTCTCGTACAGTCGGGCCAGTCCGTGCGGCTCCTGGTGCGGCGGCCGCCGTCCGGTTGGGTCGCAGAAGATCCGCAAATCGGTCTGGTTTACGGAGACCTGGGTGACCCAGATGCCGTCGAGCGCGCCGTTGCAGGCGTGGATTTGGTTTACCACGTCGGCGCCACGATGAATGGCGGTTGGGACGAGTACGCGGGCGGCACTGTCGTCGGGACAAGAAACATCGTTTCCTCGTGCCTGCGTCATGGGGTCAGAAAACTCGTATACGTGAGTTCTCAGGCCGTCCTGGATTATGCCAGCCTCGGGCGCGACGCGCTCATTACCGAATCTTTCCCCTTGGAGCCATACCCCGAGAAACGAGGCCACTACGCACGCGCGAAGCTCGAGGCGGAGAGAATTGTGTTGGACGCGGCACGAGAAGAAGGGTTGCCGGCAGTCGTGTTGCGGCCGGCCCAGATCTTCGGCCCGGGTGCCGAACACGTTCCGCCATACGGCACAATTTCTCTGGGAAATCGATGGGTAGTCATGGGTCGAGGTAACGCCCTGGTACCGTTAGTCTACGTAGAGGACGTGGTGGATAGCATGATCTGCGCGGCGGAACGGGACGGAACTGTCGGTTCCATTTTTCAAATCGTGGACGACGATTACCTGACGCAGCGCGAGTTCCTGCGCCTTTGCTGCCAGAAGCTCCAGCGCATCAAAGTGATATACGCTCCCTTGACGTTTCTGTATCTGGCCGCCACGGGCCTGGAACTCCTCGGGCGAGTATTGCGGAGGCAGGTCCCGTTGACATATTACCGGCTTCGCTCGCTAAAGAGCCGGCTGCGATTCGATTGCCGTGCGGCACACGACGTCCTCGGTTGGAAGCCGCGCATCGGAGTGAAGGAAGGCCTGCGAAAGACATTCCTGGAGACGGGAGAAATCACGACGATGGCCACTGAGCCCGCGGATCCCGTGGCCGCGGAACCATGATGGGCACCGGCCGGCTCAAAGACAAGGTTGCCATCGTCACCGGTGGCGGCAGGGGCATTGGACGCGCCATCGCCACGGCTCTAGCCGATGAAGGATGCGCAGTCGTGACGTCCGGCCGGACGCAGGCCGAAATCCAAGAGACCGCTGATTTGATTCGCAATAGGAATGGCACGGCTCTAGCGATCACGGCGGACGTAAGCCAGGCCCCGGACGTAGAAGCTCTGGCCGCGAAGACGGGGGAGAGTTTCGGCCATATCGATATTCTGGTCAACAACGCCGGAATGCAGGGCGCCATCGGGCCATTGGTGGAAAACGATCCGCAAGAGTGGATCCACACCATCCATGTGAACTTGGTGGGAACGTTTCTCTGCTGCCGCGCCGTCCTGCCCGGAATGATGAAACAGCGCTCGGGGAAAATTATCAACCTCTCGGGAGGAGGCGCTACGGCGCCGCGTCCGAACTTCTCTGCTTATGGAGTCTCCAAAGCCGCAGTGGTGCGGTTGACGGAATGCCTGGCTGAGGAAGTACGCGAATACAACATCCAGGTGAATGCGATCGCACCGGGCGCCGTCAACACGCGCATGCTCCAGGAAGTGCTGGCTGCCGGGGACCAAGCCGGCGGCAAGGCAAGGGCGGAAGCACAACGGCAAGCCGAAACCGGCGGTACTCCTGCGGATCGAGCCGCTGCTCTGGCTGTGTTTCTGGCCTCACCAGCGTCGGATTGTCTGACGGGCAAACTGATCTCCGCCCCGCACGATGCCTGGGAAACCTGGGATCGTGAGCGGCTGACGAGCCTGGCATCAACACCGTGGTTCACGCTGCGGCGCATGGATCCGTATACCCTCGAGGCGTTCGTCTCGAAACGCCCATGATGCAATTCTTCTGGCTGTTGTTTTGCCTGAGCGCATGCGTGCTCATTTACACCTACGCTGGCTTTCCGGTCTGCTTATGGCTGCTGACACGCGGCAAGCGCTACAATCCGCCGGCTGAGGCGCGGGATGAGGACCTTCCAACCGTCACCGTTCTCATCGCGGCGCATAACGAAGACCGAGTCATCGCTGACAAGATCGCCAATTGCCGCAACCTGGATTACCCCACGGACAAAATCGACTTCGTCTTCGTCTCCGATGGCTCCACCGACGGCACGAACCGCATTTTGCTGGACGCGCAGGGCCCTCAGATACAGGTGAAGATCATGCCGGGACGGAACGGCAAGATCAACGCGCTGCTGGCGGGCTTTCCGCTGTGCCGCGGCGAAGTGCTGGCCATGTCTGACGCCAACACTTTCTACCGGCCCGATGCCCTGCGAAAGCTCATGCGCCATTTCCGCAACCCTCAGGTGGGTGTGGTGACTGGCGATGTCAGGCTTTTGCCGTCAAAAGAGAAGTTCGGCGCCGGCGAAGGCGTGTACTACCGTTACGAGCGCGCGCTGCAACTGATGGAAAGCACCTATTGGTCAACCGTCACGGTGGATGGCGCTATGTATGCCTTGCGGCGGCCCCTCCTCCGCCCGCCCTCGTACAAAGAGGTTCCCGACGATTTCGTTATCGGCATGAATGTCGTGCTCCAGGGCTATCGCATGATCTATGACCCGGCTGCGATCGCCGAAGAGGATCCGACACCCTCCAACATCCAGGAGTTCCAGCGCAAGGTGCGCATCGTGGCTCATGGCATTCAGTCGTTTGTGGCGGGAGAGGGAGTGCCTTCGCTCCGTCAATTTCGGGTGGCCTGGCTGTACACCTCGCATAAACTGCTTCGCTGGACCTCCGCGGTCAGTGTCGTGATTGCGTTTATGTCTTCACTGGCCCTGGCCGTGGTTTCCCCAGATTGGGCCTGGATCCTCTACCTACAGTTGGCCTTCTACGCGCTCGCGTTTGCCGGGTGGAAGCTTTCGTTCGCCAAAGGCGCAATATTTCGCGTCCCTTACTATTTCGGGATGATTCACATGGCCGCTTTGCTGGGCTTGATTCGCGGGCTGCGTAAGGCGGAAAGACCAGTGGGAGTCAAGACAGACCGGGTAGCTGCGTGACACGCCGCCTCTGATGAATAGACTCTCCCGACTTCACGTCTGGTTGCCCGGCTTGCTTCGGAATCTTGCCGCGTCTCAGCCGCTTCCCGAGGAGTTCGATTTATACTTCTGCCTCGCAGATCATTACGAACCGGGTTGGCGCGATGCCGATCTCGACACACAAAGAACGCGCGTTAGGACTTGGCTGAGCCAGTATCCACAGGTTGCCGGACGACATCGCGACAGCGACGGGCGGCCGCCCCAACATACCTTCTTCTTCCCCGCCGAAGAATACACGCCTGAGCACCTGGACGCTCTCGCGTCACTCTGCCGGTCGGGCTGGGGAGACGTTGAGGTGCATCTCCACCACGACCGGGACACCGCCGAGGGATTGCGGCAGAAGCTTCTGGAGTTCACCAGCGTGCTGCACAACCGCCATGGCTTGCTGAGAAAAGCCGATGACGGCAGAATCTCGTACGCGTTCATTCACGGAAATTGGGTTCTGAACAACTCGGGTGAGGATGGGTGCGAGTGCGGTGTGGACGATGAAACCAGCATCCTTATGGAAACCGGGTGCTACGCGGACCTCACCATGCCTTGCGCCCCGCATCCCGCACAATGCCGAAAAGTGAATTCCATTTACTACACCCGGCCCACGCCCGGGCCGCGTGCTCACGATTTCGGAGTAGACGCCGAGGCGGGCAAGCAGGCTCCGCCCGGACTTTTAATGATTCAAGGTCCGCTGAACCTGAATTGGTCCAGCCGCAAATGGGGTCTGATTCCGCGCATCGAAAGCGGAGATGTGTCTAACTACAATCCACCCGACGATACCAGGGCGGCCCTCTGGCTCCGTTCCCATGTTCACCTGGCCGGTGCGCCGCAGCATGTTTTCGTGAAACTCTGCACTCACGGCGCGCAGGAGCGGAACATGGATTTTCTGTTCTCGGACGGCCTGCATCATCTCTGGTCGAGCCTTGAGCGCTTAGTCCGCGCACGGTCCGAATGTCGCTTGCACTACGTCACCGCGTTTGAGATGTTTCGCAAAGTGAAGGAGCTGGAGTTGGGTTCTTCCCGGCAGACCGTGGAATCTGCGGACAAGGCGGGCGTCAGGTGAACATTGCCCACGTCATCGAGAGTCTGCAAGTCGGCGGCGCGGAGGTGCTCGTCACAACCCTTTGCCGCCTGCAACAGGAACGCGGCCATGATGTCGCGGTTCACTGCCTGTCTCAGGCCGGGCCGCTCGCCCAACAACTGGGTGAAAATGCCATACCCGTACATGTCCACAGCGGGCTTTCGAATTGGCAGCAACTGGCAAGCCTCTCCCGGTCATTCCGTAGAACCTCCCGGCACGTGGTTCATTGCCATAACGTGGGAGCGACCATTTTTGGCGCGATTGCGGCAAGGCTAGCTGGCACTCCCGCCGTCATCAGCACGCGCCACGGTTCCATCTCTCCTACCGGGAAAAGGCGCTGGCTGTCGGGTGTAGCTGGGCGGTTATGCGACTTTGTGGTCGCGGTCGGCGAGCCCACACATCGCGTGCTCGCGGCGGAGTGGGGAGCCATTCCTCGAAGAATCGTCACCATCCGTAATGGTGCGTCGCCCGCCCGAACGTCCCCATCCTCAACCAACTCGCCGGAGAAGCACGGTCTGACCGCGATTATGGTTGCGCGATTGGCCCCGCCCAAGGACCCTGCCACTTTGCTGCATGCCGTTGCCCTTGCGATCCGTGACGTGCCCGATCTCCATCTCTGGATCGTCGGCGATGGCGTCCTAATGCCAGAAGTTCGAGAACTGACCTCGCAGCTCAATATCGCAGATCGCGTGTCTCTATTCGGGCAGCAGGAAAACGTCGGAACATACCTCGCGGCAGCCGATCTATTCGTCCTTTCCTCCCTCAGCGAGGGAGTCCCCGTTTCACTCTTGGAGGCCTTGGCCGCCGGGCTACCCTTCATTGTCAGTAACGTCGGCGGAATGCCCGAGATCGCCCAAATCTCGGATGCGGGCGTCGTGGTTGAGCCGCGGAACCCGAAAGCATTAGCTAATGCTCTGGCGCACTGTGGAGCGCGACGGCATGAACTACCGAAATTGAGTGAGGCAGCGCGCAATTGTTACTATCGGTATTTCACGCCCGAAAGTTGGGTCGAGGCCCATCTGGATCTGTATCAGAAAGCCTTGGCCGCTCATATCACGTCGAGGTCTGCTATGAGCTTTGCCCGGTGAGACCATTGCCGTCCCAGTTACGCACTAGTTCACGAGACGAAATATGTTGAATGTCTTCATCACCGTTGACACGGAAGCTTACCCGCGCACTCCAAGGTGGCGCGAAACCGGGCTTTCACGGGAAATTGAACGGGAGGTTTTCGGTCTCACTTCGCGAGGCGAATTCGGCATCCGCTTCATGGCCGACCGGCTGAATGCTCACGGGCTGAAAGGCGTTTTCTTCGTGGAGGCCCTTTTCGCCTGCGCCGTCGGCCTCGAACCACTTCGCTCCATCGTGGACGCCCTGCGTCAGCGCAACCAGGATGTTCAATTACATCTGCACCCTGAGTGGCTGGAGCTTGCTGATCTCCCGCTCCTCGGCGGTCGAGTCGGATATAACCTAAAAGAATTCGCCGAGGAAGAACAAGTTCAACTTATCACCCGCGGCTGTCGCAATCTCAACGAATGCGGTGTGGCGGATGTGCGGGCTTTCCGGACCGGTAATTTTGGCGCGGATCTTTTCACACTGCGGGCGCTGGCTAGAGCCGGGATCCCTATCGATTCTAGTTACGAGGCCTGCTCGCTCAATCGCGATTGCGGTATGGCCGACGCCGGACTCTTGCTTCAGCCGAAGGTGCTCGAAGGGGTGTTAGAGTTTCCCGTGGCCTTCTTCGAGGACCGGCCGGGCCACCGCCGGCCAGCCCAAATATGCGCCTGTTCCAGCCAGGAGCTCCAGAACATACTTCTCCAGGCATGGAAGTCGGGCTGGCACTCGGTCGTCTTGCTCACGCACAGTTTCGAACTTGTTAATAACCGCAAGAATCATGACCGGCCATGCACTCCAAGCCGGATTCTTGTTCACCGTTTTGAATGTCTCTGCAGCTTTCTCGCCGCTCATACTGACAAGTTTAGGACTGCCTACTTCTCGGATTTCGACGGTTTCGACATTCCCTCTCCCGCTCCACAGTCTCCTCTCCGTTCTCCCCTGCCTTGGACTATTCTGCGTTACGGGGAGCAGTTTGCTAGCCGCTTCTTTTAAGTAGCACACGAAATGACGCGTTTCCTTCTGAAAATTGGACAATGGTAAAGGGCGTTAGTCACGTACATACAACATACAGCTTTGACGGCAAACTAACGCCGACGGAGCTGCATACCTTCTTCGCCGAAAGAGGAATGCAGTTTGTGCTTCTCTCGGAGCACATCGAGTCCCTCGACGCGGCAGGAATCAATTCGCTCGTCGAAGAGTGCGGTAGGGTATCTAATCGTCAATGTGTTCTCGTTCCTGGTATTGAAGTGGACGATGTGAATCTGCTGATCTTCGGAATCCGTGAAGTTCCGCCCTATGACACTATCGACGACCTGATCCGTATTCTCCGCGGTCAAGGCGCTCTGTTCGTGTACGCCCACCCCGTGAAGAAACATGCAGTCCCTCCATCGGTGATGGAGATGATCGAGGGCTTTGAAGTCTGGAACACTAGATACGACGGCAAGCTGATGCCGCGGCAGAGCAACTTGTCTCTATTCCAGAATCTCCTGTGTGAGAAGCAACACTTGCATCCCCTGGTCGGTCTCGATTTTCATAAGCCATCCGATTACGCGCGAGTTTTTATGGAAGTGGATTGCCGTCTCCCCACCGATGCTCTCTCTGCTATCCGCGCCGGCAGATACTCGCTGCGCGCAAACGGCAAGGCCATTCAGGTCTATCCCACCCAGCGTACTCTCGGTGCGTGGGCTGCGACCGCTAAAGGAGCCCTGTACACTCGCCTCTATGACGCTGCTGTTTCTCAACATCGTTGGCTCTCCAAGCGGCGTATTCCCGTGCCAAAAGTCCTCAAGAAAGCCTTGAAAAGGTACTTTTAGCTCTAACTACGCATTATCGGGAGATGCATTTGGCAACTCAACCTACAATTCTGGTGGCACCCGCAGACAACGTGATGGCGCTGGCCGTCATCCGCTCTCTGGGCCGCCAGGGCCTAAAGACCGTCGGAATCACTCGCAATTCCCAAGGCCTGGGGAGACAATCAAGATATTGCCTCAACTGCGTTCCAGTGTCCGATTCGCCCAGCGAAACGATTGAGACCATTCTCAGCCTGGCAGCCCGTTACCACGCATCGCACCTGATTGCCACCAATGAAATCTTTATCGTCTTGCTGAACGAGCACCGTTCCCTTCTGGAAGCGCATCTCCAACTCCTGTTTCCTCCACCGAACCTGTTTGACCTCGCGCTGCATAAGGACAAGACGCTTCGCATCGCTCGAGCCGTTGGTGTCCCAACTCCCAGGACAGAGGTAATTGAGAGCATCGATGACCTGCCCCGGTGTGCCGGCATGCGCTTCCCTGTCGTGCTCAAGCCGCCGCACGGCGACATCCGTAGCCCATTGACGTTCAAAGCGCTCTACGTTGACTCCTATGAAGAACTATGCGAAGAAATTCTGCGCTTCGGGGCCCTTGGCCAGTACCCGCTAGTCCAGGAATACTGGCAGGGAACGGGCGTCGGCGTCGAGGTACTGATGCGCCGGAGCAGTCCATTGATGCTCTTCCAGCATCGGCGGATTCATGAATACCCCATCACGGGCGGAGCTAGCGTCTACTGCGAGAGCATGCCGCTCAACCCAAAGCTGGTGGATTACTCGGTAACTTTGCTGAAGGCCATGGGCTGGGACGGCGTCGCCATGGTTGAATTCAAGTTCGACGAGAAGACCGGTGAGGCTGCACTCATGGAGGTCAATGGCCGCTTTTGGGGCTCCCTGCCTTTGGCTCTGCACGCTGGCGCCGACTTCCCGTACGTATTTTATTTATCGTCCTTGGACGGACACGCGCTCCCGAAATTCCAGTCCCGCGCCGTCAGGTGCCGTTCCCTCGCCGGGGATACCAAGTGGCTGATCGGTACTTTGCGCGACGGTAAGGCGCCGAAACTGCGTGCGATGATGGATTACTTAACCGCGTTTCGCCCCGGCGTGCGCTACTTCATTTGGGCTATCGATGACCCGATGCCGGCTGTCTACCAGTTTGTCCGGCGCGTGCTCACCGCGATACTCAGAGCCGTACGGCTCCCCCTCGCCGCCATCCTCAGACAACGCTCAACTACTTGACATGTCAGCCCTCGGCGTCTTCATCCTAAAGAGCTTGGTTTGCCTGAAACAGAGGATCCGCCCGCCCAAAATGGCCGGACGCCCTGAGGAGACCTGGGACTCCTACTTTCGCTGGCAGTTCGAATCCAGCGAAACGCTGTTTGCGCGCTACCCCAACTGGAATATTGCCGGCAAGACGGTTCTCGAAATCGGCTGCGGACTCGGAGGAAGAACGGCGTGGCTCGCCACCGCCGGGGCCAAAGAAGCTGTCGGAATCGACATTAATCGGGAAGAAATTGCCCTCGCGCGACGCCTTTCCAGCCAGTTCCACGCTGATCTAGCCGGCCGTCTGCAGTATCATGAGGTCGATGAAGATCAGCCTCTCGACATCGGCACTTTTGATGTCATCGTCATGGTCGACTGTATGGAACACGTCGTCTCTCCTCCCAAGATCATGCGGTTGGCGTACGATTACCTAGCTCCGGGCGGCCAGTTCTACTTCAGCTCGGGAGGTTGGTATCATCATTCCGGTTCGCACACCTATCTGCTTCCCTTTGCCAACGTCTTCTTCTCCGACGAAACTATATTGAACGTCATACGATGGTCCGTCACGCAACCTGGCTACGTCCCTAGTCGCTTCGACTCGGACCCGCCAATCGAGCGCTGGCGCGGCCTTTATGACCTTCGCGACCGTCCCGGTGAGCATCTCAACAAGATCACCATTCGTGAGATGAAGAAGCTCGTGCGCTATTCAATCTTTCCCTACAGCCGTCTGACAGTCCTGGGTTTCACCCGCAAGAACCCTCTGGTGCGCCTGTTCAATGTCTTAACCCGCGTCCCAATACTGCAAGAAGTATGGCATTCCGCTGCCGTCGTAGAGTGCAGAAAATGAGATCATAGGATGAACCGGAAGTGCTGCACTTCCCGGTCTGACCCATAACGAGAACCTATGGCTTTGCACAAAGAGTGGTTAGTTCGATTCGCGAAAACGATCCACGACAATAAGGTTACGGGGCCCACTTACTCGCTGGGTGACCAGCAGACGCTCTTCACCTTCGACTATGCGGTTCGCCGCCTGAAATCCTTTGGACTTCTGGTGAATCCAGGCGTTCAGCCGGTCCCCGACCACTGTCGCCCGTATTGCCTCTCTTTCCGGTCTTTTGTGGCCATGCTGGGAATTGAAGATTATCAGGATATTGATATCAACGGCAAAGCTGCGTTGAACCTCGACTTTTCACTTCCACTGCCGCAGGAACACGAAGGCAAAGCCGGCGCAATTTTCGACCTTGGTACGATTGAGCACATTTTCGATGCGTCCCAGGCATTCGCCAATGTTTGCCACTTCCTGCGTGAAGGCGGGCTGGTTATTCATTGTTCCCCGATGACTGCTTACGAGCACGGATTCTATAATTTTAACCCGCTGTTGTTCCGGAAGTTCTATACCGCCAACGGCTTCGAAATTGTAGATCACACCGTCATCGTAAGCCCGATCGAGACGATCCGGTCGATATTCGTCAATGGGCCGAAGTCACGGGAGCGCCAACTAAAATCCGGTGGAAAACCTTTTATCTTGTATTTGGATGACACAAGTAAATGGTTCCGTTACTTTAATAACTTTGTTTTTCACCCCAGCCGAATGTATTTCTTTTTTGCTGCCCGAAAAATGAGAAACAATGCTAATATTGTGTCGCCGCTCCAGATCGGCTAATGGGGACCTCGCATAACAGGGGTGCCATCTTGAGCGACCATTTCCTATTAGCATGCAGGGTGCGGCGATCAAGCAAATTGCGAGAAGTATCCTCAACCGCACTGGGTATGACATTCGACGAGCTACGGAACTTCCTCCGCCTGCTCCGGATATCCGGCATACCGTATCCTTCCCGGAAGCCACCTATGCTCCTTGGTTATCCGATACCGAGTTCCAGCAATTGTATAGAATCATACGTAAAAACACCTTGGTGGATCGCTACCGCTGCTATGAGCTCTGGCAACTAGTTGCCGAGTCCGCCAAGTTGGTCAATGGAGATCTGATCGAAATCGGCGTCTGGCGGGGAGGAACAGGGGCACTAATAGCCAGGAAATGCCAGTTGGTTGGAATAGAGGGCACTGTCTATCTTTGCGATACCTTTAAAGGTATCGTGAAGGCTGGACCATTGGATCCGTCCTACGTTGGAGGCGAGCACGCTAATACGACCAAAGAGGATGTCTTGGGGTTGCTGAATGCGCTCAACTTAGATCGCGTTTCAATTTTGGAAGGCATCTTTCCCGACGAGTCGAAGGGGGTGCTGGACAATCACCGCTTCCGCCTCTGCCACATCGACGTCGACGTTTATCAGTCCGCGAAAGACATTGTCTCGTGGATCTGGCCGAGATTAGAGTATGGAGGCATCATCATCTTCGACGACTACGGGTTTCGCGGGTGCGCGGGCATCACGCGTTTTGTCAATGAAGAGCGTCTCAATCGTGATCGTCTCGTATTGCACAACTTGAATGGCCACGCGGTCGTCATCAAGCTCGCCAACGACCCGCCTACAACAAACTCCACCGGCTAATAAAGTCCGGACATACACTTTCCACTCTCGCAAAGATCTCGAACTGAGGATGGGATGACGAGCCACCCCGACATCGGAGTGCGTTGCTTACGGACACTACTATGAAGCCGCGACATGGCTGGAAATGACATCCGAGACCGAGCAACTACGCTTCGCCCCCGTCGTCGATTACATTCCCACCGGTGTGCGGTCCACCTTGGAGTTCAGCTCTGGTGACGGGCGTCTCTTGTATCACCTCCCCTGTCGCCTCTATCGTGTTCACGGACCTCAGTGGGAGTGCGCTCCGCGTGTTCCGGCGTCCGAATGCGTTCCGCGTGCAAGCTTCCGCAGCCGTCCTGCCATTGGCGGACAAGTCTTTTGATTCAGTGATCTGCTCAGAGGTCCTCGAGCACCTGCGATCACCCATGTTCCAAGGCGCGCCTACAGAAATTGCTTGCATATCATCACCTGCGGCCGTGATTGCCATGCCTCATCGTGAGAACCTGCGTGCTGAAGGCTGTCGGTGCCCTAAATGCAGCCGAATCTATCACGCATTCGGTCATCTACGGTCGTTCCGGCGCTCGACCATGGTGAGCCGCTTGCCCGGATTCCAGGCGTCGAAGATTTGGATCTTCGGGCCTCTAGCGGCATGGCCCTGGCCCATGGCACTTCTGCGCACGCCTCGGTCTGGCCACCGCTGTGACCGCTGTGGACATGAATCCTCAGCAGGAAAACTCTCATTCACTCAGAAAACCTTGGAGTGGCTCAACACCAATTATGCAGCGCCATGGTACCGCCGGCACTACTGGATCCGGTGCTTTATACGAAAGAGCTGGTGACACTAGGACGGACTGAACCGTGGAAATGAGCACACGAGCATGCACCATACTTCGCGCAGTCTTATCTCCGTCACAATCGCCGTTCAAGCTCTGACGGCTGCCGACACAATCGTCGGACCCCACCCTCGCGTGTGGATGACGCCGGAACTTGTCGCCAACATCCATAAGAAGGTCACCAGTAATAACCCCGACTGGGCAAAGTTCAGGGCAGGCATGGACCGGCTTTATAACTTGCCCGACAATCCCAAGGCCAGTGTAACTTGGTTAGACAGCGGTGCAACCATGTATGTTGCTCTGCATGGGCTGCCACACGAAGGGGGGCATCACGACACTCACAACGCCACTGAGTGGGCACAAAAAGTACTCTCCTGGACATATTCTGTCATGAATTACTACGCCGGTTTGAACTGTCCCGGTGGGGCGATTACTGGATGTAGCGATGCCAAACCCCCTTGGGCCTCGAACGAGCGAATCAATCAGAGTCACCGGCTGGCAATTGTCTATGACTGGCTTTACCCGGAACTTACTGCTCGGCAGAAGCAGGATATCTATACCTTTCTACGTTACAGTGTGCATCAGTGGATCAACGACCCTAGTTCCAGTGGCGCGCAAGCTTGGTGTGGCATGAATCCCGCAGCAATCGGCGCATATAACGGCCCTGGCGACAACGCCTGTGCTGGTGCGATGGAGATTACGGCTATGACCGGCATCGCTACCTATGGTGATGGCATCAATCCGTTTGACAATCAGGATTACCTCGGCAATCCTGCCCCCGGAACCAATTATGAGTTCGACTGGGCCCTGAATCATCCTAAGCTTGGTCTCCGCGCCACCTTTGTGCCTTTCTATAACTCTGGCTATGGCGTCGGAGGTGTCCAGTTTGAGTCGTCCACGTATTCCAGCTCAGACATGCGATATCAGCTCAACATGATGCTCGCTATAGAATCAGGTACCAATGTCAGATTTCGCGATCTCGTTCCACAATATCTGACCGAAGTGCCCTTGTGGATCATCCACTCCATGACGCCCGCCAAAGATGACTTGAATCCAGGCGTGCGTTTCCCATGGCATTACATCTTTCAATGGGGCGACGCTGAATGGCCGAGTCGCCTGTACTACCAACCAGAGGGGTGGCGCAATGGTATGTTGATGTCGTCTTATATGCTCGGTTCCGCCTTGCCGGGTCCCTACATTCGCCACTATCTTCATCACCTTCAGCCCGAATACCCGTCTGGTGCTGCACTCCTCGGCCAAATGTACGACTTTTTGTTCAAAGATTATCCAGATAAGTCGGAGACCGACTACGAAATCGGCGGCCAGATTCCCCTCAATTACAATTCCAATGACCGCTGCACCGGCAAACCCGACGGCTATTGCGGTTTCGGCTGGATCTCCGCCCGGTCCGGTTGGGGCAAGGACGCCACCTGGGTCGTGGAGCGCGTGGGCGAGGAACGCATTCGCCATGGACACGCCGACTCCGGAAACTTCACCCTCTACCGTAAAGGACGCTGGCTAATTCTGGACCCACCCGGGTACGGCGATCCCTTTTGGGTGCCTCTGTTCCACAATGTCCTCCACTATCAGGGCGTTAACGATCACGACGCATCCAACACGTTCGTCTGGAAAGGGCCGTGGTCCGTCAAGGCAAGTGGACCAGGTATTCTGACTTACTATGAAAGCCCCGGCCCCGATTCCAAGTGCCCCGATTGTTACGTTTATTCCAACGCCGATTTGACCCAACCCTATCGCGCTCTTCCGGACCGGTCCACCACTTTCGGCGATTGGCGCAATCCAATATCTGTCCAGCGGGAACTTGTCTATATTAAACCGGACTACATTGTAATCCTCGATCGGGCCACGTTTCGCGATCTGACCAAATCTAGGTTTCAACTGTATTTCCCCGCGACCGCCCCTCCGACCTACGCAAATGGCATCCTTCATTCGCAGAACGCTAATCAGCAGGTCTTTGTCACACCGGTCTATCCTGCCGCTACCGAAGTTAGTATCGCCGACATGTCGGATGTGGGCGACTATTACAATCAGATCAATTGTAACTGCATCAGAACCGCGAAGGTGGGTACTTTGAATTCCGGCAAGAACCAGACGTTCTGGCGTGGAGAGATTACCACCCCTAATCAAGCACAAAATCAGGTAATGCTTAATGTTATTCGGGGTGCTGACTTGCGGGATACAGCCGCTCCCATTACTTTAATTCAGAACGGCGAAGTGCTCGGTGCACAAATTCAAGCCAACGACGGCGGCTGGATCATAGCCTTCCACAACACCGGCGCCAAGAGCCCCCTTACTCTACCAATCTCTTACACATACGCGTCGTCGGCGGGTGTACGCCATCATTTGATCGCGGATCTACCAACCAACTTACCTCGAAATCCGGGCCGCGGCAACGTTCGTGTTACGGTATCAAGTGATACGGTCACCGTTACGGCCGATTCGGATGGGAGCTACACGGTATCGCCCAACGGCACGCTCTACTTCCCAGGCGCCGTCACGCGCTAATTAAGTCGACGCTGTTGCAAGTAATTTGGCGTTCTGCGAAACTAGTTGTCAATGAGATCCAGGTGTCCCCCCCTAACTTATACCAGTGGTGCCTGGCGGCCTCGCCGCTCATGTTCCCCCGCAGGACGCTCCTTAGCTGACTTCTGCTTGCTCTGGCAGTCCGCCAAACACGCATGAACAGAACCGAGATCGTCACTGAAATATCCCAGTTTGTAGCGCAACAGGCCAATATCTCCGATCCAGCTATGATCGGCGAAAACGTGGATCTGTTTGAGCAAGGCATACTCGATTCACTAATGGCTGCCTTATTGCTCACGTTCTGCCAGCAGAGATTTAAATGTAATCTGCTGGGCCAGGACCTGTCCGAAGATCAGATGAGAACCGTTGGGGGCCTGGCGTCCGTTATTGCGAGCCAGGAAAACCAGTAGACGCTATTACCGGCCGCACCCGTCGAATGACATGTCGGATCTTCAGGAAATTCTGGTTCAGGGTGCACAGCAGCGCGATAAGTTTCTATACCTAAAACATAAGAACAACGCGATAACTTTCAGCGAAGTCATCCCTGCATTGACGGAATTATCGAGTCAACTTCCACCGCTCCGGGGCCTGCGAATCGTTGTTCTTCTTCCCGATGCTTTGACCACAGCGCTTCTTCATTTGCTGTGCTTTCGTGAAGGCGCGACGATCATTCCGTTGTCGCCATTTACAGCCGCTTCCAACCTGGAGTACATCCTGCATTACGTCTGCCCCGATTTGATCCTGACAACGGCCATTCTGCACAATAAATTTGACAAGGTGCTGGAACAGGAATCTATCGCTATCATTGATGATACTTTTCCAGCGCGGGTCCACTTCCCCGGATCTCGATGCCCACGCGACGGTGCAGGCCGCTCTTCGGCCGTACGCGCCATTCTGTTTACGTCCGGAACCACGGGTACGCCGAAGGGCGTGTGCTTGAGTGAGGGCGGTTTATTCAGTGCCGCAGCCATCAATAGCACGATCCTTGGCTTGAATCCCTCGCGTTGTTCCTTGGTCATGGTCCCGTTATACGACTACTATGGAATGATTCAGTTGTACTCGCATGCGCTGGCTAAAATGACATGCGTTTTCGGAGAAAGCGGCCAATTTCCGAAATCTGCTTTCCAAGCGATTAGCAAACAAACTGTTACTGATCTCGTGTTAGTACCGTACACGCTGAACACACTGTTAGATTTTCTCGACCGTTCCCCGGCACATGAGCACCATCAAGCTTGGAAAAATCTGGCGTTTATAGCAAGTTCCAGTGACCGGCTCCCTGAGGCGTTACTAAGTCGCACGTTTTTACTTAATCCCGCTCTCTCGGTCGTCAACGTATACGGACTCACCGAGGCCGGTAGAGCTTGCTTTCACGTCCTGCATCAGGGTTTCAACTCCAGCGATTCGATCGGCCGTGCTTCGCCGGGCATGCGAGTGTGGGTGGATGCGCCGGCTGGTAAATCGGGGGAAATCATAATCAGTGGTCCGACCGTGATGCTGGGCTATTTCCGGGACATCGTGGACGAACAGATACGGTTTTCTCCAGTCTCCGAAATCAGGACGGGCGACGAAGGGTATCTTGGACCGGACAATGAAATCCACCTTCTGGGCCGCACCGACCACGTCCTGAACTTATACGGTGAAAAATTGCATCCTTCCGCGATCGAACTTCCCGTGAATCGGCTTCCCGGAGTCAGAACCTCGCTCGCTTGGCTCGAACGGGACGAACAAGGCCGCCCGCAAGGTTGCTCTAAACTTGTGGCCGATCAGCAGCAGGTATCCGAGGAGCATATTCTACATGCCTTGCGTGATCAAGTCCCCAGGCTGTTTCTTCCCCAGGTGATTAAATTTGTTGACTCGCTCGTTCGCACCGAGATCGGCAACAAATTAGTCCGCCCTAAGGGCTGAATGTCAGATGAGGATCGTCGACGTTCATGCCCATCTGTACCATCCGGACTGGTATCCTTATCCCTTCCAGCAGCGGCTCGCCATCGACTCGCTGAGCCGGCGAAAGAAGCCTGTCAATGACCACGCTGTGGCGGCTGAACTCGAAACACTCAACAAGGTTTTCTCCGACGCCGACGGTTCGGTCTGCCTCCGTGTAATGGATAAAGTCGGCATCGAAAAGCGTGTATTGCACGTAATTGACTGGGGACTGGAACTAGGAGAGCCGTCCTGCACGATTCGGCAGATCCATCAGGCAATCCTCGGTGAGTGCCGCGAACACCCCGATCGGCTCATCGGATTTGCCGGAGTGGATCCTCGGCGGCCGGATGCGGTCCCTCTCTTCACTTGGGCGCTCGATGTGATGGGCGCTGCCGGCCTGAAGCTTCACCCCACCTCCGACGCATGGACCCTTGACGATGACCGCGTCGCGGCCCTGCTGGATGTTGCTGCGGCGCGCCGGCTTCCCGTCATGGTCCATACAGGGCGAACAGTGAATCCTCTGACCGACAAGCATTGCCAGCCACCCGCACTTGTGCGTCTCGCCCTTCGGTTTCCCGCGGTTGATTTCATTGCAGGCCACAGTGCGTTTTCAGCTTGGCGTGCCTTCGGCCCCACGCCTCCTCCAAATTTATGGTTCGATATTTCCGCTTGGCAAGACCGGATGTGGGGCGATGCAGACGCTCTGAAAGCCGACCTCATGAAATTGATGAGCGCCTTCCCACAGCGAGTGTTCTTCGGCACCGATAGCCCGTTCTATGGCTTCAACATGCCGGTTTTCGAAGCCAAGTGGATCGCTTTCGTTCGCCAATGCGTAACGGACCTTCAGCCGGAAATTACCCGATCCGCTTTCTCTCCCGAGTTATTTGCACGCGTCGCTCGGTGATCCCGTTCAATTCAGCCCGTTTGCCAACTAACATAGAGCATCCCAGTCCAACAGAGTGAGCCGAAACTGATCGACGTTCTCCAACTGGTTTTCGATTTTAAGAACTCGAATCGGTTCTTCGCGGTTCAGCCGAAATCCAGCGCGCGCAAACCCGTTACGAACCGCGGCCTCCGAAGTCACCGCCAGCATGTCCGATCCCGTTGGGAATAGACGTTTCGCGAGCTCTTGTGCCGCGGTGCCCAGGATCGTCGCGGTCTCTTCATCCAGTCCAGCCGGTCCGTAATCCGCAAGTCGGATTTGACTTCCAACTTGAACCAGAAACATATAGGCCAAAGGCTTGGACTCCCTGGAAAGGACTGCGCACGCCGATCGGCGCACGGTTGGACACGAGCTGATGTGTTCCAGCAGGCTGGGAGATCGTTCGCTCACTGCGATTCCTGGTAAAACCCTCGGCCAGAGGCATTCCGGAATCTCAGCCGGCTGTCGTGTCTCAACTTTACAGTCAGCCGGGAGTTTGACAATTGGGTAAAGGTACCAAATCAAGTTGCGGGCCGCGCGCAAAGGCGACTTCCAGTTCCACCTCAATCCGCTTCGCACGGGTTCAAGCGGTCGCATCGGGCGTACTAGAAACCACATTGGATTGTACGCTCTGAAACCCACTACCGGCAGGATCTTCCGCGACATGGCACTGCCGCCGATCGAGAAGTTCGCGGCTAATCCGGCCCCGCATTGATGCAACACCTGGACGCCCACTCCCGGAGTATTGGGGCGGGCTGCCCAATCGATCAGGTGAAAGCAACTGAACTTGCCGAGTTCCGCGGCCAGCCGGATCGGCCAGATGCCGCCGTGCGCCAGGATCTCGGTTCCGCGCTCGATAATGCGGCTCCTATCCCCCGCAAAAAGCGGATGCGGTGTCCAATATTTCCACCGCAAACATTCCGATTCCAGAGCTACGGACCCTTCGCCATGTTCTAAATTGTTCTGAACGAGAAGACGGGTAATATTCTCTTGATCGCTCGGGCAGGACGCCCGCTCGGTGCGCGACACGCGTTATTATATCGTGAAACGCGATCGGTTGCCCTCATTCAGGGTCGTCCGGTTGGGGCTGCAGCGCGCGCAACTGGATATTCCGCTGTTGATGGTTAGAGTTTACGCCGATGGTAAACACGAAAGATCCTGCGGCGCTAGGCATGTTGCTCAATGTCCCGCCAGATGAGAGTGGCATGCCCGCGGGCAGGCTTCCCCAAACAACGCTCCACGTGTAAGGCGCCGCTCCTCCGGTTGCGGAGAAACTCGTGGATGCATACGCGGTTTTCAGCAGCCCGTTTGCCAGCGTTGTCGGCGTAATGCTGATTGCCGGTCCCACCGCCATCGACAGTGCCTGCGAGTAAGTCGATGGTCCTCCGTTAGCTGCTGCCGTTGAATCCGCGATTTTGACCGTGAAGTTCGCCGTGCCAGGACCAGTCGGCGTGCCGGCGATAAGGCACCCGCCCGAATTTGCCGAAAGCGAGAGCCCAACCGGCAGGGATCCCGCCGAAATCGAACAGGTAAACGGAAGATTGCCCCCTGAGGCCGACACCGCCTGCGAATAGGCCGTGGAAACCGTTCCGCCCGGAAGGGAGTTCGTCGAGATAAGCAGCTGGGCCGATATTGTCAGGGGCACGCTGACGCTCTGGGTGGCGGAAGCGCTGTCGGTCACAGTCCAGGCGAGCGTTGTTATCCCGGTCGAGCCCGGCGTCCCACTCAGCACACCAGCCGTGGTGAAGGTCAAACCGGTTGGCAGCGCTCCCGTCTCCGACCAGGTGTAAGGCGGCGTACCCCCTGTTGCAGTGAATAACTGGTTGAATGCCAGCCCCCTGATCCCCGGCGGCAGAGAACTCGTGAGAATCGTCAGTCCTCCCGCGTTGAGCGGGTCGGAGATCGCCAGAGCTCCTTGGGAAGAAGTGCTCAAGGTCGTGTACCCGCTGCACACGCATCCCGGGCCGCCGAGGCTCACGGTGGTCTGGTTCCCCGATTCGGCCACGTTCACCTTGATGCTCGCTGATCCCGGCAGGTCCACCAAGAAAATGCGCGATGAACCGGAGGCTCGTACGTACGTAATCGAAGTCGCGGAACTGCCGGGAGTGAACAACGCGCCGCCAGGATCAGCGCTAAAACACACCACCTGGTCTTGCGTGGGATCCTGCCAGTGGGAGCAAAATCAAACCGTTGGCTGTCAGGGGCCCGACAGGTAGGCGTGGCGGTCGAGTCTGGGGCCTGGAGAGCGGTAACCAAAACCGGAGAAGTGGGCTGGAAAAAGGTTTTCGAAAAATCTGTGAACGGCTCCGGCCGAAGGCGGGCGGAATTACATAGAGTCGGCTGCCCATACACTGAAAATCCTACACTGGATGCGTCACGGCCTGGTTAAAGCCGGCTCGCATTCCGCCAGCCTCGCAGCGACCCTCGCTCATCCCTATAAAACCACGAGACATCGGCGTCTGGGTCTTATCTCCGGCCGCACGGTGGGAACGACACGCAAGTGGTCCTCGGCTTGCACGGTTCTGGGCTCACCGTTTTTGTGCACTGGCATCCGGTGCGGTATCCGGGATCTGATTCTGGAGGCCGCATTGCCCGTTATGCTGTTTAGAATGAAGCGCCTGACCGAATTGGCGTCAATGACGCTAACTAAGGGCGCGTCTGTGGTTCATAGGCCACGTTAGCGCCGTGGTGCTGACTATCTTCAGGATTGCCGAGAATTTACCTGCATGAAAAAATGGAGTTGTACGATAAGACCACGACCCAATCTCATAATTAAGATTTTGTTTCTAAAGGGGCAACACCCATGAGAAGCGTTTTTTTTCGAGCTGTCCTAATACTCGTAGCAGTCACGTTACCAGCAGTCGCTGCAGCAGCGATTAGCCCCCATCCCCGGTTCTGGCTACCACCAACCACTCTAGCGGCAATGCAAGCCAAGGTTCAGGCTAATGCTCCAGAATGGCAGGCGCTCAAAACGGAGGTGGACGGCTACTATCACAAGTTGAAACTGGACCGAAATGCCATCCTGAGCGCGCCCAATTATGCCCTGGTTTACGCCCTATTAAAGAATATGGGCCAAACCTATGCGTCTCCACATGTGGCTTCGGACTACGGCAATTATGCCATCGCATTGGCGATGGCTGCCATGCAGAACGAGGTCCAGTTGACTTGCCAGTCAGCTTGCAGTAACACGAAGCCGCCCTTCACAGGCAACGACTTTCGCAACCTAGTCGCCGTGTACTCGTTGGTTTTCGACTGGGCCTACGACCTGCTTACGCCAGCGCAGAAGTCTTACATAGTGACGAACCTGCGTTACTCCACGACCTACATGACCACTCCGACTCAGCAATACCAGTTTTCTTTTGCGGCCGGCGGCGGTCCGGGCTGGAACGGTCAATCCGGGGTACAAGCCGCCATTATGATGATGGGACTCGCGACTTTCGGCGACAACCCCTCCGACGACGTGGCAAACCAGACCAACTACGAGATCAGCAATGCGCTGGCACAGTTTCGAAGTGTCGTAGAGCCGTTCTACAACTCCGGATATGGCGTGGGCTTTGTTCCCATCGAGGGATCTGAGTATGGGTGGAACGAACCCCTGCAATGGTCTAAGTTTATCTATTCCGTGCTGACAGCGATGGGGATCGACCTTCGTGCCGAGATGCCCAACTTCATGCAGGATTGCACAAACTGGATGTTGTATTTCACGTCGCCTGGCCCATCCACACAGTACCTCGGGCTTTCGACTTATCAACCCCTCCAGTACGGCGATATGGCGAGTGACGCCCTGTACTACTTGCCCGAAGGCTCGCGTGAAGGAGCGCTGTTTCTAGCCAACCTGGGGAGTGGGGCTGCGGCGAATTACACCCGGTTCTGGCTCGATAATATTCAACCGATCTTCAAGGTGGGCTGGAACCCCCACAGTTTGCGATACTTGGATTTCCTGTTTCACGATTCTACCTGGTCCACAACCGACTACCGCTCCGTCATCAGCACCAACTACCACTCGACAGGATCCGATTACTTAAGCCTCCGCTCTGATTGGGGAAATGCAGCCACATGGCTGACCTTCAACAGCGGCTACCTGCTCACCAACCACGCACACCAGCAGGCCGGACACTTTACGATCTACCGCAATAACCAGTGGCTGGCTTTGGACAATCCGGGGTATTCGCAGGGCTGGGAGTCGCCCGAAGCTCACAACGTGGTGATGAACAAAGGCTCACAGGACGGTATTTGGAAGGGTCCGCTGGTCTTCAAATATACCGCCGATCCCAAAATTGAGCGATATGAAGCCACCGAAACCCAGCACGTTTATGTTCGCGGGAATGTCGGAGGAGCTTACACGTCGACGCAGGTGAAAACGACGTATGGAGACTGGCTGAACACGCAGAGCCTGTACCGTGAACTGGTCTACATCAAGCCGGACTACGTGGTGGTCTATGACCGAGGCACGTTTCGCGATCCGACACTAAGCCGGTTTCAACTCTCCACGCCGACTGCACCGATTCAGGCTGGCGGCCTTATCACGGCCACCAACGGGGGAGAGAGCATTTTCCTGACTCCATTGCTTCCTGCTAACCCCCAGATCACGCTCACGGACCTAAGCACGGTCGACACCTTTTATAGCAATGGATTCCCCTATACGAATCAGACCGGGTTGCTGACGTTCTGGCGAACGGATGTACAGACTCCCATCCCCGCGCGCGCCCAATCGTTACTGCAGGTGATCCAAACGGGTGATTTCACGACGATTCCCGCAGCTGCCGAACTCATCAGCAGTGGAAATCTGGTCGCCGCCCACATAAAAGACCCCTCGGGGGACAAGGTAATCGCGTTCAGCGCCTCGCAAAACGGAAGTGACATGTCGCTTCCCATTTCCTATTCCATGACGGCGGCTGGCCCTGGCTCCAGGCATTTGATCGTGGACCTCCCCGCCAACACGACCGTCAGCTACACGGTATCCCGAAGCGCCAACACTGTGAGTGTAAGCGTCAGCAACACAACCGGCCAAGGGCAGACTGCCGTAACCAGTGCGGCTGGAACCTTGGTGATCAGCGAAGGAACACAGGGAAGCGGAGGAGGCCAGTTAAACGCTTGCGATCTGAACAAGGATGGTGTGGTCAATGTCGCTGACCTTCAGATCGCCGTCAATCAAGTGCTCGGTATCTTCGCATGCAGCAATGCGGATTTGCAGGGCAATGGAACCTGCAACGTTGTGGACGTGCAGCGGATCATCAATGCAATCCATACCGGCGTCTGCCAAACGGGCCCTTAGAGTTCGCGCCGGGGGCTCAAAAGTACTTTTCTGGCCGTTCTTTCCACGGGGTCGTTCGGACGAGTTTCGAACTCGGTTTGAACTCCCTTCGTGTCGAAATTAGAATAATGAAAGGGCGCGTGTTCCTGGATTTCGACGTATGCTTCCCTCAATCTGCAGATCTCGTTTTCCAGTGAGATCCGATAGCGGTTTTCCCAAGCAACTCTTCCATGCTCGACTGTGTACCAACCGAAGCCAAGAAGATGATGGCATCGCCAAAGGGGCACGGCCCGGTGGTCATTCTTTGCGGAGCCCGGGCACTCTTTGACGTGGTGGGCAGTGACGTAGCAGTATCCACTGCATCCAGGATCGTGCGTCCACACAAGTGACGGGCGGGTGTGGATCCAGGCAAGATACTTCCGGTCGATCACCCGCCCCCGACGACACTTCGTGCGCCGGCGTCTCAACCTGGAGTGGCGCGGAATGAGGGAGAGGCGCGGGAATTTCATTTGCGCACCAGCGAAAGTTGATTTTTCAGCAGATCACAGCCATCGACTTTGACGCCCGAATCGATCGCTCTCCTGACGTCGCGCTTGCTAATCACCAGTTTGGCTTTCTCGATTGCGGCTAACACTCTGGCGGCTATGTCCAGATCCAGTGAGTCGATGACTTCCTCCCAGAGCTTGGCTGGCAGGCTCACGACAGCGGTCTTGTAGTCCGCCGGAACTTGGGTTTCATCCAGAATCCGAACAGAATCCGGACAAGAGTGAACACTGAGTGTGCAGGTGTTGCCCTCCAGTTTCCGGTACCTGCCCTTCGCGTCCAAGCCAATCTCCTTGATGATGTGAATTACGTAGTTTTCCAGGCGTTCCTGCGCTTTGGCGTACCAAGCCTTACGCTCCTCGAGGCGCTTGATTTCCTCTGCTGCAAACTGCTGCTGCATTTCGAGGTGAGCTAGAAAGTGCGCCACGCGGTCTCGTTTCTCGGCCGCTGCGAGTAAGGCCGCTCCGAAATCAGTTAGGAACTGCTCTTCCTGCTCCGGCGCCACGGTATCGGCGGATTGGGCGAGAGCCAGGAGGTTATCCTCGGCTTCATACAGGGTAAGTGCTTGCGCAGTCATTGCGATACCCTCCTGTGGGCGAGAGCTAAGAGCTCCCGGTAAGCCTGCACCGCATCCTCAGTGGTGGTAAATTCTTCAGCGCGGACTTTGCCGTGCTGGTTGAGAACCGTTAAATATTCCACTTCCCCGACCTGTTCCCGTACAGCGTTCATGCAGGCGACAAACTGTTTGCGGCTACTCCACGGTTTTACAAAAGTGCACGGCTGCTCATTCGCGTTCGGTTCCTGGCTCGCTGAAACTTCCTTCGGGTTCGGTTTCGGTGGCAAGGCCGGCCCGTCGATCACTTCGGGGTCAGATTGATCTCGTCGCCGGCCGCGACGGGGTTGATGGGCTTGCTGGTTCGCCATACCTTTGTAGATGTCCAAAGCCACACCCAGATGAGACGCGGCTTTGGTGAGTGCATCTGTGCATGCCCCTTTGTACGCATCCCCGCGATCTTCGTTGTCGTTGCCCCCGTAAGCCTCGATAAAAATGCCGTATCGGGGAACAGAGAAGTAAAGCTTCATGACAATCATCGTGGCGGTCACTTCCCGGCTGCTTCCTGGAGGGCCATTCGGGTCCTTGACGCACTTCGAGAATCGATACGAATCTACGAACTCGTAGTGCTCCTGCCAACCGCCCGGCCCGAAAACTTCATTCAACCGTTCGATGACGAAGGCTGATTTGATGCTGGATAGGTACGGCTTCGTCGGATGCGGGGCAATCGCTCCCGCCGGCAACGGTGCTCTCAAGTGGGCCACCAGTTCGTCTGGCAGCGATTCCCGTGCGATAGCTGGGGCCACAACGGGTATGTGGCCAACTCGCTTCTCTTCTTGAACCTTGGCGATTGACGCGACAAGCAATCGTTCCAGGTCGGTGGGAAGGTTTTGGCTTGCATCCAAACCTGGCCGCGCTTCCTTCCCGCGCGGAGGAAGCGCAAATCCAGGCTGACTGAAAAGCCAGTCCAAGGGGTTGCCAAAGGTGTTGGATGGCGGTATTTTTAATTCGTCTGTTTCAACAACGGCATGATCCGGCACGGGAGGCTTTCGGTTTTCTAGGCTGATGAGCGTTTCGGGCCGGGCTTCTAAATCCTGCATTTTCCTCGCTCCTTTCTTCTGGACTCTTCGTCCAATCTCTATTATGCTTAGCGCTAAGCATTTTGTCAATGCTTGGCGCCAAGCATTTTTAATCGTGTACCTACGCAGTGAGATGCTTGCCGCTTAGGATGCGGTATGCTTTGGATCATGGATAAAGCGAAGGACCCACACGCAGCGGCGTTGGGCAAGAAGGGTGGGGCAGCTCGCGCGAAAGCGCTGACGCCGCAGCGCCGGAAGGCAATCGCGCGTAAAGCAGCAAGAAAAAGGTGGCAAAAAGTCGAGGGCCCTGAACCTGAATCAAGCGGTACTTAACTGCCAAAAAGAGTAAGTAGCTAATGTGCCAGAATCTCCTCTGACGGCGCCCGACCCCGGGCGCGTGGGAGCGAAATAGCAAGGAAGGCCGCCTTAGCTCGCTGGGCAAAAAAATCCTAACACTGGATTTCTAGCGAAAAATGTCTTCAAGTCCGGATTCGCAAGAAGGCCGCCGCTGCTCTTGAGTTTTACCAATGTGCTTCCGAGACCGTGCCGGACGACCTCTTGTAATCCGCACAGGAAGTTCCGCCGCACATACTTCACACCCGATTCCACTTTCCCTTTGGTCTGCGCCCGATACGTTCGGCAGAGCCGCGGTTGGAAACCCCAGTAGCGGGTGAAGTCCAGAAACACTGGGTGCCAGACTACTTCGCCACGCTCGTCGATCTCCAGCCACACGGTTGTCATGCGGTCATAGAGGATCTCCTCCGGCACTCCACCCAACTGGCGGGAAGGCTTCCTCGTGCATCTTCAGCAATGTGCCCAGCTTCTGGTCGAGCGCCGCTTCCACCATCATCGCCCGGCTATAGCCCAGGGTGAACGTGAAACCATTCAGCGCCCGCTGTTCGCCATCCATCTCGATGGTGCCCAAGGTGCCCCCAGTCCACCTGCGCGTGCTTGCCTGGCGGCGTTTCGAACCGTCTGACCGCGACTGTGCGTGCCGATTCGCTCTGCGGTTGCAGCCAGTCTTTCAGAATCGTGTAACCCCCAGGGTACCCACGGGCTCTCAACTCCCGTAGCAGTACCTGCGCATTCCACACGCCAGCCTTCAGCCGCTCATCCAGATACGGCTTGAATACATCCAGCTTGCTCGGTGCTGCCGGTCGTGGTCCGTAGGCCGGTGCGCTTTCCGGCTGGATCAGATACTTGCGAATGGTTTTCCGTTCGTACCCGGTCAGTCCGCTGATTGCTCGGATGCTCAGCCGCTGTCGCTTCAGCTCTTCGATATCTTGCACGTCTTACCCCCGTAACGTAACCGTCCGGTCTTGGCCGTCTAGATTTCTTGCGGCGTAGAGATCATCCTTGATGTGGGAACCACGGAGAGGATGATGAGCAGTTCGGCCCAAGTGACCATCGAACCGGCTTCGCGTGAAATGCCGGTGCCACCGAAGCGGCGGCAGTATTCGATTTCCGAAAAAACGGTGGATGGTCGAAGAAAGCTTTCAGTCGGGAGCTTCGGTCGCGCGAGTAGCACGGGCGCACGGAGTCAATGCCAATCAGGTTTTCAGTTGGCGAAAGTTGTATCAGCGTGGTCGGCTGGGCGGAAACACACGTGCGACGCAGCCTGCCGCACTGTTGCCTGTGACGATTTCTGATGCGCCGAGTGCTCCGGTTCCGGCGACAGCGACAACTCTAACTTCGGTGTCGCCGGGAACGATTCAGGTGCAACTGCCCAAAGGCCGGCTGCGCATCGAAGGTGTCGTGGATCCGGACTGTTTGCGTGTCGTGCTGAACTGTCTGCTGGCGTGATTACCGTCCCGGCAGGCGCTCAGATATGGATCGCCGCTGGAGTGACCGATCTGCGGTGTGGTTTCACCTCGTTTACCCCGTAACACATCCCGGCACCTCCTCTACGCCAGAGTCAGTGCCGGCCTTAGCCTCTGTCACGGGTGGGCAACTATTCAACCGGTCACTATGGACTCTCCACCGTTTGTCAATGGTAGGTACACCTTCTCAACGGCTACCATGCGGTGGCATGCGGAGCCGTGCGGACATTCCGGTGGTTCAGGAAATCAAGTTGCGTCGGCGGATTTTGCTCGATGCTGTAGAGCGGATTGTCACTCGAGCAGTCAACGCCCACATAGAGAAGGGACTCCTGGCCTTCCATGCAACCTCCAGAATGAGATTTGGCTCGACCTGCGGTGACAAACGTCGCCCCTGTACTGGTGCTCTTGGCGCGGACTCTCCACGGGACTTTCTGTCACCGGCCACCCAGCGGTGTGCCGCTCCATAGTAGGCGTTCGAAACGCGGGGGATTTTATGGCCCTACCACCGGGATGGCCGAGCGGCTACCTGCATACCACCGCATGGTAGCCGTTGAGAAGGGTACAGGGCATTTTACGATCGGCGCTGACATATACACCGAAAAAGTCCTTTTGTGGCGAGTGCTTCCCAGAGCCACTTCCTGCTCGGTGCCCCATGAGGTTACGGCTCGGAGCGATGGACAATGAAAGTAGTTGAAAAAGCGGGACTTGTTGATTTTTTCGAGTTTCATGCGAGCACGAGTGGCGGTTGCCCGTGCACGACGGCTCTCAGGGGTAAAAAAGCTTCACGGGATTAACAGGACAATGGCAGATGTTATACTTCACCTCACTACTTCCGAGTTGGATTTAGGCGCCATTCGTGGCGCCTATCGCTTGTTTAGCGCTGTCCTTAAAGGAGTAGACAGAGGAATGCATACATCGGTAGATGATCACGATCGGTTCGGGGGAACGCAAATAGTATACTTCGGCAATGACTGGTTCGCTGAAAACCGGACTAGCAGTCATCACATTGCCTGCGCGTTGGCAGAAAGCTCGCCGGTACTGTACATAGACTCGCCCGGTGGACGGCCTCCACGAGCGACGAAACGTGATCTCCGGAAGATCGCGGCCAAGCTCCTGCAAGCAGGGCAAAAACCTATCCAAATTGGAAAGAATCTGTGGTATTCGGTCGTACCCCAGATACCATATCGGTCACTACCACTAGCAGTAGCAACTAATAGAATGATAGCTGCTCATCTCATCCGGCGTGCGATGAGCTATTTACGTTTTCGCAACCCTGTTCTTTGGTTCGCAGTTCCTGACTTGGCAGCGATGATAGGACTATTGGAAGAGCAATTCATTGTTTACTATTGCGTCGATGATTATTCTGCTCTTCCGGGTGTGGATAAACGACGAGTTGCAATGATAGATCGCGAACTCACTTGTCGTGCTGACCAAGTGTTCGCTACCTCGTTGAAACTCTACACTGCGAAAGTGAAGCTGAATCCAAGCACGACGTATAGTCCCCACGGTGTGGATTTACAGTTGTTCAGTCGCGCCATGGACCCCACTCTGCCCCAGCCAGAAGACATTCGGGATCTCAAACATCCAGTTATCGGCTACATAGGAACTATCGGCCCATCCGTGGACTTTCAACTGCTGCGATTCTTGGCAACGGAAAGGCCGAACTGGACTTTTTTAATGGTCGGTCTAGTTTCGACAGACATAAGTAAGCTCTCAAATCTGCCAAACATTCGCTTTGTTGGCCCTAAGCCTTATGCGTTGCTACCAAACTGGATCAAATCGTTCGATGTGGCATTATATCCGTTACGGGTTGATCGTTTCACTGTCAGTGCCAATCCGTTGAAGATTCGTGAATACCTAGCTGCTGGCAAACCCGTCGTGTCAATCGCCAACTTGGAGGTCGAGTGCTTTTCGAATGTTTTGTCTATTGGGCGTTGTACCTCCGATTTTCTCGCGATGATCGATGATGCGCTGCGAACTGATGATGACTTGAAACGCGCTGCGCGTATCCAGGCTGTGTCGGGTATGAGTTGGAAGCGCGTGGGGCAGCAGGCGCTTGAGATTGTCGAACGCCGTATGTTGGAGTGCAAACGCTAATGTGTGCTTCTTAAGCTCCGGCGGGTTAGAGCTGCTGAGCAAAATCCTCTCAGCCGGATGCCGAGCTGGTGCAATATGCCAACAACGCACAGTCGTCCCGTCAGGATTCTGAGCCTTAGCTGCGTGTACCCTAACCCGGGCGAGCCTGGCCTAGGCGTATTTGTGCGGTCTCGATTGCAACATCTAGCCGCGTTGGCTGAGCTGAAGATCATTGCGCCAGTTGCGCTGTTGGACTATGGGAGCATGCCAGAGCGGTTCACAGCTGTTCGAGGTGTACCACGCCGAAGGTGGGACGGGGACATCGAGGTATTTCACCCGCGATGGATATACACGCCGTTCTGGGGTAGCGTACCTTGTCTTTTCTTACGCTTGCTTCCAGTGCTTTTGCGAATTCGTAAGTGTTTCCCTTTTCAAGTACTCGACGCACATTTTGGCTATCCTGAGGGGGTCGTCGCATGTCTTCTGACCCGCATCGTTCAATTACCATTCACGGTCACGCTCCGTGGCAGCGAAACCATGCACGCGAAGTACTCTTCACGGAGGTTGCTAATGCGATGGTCTTTACGGCGTGCCGGCCGTGTGATCGCCGTTTCCGAGCGCTTACGAGATTTCGCAATTTCCCTAGGCGTTGATGCTTGCCGGGTCACGACTATACCGAACGGAATTGACGGCGCAATGTTTTCGATGCGCTCCAAGTCTGAATGCAGGAAAAACTTCGGGATCCCGCAAGAAGCCCGCGCCGTTCTTTCTGCGGGATTGCTGATCGAGCGAAAAGGCCACCACCATGTCATCCGTGCCCTTAGGGCCCTCCGGCATCAGGGTGTCAATGCCGAGTTGTGGATTGTTGGCAGCAGCGGTCGCGAAGACCGGTTTGAGCGCAGCATCCGTACAATTGTTTCGGACCTGCAACTCAGTGGAGTAGTGCACTTCTTAGGCCACGTGAGGCAAGAGACGCTTGCGGAGTTGATGTCTGCCGTTGATATTTTATGCCTGGCCAGCAACAGGGAGGGCTGGCCGAATGTTGTACATGAAGCGTTAGCATGTGGCACTCCCGTCGTTGCAACAAATGTTGGCGCTATCCCAGCCTTGATCCAATCAGAGGAGTACGGATTGATTGTTCCGGTTGATGACCAAATTGCTCTTCTAGAGGCGTTAATGACTGCTCTTCGGAAGACCTGGAATCGCGAGCTCATCTCGGCGTGGGGTCGTTCCCGCACATGGGTTGCAGTGGCCGCCGAAGTGCTACGAGTGTTTGAGAGGCTCACAATCGCCTAGCTGATAAGTTAGGTGGCCCGCCAATTCGCTTCTGCTTACGGTTCGGGGACTACCTCCATGCTCGCCAAAAGAATATAATCCACAGAACACACCGTGCGCATTCTAGTTACCGGCGGAGCGGGTTTCATCGGTTCACATGTTTCGGAGCGACTGCTTCGAGATAGACACGATGTCATCATTGTGGATGATATGAATGATTACTACTCGCCTCGTGTTAAACGAATGAACCTGCAGCAAATCCAAAAGTTTGGTACACCTCGGTACTACGAGTGTGATATTCGCGACGAGAAGATTATCGAGTCCGTCTTTCGCGAGGGTTTGCCAGAGGCCGTCATCCATCTGGCCGCCTGTGTTGGCGTTAGGCCGTCGTTGGATCATGCTCTTCTATACGAAAGTGTCAACGTTGCAGGAACGATGGTCCTGCTAGAACAAAGCCGCCGGAACGGAGTGAGCAAATTCTTGTTTGCGTCGTCGAGCTCCATCTACGGCATTGCAGATCGTATTCCGTCAAGTGAGAATGACAGTGCTAATTTTCCGATTTCTCCGTATGGAGTAACGAAACTAGCTGGCGAAAAACTGTGCTTTAGCTATTCCCACTTGTATGGTTTGTCGGCCGTGTGCCTGCGTCTTTTTTCGGTTTACGGACCTCGGCAACGGCCTGATCTTGTTATTCACAAGTTCACCGAGGCAATCGACTCTGGGCGTCCAATTTTGGTATTTGGTGATGGGTCCGCAAGCCGTGACTACACGTTCATCGATGATGTCGTTGAAGGTATCATCTCGGCTTTGTTCTATCCAGCGCGGTATGACGTATTCAACATCGGCAATTCCTCGCCTACGAGCGTCCTTTCATTGATTCGATTGATCGAAGGCGTTCTGTGCAAGCAAGCCGATATAAAGTTCCTGGAGGCCCAGGCTGGAGATGTGCCGGCTACGTTTGCGGACATCTCAAAGGCACGGCGGATGCTGGGTTATGAGCCACGAACACCGATTACTCTTGGGATCAGACAGTTCATCAACTGGTACAAGGCAGCACGCTGAAATATGCTGTCTGGCGAGAAAGAACTGTGGAGCGAGGGATCGCAGTTTTGAACCTTCAGGTGAAAACGGGGTAGTCGGGATTGAACAGATAGAAGCAATCCGATTCGAGCGCCTGGATTTGTAACGGAAGCGGCTTGGGGAAGAGGGATTGCGGGTCGCCCAGCCAGACCGGCTTGGTGACACAGAGGCGAAATCCGTTGCCAGCGAGCGCCCGGCGGACGAATGGGCAATATGAGGCTCCGACAAGCTCGCAACTTTCTGGATCAGTGGCCACTACGCGCACCGCAGCGGCATACGCCGCGGTCCAGTCTAGTTCAGCGGTGGAGGCGATCCACAGGTCCGCGATGCGGGTTTGGCCGCTAAGCCGGGTAGTGAGTAGGTAGCCGCGCAATTCGCCGCGGGCGTGCAGGAGGAAAGCGCGCGAAGAGAAGGGACAATCGAGCATGTAATTCAGAAGTGCCACGCTGCGCTCAGCGCGTGTCGCCTGCCGCGCCACGGGAGAAGCGAGCAGGCGACCGAGTGACTCGGGGAAAGACTCGACCGGCTGAGCGGTCCACAAACGGGCTTCCGGCGGAGGGGAATGGCGAGCCCAGAGAACATTGCGCACCAACCTTGCAGACTCTTTCCAGAGTGTGCCATCACGTCGGAGTCGAAAGCGGTGGAGAGGACGGGTCGGGCGTACGTGAAGCTCGAGGTGGCCGATTTGCGACAGACCTAACCGGGGGAAAACTCGCCGCGCCTGGTCGGACCCGCCCAGGCAGAGCTGGGTGCGTGTGCGGCTGACGACTTCGCGGAACAGCAGCACACCGGCACCCGGGGCATCATGGCTTGCGGCCCAATCGATGACGTGCATGCTGTCGATGACCGTACCCTTGAGGGCGAAATGAAACGGCCAGATGGCTGCGTGAGCGACGATGCGCGATCCTTCTTTCAGCAGCCAACTGCGCGGAGTCCGCCAGTCCGGCCGCGGCTGGAAATATTTCCAGTCCATGAGCCGGGGATTGAGAAACGGAACCTGAGGCGACACGTGAAAGGTGCTGGACAGGAATTCGGCCAATGCACCGCACTCGGCGGGTTCAGTCGCGCGGAGATCAAGCCGCATGCTCTTCAGGCTTTTCGCCCCGCTCGATGAACGACCCGGCACAGCGTACTTTCCTTGTAGCATGATATCCTGTGCGCCATATTGATAATCGCGTAACCTTCCACAACTTTCTGGTTGTGGCCCATTGTCTAAACGAGTAACATTTCCTTTTGTAGCCCTTCGCTAATGGCGCAAACGACGGCACGTTTTCGGCGCGCACTGCCGATATCGGGCTCGGCGGTGCGTGACATTCAGTTCTGGATTGCAAATGGCGATGGGGGGGCCAGTTCTGGTTTTGGAATGGCGCGACGCCATGACGCCATTTGGAGGGCGGCGGCACCTACAGCGCCAGTTGTGTTTCCTGAGCCATCCACACTCTGGCTCTTATTCGTGGTTGGCGCCCACTGGCTTCGGCTACGGGCCCTCAACCCGCCTCGCACGAGCTGGCGCTAACCGCTAATGTTTGTTCTGCCGACGACGGATAACTCCAAGGACCAGAAGAGCGCTTCCCAACAGTACAGTCGAGATCACCTCCGTTGATCGGATACGAATGGTGCGAATCAGTTCTGTATTGGAAATCTGACACTTTATTTAAATTGGAGTCCAGCACAGTCATCCCCTCGATAGATGCCCCGACAAGCAGCCCCAATCACCTAACTGGGTTATCTGACCATCCGAGTACGAAAGCTCCACTTCCAGGGAGTTTTTTCACCAAACGTTATCGGAAACAGTAGCGAAACGTCGCCGGAACCAACGGCGGTCGTGTCGGCCGCGATCACCGATGGTTTCGCAACACTCACGAAGACCTCCGATAAGCCCTTTTCCCCCCGATTATCGCTGGTTTAGGAAGAAGCGGCGCAGCGGCTCAGTTCGACTATCCAAAAGGCTGGAAAATAATGCGCGGCTTTTGGAATGTACGGAATTGAGATTTCTTCAGTTGACTCCCTCATTTTCTGAATCTGTTTATGCAGCTCTGAATATCATCGAGTTCGAAGCCTAAAAACTATAAAACCGTCTGATTGTGCGAACCGCGTTGCGCAGCTAAGCGGCAATCTGACGCTAGCTCCGGCCGGTGCTCCGAGCTACGCAACTCGAACCGCAGTTGAAGGCAGCCTTCGGGACCGTCCTGTCCGTTCAACCGAACAGCTCTAGCGTGATCGCTTCAAACCATCCAACTCCCTCCTCCTTGTGGGTACACCGGTTGAGGCACTGGTCTGGGCTCAGTGCGCATCCGGTCGCGAAAGAGAATCAAGGATTGGCAGCAGTGGAGTAACATCGATTCCTCGTCACCAATTCTGTACTCTGCCAGGAACCCCGCTAACGACGCGAATACCTTCAGCTGGTTCGCAGCCAACAGCTGCAAAACCTGATAGGCGCCGGCCTCATGGGCTTTGGAGGAGGATTGGACGTTTAAACCAAGCTTGCGGTACAGTCGAACGACTTGGCATCGGTCCGCCTCCGATTCCATCGTGAGCACTCCCGGAATCCATGGGCCCTGTGCCAGGATGGCGCGTGCGTTCTCGGAAGGTTCCGGGTGCCCGAGCAGATGTTCCGCATAAAGGAATATCCTCCCGCTAGGATCTCTCGCACCCCACAGTGCTGCCACGGCGGTCGGTGTGACTGCCATGGCAAAGGCGCGCGGCCAAGCGTCAGGAATCGAAAACGGGTTGACCGTGATTCGCGTTTCCGCTACGGAGAAACAGCCATTGCTGCCTCGCAACCGGTTTAATGCTTGGGTCATGGCATCCACCTGATCATCGTTACGTCCGTTAGGAAACGCCACCACTTCCTCAAGGAAAACCTCCACCCAAGGGGCAATCGCCGGGTGGGGCAGATAGACATTCCCGGACTCGATCTGTGGAGAGACGGCGTGGGCACGAGCGATTTTGCCACCCTCCGGATTGACCTGAATCAATCCCGATAACTCGTGCTGCAACTCCTGGATCACGGCCGGCCCGTTGGCTTTATCTTCAATCAGCTTGGCAGCGGCTTTAGGCCAGCGCCGCGACAGGTTTTTGACCGCTTCTTTCGTTGCCGGCATATCCATTTGATCTCGCACCTGATCCAACAGGAATCGATCCCCTTTCTTCACCCCCCAAACCTGACCCACCACGTAATCGCTTGTGGGCCGGTCCTTGAACGACATGTCCCAAGACTGAACCATGGTCTCCAAATCTGCGGGAATAGGAATCGCCTGGATACTGCAAAGCTCTCCCGATGCAAGTCTCACCGGCACGGGAGGTAAGTCCATGTGTGCGGGACGCGGAACCATGGCCGCTTGAAAATACCGCCATCGGCCGGCGCTGGCCGCTGTTGAAACTGGCCCGCATACCGATAGCTGCCCAGGCTTACTTTTAACCCGTCCAGATGCTCCTGACTGAACTTCTCGGGCCAAAGCAGTTCACCGGGTTTTTCTCGAGGATCGGTCCATCCGATAGAAGTCGAGCAGCGCCGTTCCGGCTCAAACTCGGCCGGGAGGTACAGCCGATCGTAATCATTTTGGGCAAGCAGAACGCCGCTGAGATCCGCCTGATGCAGCCGCTGGTGAATGACCACCTTGTGCCCGGTCGCGAGATTGTTCACACGGGTGGACATACTGCCGTTCCAGAACTCGATGGCACTGGTGCGCGCGGCGTCTGATTCTGCCTGATCCACGCTATGGGGATCGTCTGCCACCACGTAATCGCCTCGTTCGCCGGTTCCAGCACCCATCGGGACCACGATGCGGTAACCGGTCGCGGTGTTCTCAAACCGGCTCTTCTGGTTCTGGTCCCCGCATAGCTGATACCTTCGGCCCCACCTCGCCTGATAAAAATCGGATTCGATCAGACGGCGACAGCGGACGCTATCTCTTATTGCCAGCGGTTCCCGATAGCTCGTGAACAGGAATCGCGATTCGGGGTGGTCGATCCAGATCCATGCGGGCCAGAACACCGCAGTGAGCAGCGACTTAGCATGTCCCGGCGGAACATTAATGATCAGATTGCGAATGCGGCCTTCGGTGACGGCCTGCAGGTGCTGGCAAATGGCCCGTATGGGCAGATTGTCGACGAATGGCGTGTTGGGCTCCAGAACGTGCCAGGCCTGCTGCACGAACTCAAACAGGCTGCGTCGGGCCTTTTCGGCCTGCAGCCGCATCGGGTTGATCCTGGGATTGGGCCAAGACGGCTTCAAGCTGATCGATCTGTTCGTCGGAGAGTTTCTTCTAGTCGATGGTTTCATCGTTGTATACCTCGTGGAGTCGTTTTGTGGTAGGCAGAAGATCCTGGATGGACCAGAGCTCCGTGCGGCGGGCCACTTCCCGGGGCAAGGGCCGCTTCGTGTGGCTTTCGTCCGGTAATCAGGGCCTCGGTCAGCGACGATCGTTTCGATTGGATGATGGTACTCCGGTCTTCCTCGATATTCCGGTCAGCCAACTCCGCCAGTTGGGGCGAGAACTCGAAAGGTTCACCCTTCTGAATATGACCTAGTGCCATGCATACAAAATGGAGTGTGAAAGAAGACCAAAATTCCTGGGAGCGATTGCGCTTCAGGTCCTCCGTAATGAACCACGCATATCGTGGTTCAATGCTCGCCAGTAACTCCTGAAACCGGCTGAAGAAGAGCCTGTGGGCTTCGGAGTCGTCTTTACCGGGTTGCAAATCCGGGTTCTGCTCCAGCTTCCGTACGCGTTCGAACAGCGAATCTAGCATTCTATTTCTCCCATTCCAGTCGGCCATCGACCGGCTTTAAGTAACTCGTTGCGCCATCGACCGCGGCTCAGGCCCCGGGGTATGGTTCTATCGGCACTCGGTGCGTTTGCCCGTTGCGGTCCTCCAGGCTTCGTGGTCTGCCTTCTATCTGCTCCAACCGCGCGATCCGATATTCAAGATCCTCGATCACCGACATGTCCTTGGCGTAGTCTAAAACCCGGCTGGCGGCTTGCACCCGGCTGGAGGCGGAATTATTGGGATCAGCAACGACACTGAGAAGGGTCGAGACCGCTAGTGCCGTTCCCTGTTGCAGGCGTGCCAAGGACTGCATCACAACCTCGCGTCGAGCTTTGCGATACTCGTCGCCGAACTCTGGCGTCTTTCGGATCCGCCATGCCGTCACAGTGGAGATCCCCACCGAAGCCGCAGCCTTTTGCAGGCTGGGATGCTCAAGGAGTGCCACGGCCAGCAGCTGCCGCTGTCGCTCTTCCTTCGATGCGTGGGAGCTTTTCGCTCCGGCTTCATTCGCAGGCGGGTCTTTAGCCGATTTCATACTAGACTCCAATAGGTTCGTTGCAGAGTCCGCTGCCAACTCGTTTGCCAGTCCATCCAGGGTGCCAAGCGGGCTAAAACCCCGGCTTCGGGCAATTGAGCCAACCGCAGTGATCAGGGCGAGTCTTTCGACATCGCCACCCTAAGAGTACGTCGGATTTTTGCTGAGTTGTACAAAAGAAAAAGGAAATAAGCGGCCGCCTTATTTCCGCCAGCAGTGAAGCCAGCAGTCGGGTTACGCCGTCTGCAACAGGACATCGGGATCAGCGCACGACTAGACCTCCCGCGCCGTCAGCAGGAACAGGAACAGTGGAAACCCGGCGGTGTTTCGTGTCCAGGCGGACCGATTCGATCACGAGATAGAGCTTGTCGGCGCTTTTGACCTTGCCCGAGCTGGGCTTTGGAGAAGTCAGAGAGCCGATAAACGCGACGTGTATCGCGGTCCTGCATGAGGAGCACGGCGTACGACGGATATTCGGTCCGCGAGATCAGCAGGAGATGGTTGGCCGCCGTTGGGAAGATAGAGTAGATGGTTGTGGACTGGTTGACCGACTTGACCCCGTACTTTGCGGATAGCTGTTGGCAGTTCGTACTGCTCGCGCGAAAGGCCTCGGTCGGTGTCATCATTCGACGAGGTCCAACGAAATGGTGGCACCTCACGCTCTGGGATACCAAACGGGATCGCTTCACCAGCGGCCAGTGGTTTCGGGGCAGCTTATATCCCCGCAAGTGCGACCTTTCGCCGGACGGCCAACTCTTCTCCTACTGCGCCGGTAAATACCGCTGGAGCGCGCGGGAGAACGGGTATGATCTCACGTGGGTCGCAGTCTCGCGGCCCCCATACTTCACGGCGTTGGCGCTCTGGCCAGTGGGAGACACGTGGGGCGGACAGACGATGTTCATGAACGACGGGACGTTTCATGTGGGAACATTAAGACCCCATCATCCCGACCATCCGCCGGGCCCGCTGCATGTTGTGCCACATTCTTACCTGAATCTCGACGATCCGGTCCTGTGGTGGAGTTCTCCCTGGGAAAGCACGGGCTGGAAGCTGATCCCTCTGCCGGACAACGTAAAAAAGACTTCTCATTTTGACCGCCGTCTGGCAGCCTGGCGAAAGACCGCTGGCCATCTTTGCCTGAATCGCGCATTAGATCGCGGCGACAGCACATTCCCCTCCCGGCGGCCATGTCCATACACCCTCTCGAAGCGCGATGAAAGAACCGAACTCGTGGTGTTCGAAGCGCAATGGGCGGACTTCGATCAGAGCGGGCGTCTGGTGGCCACAGCTGGGGGCAGGATTCTGGAGGGCGCGATCGACCGGCACCATGGCTTACGCTGGCACCAACTCGCAGATTTCCAGAACGAAAAGCCGGAACGGCTCGAGGCGCCAAGGCGCGCTCAGTCCTGGTAATAGCCGAGCCACGACCCTCAATCTGCGAGATGCAGAAACTGGTATAGCGTAGGTACGCATCCTGGCCGATGGCTGTTCCTTTTGACTACAAAACCGGCGAAAACGCCGTCGTTTTACGCCGGCGCCAACAGAAAGACCCCTTTCGCAGAGCGTCTCATTTCTCCAACGGCTTCCGTGCCATGGCGTCACGAGCGCCTGGACGTCCAAGAGCATGCATTGCTTGAGCTGGAGGGGTCTCGGTTTGGCTCCGCTGAAGCGTTCTCCGTCAGAGTTTGGGGAGAATGACCAGCGCCAACAAATGCTCTGCTTGCCGCTTCATGAGCCATTCGGCTGAAGATGCAATCGATTAGGTGTGCTTTGTTTTTGGCTTTCTGAACCATCCGGCTCTCCGCAGAACGTCGGAGCCGGCCTTCATCACAGCGCTTTCCTTCATCTGGCAATCAGCGGCGATCTGCTTCCACAGTGCCCCACAGAGACGCCGCGCCGCGAATTCATAGCGCAGCTCAAAGGGAGTGTTTTGGCGTTTCCCTCGGTGTGGCACCTGGCCCGGACCGCGCCGTTGTGTCGCGGGCGGAACCCTTTCATTTGCTCCTTTTTCGATCCAGTATTCCTCTCCGCGCAGAAACCGATCGCAGTATGATCGGAATTCGGCCTCCGCCTTCTGCCTCCATTCCGCTGGAGACTGATTCAGCCGATCAAAATAAGGCGGATGAAACGCTGGAGGAGAGAAGATCTGACTATAGAGCGGTTTTTGAGCATAATCTCGCTCGTACGCCTGAACAAAATTGGGCCACTGACCCGAGGGAATTCCCAGCCGCCGTAGCGCTTGCAGAATGCCAACCCGCTCCGCGTGCTCCCGGTTTTGCCGGGCAGCCTCGGCATGTCCCACCGGACCCGACATGTAGCCATTTGACGGCAATCCGGGTCGCTACGTTACAAACTCCTGTTCCCTGGCGCTAAAATCTCTTGTGACGGCGGCGAAGGAATCAGGCGAGGCTTGGGCCCCGGTTCCTAGGCCAGCCACTCGCAATCCACTGGGCAGAGGGAGGACTGGGCGCAGCCGGGGCCAGAATCTGGTTTCTCGCGATCAGGAAAACTCTCAAAAAATATCTGCCGCGGGACGGTCTCAAGGGTCATGGCCGGCATAGTTCTTTATGATATTGAAAATAAAGGATTTAACAGATTTTTGGCATGTATGCCCGTCGCTACGGAGCTTGTTTCATCGGGCGCCTCGTCTACGGCGAAGACAAACCTGCAACGCCGGCTTGTGGGTGGTTTCACCTAATCCCATGATTTTAGGAGACGTACATTCTTCCCGGCCCTAGCCATCATTTCAAAACATTTCAGAATCGCTCGGAAACGGCCGGATCCCGAGTTCCGGGGTTTAGTCGCTTCATAGCGTCTATAATGGGCCCTGAACCGGTCCTCGCCGCAGACCGCGGTCCGGTTGGTCAGGAACTGGGCGACCTTAAATTCAAAGAACTTAAGCGGACATGGGTATACGAAACAACTGCGCCACCATGGGTGAAGGTTTGGGGCTGACCCGCATCCTGGAGTGGGCGCCCAGGCGCGGCTGCTTGATCGTCCTCAATTACCATCGCATCGGGTCATCCAAGGGGCAGCCGTATGACGGCGGTGTCTTCTCGGCGACCGGCGATGAGTTTGACTCGCAGGTGCGATTTCTAAAACAGCGTTATTCGATTGTGACCTTGGAGGAGGCTGTAGACCTTGTAGCCGGCAAGAAGCCGTTTCGCGGCGTTGCCATTCTTCTGACATTTGACGACGGCTATCTCGACAACTTTCAGATCGCCTACCCGATTCTGCGATCCTACGGCGTCCAAGGGACTTTTTTCCTCATCAGCTCCTTCGTGGGCTCCAATGAATTGCTTTGGTGGGATCGAATCGCGTATAGCGTGAAACACGCCAGAAATCGGGTGATCACGTTGGACTACCCCCGCCACACGCAGCTTGATTTGGATCAGCAGCAGCAGGAGGACGTGATCCACGCCCTGCTGGCGCAGTACAAACGATTGCCCAACCGCGCGGATGCCTTACGATTTCTGGCCTGCGTGGAACAGGCGTGCCAGGCCCGGCCACGGGTCGCGGACGAAAGGCTGTTTCTCAACTGGAACGAAGCCGCCGACATGCACGCCAACGGGATGGCAATCGGCTGCCACACGCATACGCATCCGATTCTGGGTCAACTGACAACCGAGGAGCAGTATGAAGAACTTCGTACAGTCAAAGAAGCGATCCAGACGCGGTTGTCCATTCCAGCCGATGCGCTGGCGTACCCGGTCGGCAAAAAAGGGACCTTTACCTCTCAAACGGAGGAAGTGCTCCAGCAGTTAGGCTACCGCGCCGCGTTCTCCTACTATGGAGGGATCAACCGGCCCGGCACGACACGTCCCTTCGACATTTGCAGGAACAGTGTGGACGCGGGCCTGCCGCTATCGCGTCTTCGGCTACAGCTAGCCCTGGCGAGTGTCACCGGCAGCCAGTGGTTCTGAGGAAACAGCCTCTCCCGGTATAGTAGGAAGGTAGTGCGCCGCTGGAGTTCCCGGCGATCCAACTATGAGCACAGTCGCCCAACGTCAGGTTCCACTTCTCGACTTGCGCGCCCAGCATGCCAGCCTGCGAAACGAAATCATCGCCGCGTTGCTGCGCGTAGTGGACTCTCAAAAGTTCATCCTGGGTGAAGAGGTCGAGAAGCTCGAGCAGGAAATGGCGCCTTACTGCGGCGCCCAACGTGCGGTTGGGTGTGCGTCGGGTTCCGACGCGCTGTCATTAGCCCTGATGGCTTTAAACATCGGGCCCGGCGATGAGGTGCTTACGGTTCCCTTCACCTTCTTTTCCACCGCGGGCGAGATCTCCCGGCTTGGCGCAACACCAGTTTTTGTCGATATCGAGCCGGCGACATTCAACATGGATATGAACCATGTCGAAGCTGCCTTGCGGTCGCATCCGCGGATTCGCGCGGTCATTCCCGTGCACCTGTTCGGCGGATGCGCGGATCTGGATGCCTTGCAGAGCCTGACCGGACCGCGCTCGATCCCGGTGATTGAGGACGCTGCACAAGCCATCGGCGCAGAATATAACAACGCGCGGGCTGGAGGCATCGGCGCTATTGGCTGTTTCAGCTTCTACCCGAGCAAGAACCTGGGCGGCTACGGCGACGGCGGCATGTTGACCACCAATGACGTCGCGCTCGCCGATCGCTTGGCGGCGCTGCGCATTCACGGCCGCACGGGCACATATCTGCATGAGTGGATCGGCATCAATTCACGGCTGGATGCGGTGCAAGCCGCCGTGCTCCGCGTCAAGTTCCGGCACCTCGATGCGTGGACCGAAAGACGGCGAGAAAATGCGGCACTGTATTGCAAGCTGCTGGCAGCCCGTGATCTACCGGTTTCCGCGCCGGAACCGGCGCCGTACCAGACCCGGCATATCTACAATCAATTCGTGATCCGGTGCGCCCGGCGTGACCGGCTCCAGGCATATCTCAAAGAGCGCGGCATCGGTACCGAAGTCTACTATCCGCTTTCGCTGCACCAGCAGACGTGTTTTGCTTCGCTAGGCTACCAGGCCGGGGATTTCCCCGTCAGCGAAAAGGCCGCCGGCGAAGTTCTCGCTCTTCCGGTAAACCCCGAAGTGTCCGCAACAGACATCGAGTACGTGTGCGACACCATCCGATCATTCTATGAGGGTGTCGAGCGATGACCCGCCTCGCCTTTATCCGCGGTCCTCGGAGGGTGCAGAGAAGTAGCTTCGCAATACTTCCACGCACCGCCCGGCCGCGCTTCCGTCCCAGTACTTGGGCAGGCGACCGGCCTTCGGACTCTGCTTCATCTGGCTCCAGGCACTGAGAATCGAGCTTTTTCGCGTGCCGGCCAGAATATTGGTGCCTTCGTCAATCGTGGCGGGGCGCTCCGTATTGTCGCGCAGAGTCAGGCAGGGCACGCCGAGCGCAGTAGTTTCCTCCTGAATGCCGCCGGAGTCCGTCAGCACTATCGAACTGTTCGACATCAGCCAGAGAAAATCGAGATACCCGAGCGGATCGGTCAAATGGATTTCCGGATGAAGGGTGAGTTTGTGCTCCGTCATCCGCGCCCGCGTCCGGGGGTGAACGGGTAAATAGAGAGGGACCTCGCCGGCGATAACCGAAAGTGTATCGACCAGTTCGGCGAGATGGTCTGGATCGTCCACGTTCGAAGGCCGGTGCAGGGTGACCAGGCCGTATGATTTGGGTTTTGCTCCGATCCGCTCCAAAATGCCGGATTGCCGCGCGTTGTTAATGTTGGCGCGGAGCGAATCGATCATGAGATTGCCGACCAGAAAGATGCGATCCGCCGGGACGCCTTCCGCGATCAGATTACGGCGGCCACTTTCTTCAGTAACCAGGAGCAGGTCAGAGATGGCATCCGTGACCAGACGATTGATCTCCTCCGGCATACCACGGTCGAAGCTGCGCAAACCGGCTTCCACATGGATTACCGGGATCTGGAGTTTCTTCGCCACCAGGGCACAGGCCATGGTCGAGTTGACATCACCCACCACCAGCACGGCGTCCGGCAGCTCTTCGAGCACCACCGGCTCGAAACGCCGGAGGATCTCAGCGGTCTGCTGCGCGTGCGAGCCGGAGCCGACCGTGAGATTGTGTTTTGGAGCCGGCATAGCCAGGTCGCGAAAGAACTGCCCGGACATCTGGTCGTCGTAGTGCTGGCCAGTGTGCACGATGAACGGGGCAAAGCCGGGATCGCGACCGAGCGCGGCAACCAGCGGCGCGAGCTTCATAAAGTTCGGTCGCGCGCCAGCTACGCAGAGAATTCTGATCCTCTCACCGCTGTTGGTAGAGTCTGGTGAATGCGGCTGCCGTGAGTTCGCGGGCATCTCGACTCAATGTAGCAGAACGGCTAAAACCGCGCGTTTGTCTCCTTAATGATCGGCGCACCCCTTGACGCCATGTTTGCCATGCCAGCCGGTATACATCAGACATTACAGGCAGGCTGTTTCGATCTGGGCAAAAAAGAGGCCCGCCGGCCGACTCACTGGCTGGCGGGCCAAGGGAAGAAACTGAATGATGCCGGAACCCGGTTAGTGGCCGTGGCCTCCGCCACCGCCGCTGCTGTGCCCGCCTCCGCCACCGCCGCCACCGCTACTGGCATGCCCGCCCCCGGAACTGCCTCCGTAGGAAGCGCTACGCGAACTCGCGCTACTGTTCGACGACCTGCTCGACGATGACGCCCGGTCCCGTACAACCGGCGGCGCGATCTGCAGCGACCGCGGACTGCTGTAGTTTGGGCTGTTGTAACGCGGCGCAGGGCTTCCATTAGCCGAAGGAAAGCGCTGCCACGAGCCGCTGCCTGCATTCGGAATGCGCGCCGAATCGGGCGTGCGGGTGCCGCCATTCAAAGTAGGAGCGGCCGTTCCGCGCGACACCGTACTGGCCGGAGAGTCTCCGAATCGCCTCCATCCGCCGGTCATACCCCCAGCCGCAGGTCTTGCTGCGGTTTCCGCCGGCCGCCATGCTCCCGTTGATGATCCGCTGCTCAAACTTCTTTGCTGCTGCGCAAAAGGCACGCGATTCACCGCCGCGGGCTGCGTGTGCGAGTAGAATCGGCCGCTGCTGAAATTGGTGGTATGCGCCGGCGCTGCCACTACGCGATTCGAATACCGCAAGCTTGCTGTAGTGGGCGCCACCGGCACCTGACCGCGAACCAGGCTCGCCGAACGGAGTTGCTCCGAATTGACGTGAATCCGGTTAGTGAATCGCCCGTTGGCAAAATCACGCTCGCTAACCGCCGTTACACCGCCCGCCACGCGCGCATTGCGGTACGTCCCGTAGATATTCGCATGGGCGACCACCGCTCCGTGAAAACCGGCGCCGCCGTAGAAACCAGGTCCCCACCAGCGATGCACCACTTCAAACGGTCCCAGCGGCACCCATCCGAATCCACCGCCGACTCCGAAGAATGCCACCAGCGCCGGACTCCAATACGTAGGCAGGAAAACCGGACCCGGATACCAGCACCAGCCGATGCCTACGCGGAAGAACCAGCGTCCGTAATGATAGGGAGCCCAGCCCCACGGATCGTAGCTAACCCACGTCCAGCCGTACCAGTCTTCCCAAACCCATTGGCCGTTGCGATAGGGCGCCCAATCCGGATCGCCAACATTGGGCGTCCACACCGTACCGTAATCCGGGGTGTTCACCCATCGCCCGTCGTTATCGAGATCCTCAGTGCCGTAAATATCAGGACTCACCCGTCGCGAGCTGACCGAACTGGTTACCTGCTGGTCTCGCTCCGCGTTCCAGTGATCAAAATCATCTTGCTCAACGGCGTTGACCATCTGGAACTCGGGATCGGACGCTTCGCCGCGCACCATCATGGTCTTGCCGGGATTCAGCTCTTCCGTGCCGCTAGGCGTGTAAATGGCTGCTTGTCCCAGGCGAACCGTGATCTCAGCGTGATCCTCCAGCACGGAAACGCGATAGGCGCCCTTTTGCTTCGGCCCGATGGCCAGCTGCGGCGTGCTCACTTCCACTTGCGACCGCGAATCGCGCACCTGCGCCAGCATTACGGTTCCGCGACCGACTTGAATCTGATAGCGGCCGCTAGTCAACTCAGCCAGCCGGACTTCCGCATTTCCATCCAACCGCAGCATATTAGCAGCATCAAACTGAACCTCCGCTCGTGCACCCTGGCCTGTGGAAACGATATCGCCGGCCATTAGCGGCGCGTTGACGGCGCCGGCCGACCGCACGTCGGAATCGCCGCGCTGCACGGAAACCTCACCAATGACGACACTTAACCGTGCCACTCCGCGCTGGGCGTTAGCCTCCGGCGCAGGCTGAGCGAAAAGCGTGCTCACAGCAGCCAGAGTCAGAACGAAGGCGCGTCTCATAAACTGTGTTCCGCAGTCCTGGAGGGCAGTCCTGGGGCCAATTTCGAAGCTATTGATTAAAGAAGCTTTATTTGGCGAGGGCAGCCGCGCTGAGTGGCCGAAAAGCACCACCGAGGCCGATCTCAATCACCTAACCGCTGGTTTTTAAAGAAGTTTTCAGGTTCATGTTGCGGATCAGCCGGTGCAGATAATTGGGGTGAACACCCAGCAGCTTGGCGGCTTCCGTATAATTGCCGCCGGCCTGGTCGACGGCCCGCAGAATGACCTGCTTTTTGGCCTCCGCAACCGCCTCATGATACTGGGCGATGTTCACGCCGGCAGGCTGCTCGGTTTCGAGCACCGCTTCCGGCAGATCTTCAGGGAGAATGAATTCGGCCGAACCCAAAACAACCGCCCGTTCGATGGCGTTTTCCAACTCCCGGACATTGCCGGGCCAGTCGTAGTTCATGAGGCAGGCGCGCGCCTCGGGTGACACACCGCGCACGTGTCGCTTGGAGCGCTCGCCGGAACGGGCGGCAAAGTACGCAGCCAGCAAGGGGATATCCTCACGGCGCTGGCGCAGCGCCGGCATCTCCACCGAAACCACGTTCAACCGATAGTAAAGATCCTGGCGGAAGGTGCCCGTCTTGACGCTGTCGGCGAGATTGCGATTGGTGGCGGCGATGACGCGGATATCGACGTGAACCGGACGCGTGCCGCCCACCCGCTCGAACTCGCGCTCCTGGAGCACGCGCAAGAGCTTTGCCTGCAATGCGGGAGCAAGCTCGCCCATTTCGTCGAGAAAGACCGTTCCACCGTCCGCCACTTCAAGTTTGCCGCGTTTCTGAGCCACTGCGCCGGTGAAAGCACCTTTTTCGTGGCCGAAGAGCTCGCTTTCCAGCAAAGTCTCGGTAAGGGCAGCACAATTGATGGCAACAAAGGGCTTAGCTGCTCTTGGACTGTTGCGGTGAATGGCACGCGCCACCAGCTCCTTACCGGTGCCACTCTCACCAAAGATAAGTACTGTAGAATCAGTGGGAGCAACGCGAGATACAAAGCGATACACGGAGCGCATGGGGGCGCTTTCGCCCACCATGTTGTGCTCAATGTTGATTTCGGCCTTAAGCCGGCGGTTCTCGTCTTCGAGCCGCTCGACGTGGCGGGCGTTTTCGAGCGCGATAGCGGACACCGCCGCGACAGCAGTCATCAGCTCGAGGTGGTCCTTATCCAGACGGGCGCGCGGATCGGCGGTATCGAGGTAAATCAGACCCAGCACGCGATCGAAGACCGTCAGGGGTACCGCCAGGAGGGAACGCGTTTCCGTGAGAAGAAGGCTGCGGGAATCTTCGAGGGCGATATCGCCGGTGACATCGGCGCTGAGAACGCCTACTTTTTCGCCCAGAACCTTGCGGACGACCGTGCCGCTGACGGGGAACGGCGAGACCGCGCCTTTGTTGCGATCCCAGGAGAAAACAGAGCTGAATTCATCGGTGTTTTCGCCGGTCAGGAGGATGGCGCCGCGGGTAGCGGGAACGACTTCAAAGACGCAGGTCATCAGCTCGCGTTCCAGCAGATCGAGCTTGCGGACCGAGTTGATGGTAGTACTGATCTTGACCAGTGCTTTCAAGTCGCGAGCGACGCGGACAGCCGGCAGAGTGACCGTGGCCACTTTCTCCGCCTGGAAATAGCGGGAATCTTCACTGCGCAGGACGACGGTGGCCCCGGTTAAGGCGCTGCGCTCTTCGAGCCGGACGGCAGGTTCCGGGGTGGTAGCTTCTTCTTCGGCCAGGAACAAAAAGAGCGAATTGCCGATCTGGATCTCGTCGCTATCGGCCAACACACGTTCATGAACGGGAACACCGTTGACGAATGTTCCGTTGCGGCTATCGAGATCGCGGATTTCGAATTGGGGTCCACGGGCAACGATGACGCAATGATGGCGGGAAAGGGAGGGATCGCTGACCGAAAGGCGGTTGGAAGGGTTGCGGCCAACGGAAAATTCGCCCGTATCCAGAACGAATACAGAGCCTTTCAGCGGACCGTCTCGAGCGACCAACCTTTGATTCATGAGTGTAAGCGAATAACTACATCAATATACGGCAAAAACTGGGGCGGGCGCGCGACCGACTAGCTTTTCGGATAGTATCACTATCCGAACGGATAGGCGACAGGCTCGGTATCCAGTCATACGCAGCCGTAAGCTATTGAATTAAAAATAACGGTGCGCTTGCAGCAACTTGGCACGCGGGTTGCAATTCCAAAGGCATCGTCAACCCCAGGGTGACGAGAACGAAATCCAAGCAATCGGAGGATGGATTCGGGACCGTCACCCTGCTCCAAAGCTTGGCACCGCTTCGCGCTCCAAATCGCGCCATGGAGCGCGGAGTTCGGTGCGTAGTGCATCCTTTCGAGCGTCCCGGCATCAGCGAAAATGAGTTGATGCCGCTCCCATCCAGTTCTCCGTTCGCGATTGTCGGCCAGCCAGCGAAAGACCCGGTGTGTGGAATGAGCGTTGATCCCGCGAAGGCGGCGGGCTCATACGAATATGCGGGCAAGAAGTGGTACTTCTGCAATCCGGGGTGCCTGGAGAAATTTCGCAAGGACCCTGAACGGTATATCGGGGAAAAGGCGGCGGTAGAACCGCATCATTCAGCGGCAGCGCCGGGGCCTGCGGTGTCACCCGGCACGACGTACACGTGCCCGATGCATCCGGAGATTGTTCGGCCAGGGCCGGGCGCGTGCCCGATTTGCGGAATGGCGCTGGAGCCCACCGTGGCGACGCTGGAGACGCAGGAGAATCCTGAGCTCGCCTTGATGAAACGGAGGTTCTGGCTTAGCGCGGCGCTGACGGCGCCGCTTCTGGCGCTGGCGATGGGCGGGATGCTGAGCTCGAGATGGCTTGAGCCGCGCGCAGAGGCCTGGATTCAACTGCTGTTAGCAACGCCGGTCGTGTTGTGGGGCGGCTGGCCGTTTTTCGAGAGGGCGTGGGCCTCTCTACAGCACCGGAGTCCCAACATGTTCACGCTGATTGCCATGGGAACGGGGACGGCGTATTTGTACAGCCTGGCGGCAGTGCTTTTCCCTACCCTGTTTCCGGCGTCGTTCCGGGGACACAACGGCGAGATTGCGGTGTACTTCGAAGCCGCGGCAGCGATCACCACGCTGGTGCTTCTGGGGCAAGTGCTGGAGCTGAAAGCGCGCGGCGAGACTTCGAGCGCGCTACGCGCACTGCTGGAGCTGGCCCCGAAAACGGCGCGCGTGGTGAGAGCAAACGGGGCAGAGGAGGACGTCGCGCTCGACGCGATTCATCCTGGGCAGTTGCTGCGCGTGCGTCCCGGAGAAAAAGTACCGGTGGACGGGGTGGTGGTGGATGGATCGGGCACGGTGGACGAGTCGATGGTGACAGGTGAGCCGGTGCCGGTGGAGAAGAGTGCGGGCCACAAGGCTACCGGCGCGACTTTGAACACGGCGGGGAGCTTCGTGATGCGCGCGGAACGAGTGGGAAGCGAGACTCTGCTGGCGCAGATCGTGCGGATGGTGAGCGAGGCACAGAGAAGCCGCGCGCCGATTCAGCGTGTAGCCGATCAAGTGGCGGCTTATTTTGTACCGGCCGTGATCGCGACAGCGGCGCTCACCTTCGCCATCTGGGCGTTGGTCGGACCGGAACCGCGAATGGCCTACGCGCTGGTGAATGCAGTGGCGGTGCTGATTATTGCCTGCCCGTGCGCGCTGGGACTGGCGACGCCGATGTCGATTATGGTGGCGACGGGCCGCGGGGCGACCTCGGGCGTGCTGATCAGGCATGCAGAAGCACTCGAAGCGCTAGAGAAGGTGGACACTCTGATCGTGGACAAGACGGGGACGCTGACCGAAGGCAGGCCGCGCGTGGTGTCCATACAGGCAGGCCACAACGAGGACGAATTGATCGTACTGGCAGCGAGTTTGGAGCAGGCGAGCGAGCATCCGCTGGCGGCGGCGGTGATTGACGCGGCAAAAGAACGGAACCTGACGCTGATGCGCGCCGATAACGTGCGGACCATAGCGGGGCGAGGCGTCACGGGAATTGTGAGCGGGCGGAACGTAGTGGTGGGCAATGCCGGGCTGTTGGGAGAAATGGGAATCGGGTTGGGGGAATTTGCGGGCGCGGCCGAAAAGGCGCGCGCGGGGGGCCAGACTGCGATATTTGTGGCAGCGGATGGGATCGCGGCGGGGATGCTGGGAATTGAGGATCGCGTAAAGGAATCGGCGCCGCCGGCGATCGAAGACCTGCGGAACGATGGGCTACGAGTAGTGATGGTAACCGGCGATCAGAAGGCAACCGCGGAGCAGGTCGGCCGGAAGCTGGGAATTCGCGAGGTGGAGGCGGAGGTGATGCCGGCGCGCAAAGCGGAGATTGTGAAGCGATTGCAGTCGGAGGGCCGGAACGTGGCTATGGCGGGCGACGGAATCAACGACGCACCGGCGCTGGCCGAGGCACAAGTTGGCATTGCCATGGGAACTGGAACGGATGTGGCGATGGAAAGCGCGGGGATTACGCTGGTGCGTGGAGAGCTGAACGGGATCGTGCGGGCACGGCGCCTAAGCAAAGCGACGATGCGCAACATCAGACAGAACCTGGCATTCGCGTTCGGCTACAACTTGCTGGGAGTGCCGATTGCGGCGGGTGCGCTGTACCCTTTGTTTGGGTTGCTACTCAACCCCATGATTGCGAGTGCTGCGATGACGTTCAGCTCCGTTTCGGTGATCACGAATGCGCTGCGGCTGAGGCGGGTGAGGCTGTAGGGGAGCGGAACGGGCTTCCTCTGGTCGTGGCCGGTGGCCGCGGTGATTCGTGCAACTAGTGGGCCGGCTTGGCTGTGGGCGGTGAGGGCTTGTTGGGGGTTGCGGGCGCGGAGAGTGGCGGCGGCAGGTACTGGACGATTACGGAAACGCGGCGATTGGCGGGGTTGGCGGGATCGGCCGACATGCGCAGGCGCTGATCGGCGAATCCGCGGACCTGTTTGACCTGGCCTGAGGGCAGCCCGCTTTCTTGCATGAGGCGGCGCGCGGCATTGGCGCGATCGGTGGAGAGTTCCCAGTTGCCATAATCCTTTGCGCCGGAGTAGGGATTGGCGTCCGTGTGGCCTTCGATCAAGATCGTGTTCGGGATTTTTGCCAGCTCCTGGGCCAGTCGCACGAGAAGCTCTTCACCATTGCCGGTGGGATGGGCGTTGCCGCTCTCGAAGAACATGCCTTTGGCGGTCTCGATGAGCTCGACGCGAAGACCCTCGCCGGTAATGGTGAGATCGATGTTGTCCTTTAACTGCTCGAACCTGGGCATCTGGCGCATCGCCTGTTCGAGTTTTTCTTTGAGCTTCCCCATGTCTTCCCTGCCGACGGTGACGCTATCGCCGGATCCAGCCACATTCGAGCCCATGAGTTTGCCCGGGCCAGAGGGATCCTTGAAATAGGCAGCGACCGCCTTCTGTACTTTCTCGTTGGTGTTGAGGAGCCAGAGGACGATGAAGAGAGCCATCATGGCGGTGACGAAATCGGCATAGGCCACTTTCCATGCGCCACCGTGATGGCCGCCATGACCGCCCTTTTTCTTGATGATGATTACCGGGGCTGCTGCATTCTCTTCAGGCATGGCTCAGTTAACTGGCTTTGGCAACGGGCTCCGGCGCACGGTTCTTGCAGGCCGCCTCCATTTCCTGAAAGGTGGGGCGGACCTCCGCGGGGACGGTACGACGAGCGAATTCGACGGCAAGAATGGGGGCAGAGCCGCGCACAAATGCCGCGATCGCAACGCGAAGGCAGTGGTAGAACTGGCCTTCGGCGTCGTTGACCTTGGACATATTGGAGGCGATGGGGCCGAACAGGCCATAACACAGAAGAATGCCGAGAAACGTACCCACTAATGCGGCAGCTACCTTGTGGCCGATTTCTTCAGGGGGACCGCCCAATGCACCCATGGTGATGACGACGCCCAGAACGGCGGCGACGATTCCCAGGCCGGGCAACGAGTCGGCCACAGTGGTGAGGGCGGAGGCCGGAGCATTGGCGTCGTGGTGGTGCACCTCCATATCGAGCTCCATCATCTGGTCGATCTCGAACGAGCCCACGCCACCGGTGATGTACATGCGAAGGGTATCGCAAACGAAGTGGACCGCGTGGTGATTCCCGAGAAAGTGGGGGTACTTAGAAAAGACGGGGCTCTTTTGAGGCTCCTCAATATCGCCTTCGAGCTTAGCGGCGCCATGCTTGCGCGCGTGCTGGAACAGCTCATTCAGCATCTTCAAGTGCTCGAGGTAGAAAGCTTTGGAAAAGGGGTTCGGCTTAAAGATGCCGATGGCGCCCTTGAGAATGCCTTTGATGGTAGAGAGTGGATTCGCGATGAAAATCGTGCCCAGTGCAGCGCCGCCGATGATGATGAGCTCGGCGGGTTGCACAAGGACTTTGAGGTTGCCGTGCTCCATCAGGTAGCCACCCACGATCGCACCGAAGACCACGACGATTCCGATGATGGCGAACATCTATGTAGACTATCGGCGTGATTGGAGAAGGGGTTTAGGGGCAGCGAGAGCACGGAAGCCAGCAGACGGAAATGAATTCGCCCCGGCTAGCGGCTGGCGGTCATGCCGGGAGGACGGCTGGAGACGAAGCGGCCGTCGGCGTCATAGGAGAGAGTGATCTGACGGGGCACGGTGAGCTCGTGGCGGCCGGTAGCCGCGTCGACGGACTCGTGGTAGGGGATCGATTTCAGCTCAAAATATTTGCGGGCGCCGCGGAGAGTGCCCTGCTCGCGCATCATGGCGGCGATACGGTAAGCCTTCTGGCGCTCAGAGCGCTGCTGCTCGCGCGCCTGCTGGCGGTACTCGAGGCCGCCCAGACGCTCATGCAACTTCTCTCGGGTGCGTTTCTTCAATGGGTAACAAAATAACGCCGCAGCGAGGGCCGGGTCAAGCCCTTAAGGAATATCATCGGGTGTCAGCGAGCAGGACGTTCCCGCTAGAATGTCGGGATGAACCTTCGCGCCCTGGCGGGGATCGTGGTGCTGGCGACCGCGGATTTGCAGGGCCAGACGCTGGATAACCAGGCGCTTACGGGCCGGTACTTCTTCCGTCAATTACTTTTCACGACAGACGGTGCGGGGAACATCGCAGACATACGCAGTTTGTGGGGAACCGCGCAGTTTGACGGCAAAGGGAACTATTCGTTCACGGGGCAATCGGCGGGAGGGGCGGGGGCGCCGGAAACGCTGCACGGTACCGGAAGCTATGCGGTGAGCCCGGCGGGGGTGGTGGCGATGGCGAATCCGCTGAATGGAGCGTTGACGTTGCATGCGCGGTTCGGGGATGTAACGCCGAACGAGGGGATGCTGGTGGGGTCGTCCACCGAGGGCGCCGGCAACACGTTCGATCTACTGGTAGCGATCCAGGCCCCGGCGGGAGGGCTCACAGCGCCGTTGAACAACGCTTACTGGGTGAGCATGCTGGCGTTTCCCTCGGGAGCGGGAGACCTGGTAAGCAGCTCATGGTTCCAGTTGCAGGCGAACGGGCAGGGCTTGTTCAATGCGGTTCCGGTGAACGGGCACAGTGCCAACGTGGCGCTGGGACAACCGGCGGTGCAGGCTGTGGTGGGCGCAACGTACGCCGTGCAAGCGACGGGAGTCTATTCGGCGACGTTTCCGCTGCAGGCCGGGCTGGATCCGACGACACAGTTACTGAGCGGAAATAAGACGATCTACTCGTCGTCGAACGGGAATGTGATTCTGGGCGGGTCGAGCGACGGATCGGTGCAGGACATCTTCGTGGGATTCCGCTCGGCAAACGGGCTGACGTGGAGCCAGTACTTCTGGAATGCCGGCTTGCGGTACGAGAGCGCAGGCGGCGCGAGCGCATATGCGGGCTCGCTGCGGGCGGATGGGGCTTCGAAAGTGACGTTTACGCGGCGCGAGCACCAGTTGCAACCCGGAGGTGCTGCCACTTATGAGTTCGCCGGGGCGCAGGCGTTCACGCTGGCCAGTAACGGAACGGGCACGGCGGAATTGACGAGCATGGCGGTGGGCGCGGGCGGCGCGGGATTTGTGGGAACGGCGGACAACGGAAGCGATCCCTCGGGGTACGAAATCTACGTGGGAGTCGCGCGTCCTGCGTTGACGGGGGATGGGGTGTTTCTGAACCCGCTGGGCGTGTTGAATGGAGCGGGGTTCGCCCCGGCGATCGATTCGATTGCGCCAGGCGAGTACGTGGCGTTGGAGGGCACGAACCTGGCGCAATCGCCGCAGGTGGCGGAGCCGCCGTATACAGGTGCGGTCGGCGGCGTTTCGGTGAGCATTAATAATGTTGCAGCGCCGGTGCGGGCGGTGAGCCCGAAGATGCTGTACGTGCTGGTGCCGTACGAGATCACGGGGCAGACGGCAACGATCGTGGTGAACAATAACGGGACGCAGTCGAACGCGGTGACGGTGCCGGTGGCGCCGACGGCGCCGGGAGTTTTCTCGCTGGATGGAACGGGGCTGGGACCGGCAGCGGCGCTGCATCTGGATTATTCGCTGGTGACGACGGCGCATCCGGCCAAGCGCGGGGAGACGATCTCGATCTACCTGACGGGTTTGGGGGCGGTGATGCCGGCGGTAGGAGACGGATCGGCGAGCGGGACGAATCCGCTCAGCGTGGTGACAGCACCGGTGAACGTGCTGGTGGGCGGGTATCCGGCGAAGGTGTTGTTTCAGGGGCTGGCGCCGGAGTATCCGGGATTGTATGTGATGAATATTGTCGTGCCGGCGGATCTGAATGTGACGGCAACAAAGGCATTTCCGCTGGCTGTGCAGACGGCGGAAAGTTTCCAGGATCAGGTGGATCTGGCGGTGGGACCGTAGGCGAGATTATTTTTCGAACCTTGTCGATTTCGCCGGCCTTCGTTCGTTATTGCATCGCAGTAACCATACGGAAAGGACAAGCCGATGAAACGACAATACCTTTTGGTTGCCGGGCTGGTGCTGGCCGGTACACTTCATGCCGGGCCGAAGACGGAACAGTCGGGTGATGCCGCGGCGTTCGCGCGGATGAAGACGCTGGTTGGCGACTGGGATGCGAAGACGCAGATGGGCAAAGCGCATCTCAGTTACGAACTGATCGCAGGCGGGACGGCGCTCGTCGAAAAAGAGACAGGCGAGAAAATGCCGGCCATGCTGACGGTTTACCACCTCGATGGAGACCGTCTGATGCTGACGCACTATTGCATGGCAGGGAATCAGCCGCGGATGAGGGCGAAGGCGTTCGATGCGGGGTCGGGGAAACTGGAGTTCGAGTTTCTGGACGGGACGAATCTCACGGCGGCGGAGGGTCATATGCACAGCGCCAAGATTCAGTTCGTGGACAACGACCATGTGAAAACGGAATGGGCGTTCTATGAAAATGGCGCGCAGAAATTTACGGAGGGCGCGGAATACACCCGCGTACGATAGGAGAAGACATGTCGACATTCATGCTATTGCTTTATGACAATCCGGGAAACATTGCGCAGTTCCAGAGCATGAGCCCGGAAGAGATGCAGAAGGCCACGGAGAAGTACATGGCGTGGACCAAGAAGCCGTTCACAGTGGACAGCAAGCGGCTGGCCGAGGATACGGGCAAGGTGATCCGCGTGGCGCCGGGCAGCAAGCCGCGGACGACCGACGGACCATTCAGCGAGACCAAAGAGGTGCTAGGCGGGTACTACACGATTCAAGCCGCGGATTACGACGAAGCGGTGAAGCTGGCGATGGACAATCCGCACCTGGAGCACGGCGGCACCATCGAAGTGAGGAAGGTCTGGGGGACGTAGGGACAACATCGAACCCTGAGCTGCTGCTGGAGCATCTGTTCCGGCATCAGGCGGGCCGTATTGTGGCGCACCTGGCGCGCCTGTTGGGCCCGGCGCAACTCGATCTGGCGGAAGAGGCAGTGCAGGAAGCCATGCTGCGCGCTCTCCAGGTATGGCCCCATCAGGGCATGCCGGAGAACGCCGCGGCATGGCTTTTTCGCGTGGCGCAGAATGCGGCGATTGATGCCATCCGGCATCGCAAGTTCCTGGGCGACAAGACGGATGCAATTGTGCGGGAGATGACGCGGGCGGCGGTATTCGTCGATTGCGATCCGGATCTGGAGGAGCAGCTTCGCGACGATGAACTGCGCATGATCTTCATGTGCTGTCATCCGGAAATCGGGCGGGATGCGAGCGTGGCGCTGAGCCTGAAGACGGTGGGCGGGTTCAGCGTGCGGGAAATTGGGCGGGCGTTTCTGGCGGAGGAGACGGCCATCGCACAGCGACTGGTCCGAGCGAAACGGCAGATTCGCGACCGCAAGTTGACGCTCGAGATGCCGCGTGGGGCGGAACTGACGGAACGGCTCGATTCGGTTCTCGAAGTTGTGTACTTCCTGTTCAACGAGGGCTACACGGCACACGAAGGCGAGGCGCTCGTCCGGCAGGATCTGTGTGCAGAGGCGCTAAGGCTGGGGCAGATCGTGTCGGGGTCGTCGATCGCCGAGCCGCGGGTGTATGCGCTCGTGGCGCTGATGGCGTTCGAGGCGGCGCGGCTGGCGGCACGGGTGGATGAATCGGGCGATTTGATCCTGCTGGACGATCAGGATCGAGGCAAGTGGGACAAACGGCTGATCGCGCTCGGATACCATTACTTTGACCGGTGCATGGCAGGTGAGGAGGTTTCCGAATATCACATGCAGGCGGCGATTGCAGCGACGCATGCGCGGGCGGCGGATGCGGCATCCACGGATTGGCCTATGATTTTGCGGCTGTACAACCAGTATCTGGCGATCCATGCGTCCCCGGTGGTGCAACTGAACCGGGCGGTTGCGGTGGCGAAAGTGCGGGGGGCGGCGGAAGCTCTGGAGAGCATCGAGGCGCTCGAGAACGATCCGAAGCTCCGCGATTACTATCTGCGGCTGGCCGTGCGGGGACATCTGCTTTTGGAATTGGGTCGGCGGAGCGAAGCCGCAGAAGCGTTCCGGATGGCACTGGAGTGCGCATGCACGGAGCCGGAGCGGCGGTTTTTGAGGCGGAAGCTGGCGGAGTGCGGAGACTGATTCCGTCAGGGCCGCTCGGGGGCAACGCGTTCCGTCACGATGACGTATCGAGGAGTGCGATCGCGGCAGAGCATTCCACCTGCAACGGCACTGGCGGCGAAGACCGCAAGCGCTCCGACGTCGCTATGCAAGCCCTCGCCAACGTAAAGGGCGGCTGGTTGGCCTATCAACGCCAAGGCGAGACCGAAGCACCAACCGGCGCGGGACGTACCGGGTTGACGTCCGGTCAACCGGCGGTCGGCGACATCCAGAACATCGGCTCGCGAGACGGTGACCAGAGTGTTGCGCCGACCACAGACTCGAGTCGTGTTCTTCAGTTTTGCCGTAAGTTGACCGGCCCGACGCCCGACTACCTTGGCGTCACACGTGCCGTCCGGCAGCACAAGAACAGCGTCTTGCTTGAGATGAATCCAGTCGAATAGAGCGGGATCTGCGAAGGCTGGAATTGTGAGCAACGCCAACACGCACGGCAGTTTGCGGTTCATTGGAACTCTCTCCTTTGTGGATCAGTCTAAGGAGCGCGATTGACAACTGACGGCTGCTTGTGACAGTTTCTGAAGTGTCACAAGGGACGTCGCCGAGGCAAAAAGAGGCTATAGCCACTTCCGCTTTCAACCGATCATCCATCCGGAGGGCGGCATCACTCCAATCAAGGTCATCTGCATGAAATCGTGGGCGATCGGCAAGGAAACTGATGACGGGATTTGGCCTTATGATCGCCCTAAGGCTCGGGTTGAGGCTGGTATGCCCTTTATGCGATCGGAAGACTGTGCGGAGCGCTCAAAGCCAACACTGCGAAAACCATGGGGCTGGTGGGAACGGTGCGGCTAGGGCTGGGTGAAATGGTAGAGCAAGCGAAGAGTGCGCAACTCACGTACGTCGTGAGTCACATTAAGAAACCTGAAGGGGTTCGGGCGTCGTTGGGGATGGAATGCACGATGTGCCATACGATGGGATGGGTTTGAAAACAACGGCGGGATTTCTCGGCCATGGCGGCACGGATTCATGGCCAAATCGCGGAACTGCAGCCGTCCATCATCGATGGCGACGGGCAGAGGTTACTGCGAACGATTGAATCGGGCGTTTCGGCGTAGGAGCCGCTTACGAGGAGTTTCTCAGAGACATCAAACGCAAACCACTACGATGAAGCTCATGGCGTGATCCGCGACAAGATGTATCCACTTCTGGAACGCGCGTCAGAGTGGACGAAATCAAGGTGCTGGTGGACGCCGTGAAAACGGACAGCACGGAGCAAGGGATCGAGCAGATCGCAACGGCCCTCAGCCAGATGGAGCACGTGACGCAGTCGGCCGCGGCCATGCGGAGCAGAGCGCTTCCGCAGGAGAGCAATTGAGCGCCCAGGCCGTGGCGACACGAGACATCGTGGAGAAGCTGACCAAAGTAGTGGGAGCGTAAAGAAGACCAGGGTGAGGTTCAGCCCCGGTGCGGTTTCAGACGGCGCTTACCAGACGCCCGGCGGGAGCCGGAAAGCGAGCTTGCGGGTGGCGCATTCAGCCTGAGCGCCGGACCTTCCTGTTTTGCCGTTTGGCTTCGTAAAATGGGGGTATGTGGGCTGCGGCTGCCGTGCTTGTCTTGCTCTTTGTGCCCGCTGCGGATATCGAAGGGGATGGAATTAAGGCCCTGGACGCCAAGCAGTACGAGCAGGCGGCGCACTTGTTCTCGCAGGCGATACAAGCGGATCCGGCGGACTATTCCGCGCATTTTTACCTGGGCCTGGCGTACAGCCTGTGGGGAAAAGACGCGGATGCGGTTCCCGAATACCAAAAAACGCTGGAGCTGAAACCCGGCCTGTATCAAGCCGAGTTAAATCTCGGGGTGCTGCTGGCTCGCATGGGTCGAGCAGCGGACGCGGTACGTCACCTCGAGGCTGCCGTGCAGGAGAAACCGAAAGAATTCCGCCCGCAATGGCATCTGGCTGAGGCGCTGCTGGCTTCGGGCGATGCGGCTCGGGCCGAAGCGCACTATCGCGCGGCTTGCGAGATCGATGCGAAATCGGCTGCGGCGGAGCTGGGGTGGGGACGCGCCCTGGCCAAGCAAGACCGGTTAGCGGAAGCAGCTCCGCATTTTCAAAAGGCCGCCGAACTTGACGTGCGGTTCCATGACGCTCTGCTGGAATTGGCGAAATTGTACGAAGTCAACCATCAAGTAACCGAAGCCATTTCCGTTTATCAACAACTCACGGGCAACGCGGCTGCCGAAGAACGGCTGGGCGACCTGTTGATGGACGCGAAGCGTTATGCCGAGGCCATTCCGTATCTGGAGAAAGCTGTAGCGCATGACCCGAAGCCGGCCAACCGCCTGGCGTTGTCGGCGGCTTACCAAATGAATCATGATGCGGCCAGGGGGATGGCAGAGCTCGCGCAGGCGGTGGCGGCGGAGCCAGGGAGCTACGAATTGCACATGCGCTATGGCCGGGAGTTGCGCGACGGCAGGCAATTCGTTGCTGCCGCCAACCAATTCGCGGCCGCGGCCAAGATCAAGCCCGATGCGAAGGAAACCTGGAATGAAATGGCGGCGGCGCTTGTTTCGGCGGAACAATATCCGCAGGCGCTGGCGGCACTCGATCGTGTTCACGCACTAGGAGCGGAAGTACCGGGCGACTACTTCCTGCGGGCGATTATTCTGGATCACATGCATGATTTCAAGCCGGCTCTACTGGCGTACCGGAAATTCCTGGAGACCAGCGGCGGAAAAAATCCCGACCAGGAGTTTCAGGCGCGGCACCGGGTAATCACGCTAGATCACATCGTGAACGGAAGATGAAATTCCTCATCCTGCTAGTAACGACCGGCGTGGTGTTGGCACAACCGGCTCCAGCGGCAGAGGACGAACTGAGCCGCGTGGAGGCGGAGCCGAACCTGGAGAGGCGTGCGCACGCGGCACTCGATAATGCAGAGGACGCGCTAAAGCGGGCGCGCGACGCCTATGCGAAGGGAGATGACTCGGGAGCCGGCGCCAGGCTGAATGAGGTGCAAAAATCGGTCGAACTGGCGGACAGTGCTCTGAAGCAGACAGGCAAGAATCCTATCCGGAGCCCGAAACACTTCAAGCACGCCGAGATGAGAACACGCGATCTGCTGCGCAAGCTGGATGGGTTTCGCGATCAGATGAGCGTGGCGGACCGACCGGTCGCAGACCGCGTAGTGGAAGTTGTCCAGAAGATACACGATGCGTGGCTCGACGGCATCATGGGGAAAAAGAAATGAAACTCGCTATGTTTGTGTTGGGTTTGCTCGCTGCCCAAGGCCTTTTTGCGCAGCGGGATTTTCTCACGACCGATGAAGCGGACCAAGTGCGGCTGGCGCAGGATCCCAACGACCGGCTCAGGCTCTACCTGCATTTCGCGAAACAGCGGCTCAATATCGCGCAAAGTGTACTGGCGAAGGAGAAGCCGGGCCGTTCCATTCTGGTGCATGATGCGCTCGAGGATTTCAACCAGATCATCGATGCCATTGACACGGTGGCAGATGACGCGCTGAAACGCAAGCTGGATATCAAGGAAGGGATGGGGGCGGTGACCGCACAGGAGAAGGAGATGCTGGCGGGACTGCAGAAGATCCAGGACAGCCAGCCGAAAGACCTCGGCCGTTACGAATTCGTGCTCAAGCAGGCCATCGACACGACGCGGGATTCTATGGAGGGATCGGAAACCGATCTCGGTAAGCGCGCGACGGAACTCCAGGCTAAGGAAGAGCAGGAGAAGAAAGAAATGGAGTCTCTCATGCAGCCCAAGGACCTGGAAGCGAAAAAGGCCGAAGAGAAGAAGGCGGCGCAGGCGGAAAACAGGCGCAAGCCCCCAACGCTCTACCGTAAGGGCGAACAACCCGCGGACGCGAACACCAATAAGTAGAAAGCTTTCACTGCAAATGCGCGTGACGTGTACCAGTTACCTCTCTGATTTCCAGAGAGCCTGGGACTGAGCCGGCGTCCCCGGACCTACACACGTGAATCCCGAACCCGGCTCGGGCCAGCCTCCATCCTCACTGCGTCCTCTCGCGCGCGTGCCCACCGGCAAGCAATCCTCCTCTAATCAAAAGGCCGCAGACATCGTCGCTGCTAAAGGTTTGGCGAACAGGTGACGATTCATGTCTTGAATTGGCACGTAGTCCGGTTCCCCGAACCGGTTCTGGGCCCGTTGGTTAGGAGAAGCCATGGAAACAGCCGTCGAGACCAATCCTCGAGAAGCCGGCAAAACAGACGAGAGAGCTGGCAAATACCTTACGTTTCAGGTAGGGCGCGAAGAGTTTGCCATTCAGGTACTCAAGGTACGCGAGATCATGGGGGTACAGGACATCACGGCCGTACCGCAGACCCCATCGCATGTGAAGGGTGTAATTAACCTGCGGGGCAAAGTAGTCCCGGTGGTCGACCTTCGCCTGAAATTCCGTTTACCCGAAATGGAGTACACGCAGCGTACATGCATCATTGTTGTGCAGGTGCTGTTTCAAGGTACCGCTTTGATGATGGGCATCGTGGTAGACGGAGTTTCCGAGGTGCTCAATTTGGCCTCGAGCGACATCGAAGATACCCCGGAGTTCGGCAGCGGCGTGGTGACGCCATACATTCTGGGCATGGCCAAGAGCAAGGGAAAGGTCAAGATCCTGTTGGACATCGACCAAGTGCTGAGCAGTCAGGAGTTGCAGAGCCTGGAATCGGTGACGCAGTAAGAAAGCGCCTCCAAGCATCAGCAGCCGCGACGCGCGGCGACGGGAATAAGACGGCTCCGGTTTCGGCGCGCGATGCGGATAGGAAGGCCGCACAGCCGGACGGAATTTTGCAAATGCCAAGGGCGGCGTGCAGGCGCCCTTGTGAGGATTCATGTCGGATTGTGAACAAGATCAATTAACCGAGACACCACTCCTTCGTGACCTGGTGGATAACCTGGCATCACAGTTGATCCTGGGAGATGGGAGTTGGGCGGACAGGCAGTTACAGGACTTCGCTTCGACTCTCGGGAGGATCAGCGCCGCGGCCGAGTTGAGCGGCCGGCTTGACATCCATAGCGCAGCCGTTAAGCTGCAATTGCAAGTAGCGGAAGTGCGGCTGGGCGCGAGCGGGCGTGATGGCCTGGATCCGGCACTGCGCTCCGGTCTGACATGGATTCAGGAAGCACTCGACCGCACTTACGTTGTGCAGCCTGGGGCGGGCCAGGCACCTCCCACGGCGGTGAATGTTCTGGCGCAGGACGCCGACCTGGTCTCGGACTTCATCCTGGAGGCCCGCGAGCATCTGGCCAACATCGAGGCGCAACTGCTTGCGCTTGAGCAAAACCCGGGAGATGCAGAGGCCATTCACTCGATTTTCCGTGGTTTTCACACGATCAAAGGCCTGGCGGGGTTTCTGGAGCTGGCCGCCATGCAGGCCGTGGCTCACGAGGTGGAAACCGTGCTCGACCGGGCGCGCAATGGAGAGGTGCCGGTCAGCGCGGCGGTGATCGACGGAGCACTGGCAAGCAAGGACTACCTTGGCCGTGAGATCCAGCGGATTGAAAGCGAGTTGCGAGGGGGGGCTTGCTCAGCGTCGCAAGACAACAGTGTCCTACTGAAATCCCTGCGCGCGCTATTGGGCGAGCCGTCTGCCAACCCGGCGGTCCCCGCCAATCTCGATCTACGGGCCTTGTCGAACGCGGTTGCGGCACCCCCGGCAATGGAAGTGAAGGGAGAGGCCGCGCCCCGACCCGAGGCGCGCACGGAGAAAAAAAGTCCGGCCAGCGTCGAAACCCGGTCGGTCAAGGTCGATACGTCAAAGCTGGATTCCCTGGTGGACATGGTCGGCGAAATGGTGATTGCCGAATCGATGGTTCGTCACAGTCCGGAGCTCGGAGGCCTGAGCCATTCCAAGCTGCTGCGCAGCCTGGCGCAGCTCGGGCGAATTACCAACGAAGTGCAAAAGACCGCTATGTCCATGCGCATGGTGCCGGTCGGGCAGCTATTTCAAAAGATGGCACGCCTCGTTCGCGATCTATCGCGCAAACACGGCAAGCAGGTGGAACTCGAGACGGCGGGCGAAGAGACCGAATTTGACAGAAACATCGTGGAAGAGCTGGGTGATCCACTGATGCACATGGTTCGCAACGCGATTGACCACGGCATCGAAACTCCGGAGCGAAGAATTGCCGCGGGCAAAAATCCATCCGCCAGAGTCAGTCTTCGCGCGTTTCACCAGGCGGGATACATTTCCATCGAGGTCGCGGATGACGGTCGCGGTCTAAACCGGGAGAAGATCGTGGCTAAGGCGCGCGAGAAGGGGTTGATCGAGAACGGCGACCACTTGTCGGACAGCGAGGTCTTCAATCTGATCTTCGAGCCGGGGTTTTCCACCGCGGACAAGGTGACGGACATCTCGGGGCGCGGCGTGGGAATGGACGTGGTGCGCAAGAAAATCCAACAGCTGCGGGGGCGTGTGGAGATCCAGTCGGCGGAGAGCAAGGGAACCACTTTTCTGCTCAAGCTGCCGCTGACGCTGGCCATCATTGAAGGCCTGGTGGTGGGAGTCGGGGACGAACGCTACATCGTCCCGGTTTTCACCGTGAAAGAAATGCTGCGCCCGACAGCCGAGACGATGTTCACTGTGGAAGGGCGCGAGGAGGTGGCGCTGGTGCGGGGGAGATTGTTCCCGGTCGTACGGCTCTACCAGCGATTTGCGGTCAAGCCACGATCGGAAGACGCCGCGTCGAGCGTCCTCATCATCGCCGAAAGCGAAGGCAAGGACTTCTGCCTGATGGTGGACGACGTCCTGGGCAAGCAGGAAGTGGTCATCAAGAGCCTGGGAGAGAGCCTGCGGAATATCGCGGGCGTTGCCGGAGGGGCCATTCTCGGCGACGGCCGCGTCGGCCTGATTCTGGACATGGAAGGCATTTACGGAAGGGCCTCGCTTGCGTAACCCCACGTCGCTGGATCCGTTGCGCCCGCTTACCGAACAGGAGTTCGCGCGGATCAGCCGTCTGGCGTATGAAAAATTCGGGCTCCAGCTTAAGCCCGAGAAGCATGAACTGGTAAACGCGCGGCTGGGAAAAAAGGCGCGGGCGGCGGGGTGCCGCTCGTTTCAGGAATATTACGAGAGGGTAATCGACGATCGGACAGGCGAAGCGCTGGTGGAACTGATCGATGCCCTGGCCACGAATTTCACCAACTTTCTACGCGAGCCCGCACACTTTGATTTCCTATTAAAGCGAATTCTTCCTGCATGCAGCCGGTCCCGGCCCCTGTCCATCTGGAGCGCGGCGTGTTCCACCGGAGAAGAACCTTACAGCATCGCTTTTTCCGTGCTGGATGCGCTGGGAACGGGCAGCGGGCCCGATCTGCACATCCTGGCCACCGATATCTCGTCGAAGGCGCTGACGGAAGCGCAGCGCGGGGTCTACGCGGCGGTGAAGCTGGAAAATCTTCCGCCGTCATGGCTGCGCGCCTACTTCCTCCGAGGGGAAGGACGATGGCAGGGGTGGTACCGCGTGAAACCCGCAGTAACGCGAACGATCGACTTCCGGCGTATCAACCTGATCGAACAGGTTCCGCACGACGGCCTTTTCCGGGTAATCTTCTGCCGCAATGTGATGATCTATTTCGACAAACCGACGCAAGAAAGACTGGTGCAGCAGCTGGCCACCCGCCTTGAGCCAGGAGGGTACCTTTTCATCGGCCACTCAGAGAGTCTGACGGGCATTACCCACCCGCTCACTTATGTCCGGCCTACGATCTACCAAAAGGCGGGGAAATGAAACCCCTCATCGTCCAGGTGGCAGACTGCCAGATCAGCAAGGACCCGGAAGGATCGCTCGTGACGTACGCACTCGGCTCGTGCATTGCCGTGGCCATACACGATGCGGCCGCCGGCGTAGGGGGACTCCTGCATTTGATGCTGCCCGAATCGGGGATCGACCGGGCCAAAGCGCAGGCGAATCCGTACATGTTCGCCGACACGGGCCTCCCATTGCTTTTCCGCACCGCCTACGAATTCGGCGCCGAGAAGCGCCGCATCACAGTTCGGCTGGCCGGGGGAGCGCAGGTCATGGATGAGAACGGGGTTTTCAATATCGGGAAGCGCAACTACCTGGCGGTACGGAAAATCCTGTGGAAGGCCGGAGTGCTGGTGAGCGGCGAAGACGTAGGTGGCAATATCTCGCGCACCGTGCGGCTGGAGGTCGGGAGCGGCAGATTCTGGTTGCGGACTCCGGGCGAAAGCGAGAAAGAAATGGCGGTGGGACGGTGGAAAGGATCGACAGATGGGTTATCGCGTGATGATCGTGGATGATTCTCCTTCGATGCGCGCTTTCGTGCGCCGCGTCATGGAGCTATCCGGGTTCGAGATGGATGCGTGCGTGAATGCCGGTAACGGAGCGCACGGCCTAGCCGTGCTCGAGGGGCAGCCTGTGGACATTATCCTGACCGACATCAACATGCCTGAGATGAACGGCGAAGACTTCCTGCGACGTTTGGAGCAGCACGAACGCTACCGGACGATTCCCGTGGTGGTGATTTCCACCGACGCGACCGAGAACCGGATGCAGCGGATGATGCAACTCGGGGCAAAAGGGTATCTTTCCAAGCCGTTTTCTCCTGAAGCGCTGCGGGGAGAACTCGAGCGTGTACTCGGAGTGCCGCATGCTTGACGCGGTAGCGGACTCTCTGGCCGCGGCCGCCGCGGATGTGCTCGAAACCATGTTCTTCAGTTCGGTCGTAGGCGACGCACCAGTGAGTGAGATCCCCGCATCCGGGACAGTTGCGGTGCGGCTTCCATTTTCCGGGGCCCACGCGGGTACGTTTGCCGTGCGGTTGACTGCGGGGGCGGCGCAGATTGTCGCCGCGAATTTCCTCGCGGAGGAGGCAGGTGAGCCGACGCCACAGCAGGTGGAGGAAGTCGTCTGCGAGCTTGCCAACATGATGTGTGGCTCCGTATTGAGCCGCCTGGATCGCGACGCACATTTCGACCTGGGTCAGCCGGTTCTGGCGGATGCCACGGAGCCGGCGGAGGCTTCGGTGGCCCGCGCTTTTGATATTGGGGACGGCAAAGTCGCCATGTACCTTTGCATGGACGGGTGTTATGACCGGTGAACGCCGCATCAAGGTGCTGATCGTGGACGATTCGGCGATCGTGCGCAAGATTCTGAGTGAGGCGCTGGCCGGCGAACCGGATATGGAAGTGGTAGGGACGGCGCCGGATCCTTACATTGCTCGCGATAAGATCCTGAGCCTGCAGCCGGACGTGCTCACTTTGGATATTGAGATGCCCAGAATGGACGGCCTGACTTTCCTGCGCAAGCTGATGCAGCATCATCCGATGCCCGTCATCGTGATCAGTTCGCTCGGCCAGGCGTCCTGCAAAGCGGCTTTGGAAGCGATGGAATTTGGCGCTGTGGAGGTGCTAGCCAAACCGGGTGGTCCATACTCGATGGGCGAGCTGCGTCTAGTCCTAGCGAGCAAAATACGGGCCGCCGCGGCGGCAAAAATTCGCGCCGGCGCTCCAGGAACTGCGGCGACGCCGCGCAATCCGGTGGCAGCGCAGGGCAAACCGGCTGCAGGCGCGCCGGCCGGCCAGTGGGACACGCGGGTGGTGGTGGCCATCGGCGCCTCGACCGGGGGAACGGAAGCCATTGCGGACGTGCTGGTACATCTGCCGGAACAGTTTCCTCCCATCGTTGTCACACAGCACATCCCTCCCACTTTCTCCCGCGCCTTTGCCGAACGCTTGAACCGCATCTGCCGGTTTGAAGTACGGGAGGCGGTGGACGGAGACCATTTGCGTCCAGGCCTGGCCCTGGTGGCCCCGGGAGACTTCCACATGCTGCTGCGGAAACGTCCGGGAGGGTACTGCGTGGCCGTGAAAGACGGCCCACGCGTCTGTTACCAGCGTCCTTCGGTTGACGTCATGTTTCGTTCGATAGCCGAGAACGCCGGGCCCAAGGCCATTGGAGTGCTGCTGACGGGCATGGGCAGCGACGGCGCCGCCGGAATGTTGGAGATGAAGCAAGCCGGCGCTATCACCATCGCACAGGACGAAGCCAGCTGTGTGGTATTCGGCATGCCTCGAGAGGCGATTCGAATGGGAGCCGTAGATCATATTCAGCCACTTTCCGCCATCCCCGGGGCGATCCTATCGGCGATCCATGCAAAACCAGTGGCGGCCTAAGGCGAATCCTTCGACGCGCTAAGGCGGAATAAAAACTAAAGGTTTTGAGCCGTCCGTCGATGGTTCCAGTAGCGAAGACAATGAGGCTCGTCTACATCACGGATGGTGATACGATCCCGCGAATCTTAACCGAAGCCCTGAGCGGGGAGGGTATCGAAGAACTAGTTCCCTGGCCTGGCCTCGGTGCGTTACGCGGCTCGTCTTACGACGCCGTAGTAATCAGCCAGCTTCCCGATGAATGCAGCACCGAAGACCTTTTGGAACAGATACAGCGGGCGTGCCCGGGACTGCCGGTGATCGTGCATGATGCCGCCGGCACGCCGGCCCAAGCAGTTCGCCTCATCAAAATGGGTGCGTTTCACTTCGTTGCCGGCTACGATCCGGAAGAATTGCGCCGGGCATTGGAATGGGCAATCGAGTGCCGCGAGGCGGGCCCGATTCCGTCAGCTTCGCGACCACCCGCGAGCGCTGGCGCGAACTACTCGTCGGCTCAAGCCTCCCCATGCGGCGGGTGGTGGAGATGATCCGGCTGATCGGGCCTCGCAAGTCAACCGCACTGATCAGCGGAGAAACCGGCGTAGGCAAAGAATTAGTGGCCCGCGCCATTCACCTCGCCAGTCCACGATCGCAGGCCGCCATGGTATCGGTGAACTGCACGGCTCTACCGGAAAATCTTTTGGAAGCCGAATTGTTCGGGCACGTCAAGGGCGCGTTTACGGGCGCTGTGAACCACCGGATCGGCCGCTTCGAGCAGGCTAATCGCGGCACACTATTTCTTGACGAGATCGGCGATCTTCCGCTCGACACACAGGCTAAGCTGCTCCGGGTCCTCCAGGAACGGGAATTTCAGCGCATCGGCAGTTCGGAAACCGTCAAGGTTGATGTGCGGGTTATAGCCGCGACGAATGTCGACCTGGCCCAAGCAGTCCGCGAAGGAAGATTTCGCGAAGATCTGTATTACCGGCTCAACGTCGTGCCGATTCACGTGCCTGCGCTGCGCGAGCGTACATCGGACATCCCGGCACTCGTCCTTCACCTGGTATCCAAGATCTGCAACCAAGAAGGATTGCCTCCTAAAAAAATCGCGCGCGAAACCCTGCATCGGTTGGCGGCCTGCCCGTGGCCGGGCAATGTGCGGCAGCTCGAGAACGCGGTCGAAATGGCAGTGGCACTGAGCGGCGAACGCGAGACGCTATATCCCGCGGATTTTCCCCTTCCGTCTGCCCCTGTTTTGCGGTCCGGCGCGGCCGCGGCTGTCCCCACCATTTCGATCCCAGACGAAGGCCTGGATTTCGATCAGATCGTCGGCCACATGGAGCGCACCATTCTCGAGCAGGCACTCCGGAAAACCGGGGGGAATAAGGCCCAAGCGGCCGGTATCCTTCGCCTGAAACGGACGACGCTTTCGGCAAAGCTCCGCAGCTTGGCCCGCACGGCTTGAAGCGCACCTGCCGCCGCCCGCTGTTATAATCGAAGGCCGGGTACGTCTCCGCACTTTATTTAAATCGATACGCTGCCTGCTGCCGCCCCCGCATCCCCGGATGACCTGTAAGTTCGGATATCGCGGGTTGGAGCGGCATGCCGGTTGTGATCATTAAAGGGCACAGTTTAATCGGCTGGCGCGCCCGAAGCCGCCCCGCATGCTGACGCTTCGTGAAATTCTCGTCGAGATTGGCCGACTGGACCGACGCGAAGCGATGCGTTTCTACAACGGATTCCGCACGTGGCGGCTCACCTACCGAGACCTATACACGCAGGCGGGAGCGTTCGCGGGATACCTTGACCGGACCGGAATCGCAAAAGGTGATCGCGTCATACTTTGGGCAGAGAATCGCCCGGAATGGGTGGCGGCGTTCTGGGGATGTATCGCGCGCGGCATCCACGTGGTTCCCGTCGACTTCCGTTCGTCCGTCGATTTAGTTCGACGTATCCGCGAGGAAACGCGCGCCCGCCTGGTTGTGACGGGAGAAGCGGTAGAGCCCGAAGACCTCGGCGGAGATCAACTTTCGTTCTTGCGATTTGCCGCGTTACCGCTATGTGAATCCTTTGAGCCCGTCGACGTGTCGCCGGATGACATCGTGGAGATCGTGTACACATCGGGAACGACCGGTGAGCCGATGGGTGTCGTGCACCGGCATCATAATATCTGCGCGAACCTCAGCCCGATCCAGACCGAGATGAAGAAGTACGAGAAATGGGCCAGGCCGTTTCAACCGGTACGAATCCTCGACATGCTGCCCTTGAGCCACTTGTTCGGACAATCGCTGGGAATCTTTATTCCTCCGCTGCTGGGCGGCGCGGCAGTTTTCATGACGGAACTCCAATCCGGTGCCATTCTTGATACGGTGAGACGGGAACACGCTTCGGTTCTCGTCTGCGTTCCCAAGCTGCTCCTTACGTTGCAGGCGGAAATTGAGCGGCGATGGAAGCCGCCCAATATTCCGGCGAAACGAAAAGGAATACCGGGCATCTTCGAGCGCTGGTGGAGGTACCGCAAAGTGCACGCGGCTTTGGGGTACAAATTTTGGGCGCTGATCGTGGGAGGCGCGGAGGTGAATCCCGAGGCCGAAGGATACTGGACCCGGCTTGGATTTCTTGTCGTCCAAGGCTATGGCCTGACCGAAACCAGTCCGGTGGTTGCGCTCAACCACCCGTTCCATGCGAAAAGCGGCTCCATTGGCAAACCGCTGCATGGGCAAGAGGTACGGATCGCGCCAGACGGCGAAATTCTTGTACGCGGTGAGAGCGTGATTCACGACTACATCGGCGCGCGTTCTGCGGAACCGGGACGTATTGACGAGCAGGGATGGCTGCATACGGGAGACGTCGGTGAGATGGATGCCGAGGGCAGACTGTACTACAGGGGACGAAAGAAGGAAACCATCGTTACGTCCGAAGGCATGAATGTTTACCCGCAAGACGTCGAACGCGTGCTTAATTCGATGGCTCAGGTGAAAGACAGCGCAGTCGTGCCGGCACGGCGAGACGGCGAGGAAATCGTACATGCGGCGCTGATCCTCCGCGACCGCGCGGCAGCCGGATCGGATGTTGTCGCGCAGGCGAATCAAAAGCTCGAGCCGCATCAACGAATACAAAGCTGGTCGCTGTGGCCTGAGGAGGATTTTCCGCGGACGCCATCCACCATGAAAGTGAAGCGCGGCGAAGTGGCGCGGCGCCTCGCCCAGGGGGGCACATTGGGGGCAACCGCGCCCGCCAGCGGCATATTAGCGCGACTGCAGTCCGGCGGGGCTCAACAGGACCTCGGCCTCTCTTCGCTCGAACGCGTAGAGCTGCTGGCAGAGCTCGAAAGCCGATACGGGGTGGCTCTCGACGAGCGGCGTTTCGCGGCCGCCACCACGCTCGAAGAAATCAGCGCACTGGTTGACGGCGCGCATGCCCAGACACCGCAGCACGAGAGAATCCTGTTGCCGCGGTGGACCCGAACTGCACCGGCGCGCGCTTTCCGTTTTCTCGTAATGCAGGGATTCGTCATTCCATTGTTCCGCGGCCTCCTTACGCTGCACGTTAGCGGATTAGACCATCTGGAGAACCTGCGCCGTCCCGTACTGTTCGCAGCGAACCATCAGAGCGACCTGGACACTCCTGCAATCTTCGCCGCGCTGCCGCATCACTTGTGGCGGTGGCTGGCGCCCGCGATGTCACAGGATTACTTCCGCGCCTGGCTGGAACCCGGGAGTGCACCTTGGCGCGAGCGGATGAAGAAGATGGTCGAATACCTTGCAGCCACGGAGTGCTTCAACGCATATCCCCTGCCCCAGCGAATGGCGGGCGTGCGACGCGCCCTGAAGTATACAGGCGAGCTGATCGACCTGGGATATTGCCCTCTTGTTTATCCTGAGGGCCGGCGCACTCCCGATGGAACGCTTCAGCCATTCAAAACCGGCATCGGCCTGATGGCGACGACGCTACGCGTCCCGGTAGTTCCGGTCTATCTAAGCGGGCTGTTTGAGGTCTACTCCATCCACGACAGTTGGCCGCACCGTGGCGCGATTCGGGTGACATTCGGCGAGCCGCTACATTTCAAAGAGGAGAACGAGACTGCCGCCACACGCGCGATCGAACAGGCGATCACTCGAATGGCGAATGCCACGCCGCGCTGAGGGCAGGGTTAGGTTCAGAAGAGCCGCTGCTGCTTTCTCAGATTCCCGGCGCTTCCGAAGTTGGCCACGGTGAACGCGAATCCCCATTGTGCTTTGTTCTGAATGATTCCCAGATTGTAGATTCTGTATTGCGCGCTCAGTCCGCAGCAGTCGGTGTTATAGGTCACCTGAAATGTGCCGTATTGGAGGCTCCCGATGCGGTAGTCGTAAGCGGTGTCGAAGCCGGCGTTCCACCCGCGGTGATTCGGGTCTCCCCAACCCACACGTCCGTGCAACTGGCTGCCTTGCGGCGACAGGAGACGAGCGGTGTCGGGATTCGGCGATTTGCATTGCGCGGCATCGGAAGCCGTAAGGGGCCGGCAGGTTACCAGACTAAAGCCGGGCGAGAAAAAGAGATTGCCTTTGCGGAAATCGGCAAAGAAACCGCTGTCCACAACCTTTTTCAGTTTTGGATCGTAATCGGTGCGCCATTCGAACCGCCACCCGGGTTTCGGAGTAACCGACATGGCCGAAACCAGGGGGGAGTAACTGCGCGGGCCGTTCAGAAACGCGAACGGCGTGAGCTCGATCGAGCTGAGCACCACGTTTCGCTGGCCGGGTACGACGGCTCCGCCGAACGAGGGATCGAAATAGAACTGTTCCCATAATTGCCAGCTGAACAGTTCCCAAACGTCCTTTCCACGCTTCGTGTACAAGCGGTTTGTTAGTGACAGCTCCACTTGGTCTGTGTTGGAAACGATGTCCGTGGAATCGTAGCGGACCACTTCGTTAAACTCCTGCACTCCGGATACATACCGATACGAAACGCGCGGCTCGATGACGTGCTTGAGCTTGTCGCCGAAGACGGTTTTGCGGTCAAAAACCCGCTCTAACGAAGGGAAAATCAAATCGACATCCAGTTCGCGGGTGAAGCGGTTCACGTCCTGTTTGGCAAGCTGCTGGTTCTCCTGGCCTACGCTGTAGTTCGTTTCGCGTAAAGAAAAACCCGGGACAATATGGAACCCCTTCCAGTCGAAGGCGGTCATCACCCGCGGCGAGAAATCGGCACGCTCGGTAATGAGGGGCGTCTTGAAAGCAGGCTCGCCGCTGATCGGCGGGTTGTCACGATCCAGCAAACCGGCGCTCGAATCGAAGGAGACCCACACCGGCAGGTTTTCCCTGACCTGGCGGTCCCGGCTCGAAAAATCCACCTCGGGCAGCTTACGTATAAAAATGGCGTCGGCTTCCGTAGTCGTGTGCGTACCGTTTGTTACCGTGACCGGCGTAGCACTTTGGAAGCTCTCCAGACGCGAGAAAACAGCATCGAAGCTGAATGAGGACCAATCCCTGCCGATCAGTCCTACCGACGCGCTGTCGGAGAATGCCGCTTCATTAAAGGACTGCGTGAACGTCTCGCGAAAAGCGAGCGAGCTCAACCAATCGATCGACGTCCTGGCGTAAAACCCGCCACCCAGATCCATCTTGCCGCGGGCTGTGACGTCGTAACCTTGCGCCTTGACTCCACCCACGACCAGGCCGGTGTTTTGCACGCCCAGCACGATCACGTCAAAATCCGCACGCGGACTGGGCTTGCCCCGAAACTCGACGTTATGCGAAATCGCACCGGCGGTGTAGTCCAGGATGTTGTAGGTGGCGTCATAACTCCGGTTGATCGCCCAATAGTAGCCGATTCCGTAAAAATAACCGCCCGTACCGAGAGAGCTGTGACCGATGCTAGGCGAAAGGAAACCGCTCTGCCTGGGAACCCGCGCAAGCGACTTGTAAAAGTACGGCAAGTAGAGCAGCGGTACCGATTTCAGGCGGAACACGCCGTGGTGCGCGATTGCGTATTGATCCTGCACGATGTCGAAAGTGGGCGCGCGCAAGGTCCACCAGGGATTCGGCAACTTGCAATTGGTAATCCTTCCGTTATGAAGGATGTACTTGTCCTCGGTCTTCTCTGCCCATTCGGCTTCGAAATACAGGGGAGTGCTGCTGGTAAGGGCGCCGGGTTTCGAGATGACCTGCGTCCGGCTCCAACCGCGGACGTTGTAGAACTTCCCCGTCTCGGTCAGCGTGTTGTATTCGACGCGGTCGGCATGCAGCTCTTCATCGTGAACGTATTGGTGAAAAATTACGTTTCCCTTCGCGGTGACCTCTCCGGTGTCTTCGTCATCCAGGATGTCATCTGCGGAAAGCAGCATGTCGCTGCCGACGATACGGGCATGGCCGATCAGATGATGCTTCGAGCCCTGATCATCCGCCTTGTCGAATCGGATGTTCCATTCACCGCGTTCCGTCGGTATGGGAGGCGTTTTGGTGCTGAAATCGGGTACCGCAGTCGCTGATGAAGCTTGAGGTGGGGGACTGCCTCCGGGGGCCGTCTGGGCACGCGAGGCCGTCACCGCAAAAATCAAGGCAAGGAAAATTCCGAGAACTGAGAAAAATCCGTGACAAACAGGAACCCGCGTGCTATTCAGACAGAAAGAGCAATGACGCGCGAAGGGCCCCAATCGAGCAACGTAGCACAACTGACCCTGATCGTGCGCGGGTACACGGGATGATCTGCCGTTTTTGTCAGAGTTGGAACGCGGAAGATGAGCATCGCTGCGGCTGTTGCGGTCGCAGGCTGATGGACGGGACATTCTCGACACAGTATCAGCCGGCCACGCGGTCCGCGCATGCCCTTGCTCTGGATCACGCCATAGACCGGCAGCCCGCGCCCGAGCGGTACCCCGCTGCCGTGGCGAACGCGGATCCCGTCCCTGAACGGCTGGATTTCGATTTCAGCGCGGCGAGCAACATTATTCCGTTCGAATCATTTGCGGCGCACAGAATCCAGCCCGTGCCACCCTCGGAACGCCCGGCGCAAGAGCCGCGGGCAACGGCCGTTCGCACATCCCCGGTGACGAGCGAGCCACGACGCAAAGCAGGCGCGCGGCAGCAGGACGACCGGCAGGCTGGTCTCGATTTTCTGGTGCCACAGCCGCAGGGCCCCAGGACATTAAAGACGCAGGTGGAGGCGGTTATCTATTGCGATGCGGACGTTGCCAGCCCAAGACATCGAGCCATCGCGTGCGCATTGGATGGGGGCATGATTTTTACCGGGTTTGGCGCATTTCTCTTTACCTTCCACATGATGGGCGGCATGTTTCATCTGAACCGTCAGACAATCCCCTTCTTCATCGGTGTCTTCGGAACCGTTGCGCTGTTCTACAGCCTGCTGTGGGTCTGGTCCGGCCGCGACACACTGGGAATGCGGTGGACCCGTTTGCGTCTGATCGACTTTGACGGCCATCCGGCAGGCCGCCGCGAGAGGCTCTGGCGTGTTTTTGGGGCCTGCCTAAGCTGCTGTGCCGGCGGTGCCGGCTTGCTCTGGGCGCTGGTCGATGAGGAGAAGTTGGCCTGGCATGACCATATCTCCAAGACGTTTCCCACGCCGCAGGAGTCCAGCAGGCCCTTCTCTCGTCGCTAGCTGTTCGGCTTTTTATTTGGGTGCCGAAGCCGGAGCTGGAGGCTTAGCTGTTGGCGTGGGCGCCGGTGTGGTTTGCGGACCGAAAAAGGCATCGTCCAGAACCACAGTCGTCTTCTGCTGCAGGTTTTCCACCGCGCTCCGCGCCAGCTCCGGGCGTAGCTTCTTCTCGATCTCCGGCTTTACCTCATCGAACGGCTTCACGTCGCGCTTCTCCACCTTGATCACGTGGTAGCCAAATTGCGTCTTCACCGGCTCGCTAACCTCGCCAATGGGGAGGCTAAACATGGCCTGGTCAAAGGGTGGAACCGTTTGATTGTGTTTTTCCGCGCCTAAATCGCCACCATTTGCACCGGATCGCACATCATCAGATTCGACTTTGGCCACCGCCGCGAAATCTTCACCGCCCAAGATTCTCTTCCGAACCTCTTGTGCTTTTGCCAGAGCTTCCTCGTCGGTCAATTCTTTTTTCCCCGGCTGTACCGGCAGCGGTGAGCCCTTTGCTCGAATCAAAATGTGCCGTGCGTTTGCCGTTTCGTAATCCGATTTATGCTGCTCGTAATACTGCCTGGCCGTCGCGTCGTCAATCTGCGCATTGGCCGTAAGCTCCTGCATGAGGAGATTTGCAATCAGGTTCTCCTTTTGCAGCTCAAGTTGCACTTTTACTCTGGGGCTTTCGTCGAGTTTCTGTTTTCTCGCCTCCTGATACAGAACCTTCACGCGAACGAGCTGGTCGGCGAATGCCCGCTTCTGCGGGCCCTTGACTTGTGCCTGAACCTGCGGCGGAAGCGCGTCGACGATTTGATCGAAATCGCCGGCTGTAATTTTCTCGTCGCCCACACTTAGCACTATCTTATCTGGCGGGACCGCCGCAGCAGGAGCCGAAACCGAGGGCGTCCCCGGAGTTACCGCGACATGCGCTGGAGGCGTTGCGGGCGCCTGCGCAAAAACGGAGATAGCCGCCCCGATAATTAAGAAAAACTTAGAGTAATACATCGTCCCATGATAGCAACACCGGCTATGTCGCCTCGCGTCCTGCCGCCGGCTCCACCAAGGCCGACATTGAAGCTTTCGAACGCGGCAGACGCCAGTCAGGACCGTAAGCATGGATCTGGTCGCGAGCAAATTCGGCCTCACCGAGTTCGCAGGTAATGAGCACGGTCCGGCCGCATGTGTCTACCTCTTGAGCGTGGCGATATGCCTGATCGAGGGAAAAAATAAAGATCTTCTGCAGCATCTCGATGACGTAATCGTAAGTATGGTCATCATCATCCAGCAGGACCACGCGATAAAGCGGAGTAAGTTCGCCCCGCGTGGTAACTTCCGATTCTGGAGAGACGGCACCTCGCGACATGGTCATAATTGATGCTCGACCGAAGCGATCGATACTTACTGCTGCTTAACGAAGCTCTTCCATCACCTGATCCAGAACTTCTCGGGGCGGTCTGACTTTGGATTCCGGAAGAGTAGCCAGCGGAGCATCTTCGATTTCGAGCAACTCCATGAAGTTCGGCTTCCCGGTGTCCACATAAAATACGCCGGTGAGGACTTCGCCCTTTCTGGCGGCCTCATCAATGGCGCGCAAGGCGTCGAACTTGTTCGTCGGATCGTAGTCCCGTCCAAGCTTCTTGATGCGAAGGGTGGAGCCGTCGTGCAATGCCACATCTTGCACGGCTCCTTCCGCAATCTCCACTGAGATGTCTTCATAGAACGGGACAAAGTCCACGTCATTCAGAAACTGATCGTGCTCTTTCACATAACTGTAACTCTTGGTGGATCCCTCGTGATCGTTGAACGTGGTGCAAGGAGAAATGACATCGATAACTGACAAGCCGTTGTGGGCGATCGCCGCTTTGAGGATTGCCTGGAATTGACGCTTATCGCCCGAAAAAGAGCGGGCGACAAACGTGGCGCCGCACTGGAGCGCTAACGCGCAACAGTCGAACGGCGGCAGATCATTGATTACACCCGTTTTCAACTTCGAACCCAGATCGGCAGTAGCGGAGAACTGTCCTTTGGTTAATCCGTAGACGCCGTTGTCTTCGATGATGTAAATAAATGGAAGGTTCCGGCGCAGCAAGTGCATGAACTGGCCCAGCCCAATGGATGCCGTATCCCCGTCGCCAGTAGCCCCGATTCCGAGTAGGGCGCGGTTCGCCAGCATGGCGCCCGTAGCAATAGACGGCATCCGGCCATGCACTCCGTTAAACCCGTGAGAAAGTCCCAAAAAGTACGCCGGTGATTTAGACGAACAACCAATGCCCGAGAACTTCGCCACACTCCATGGCTGTACTCCGAGTTCATAAAAGCATTCGATGATTCGCTCTGAAATCGCGTTGTGCCCGCAACCGGCGCAAAGGGTCGTCTTGGCACCCTTGTAGCTGGCGACCTCCAAACCGATGCGGTTTAACTTTTTCGGGGGCGGCGTAACGGTCGTGCTCATCTTTCCTCCTGGTGGACAATGTCATCGGTGACGGTTCGCGCATCCAGCGGAAGTCCACCGTAATAGGTCATGCTGCGGAGTTTGGCAAGATCCGCCGGATCAAACTCCAGTCGCATCAATCCGAGTAACTGTGCATCACGATTCTGTTCCACGACATAGACACGCTTATGGCGTCGAATAAAATCAAGCACTTCCGGCGTGAACGGGTAGGCCTTCAGGCGGAGATAACTGGTTTCAATATTAAACTCGGCCTTTAATTGGTCCCGGCTCTCCGCAACTGCATAATGCGAGGTCCCGAACGCCACGAAACCGATTTCTGCCTTGGCGTTGTAGTCCACTGCGGGCCGCGGCACATTCTGGCGGATGGACTCGAACTTTTTCGCCAGGCGGTCCATGTTGTGGACGTAATCGTCTTCCCGCTCCGTGTACTGAGCCCTTTCATTGTGGCCGCTGCCTCGCGTGAAATAGGCAGCGTGCGGATGCGGAGTGCCCGGTAGAGTCCGGTACCCCACGCCGTCGCCGTCGACATCCTTATACCGAGCGAAACCGCCCAACCGCTCCAAATCCTGAGCCGTCAGCACCTTTCCACGCTTTAGGGGCTCGGTCGGGTACTCGAAAGCATCGGCCATCCAGTTGTTCATGCCGAGGTCAAGATCCGTCATAACAAACACCGGCGTTTGAAACTGCTCTGATAAATCGAAAGCCTCGCCGGCCATGCTGAAACACTCTTCAGGCGAGCTGGGGAAAAGGAGAGGATGCTTCGTGTCGCCGTGAGAAAGGAGCGCCGTAGAAATGATGTCACCTTGAGCCGTGCGCGTGGGTAAACCGGTAGAGGGTCCGACCCGCTGAACATCGAAGATTACGGCAGGAATTTCCGCATAATAGCCTAAGCCCACGAACTCCGACATGAGCGAAATTCCCGGCCCGGCCGTCGAAGTCACCGAGCGCGCGCCTGCCCAGCCAGCTCCCAGGACCATACCAATCGCAGACAACTCATCCTCCGCCTGCACGACTGCATACGTCGCCTTCTTTGTTTCCTTGTCGATACGAAACCGCTTCAAATAGCCGATCATCGATTCCACCAGCGACGAGGAGGGAGTGATCGGATACCAGATCACGACGGTCGCTCCAGCGAATACGCAGCCCAGGGCAGCGGCTGCGTTGCCGTCGATGATTATTTTGCCTGCAGTCGCATTCATGCGCTCCACACGGTACGGGTCGGCTTTTACAAAAGTTTTGGAGGCGTATTCGAATCCCGCCTGGCACGCGCCCCAGTTTAGCTCCGCAGCCTTCGCCTTCTTCTTTCCGAACTGCTTGAAAAGCGCTTTATGGATCTCCTCCATCTCGATGGATAGAATATTGGCCACTACGCCGTCATAGATCATGTTGCGGACCAACTTCCGCAACTTCGCTTCCGGACACACCGGACCCACCAGCTTGTCGAACGGTACCGGATAGAAATGGAGGTCCGAACGCAACGTGTCGAGCTTGAGCGGCTCGTCGTACACCACGGCGGCGCCGCTGTCGAGTTTCATGACGTCTTCGCGGGCCGTTTCCGGGTTCATGGCCACCAGAAAATCCACTTCCTTCTTACGCCCGATATAGCCGTGTTTGCTGGCACGGATGGTGAACCATGTCGGCAATCCTTGGATGTTCGACGGAAACATGTTTTTTCCGGAAACGGGAACACCCATTTGGAAAATGGCCCGCATCAAAACACTGTTCGCGGTTTGGCTTCCTGAACCATTGATGGTGGCAACCTGGATGCTGAAGTCGTTGATGACAGGCTGTCGAAATTCGCCGGAACGCGGCGAGGCCGGAGAAACCTCAATCGTAGACATCTATATGCGAAATCCTTCTCTGGGCTGTAGCGGTGCCCATTGGGTTGAACTGAAGTTCGTTTCTAATTATACGCCGCCGGATCCGCACCGGTGGCCTTCAGGACGCGCCGTGATTCAGGTTACAACGTCGCCGGCGGGTCGCCACATCACGACAGCCAGATCTCAAAATACGCTAGACTGAATACATCCAAAGCCAACCCAATTTGGATCGACTCATGCACGTCTGCTTGCTGTGCGCCTGGGTTCCGTTCGCCTCGCCCGCCGCAGATCGGGGACAGCTCGACTTCAGCCCTTCGTTATTCACGGTCATGGCGGCGATTAACGCGACGGCTGACCAAACCGTACCGGCAACGTCGCGCATTGAATCGCTTCGGGCCCAGGTATTTGCAGCTGTGGAGGCAACTCATCCTGCCGTGTTGTCCGACCTGCGGAAATTCGTGTCCGAGCATCACCAGAGCGAGCCGTCAGCAGAATTGGCGCAATACATTTCGTTCGCCCTTTCCGTTGGCGACCCGCCCGATTTCAAGTTTCGCTACCGCGAGGCCGAGATGCCTCCCGACGTCCGCCAAATGCAGGACCTGGCACCGCTGCTGATCCGTTTCTACCGGGAAGCAAATATCGCCGAACTCTGGAATCGCGCCCAACCTGCATTTGAACAAGCGCTCGCGCGATACCACGTCCCGGTGTCGCGCGCCGTACTCGAGGCCAATGCCTATTTGCGGAACGCCACCGCCGGCTACCTCGGCCGGAACTTTCAAATCTATCTCGACCTGCTCGCTCCGCCCAATGAGGTGCAAACCCGCAGCTACGGGGACGACTATTTTGTCGTGGTTACTCCGTCGGCGGAACCGCGCGTGCCCGATATCCGGCATGCCTATTTGCATTACCTGTTGGATCCGCTGGCCACCAAATATAGTGAGGAGATCCTCAAACGCAACTCACTCATCGATTATGCCGAAGGCGCGCCGGCGCTCTCGCCGACCTACAAATCGGATTTTCTCCTGCTGACTACCGAATCTCTGATCAAAGCGGTTGAAACACGGTTGCCCGGCACGGCGGAAACCGTAGATGAGGCGCTCCGTGAAGGGTACATTCTCACGCCGTTTTTTGCCGAGCAGCTTAGCCTTTTTGAAAAGCAACCGCAGGCCATGCGTTTGTACTTTCCGGAAATGATCAAGCGCCTGAATGTGGGGCGGGAAGACCAGCGCCTCGCTAAAATTCAGTTTGACGAGCACGCCAAAACCCGAGCAGCGAAAATCATTGAGCTTCCTTCGCGGCCTGCCGAGCCGAGTCCGGCCGACAAAGCCATAGAGCAAGCGGACAAACTCTACAGCGGTAAGGATTACGTTGCCGCCAAGCAAGCCTACCTTCGGGTGCTGGAGTTGACCACCGACAAGCCGTTGCACGCCCGAGCGTATTACGGCCTTGCCCGCATCGCAGTGTTACAGAATGACGCGGCGACGGGTGAGCGATTGTTTCAGAAGGTCCTGGATTCCGACCCGGATCCTTGGACCAAAGCATGGAGTCACGTATACCTGGGCCGGCTTTCCGACGTTTCCGGCAACCGCGATGAGGCCTCCACCCACTATCAGGCTGCGCTTGATATCGAAGGGGCTTCCGCCGGGGCTCGGCAAGCGGCCGAACACGGCCTACAGCAATCCTATAAGAAACCTCAAAATTGAAGGAGTTTTTGATGCTACGAACATTCGCAATCCCGCTGCTCGCGCTCTGCGCGGGGTTCAGCTCCGTGTCTGCGCAAAAGCAGATGGCCCCGAAATCGAAAGGCGAGCAGGATGTGTTGCAAGAAATGTTGCGCGCCCAGGATCCCGATTCTCGGATCAAGGCTGCCGAGACGCTGCTGACTAAATACGCCGATACCGACTTCAAACCGCTGGCACTGTACGTTGAAGCGATGTCCTATCAGCAAAAGAACGACTACGACAAGATGGTGGTTTACGCTGAACAGGCCATCCAGGCAGATCCAAAGCAGTATCAGGCAATGCTCCTCTTAGCCGAAGCCATGGCGCAGCGCACGCGTGAATTTGATCTCGACCGCGAGGAGAAACTCGCCCGTGCCGAAAAGTATGCGAAAGAAGCCATGGATATCGTGAAGGATCTGCCGAAACCTAATCCGCAGGTGACTGACGACCAGTGGGCCCAGGCGAAAAAAGAGTACATCTCGCAGGGACATACTGCGCTTGGAAACGCGGCAAAGGCGCGAAAGAACTATGATGGCGCGGTCGCCGAGTTCAAGCAAGCTATCGATCTGGACCCGAATCCTATCACGATGATTCAGCTCGCAACGGTTTATGACATGCAAAAAAAGCCCGATGACGCGTTGCCGCTGCTCGATAAAGTGATGGCGATGCCCGAGACATCTGCTTCCGTCAAGCAATTCGCGCAAGCGGAGAAGGTTCGCGCGAACCAGATCAAGTCTCAAGCGGCTCCGCCCGCTCCAGCGAGCGTCGAGATAAAGAAATAATAGCTGAAGCTTCGGCGAGCCGTGATGCGTCCCGATCTTTCCCTTCTGGAAACAGCGATCGGATACGAGTTTCGAAATCGGGAGTTGCTGGAACGCGCGCTCACACACAGCTCCCACGTACATGAGACTGTAGCCGGCAGCGGCGGACAGCTGGCGGACAACGAACAACTGGAGTTTTTAGGGGATGCCATTCTCGGCTTCCTCATCAGCGAAACACTGGTTCAACGCCTTCCCGGGTATTCTGAGGGGCGTCTGTCCAAACTCAAGGCCCACATGGTAAGTGCCGCGCATTTACATGGCGTGGCAGAAGCTTTGCAGCTCGGCCAGCACCTTCAACTAGGTCGCGGTGAAGAAATGAGCGGCGGCCGCTCTAAACGAACATTGCTGGTGGATGCGCTGGAAGCTCTGATTGCGGCCGTTTATCTGGATGCCGGCATCGAAGTCACGCGCCATTTCGTGCAACGCCAAATTGCGGATGCGCCCGCGGTGGCGGCGATGTTTTCTCCGGATCCGGCGCCGGCCACGCTCACTGATTTCAAGAGCGCGTTGCAGGAGTTAGCCCGTGCACGCCGGCTTCCGCTCCCGCGGTACACGATTGTCAGAGAAACCGGACCGGAACATTCCAAGACATTTATGATGGAGGTCCGAGTGGGAAAGGAGTGGACAGCGCAGGCGGAGGGTTATTCGAAGAAGAACGCCGCCCAAAACGCTGCACGGCTGGCCATGGAGCGGCTGCTCGCCTCGGAAGGGCCCCTATGAGCCGGAGGCTTTAAGTGTTCGCCACCGGGTTTGAACCAGATCGCACCAGCGGCCAAAAACCGTCTGCGCGAGATCCGCTGCCGTGCCCGAATAGGCCCGCGGATCTATCGATTCCGTCAGTTCGGGCGCAATACAAACCGCCTCTTCGCGACACCATTCGACAATCATCTCGGGTGTTACTTCGAGATGAAACTGCAAGCCGTAAACGCAGTCCCCCACACGAAATGCCTGATGCAGGCAGGCGGCCGACGAGGCAAGCAGCTCGGCGCCTGGAGGCAGATCAAACGTTTCTTTGTGCCAGTGAAAGATTGCTTGCGGTCCGCATTGTCGAAATAGCGCATCGTTGCGGGCTGCCTCGCTAAACGTCACCCGAGCCCATCCGAGTTCTTTGTTCGCCGCCCGATAGACCTTCGCGCCGAGCGCCTTGGCGATCATCTGCGCACCCAGGCAGATTCCGAGGACTGGCTGTCCCCTACTGAGAGCCGCTTGAATACACTCGATCTCGCGTCTGATAAAAACAAGATCGTCATTGGCGGACATAGAGCCCCCCAGGATGATGAGAGCGTCGGAGTCTGGCACCGGTTCCTGGCAAGGCGCAGCATATAGGTCCAGGTACTGATACGCGATCTGATGGGACGCCAAAGCTTCAGCAATCAGGCCCAAACCATCAGACGGGCCATGCCGGAAAATCCCAATCTGCACGGGTGCTATTCGGATGAGGCGCGCTGCGCCACTTGAAAGTGGCTCAAAGATTGGGCATACCGCGATACGCCCTGGTACAGTGCCTCAGCCAGACGCTGTCGGTACTCCGGCCGCTTGAGCTGTTGTTCCTCTTTGGTGTTGCTGAGGAATCCGATTTCCGCCAGGACGGAAGGCATAGACGCACCAATCAAAACTACGAATGGCGCCTTCTTCACGCCACGGTTCTTCGCAGCAGAATTGTATCGTGTTTCAAACGCCTGCAGCGTGCTCTGCACCCTGGAGGCGAACTCCTTCGATTCTTCCACTTTTTCGTGCAGCGTAATGGTTTGAATCAGATCACGTAATTCGTAAACCGATTTATCGGAGCTTGCGTTCTCACGCGCCGCGACATCGAGCGCCTCCGCAGAGTGCGTGAAATTCAAATAATAGACCTCTACCCCCCCGACTTTGGGATGTGGAGAGGAGTTGGCATGAACCGAGAGGAACAGATCTGCCCTTTTCTCGTTCGCAAACTCTGTGCGGGCATGCAGCGGAATAAACGTGTCATCCTGCCGGGTGTAAATCACATCGCTGCCCATGCGCTCTTCGATAAGCTTGCCTAAGCGCTTCGCTACGTCGAGCACGAGTTCCTTCTCCATGAGTCCGTGACGGCCAACCGTTCCTTCGTCTGTTCCGCCATGGCCTGGATCGATCACCACGCGATTGATTTTGAGACCCAGGGCCCGGGTGAGCGAACGCTCCCCGCCATCGCTCGACGTCCGCGCCGCCTTGGGAACAGCTCGATTACTGATAGCGGTCTTCATCACCGCGCGCTCCGGCGCGTCCGCAGCCGGCGGATCAATCTTCGGCTCCAGGTCCTTCGGCGGATCCGGGAGAACCACGGTTGCGCTGGGAATCACTTTTGCGGCCAAACGTGTGGCGGAATTCCTGCTGAGGTCTCGATTCACGGCCGGTGGTTCCGGAAGTACAACCGGTGCCGGCGGCACTTTCGTCGGAATCGGCTCCCGCAAACGGGCGGTTTCGTGCTTCACCGCGCTTTTTTCAAAGTCACTGTCGTGCGACCCGTGCGTCCCTTCTGCGGCGGATTCCTCCGGGGCGGCGGTCTCGCCTGCGCGGAGCTCGATGATCAGTCGGCTGGGATTATTGAGGCGCGACACTGTGAATTCGGCATCGGTCTCCATATCTAAAACTACACGGGTCACACCGGGCTGAGTCTCCGCTACGCGGATGCGCTTTAAGATCTTGTCACCCACTTCTTCGGTGAAAAGCCGCTTTCCGTCAATGCGCGGCCGTGTCCCGGCTATGTCGAAGAAGATTCGGCTTGGATTCTCGGCCCGATCGGAATGATATCGTGCATCACCGCTCACCTCGATGGCGATTCGCGTCGTGTTGGCGAGTGACCAGTGGCGTACAGCCGTAACCTCGAGTTCGCCGGCTCGCCCGTTACCTGCGGCCGCGAAGGCCGAGAGAATGAACGCCGCTGTCAAGCGCCCCGTCATAGCCTATGGCGTGCGATAGCAGATCTGTCCCATCGCATTCACAAATGCACGGATTGGGCTGAAACCGTTATCCTGCGAAGCAGACACGAGCGCTTCCTGTTGCTTGCGCGCATTCTTTTTTGCATCCAGTTCTTTGCCCACCCGGTCCACGTATGTCCGGGTTTCGGCGAAGGGTGGAACACCGTTGAAACGCTCAATCGTCCCTTCCCCCGCATTGTATGCCGCCACCGCAAGACGGTGGTTCCCATTAAAATGATCGAGCAGATATTTCAAATATCGAACTCCGCCCTCAACATTCTGCGCCGGATCGAATGCGTTGGAAACGCCAAACCGTTCGGCCGTGGCCGGCACTAGCTGCATCAGGCCCAGAGCGCCTTTACTGGATACGGCGAAAGGATCATAATTGCTTTCCACCGAAATCATCGAATGAACCAAGTCGCGGTCCACCGAGTGACGCGTGGCAATTTCGTCGACCAGTTTCGCAAATGCCTGCGGGATCTCGGCCGGAACCTGGGGTAACTCAATTTGCGGCGTTGCAACATCTGATTTTCCATGCGGCATCCGGGTCACGCTGCGGACCAACCGTCCGGTTTTGGCATCGGGGCGCACCACCAGAGTCACCGTAACGGCGCGGTTCAGTTTAACAGGCGGCAATGGGGCGGCCAAAGCTGCAGTCAACGAAAACAGTATAAAACAATTCCGCATTTTAATGTTTTAATTGTCTGTCACGTAAATAAGTTCGGGTCGATCTTTCTAATGTTATCATCTCTCCATGTCGGGCGCCGCCTTCATCCTCGCGGGTGGACGCAGCTCGCGCATGGGACGCGACAAAGCCCTTCTCCCGTTTCGGGGACGCCGGCTGATCCAGCATGTCGCTGAACAGGCTCGCGGCGTGACGGAAACCATCACTTTGGTTGGCCATATCGATCGGTATGCTAACCTTGGTTATCCCGTTATCGCTGACCTTATCCCAGACCGAGGTCCGCTATCTGGTATCCATGCGGCACTCACGCATACAACCGCTGACTGGAACTTGATTCTCGCCTGTGACATGCCGCGAATTACCCCGGAGTTCCTTTCCAAGCTGATAACAAGGGCCGAAGCCAGCCACGCTCTGGCAGTTATCCCGATTGGACCGGATTCGATCCCCCAGCCCTTGTGTGCTGCCTACCACCGTGATTGCTCTGCCACGATAGCGGGCGCTTTGCAGTGCAATATACAGAAAGTGACCACAGCACTCGGCCCGCTCCCAATCGATTTGTGGCCCGTTCCGCAATTGCTTGATTTTCGGAACATTAACACGCCGGAGGAATGGGTTTCTTACACGCATGCCCCAAGATGAATATCCGCACTACATAGAATTTCGCCACGTTTATAAGACGTTTGACAAACCCGTTTTGGCCGACAGCAATTTTTTTATCGACGGCGGTCAAACCGTCGCCATCATTGGTCGCAGCGGCGTAGGCAAATCGGTCACCCTGGCTCACATCATGGGATTCCTGAAACCCGATCGGGGACGCGTCATCGTGGCCCACGAAGATACAACCGACTTTGATGAGACCGAGCTGCGCCGCATTCGAAAGAAAGTCACCATGGTCTTCCAGTCGGGAGCATTGTTCGATTCACTCACCGCGGCCGAAAACGTGCTTTTCTCGCTTGAATTGCGGGAGGATTACGACGAGCAAAACAAGGAAGATGTGGTTAACGGATTATTGAAAATGGTGGACATCTACGAAGCTCGAGACGCCTACCCTGCCGACTTATCCACCGGATATAAACGCGCCGTCGCTATCGCCCGCGCTCTGGCAGCGCAGCCCGAATGCGTTCTGTACGATGAACCCACCACCATGGTCGATCCGATCATGTCCGACCATCTTGCCGAATTGATGTTGCGTTTAAAGCGACAACTCCGGCTTACTTCGGTGGTCGTGACCCATGATCTGGATTTGATGCACCGCGTTGCGGATCGCGTGGTGTTTCTTCATGAAGGTCGCGTGATATTTTTTGGACCGGTGCAAGACCTTGCCAAATCCGAGCATCCCCATATCCAACAATTCCTCGCGTTGGACCAGGTGAATACCCGTTAGACTCAGTGTGATTCAGCGCCCAGACCGATAAAAAATACACCGACCATAATCAGCAACAGCCCTAGCGTCTTTGTTCGCGTAATCGGCTCTTTAAAGAACAGGTGTGACCATGCCAGTGTCCACACATTTGCCAGGGAGACCATGGGGTACAGCACCGAAACCTCGCCCCGCTTGAGGCCGAGCACGTAGAAGGCGGACGATCCCAGGAACAGCGCGACTCCTGCTGCCAGTCGGAGATTCAGGATCAGGTACCTCAGGCCGTGCTTCAGCTTCTGCGCGCCGGATTTGAGGAACACTGCGCCAAATGATCCGAGAAAGGACGCCGCCAGCACCAGCAACATCGAGGATACGGGCGTGGTCACGATCTGCTTCCCGTTCCCAAAACCGCTACGCCGATTACCACGACAGCTACTCCCGCCAGTTTGAAGGGATTTAGTGACTCATGAAAAATGGCGACCGACAAAACTGTGACCCATACATACGTTAAGGCAATAATCGGGTAGAGGATCGAAAGCTCGCCGTCCCTTAGTGCGAAAACTAAAAGCACCGTGTTCAACCCATAGAGCACATAACCGGCAAGCAAGTGCGGGCTCATCAGATAACCCGTAAGACCAGGGTGGCTCAGGTGGCCCAGCCCGGTCTTCATGAGCATTTGCGCGGCGGCGCCCAGGATTGTACAGGCAAAAACCAAGGCTATCGATTGCGTTCGGCTTGAATGGTGATGGGACACGGGTACGGCCGCGGACGGTGTCACGTTTCACAGGATAACAGAAGCGGCCCTGGAACTACGCCGTTTTTCGGGCGGCGGCTCCTATACAATAGGGTTATCGTGAGCCCAGAAAATACCAGCGTGGCGGAGCCTGCGCCCGAGCAAATTCAGGAAACACGCAAGGGCGAGATTCCCCGGGGTGTAATTGCCGAGTGGACCGTTACCATTGTCCTCCTGTTATTTGGTACGACCACTCTGGTTCAGGCATTCGTTATCCCCACCGGATCGATGGAAGACACGCTGCTGATTGGCGATCATCTCCTGGTTGACAAACTCGCTTATGCCCCCCCGGGACCGGTTACAAAACACTTTCTGCCATACGAGGACGTCAAACGTGGCGACATTATTGTTTTTCGGTATCCGGTGGACATTAAGCAAACATTCGTCAAACGCGTGATCGGCGTCCCCGGGGATCATATTCGCATGGAGAATAAGCGCGTTTATCTAAACAGCCGCCCCCTCGTCGAGCCGTACAAATATAACAAGACCGACTATTTTGATTCCTACCGCGATAATTTTCCAGGAGTGCCCAATGTCAGCCTCTATCCACAGGCTCAGGAGATGCTGCTGAACAACGTACAGAATGGAGAAGTCGTCGTACCCCCAGGAAGCTATTTCGCCATGGGAGATAATCGCGACTCGTCACTCGATAGTCGCTACTGGGGCTTTGTGCCGCGAGAGAACATTATCGGGAAACCACTAGTCATCTACTGGTCTTACGATGCAACAACGGAAGCACTGTCGAATCCGGCCATCGGCATCGACCACCTGATTGATCTGGCGGAGCACTTCTTTACCAAGACCCGCTGGAAACGCACGCTTCGACTGATTCACGGCTATCCCATCGTCTAATTCACTCCATGCCCCACTCTTATGGCTTGATCCTGGCCGGGGGCCGCGGAACCAGATTCTGGCCGCGCAGCCGCCGCGCCCGCGCCAAACAGGTTCTCAGCATTTTTGGCGAGCGTACGCTGATCCAATCAACGGTTGACCGGCTGTCGCCGCTCATTCCGCCAGAGCGGCTTTGGGTTCTTACTAATGAGCATTTGCGTGACGAAATTGTGCGGCAATTGCCGGCGATTCCGAAACGGCAGGTGCTCGCAGAACCCGTGCAGCGTAACACCGCGCCGGCCATCGGTCTGGCCGCGCAAATTCTTCAATCTCTCGACCGCGACGCGGTCATGGGTGTATTTCCCTCGGATCACGTCATTGCGAAGCCCCGCCGGTACGTGCAATTTGCGCGGGCCGGCTTTCGCGCGGCGGCCGGTGGCAAAATCGCCGTTCTCGGAATCGTCCCGCGCTGGGCTGAAACCGGTTACGGATACATCGAGTTTCCCCGCCAGGTCCGGCCCGGAACCCTCACTCCTTTTGCGGTCTCAAGCTTCCGCGAGAAACCAAATTCCAGGACAGCGGCGAAATATGTCGCGGCGAAGCGCTTTTATTGGAACGCCGGTATGTTCTTCTGGCGAACCGATGTCTTGCTTGAAGCGCTACGGCGGCACCTGCCCAAGACTGCGACTCTGCTTGCCTCCCTGCCCCGATTTGCCAGCCCTCAATTCGCAGCCCGGCTGAACGAAGTCTTTCCCCGTTGCGAGAACATCTCAATCGACTATGCCGTACTGGAGCGCGCCGAGAATGTCGTCGGCCTGGCTTGCGACGAAATCGGATGGAACGACGTGGGCAGTTGGAATGCGGTATATGAGCTTATCGCGCGTGACCGCGAAGGAAACGCCGCGTCGCGGTCCGTCATTGTGTCGACTGCTAGTAGCGGCAACTACATCGATGCCGGCGATAAGTTGGTGGCGCTCCTGGGCGCCAATAACCTCGTCATCGTTGATACACCCGATGCTTTGCTCATCGCCGACCGCAATCGCGCACAGCAGGTCGGCGATATCGTTAAGCTACTCGAGCAGAACAAGCGGCACGATCTATTGTGACGGCTGCGCCGCAAAAATACGGTCCAGTATCTCGATGGCCTCGTCGACTTCCCTTTCGGTCACGATGTACGGCGGTAGAAACCGCAGGACCGTGTCATGGGTGCAATTGATTAACAGCCCTCTCGCCTGTGCGTCGGCCACCATCTGTTTTCCCGGCACAGTCAGATCGAGGCCGGCCATGAGACCACTGGCGCGTACCTCCTTGACGAAGGAGTAGCGCTTGGCGAGTTCCTGCAGGCGCGCGCGGAAATAGTCGCCTACCCTTCGTATTGAGGGCATCAATTCGTCCAGGATGTCAAAGAACTCAAGTGCCACCCGGCAAGCCAGCGCGCTCCCGCCGAAGGTTGATCCATGCATGCCGGGCCCGATTGCCGCAGCGGCTTTTTCGTTGGCGACAATCACCCCTAGCGGCAGACCGCAAGCCAGCGGTTTGGCCGCCACCATGACGTCCGGCAGCACGGCCGGCTTCGCCAGTTGATAGCCAAACCACGTCCCCGGGCGCCCCACTCCGCATTGAATCTCATCAAACACCAGTAGCGCATTGTGGCGATCCGCAAGTTCGCGCGCCTTCCGTCCATACTCATCGGAAATTGGAAAAATGCCGCCTTCGCCCTGGATCCACTCGATCACGATACCGGCCGTTCGTTCGCTGCACGCTTCCTCCAGCGCCTTGAGATCGTTTTGCGGCAGAAACTTTACTCCCGGTAGCAGCGGCTCAAAATCGTGCCGGTACTTGGGCTGGCCCGTGATGGACAGTGCCCCGAAGGTCCGGCCGTGAAACGAATTTTCCAACGAGAGAATTTCGGTTTTGCCCGAACCGGCCTTGTTCCCGTGAGCGCGCACCATCTTGAGCGCGCCCTCCATTGCCTCTGTGCCGCTGTTCGCAAAAAATGAACGCTTCAAACCGCTCACCTCGGCGAGGCGCTTAGCCAGGGCACCTTGGAAACGGTGGTAATAAAGATTAGACGAATGAATCAGCAGCCCCGCTTGCTCGCGGATCACCTGCACAATCCGTGGATGGGCATGGCCGAGCGCATTGACGCCGATTCCGGCGATAAAGTCCAGATACCGATGCCCGTCGACGTCGTACACGTAGCATCCCTCGCCGTGATCCAGCACCAGAGCGTAGCGCGCATAATTCTGCAATAAATATTCGCGCTCTAAATCGATGATGTGCGACGCTTCGGAAACATCGGGTGTAGCGGATTGCATTCGTCCATCATACAATTCATCGAATGGGCAAAACCGCGTTGCTGTTTCCGGGACAGGGATCGCAGTACGTCGGCATGGGCCGTACACTGGCCGAGACCTATCCCGCCGCGCGGTTGGTTTTTGAATCCGCCGACCAGGCGCTTGGATTTCCAATCTCCCGGCTTTGCGCGGAGGGCAGCGAAGAGGAGCTGCGCCTCACCGAAAACACGCAGCCCGCGTTGCTGACGGTCTCCATCGCCGCATTCACTGTGCTCCGTGAACTTGGCATCCGCCCTGATTATGTTGCAGGGCACAGTCTCGGAGAGTACTCGGCTCTGGTCGCGGCTGGTGCCATCCGTTTCAGCGACGCCTTGCGCCTCGTGCGCAAACGCGGCCGCTTCATGCAGGAAGCGGTTCCGCCCGGTGTCGGCGCCATGGCTGCCATCCTGAAGCTGCCCGCGCATCGCTTAGACGCCGTGCTGCGTGAAGCCGCTCAAGGCGAAGTCGTGACCGCCGCCAACCTGAATGCCCCTGACCAGATCGTCATTGCCGGCCACACGGGAGCTGTAAATCGCGCGATCGAGCTGGCGAAAGCGGCGGGCGCGCGCCGAGCCGTTTTGTTGGCGGTTAGCGCGCCGTTCCATTGCCCGCTGATGAAGCCCGCCCAAGACCGCATGCGGCCCGAATTGACCGCAACGGCCTTCGAAGATCTCGATTGGCCGCTCATTAATAACTGGCAGGCGCGCGAAGTAATTGACGCCGGCGAAGCCCGCGAAGGGCTGATAGAGCAAATTCCGAATCCGGTCCGTTGGGAGGCGTCCATGCGCTACCTTGCGGCCCAGGGCGTCGATCGCTTTTTTGAAGTCGGCCCGGGCGGCGTGCTCACCGGACTGCTCCGCAGTATTGACCCGCTGTTGCAGGGCATTAAATTCGGGGAAGCCGGCGATATCGAGAAACTGCGCCTCGGGGCAAGCTCATCCTAGAAAGTCAGCCCCACCAGAAACTCCGCCTGGTTCTGATTGGATCGAAGAGCACCGCCTAAATCGGTCACGCTCGCGGCTCCCCAACGGGTGTATCTGATTTCCGGCGAAATCCTCACCAGCGGTACATGCAGCTCGATGCCGGCCCCAGCCACGAATCCGGTATTGGAGCCGGACGTGCCTGTGCTCGTAGTGGGTCCGGTTATGACCGAAAGCTGCCTCGTGCCACTCCAGTGATCGAATGCGATGCCCGCATCGAGAAACGGCTTCACAAACACCCCCGGTGTCCGGTATTTCACCAGAAGAGGAAACTCCCAGGCGTTACTAGCGCTGCTGTGCACCAGTGCGTCAACCAGGCTTGCGGAACCCTCGTAGTGAAAGTGCCGGAATAGAGCGTCGGCTTCTAGACCAAATCCGGCGGGTAGATGCAGTTCGACCGTCGGGCCAATTGTAAACCGTGTCGCGTTGGAAGTGAACGTCTCGTCTGGATTTGAAACGGATTGAAAGAAATTCGTCAACGGCAGGCCCCCACGGATGCCAAACGAGAGCTGCCCGAACACACTCATGGTTCCCACCAGCCACAGCATTAGAAGTTTCATAGGTGATTCTACGCGCGCCAAAAACAGGGCGTTTCGCAAAATATCACCCGTGGCTTTCGAGCAGCGCCAGAAGCTTTGCTTCATCAATCACTTCTATTCCGAGTTCGCGAGCCTTGTCCAGTTTCGATCCCGGATCTTCACCGGCAACCACGTAATCGGTTTTCCGGCTCACCGAACCGGCTACTTTTCCGCCCGCGGCTTCGATCCTTACTTTGGCTTCTTCCCGGCTCAGATTCAACGTTCCGGTAAGAACAAAGGTCAAACCAGCCAGCGGTCCCCCGGTCCGTCTGCGTGTCTTATATTCGAACTGAAGCCCAGCCGACCGGAGCTTCTCAACCAGCTCCTGGTTGCGCGGTTCGCGAAAGAACTGGCTGATGCTTTCGGCGACCTTCGGACCGACCTCCTCGACCTTTTGCAAATCGTCAACCGTCGCCGCCGCAATCCGATCCAGGTCTCCAAACTCTTCCGCCAGGAATAGCGCCGTCCGTTCGCCTACAAAGCGGATACCTAATGCCTGAATCACTCGGGGTAGCGCATTCTGCCGGGAATGATCGATATTTCTAACTACATTGGCCGCCGACTTCTTGCCCATCCGGTCGAGCTGTACCAGTCGCTCCACGGTCAGATCGTAGATGTCCGCCACGCTCGTCACGCCCCCACGATCGACGAGCTGCTCCACTAACGCATCGCCCAGCCCATCGATGTTCATGACGTTGCGCGATGCAAAGTGCAATATCGATTCCTTCAGCCGCGCTGGGCAGTTCGTATTGATGCACCGGCTCGCCGCCTCGCCTTCCTCGCGCACAATGTTGCCCCCGCACACAGGGCAATGTTTGGGGATTTGAAACCGCCTCCGGTAGGAGCCCTGCGTGTGAACGCGCACGACTTTGGGAATTACGTCTCCCGAGCGTTCGATCACCACCGCGTCGCCGATCTGCAATCCCAACCGAGCAATTTCGTCCTCGTTGTGCAGCGTCGCGCGCGAGACAGTCACGCCCCCAACCACAACCGGCGACAAATGAGCAACCGGCGTGAGGGCGCCCGTTCTCCCCACCTGAACTTCGATGTTTTCGATGGTCGTCACAGCTTGCCGCGCCGCGTATTTGAAGGCAATGGCCCAGCGAGGCGCTTTGGCCGTGTACCCCAGCGCCTTCTGCTGAGCTACTGAGTCCACCTTCGCTACCACCCCGTCAATCTCAAACGGCAGCTCGTCGCGCTTCGATTCCCATTCGCGGCAAAAATTGAGAAGCTCGTCCACGTTCTTGCAAAGCCGGCGATGAGTGTTCACCTTGAACCCCATTCGCACCAGCGCCTCCAGCGACTCCCAATGGCTCCCGTAGTAGCGTTCGCCGTCCACCAGCAGGAAATAGGTGTAAAACTCCAGCTGCCGGGAAGCCGTGATCGATGGATCCAATACGCGCAGCGACCCGGCCGCTGCGTTCCGTGGATTGGCAAAACGCGATAGCCCCCGCTCATCACGCTCCGCGTTGAGCTTCTCGAATGCACGGCGCAGCATCACCGTCTCACCGCGGACTTCAAAGTGATCAAGCGAGCTCGTCGTCGAAAGAGGTAGCGAACGGATCGTCCGCGCATTCTCTGTCACCTCTTCACCCACGCGGCCATCCCCCCGCGTCACCGCCTGAACAAAGACATTGTTCCGGTAGTGGGCAGCCATGGAAAGACCGTCCAGCTTCAATTCCGCCACGTAGCGGAACGGCTCCTTTCCCAGCGACTCGCGAACTCGGCCGTCGAACGCGCGCAGTTCCTCCTCGTTCAGGGCGTTGTCCAGGCTGAGCATGGGTGAACTGTGCTCGATTTTGACAAAACCTTCCCGTGGCTTTCCTCCTACCCGCTGCGTCGGGGAATCCGCTGTAACCAGCTCCGGATGTTGCGTTTCGATGTCTCGCAGCCGGTTCATCAGTGCGTCATAATCCGCGTCGCTGATTTCGGGCCGGTCCAAAACGTAGTACAGGTATTCGTGCTGTCGCAGCGTCTTTCGAAGATCTTCGGCTTCGTCGACGAGTTTGGCCTTCATCCGATTCCCATTATAATGATCCAGGTAGCAGCACTTACATCTTCTCGTTTCATCCGGACTAAAGCGCTATTAACCCACGTCGCACAACTCTGATTTACAATCCCGTTGCGGGTGGTCTTCGCGGCCGGCGCAGGGCCCGGTTGGACACTGCCGTAGCTATTCTCGAACGATCGGGCCACGCCGTGAGCCTCTTTCCAACCCCCGGCCCCGGCACCGCCGCGGATATCGCGCGCCAGGCCGTCTGTTCCGGCGCGGAGTTCATTCTCGCCGCCGGCGGCGATGGAACCGTCAACGAAATCATCAACGGCATGGTGCATTCCCGGGTCCCCTTGGGCATTCTTCCGGCGGGTACCGCCAACGTTCTGGCAACGGAAATCGGATTGCCTCGCAGTTTGAGCCGCGCCGCCCGCCTGCTTCCCGAGTGCGTCGCCAGGCGTATCGCTGTCGGGTGTCTGACCCCCGGTCCCGCGGATCGCTTTTTTATCTGCATGACGGGCGTCGGCTTCGATGCCCAGATCGTTTACAACATTGATGCCGGCCTGAAGCGCCTCCTCGGGAAAACGGCTTACTGGATCGGCGGTTTCGGTCAGGTGGTTCGCCGGTTCCCCGAGTTCCAGGTGGAAATCGACGGCAACGAGCGCACCACTTGTTCTTTTGCACTCGTTAGCCGCGTGCGGAATTATGGCGGCGATTTCGAGATCGCTCGGGGCGTTCGGCTCCTCGATGACCGTTTTGAGCTCGTTCTTTTCCGCGGCCGGACTCCCCTGCCCTATCTCAAATACGTTCTGGGGATGACCCTGGGACGCCTCGCCGGTATGCGCGGCGTCTCCTTTCACCAGGCGCGGTGCGTGCGCATCTTCGATCCCGATGACCGTCGGATCTACGTTCAGGTGGATGGCGAAAATGCCGGCTCCCTCCCCGTGCATGTTTCCCTTGTCCCGGATGCGCTGACGCTGCTGATTCCGCCTCCCTACCTCAACCGGCTCTGAAATTGTCGCGCATACCGCAGTACACGTGCCGCGCGGTAGAATGAGACAACCGGGTAAACTAATGATCTATTCCCGCTCTGCTGAATACGCGATTCGTGCCTTCGTACATTTGGCGCAGGTTCCTGAGGGTAAGTACGCGATGGTGAAGAACATCGCGGCTGAAGAAGAGATCCCCTCGCATTTCCTCGCCAAGATTCTCCAGCAATTGGCGCGCAAAGGCTTGTTGCGCTCGAGCAAAGGACCAACCGGGGGATTCGCCCTCCGCGTTTCTGCCAGCGACATCCGTCTTGTCGATATCGTTGAGGCCCTCGACGGCCTCACCGAGTATCAGCAGTGCGCTGCCGGCTTGGCCGAATGTTCCGATGAGATGCCCTGCCCGTTACATGATTCGTGGAAAGCTGTGCGTTCGCGTATCATGGATTATTTAGGGCGCAACACGATTGCTGATCTGGCCAAGGCTCTCGAGCAGAAACGCAAACTGATCGAGAAGCAGCGCCGGCCCCGGCGTGCCGCCGCTAAGAAGTGAACGCAACCTTTCTATAGAAAGCTGAGGATAACAATCTCATGGGCCATTCCGTTCTGGTCCCCATGGTGGTCGAGCAAACCTCCAGGGGAGAGCGAGCTTACGATATTTACTCGCGCCTGTTAAAGGAAAACATCATCTTCCTGGGCACGCCGATTGATGATTCGGTTTCCAACTTGATCATTGCCCAGTTGCTGTTTCTGGAAGCGGAAGATCCCGAGAGAGATATCTCCATCTACATCAATTCCCCCGGTGGTTCCATCACCTCCGGACTCGCGATTCTAGATACGATGCGCTTCGTCCGCCCCGACATTGTTACGTTCTGCGTCGGCCAGGCGGCATCGATGGCCGCTGTTCTTCTCGCCGCCGGCACCAAAGGCAAGCGGTTCAGCCTGCCCAATTCCCGCATCATGATTCACCAACCTTCCATGCAGGGGCTGGCCGGCCAGGCTGCGGATATCGATATCTATGCCAAAGAAATCCTGCGGATGCGCGAGACCCTGAACAGAATTCTCGCCGAATTTACGCAGCAACCCGTTGACCGCATCGCCCGCGATGTCGACCGCGATTACATCATGAGTCCCGAGCAGGGCGTGGAATACGGCATGATCGATAAGGTCGTCACCAGCCGGGAGCTCACTCCGGTTCCCGTGTCCAAGTAAGTGCGGCTCGCTAACAAGATTGCCGTCATCACCGGCGTCGGCGCCGGAATCGGCGAAGCCATTGCTCTTCGTTTCGCCGAGGAAGGCGCCCGCCTTGTTCTCAATGACATCAATGAAGCCGCGGCTCGGGCGACCCTGCAAAAAGTAAACGGCCTCGGCGCAGAGGCGGCCATCGCTGTTGCCGATATCTCTCGAGAAGAGTCCGCGCGTTCAATCTCTGCCGTCGCCGTGGATCGATTTGGCGGCATCGACATCGTCGTGAACAACGCCGCGGATTTCACGCAGAAGAGCGTCGAGCGCGCCGAGATCAGCGATTGGCAGAAAGTATTGGGCGTAAATGTCATCGGCACCGCCCTCGTCTGCAAGCATGCCATCCCTCATATGAAGACGCGTGGCGGCTCGATCGTCAATATCGCGTCCATGAGCGGCATCATTGCTCAGCCTGATTTCGCGACGTACAACGCCAGCAAGGGCGCCGTGCTGACCATGACGAAATGCATGGCTCTGGATCTCGCTCCCTTTAAGATACGCGTAAACAGCATTTGCCCCGGATGCATCCTTACCAGCGCGTCCTATCGGGAGATCGAGCGCATGGGCCTGACGTTCGAGCAATGGCGTGATCGCGCTGCCCCGCTGCACATGCTCAACCGTCTGGGCGAGCCCCGCGAAGTTGCCAATGCGGCCCTATTTCTGGCGTCGGATGAATCCAGCTTCATCACCAGCACGCATCTGATGGTGGACGGCGGCTACACTGGGCGCTAGCTTCTGTGGGCAATTCGCCGGAACCGCTGCATGGCGCCGTCCCAATCAGCGCTCCGCTTGGGCTTGAAACTTTTTAGCTCCACCGATCGCCGTACAATCGCTCTCGCTTCCTCCAGCCCCGCCACTTCTCCTGATCCGATCGCTTGAATCAAAATGTTCCCCATGGCGGTGGCTTCGTCCGGGCCCGCCACCACCGTCCGGTTGGTCGCGTCAGCCACAAATTGATTGAGCACGCGATTACGCGATCCCCCTCCCACGATGTGAATGACTTCCAGCTTCCGTCCTAGCAGGCCTTCCAGACTGTCCAGTACTTCGCGGTAACGGAGAGCTAGGCTTTCGAAAATCGTCCTCGCTGTTGCCGCCACCGAGTCTGGCGCTCTCTCCCCATTGCCCCGGCAATGCGCCTCAATTTTGGCTGGCATGCCGCCCGGTTCCAGAAACTGGTCTGGATCCAACATCGCCGAAAACGCCGGCGCATCCAGCGCCATTTCCGCCAGCTGCTCGTAGCTGTATTGCTTTCCCGCCAGCGCCCAGGCGCGCCGGCACTCCTGCAAGAGCCATAGGCCCGCAATATTCTTCAGCAGCCGCGTCTTTCCACTCATGCCTAGTTCATTCGTAAGATTCAACGCAAGTACCCGGTCGTTGATTAGCGGTGTATCCAGTTCGACACCCATCAGGGACCATGTACCTGAGCTGATGTAACACCAATCCCCTCCCGACGCCGGAACCGCGGCTACTGCTGACGCCGTGTCGTGGCATCCTGTGGCGTAAACATTTGCCGGCTCCAGACCGCTCGCCTGTGCCAGCTCCGGCAGAAGCGGCCCCAGCCGCGCACCGGGTGGCACAACTTCAGGCAAAATTGTTTTTGGCAGCAGGAGCCGGTCAAACAGTTCTGTAGCCCACCGGCGCATCACCGGATTCAAACACTGCGACGTGCTCGCAATCGTGATCTCAGATTTTGCCGTGCCCGTCAGCCAGTAATTGAAAAGGTCCGGCGTCATCAGCATCGTGCGCGCGCAAGCCAGGGCCCTGGAACCCGCCAGCCGCATCGCGTAGAGCTGATATAGCGTGTTGATTTGCATGAACTGCACGCCGGTCTTCGCAAAAATCTCCTCGCGCGGCACTGTTTGAAAAACCGCCTCCGGCATGCCGTTGGTTCGCGCGTCGCGATAGTGGCGGGGATTCTCGATCAGGTTTCCGTCCTGCCCGATCAGCGCAAAGTCCACTCCCCAGGTGTCCACACCGATACCGTCCAGCTGCGGCTGCCGTTCGCGCCCCGCGATGGCCAGCGCGTGCCGCATCTCATGCCACAACCGCAACGTGTCCCAGTGAAGCGCTGTGAGCACGCGGACCGGCGTATTGGGAAACCGGTGCAGTTCTTCCAGGCGGAGTCGCTGTCCCTCGAGAGTTCCCAGAATGGCGCGGCCGCTCTCCGCTCCCAAATCGAATGCCAGGTAGCGCGACATGATGTTGCCGCAGCATTATAGCGTGCCCGCGCTGCTAAAATTTCTCTAGCCCTATCGGCGATGGAACTCGACGACAAATATCTGCTGGAGCGCGGCCGCGCTTACCTGACCGGCATACAGGCCCTCGTCCGGCTTCCCCTCGAGCAGATGCGCCGCGATCGGCGTGCCGGACTCAACACGGCCTCGTTCATCTCCGGCTATGAAGGCTCGCCCCTCGGCGGCTATGATCTTGCCCTTGCTCGTGTGCGACATCTGCTCAGCGAGCACAAAGTGCGTTTTGTTCCTGGCGTTAACGAGGATCTTGCCGCCACGTCTATCTTCGGCAGCCAGATCATACACGCGCTCGGTGAGACGAAATACGCCGGAGTTGTCGGCATTTGGTACGGCAAAGGCCCGGGCGTTGACCGTTCCGGCGACATTCTGCGTCACGCCAATCTCGCGGGCACCGGCCCCAACTCTGCCGCGCTCGCGCTCGCCGGTGATGATCACATTTCCAAAAGTTCAACCATTCCTCACCAAAGCGATTTGAGCTTTTACAATTTCGGAATTCCTTTGTTCTATCCCGGCAATACCCGGGAAATTCTGGAATACGGCTTGCTCGCGATCGCCCTTTCCCGCTTCTCCGGCTCGTGGGTGGCTATGAAGATGGTCACCAACGTGTGCGACGGTGGTGCAATCATCGAATTCGATCCTGACCGCCCCGCCATCACCTTACCTGCCGGCTATCAAAAGCATTCCGATTCCCGCCTCGTCATCCCGTTCACTCTGCAGCTTGAGCACGAAGTGAACTACCGGCGCTTGGATGCGGCCCGCGCCTTCGCCGCCCTCAACAGCGTCAATCAAATGTTCGGTGCGCGCGAAGGTGCCCATTTGGGTATTGCCACCGCCGGGAAACCATACTACGACCTCATGCAGGCCCTTCGCGATCTCAGGATCTCCTATGAAGATCTCGAAGCCCTCGGCCTTCGTATCGCCAAATTTGGCATGACCTTCCCCGTGGAGCCGCGCTTCACCGCCGAATTTGCCGCCGGTCTTCGCACCATCTTAGTCATTGAGGAAAAGCGCAGCTTTCTCGAATTGCAGTTGCGCGAATCGCTTTACAATTCGCCAGCCCGGCCAGACATCCTGGGCAAGACCGACGAGCACGGTCAGGTTCTTTTCCCTGCCACGGGTGAGCTTGATCCCGAAAAGATCGCCGGCGTTTTATCTCGCTATCTCCCGCCGCGCGATGCGACGAACGCCCGGCTGGAAATGATTCGCGAAGTCGCCGCTCGCCACCGCGAAAAAATTGGCTCGCGCACTCCCGTCTTTTGCTCCGGCTGCCCGCACAATCGGTCCACCACCATACTGGAAGGTATGGTCGCCGCGGGAGGCATCGGTTGCCACGGCATGTCGGCCAGTCAGGGCCAGTCTGGCCGCGGCTATGCGTTTCTCACCCATATGGGCGGCGAAGGTGCTCCCTGGATCGGCATGTCGCCTTTCGTCGAGCGACAGCACATTTTTCAAAATATCGGCGATGGAACCTATTTCCATTCCGGCTCGCTCGCCGTCGCAGCCGCATTGGCTGCGGGCGTCAACATTACCTACAAGATCCTCTACAACGGCGCCGTCGCTATGACCGGTGGTCAGCAGCCGAGCGGCGCACTTCCCGTCCCCGCTCTCACCCGCAAATTGGAAGCTGAGGGCGTCCGCAGAACCGTGGTCCTCACGGATGACCTCGAAAAATACTCCGGCGCGCAGCTCGCCTCAAACTCCATTGCTCGCGATCGCGATGACCTCGCCGCCGTCATGCGCGAGCTGGAACAGGTCCCCGGCGTCACTGCCATCATCTACGATCAGCTTTGCGCCGCCGAAAAACGCCGCCTGCGATCCCGCGGAAAGCTCGCCGAGCCGGTCGTGCGCGTGGTCATCAACGAAGCGGTCTGCGAAGGTTGCGGCGATTGCGTTCGCCAGTCGAATTGCATGAGCCTCCACCCTGTCGAAACCGAATTCGGACAAAAGACGCGCATCCACCAGTCTTCTTGCAATAAAGATTACTCCTGCATTCTCGGCGATTGCCCGTCCTTCGTTACCGTGAATCTGAAGCCTGGCACCGGACTGCGTAGAAGAAGCGTGCCTGTATTGCCATCCGCCGGCGTGCCCGAGCCTCGCGAGAAGGTTCTCCCCGGCGACGCCTACTCCATCCTCGCCCCCGGCATCGGGGGAACCGGTGTCGTTACCATCAATGCCCTGCTCGCGACTGCCGCCTGGCTCGACGGAATTTCGGCTATCACACTCGATCAAACCGGTCTCGCCCAAAAAGGCGGCGCCGTCGTCTCGAGCATCATCCTCAGTAATCGCCCCGTGGAGGCCTCCGCCAAAATCGGCTATGCCAACGCCGATCTTCTACTCGGTTTCGATCTCTTGGGCGCGGGCAGTGCCGACAATCTCAATCGCGCCCATCCCTCGCGCACCATCGCTGTGATCAACACTGCAGAAATTCCCACGGGTGACATTGTTCGCGGTAAGGTAGTGCTCCACGGCCCCTCTCGCGTCATCGACCTCATCGATTCCTGCACGCGCAAGGGACGCAACGTCTACGTCGATGCTACTCGCATCGCCGAAACCCTCTTCGCCAGCCACCTCGCCGTCAACATTTTTCTGTTGGGCGTCGCGTACCAGGCTGGGCTAGTTCCTTTGTCCTCCAACGCGATCGAAGAGGCCGTTCGCCTCAACGGCGTTGACGCTCACCGCAATCAGGAAGCATTCCTTTGGGGCCGCAAATACTACGAAGACGCACAAAGCGTCGAAGCCTTAATGGCGTCGCCCCAACCGGCCAGGACGCCCACGGATCTTGTGGAGCACCGCGCCGCCGAATTGGAGCGCTACCGGAATCGGCAGTATGCTGATGAGTATCGCGCGTTCGTTCACTACGTCGCCGGGAGCCAGCCCGCTTTAGCCCAGCCCGTCGCGCGCTATCTGTTCAAGCTCATGGCGTACAAGGATGAATACGAAGTCGCCCGCTTACTCACCGATCCCGCCTTCGAACAGAACGTCCGCGATGCCTGGGAATGCGCTGAATCCGTCGGCTATAACCTCCATCCTCCGCTCCTTCGTGCTCTCGGCTTGAAAAAGAAGCTGAAACTCGGCCCGTGGTTTCGCCCCATGCTTCGCGCCCTCGCCGCCCTGAAGGCTCTCCGCGGAACACCCTTCGATCCTTTCGGCTATGCCGCATTGCGCCGTGAAGAGCGCGCGCTTATCGTCTGGTACCGTGAGCTGGTCGAAGAATTACTCCACCAGGTTGCTCCCCAAAACCTGAAGCTCGCTACTGAAATCGCCAGCCTCCCGGACCAGATTCGCGGTTATGAGCACATCAAGCAGGCGGCCATTGCATCGGTCAAGCAGCAGGCACAAGACAAACTCGCCGCCGCACGCGCAGCAGACGCCAGCCCCGTAACGTTGTGATATTTTACTCGTGTGAAACGCAGAGATTTCCTCGCAACCACTGCCGGGGCTGTCCTCGCCGGTAGCCGTGCGCTCGGCGCAAATGATCGAATCCGCGTGGGTCTGCTGGGTACCGGCGGACGGTGCATGTATCTGGCGGAGCTTCTCAACGGCATTCCCGCTAACGAAATCGTCGCTGCCTGCGATATCAATGAGCTCCGCCGGTATGCCGCCGTGGGCGCGGTCGGCAACCAGGCCAAACCCGCCAGTGATTACCGCGAGGTGCTCGATCGGAATGATATCGATGCCGTCGTCATTGGCGCGCCCGACCATTGGCACGTCCGCATGACCCTCGATGCCGTTGCGGCCGGCAAAGATGTCTATTGCGAAAAACCCATCACCCACACTGTCGAAGAGGGTGACCTGCTCCTGGCCGGTGTAGAAAAATCCAAACGCGTCGTCGCCACCGGTACGCAGCAGCGCAGCTGGGATCACTATCTGGTTGCCAAGGAGCTCGTGCAGAATGGACGCCTGGGCCAGATCACGCTCGCCGAAATGTATTGGTATCAGAATTACGTGCGCCCGAGCTGGCAGGATCCGGAACCGGACGTCGACGCCGCCCGCATCAATTGGAAAGCCTTTCTCGGCTCTGCGCCCGATCAGCCCTTTGATTCCGTGAAATACCGCCGCTGGCGATTCTTCTGGGATTTCGGCGGCGGCAATTTTACTGACCTGATGACGCACTGGATTGATGTCGTGCAGTGGTACATGAACAGTCCTTTGCCCAGCTCCGTCGTCGCCTCTGGTTCCACACACGCGTTGCGCGAGCTGCAGTGCCCCGATACCGTCAACGCCTCCATTACCTTTCCGCAGAACTACACGGCCGTCTACAATGGCACCCTGGTCAGTTCTCTGGAAGATGGCGGCATCATCCTTCGCGGATCAAACGGCATCATGAAGCTCACCCGCGCCGGTTTCTGGGTCTATAACGAGTCCAACGAACACCGCACGGATCGCGAACTCCCCGAACCCGAAATCGTGATGAAGAGTGTCGGCGACGGCACGAAAACCAACCTGCAAAACTGGCTCGAGTGCATCCGCTCGCGCGGCGTCCCCAACGCCAACGTCCATGCCGGCGTTGAGGCGGCGCGCACCTCCCACCTTGCCAATCTCGCCATGCGTCAGGCCAAAGTAATCCGTCCCGCGTCCTGAGCACTACATGCCCACGCCCTACGACGAGCTTCGCTACCCCAGCCAGGTCTTTCCACAAACTCACCCCGATCGCCTCGCCACCATTGCCACCCTCTTCGGTATCAAGCCGCCTCCGGTAGACCGCTGTCGTGTGCTTGAACTCGGTTGCGGCGAAGCCGGGAATCTCATCCCCATGGCGTTCACCCTGCCCGGGAGCACCTTCATTGGGATTGACCTTGCGTCTACCGCCATTGCGGCCGGCCAATCCCTCGTGGATGAGATCAAGCTCACCAACATCGAATTGCGCCACCAGGACCTTCTCGATTTCGATGCCGCCTCCTCGCAATTCGAATACATCATCGTGCATGGTTTGTATTCCTGGGTCCCGCCCCCCGTGCGCGAACGTATCCTGGAAATCTGCGAAACGTCCCTCGCTCCCAACGGTATCGCCTATATCAGCTACAATGCCTACCCCGGCGGACACATGCGCGATGCCGTCCGGCGGATGATGCTTTTTCATCTTCGCGACGTTACGGGAATTCAGGCACGCTGCGAGAGCGCGCGCGAGTTCCTCGAATTCCTCGTCGAAGCCCATGCCGACCAGGACGTCTACCGTTTCTTTCTACAAGCCGAGTTGCAGAATTTTCTCGAGCGGCAAGGTCCGCACTTCTTCCACGACGAGCTTGGCGAGCACAATCACCGTTTCTACCTACATGAGTTCGTCCGCGACATCGCCCGCCATGGCTTACAATATATTTCGGAGGCGCAGTTAATTGCTATTCAAGCTGCCGCCATCCCGGCTGCCGCCGTCCAGAAGTTGCGCGCCTTCAGCCATGACGACGCCGTTGCCCGTGAACAATACCAGGCCTTCGTCAAGCTCCGCGGCTTTCACCAAAGCGTCATCTGCCGCTCGGATGTGGTCATCGAACGCCGGCCCGATCCTAAGCGTATCCAGCACTTGATCGTTGCCTCTCCCGCTATGCCCGCAGTGGAAAATCCGGACGTCACGTCCAACGATCCCTTGGCATTCCAATACCCTGGCGGCGGGAATATGTCTACCAACCACCCGCTGGCCAAGGCCGCCATGTTGCACCTGGGCGAGGCTTGGCCGCTTGGACTCTCGTTCTCCGATTTGTTCGATTCCACTCTCCGGTACCTCTCTGCTCGGAACGTCGCACTTGAAGGGCCTCCGGAAGATGATGCGGACTGGCTCGCAGACATGATTCTCAAGATGTACGTCGCAAATTTCGTCGAGTTGCGCACCCACCAGCCCGCTTTCGTGCTCACGGTTTCCAACAGGCCCGTCGCTAGCCCGATCGCTCGTATCCAGCTTCGCTCCGGTCACTTTGCCACCAATCTCCGTCACGCCTCCGTTGAAATCGACGACGCCCCCGGAAGACTTCTGGTCTCGTTGCTCGACGGCACGCGCGATCGCGCGCGGTTGTTGGCGGACATGGGGGAGCCTTCGAACCCGGAAAAGCTGCAAAAGCTCGAAGACAAATTGCAGCAACTGGCGAATATGGCGCTCTTCGTCGCTTGAAACCTACGCTTCCTGCCGCACCATCTGGATCAGCGCCTGTATGCAGCCAAATGCGAACGCGAAGGCCTGCCGTCCCCCCGCGTCTCCCTCGATCTTGGGGACATGATCGGGCATGATCATTCCGACGTTGCCCACTTCTTTCTACACCCGCGTTGCTTCCGGACGACGGATGATGCCAAAAATTTCGCGTCCCAGATCCTGCAGCATCTCCGACACAGTGCTTTGGAAAAAATTCAGCCCGTCCACCATGCCGAGCACTGTGTGGTCTCACTGCTCGTCGCCGGAGCCTGGCCGCGCAGCCTCCCGGCCCGCTGCCGCCGTGGGACAGAAATTATCGTCGACGCATGATCCGAAGAGGCGTGAGGATATCACCAGACCGGTCGCGTAAGCGGAAGTGAGTGGGAAAACGCTCTCCATTTCCGCTAACCCGCACGTTGAGTTTTAAAAGGGAAAGATGCAGTGACACATTGTCACCGCACAGTCGTCCGGCCGTCTGTGGCGAAACCGTGTTTTGCGCGCGCCTTACGCCTTCAGCTTACTGCTTTCTTCGACGTGCCGCTCCAAATAAAGCCGGTAATGCAGGTATGTCAGGTACATAATCGGAACGATCAGCAGCGCCGTCCTCCACCCCACATACTGGCTGGTCATACTCACCATTCCGGCAACGCCGGCGCCTACCAGGTAATAGGGAAACGTCCACAGGTAGCACTGCTGCCAGGTCTGCCCGAACGGCCTCGTCTCTACGAGCGACATTACCGTAGCCACCAGAACCGTATTGGTCAGGAAGAAAAAGCATGCAGCCAGTGCCAGCAGCACCACCACTCTTGCGTTCACTTGCTGGATCTGCGGCAGATGATATATAAAGTTCGCGCTCGTGATGGCCATCGTGAGTGCCGCAACGTTAAATAGCACTTGTACGACGTTCGGACGCGTCTTCGTGCTCCAAACGCATTGCGTCACCGTAGCTACCGCACCTAGCGCCAGCGTTTCGGAAAAGCTCATTTGCGCTACGCCGATCAGGATAAATAGAAAGTTCAGCGACATCGTACCCGTGAGCCCCGGTAATCGCACTTTCAGGGTCGACGCAACGAGCGCCAGCGTCAGGTATATCGCGAAGCGGAGTGGATCCGCCGATTCCCAGTGGGCAACCCCCAGCGAAAGCATGATGAGGCCTGGAACAATCGCCAGCGCAATAAACAGCTTCGCTCGGGTCGGCATCAACAAAACTCCGAATCGGAAAAAAGCCGAAGCGCCCCAGGCCATCGCGGCGTGGGTGACCAGCGACACCGTGGCCTGGATGGAATCGCGAACAGCCCCGGGAGAAGGGCCGCTGCCTGGGGCAGCCTCGGATCTGGCGCGGGCAGTTGAAGCAGTGAAGAGAGCGCCCGCGGAAACGAAACAGCACGGGTAAGAAGATTTTTTGCTAAGAACCGCATCTTACTCCGCTTCTGTTAGGGCAATCCCCGTACCAATTTCTGCCGGATCTCAGAAATTGAAAACAGGCTGGTTAGGAACGGGTAGTGATTAACGCCCGTGCCTCGCGGTGACAGGATGTCACTGCACATGCGTCGCTTGGCGGGGTTAACGCTATCTCGTCGTTGATAACTATCGGATTACGGCGGACTACTTGGCGAGCACTTCGAGGCCGCGCTTTAGAATGGGGTCTTCGCCGGTCTTCTGTTCCGGCTCCGTGGTTTCGGTCCGAGCGCCGTCGTTGTCTTCTTCCGCTTCGAGCTGCGCTTCGGGCTCCTGCACCGTCTCGTTGGGAGAGACTCCCGTATCCTGGATGGCCTTTCCACTGGGCGAATAGTATTTCGCCACCGACAGGATGATCGCGCTGCCGTCGTCCATCGTCAGTGCCCGTAGCATGGACGCGTCGCCGTAAGTCCGCTCCCCGACTACCCGCGCGCGGCTGTTGTCCCCCAGCGCGGCGGCTGCGATCTCCGCACCATCCGCTGTTCCCCGGTTCGTAAGCACTACGACGGGCATCTTCCACACCACTTTAGAAGCGTCGGCCTTGAATTCCTGCCGCGGCTGGCGCTGGCCCTGCAAATACGTCACCAGCCCCTTGTCCAGGAACAGGTCCGCCAGCGCGACCCCGTCAGCCGGCTCGCCCACCGCACACTGCCGCAGATCGAGAACCAGCTTCTTTGCGCCCTTGCTTTCCAACTCCCGCAAATCTGCCGCGATTTGATGCACGCGCTCACCGGAGAGAATTTCCGGCCGGATGTACCCGACCTCGCCGGGCATTACTTTCGAGACCACCGGCGGCGGATTCAATACGGCGCGTGTCAAGGTCATCTTTTGCGGTTCCGGACGATGCCGTAAAACCGTGATTTCTATTGTGCTTCCCGGCGCTCCGCGCAATAGCAGCGTGGCGTAGGCCAGCGGCATGTCGCGCGTACCAACACCTTTGATCGTTTCGACGATATCGCCGGTGGAAAGCCCGGCTTTTGCGGCCGGCGACCCGGGAATCGCGCTTACCACCCCGATATAGCCGAATCGTTTCGAGAGGATCAGGCCAACATCGCCTTTGACATCGTTGTGCCGCTGATATTCCTTATACTGATCGGCGTTCAAATAGCTCGCAAATGGATCGATGGACTCAAGCAGCCCGTTGAGCGCCCCGAGGGTAACGCTCTTCATGTCGGGCTCTTCCACGTACTCGCTTTTAATACGGGACAACACTTCGGTGTACACCGAGAGCTGTCTGTAAGGACCTTCGGAAGCTGACGTCGAAGTCCCCTTCCCAAGAACTGTGCCCAGCAGAAGGAGGAGCACCAACAGCGTCGAGCTGACCACGATCAGATATTTCGCGCGGCTATTCATAGAGCGATTCTTTCAGTATATCAATACGCTCTACACTCCCTGATCGTTACTAAATCAGCCGCTATGGCTGCGTCGCGATCATGGCGCCGGCTTGCGTAGGGTTGCCGCCGATGGTCACGACGACCGGAACTCCTTTCGTGCTGGTGGTATGCGCGGGAACAGTCAAGGTAATTTCGAGCACCCCCAGCAGGCCGCCATCGAACGGACCCGCATACGTAACCGGAGCGTTCACACCCGCGATGGTCGCTGTGACCGGCGCATTTAGGATAGGCATCGCCGCCAATGCCATGCCCGACGGGATGATGTAACCGTCCAACGGCGCTACCGTGGTTGTATAAGTTCCTTCGCCCGTTACATACAAACTGACGGAATCTCCAACGTGGGCGGCGGCCGACGACGAATTGATGGAAGTAGCTCCGCTGCTTTTACTGGTATTGATCGCGGCGATGTTGGTCCCATCGCTGGTGAAGATTCCGGGCGAGGTAGCGGCGATGGTGATGGTGCCATTGGCCGTAGCAACGCCACCATTACTGATCACAATGGCTTTGTTTGGTCCAATTGATGCCTCGTAGGGAATTTGTGCGTTGATCTGGTGCTGGCTCACATAGATCATAGCCGCCGGATTTCCATCAATTTGAACGGAATAGCCGCCAAGGGTCTGGGTGGCGTAGCCGCCGGCGACCGACATGGACGCAGCCACCGCCGGCCCGATATTATCGCCAAACAGGGTGAGAAGCTCTCCGGGAGCCCCGCCGGTTCGGTAACTCGCTGAATTTACGGCCTCATCAATCGTCGGCGTAAATGTGAACGTCTGGTTCGTCAAGGAATCTCCGCCCGGCGCCGGGTTGGAGACATAGATAATCAAAGGGTTACCGGCCGCCATTTGTGCTGCAGGAATTACGGCGTACAGAAGCTTGGAACTGATGAAACTTGTGGTCAGCGCGACCACGGGGGGCCCCTGAATCTTCGCAACCGAAGCGGCACCGAAGTTTGCCCCATAAATCGTGACAGTTGTAGCCCCTGATCCGGCTTTGCCGGTATTGGGCCAAAGAGCGGTAACGGTGGGGCCCTGGTAGCTGTTGGTGAAAGTGACCGGGATGCTCTGGGTTTTCGTGGAGGAGCCCGTCTCCGTCAGCGTGATTTTTCCCGAATAAGGCGTGACTTGTGATCCAAGTGCCGTGGCATTCACGAAAACCGTTAGAATGGCCGGGGCTCCGGGCAAAGCTACCCCGCTGGTGGGTGAAACCGAGAGCCAGGTGGCGCTTCCCGCAGGTGCAGAAAAAGATACCGGACCGGCGCTGGTGCTCAATTGAACGATCTGGGCGGCGGGATTCGGGGGCGCGGTAAAGGTCACAGAGGATGGACTAGCGGTTAGGGTGGGGGGCGGCGCGGTCACGACCAGTTTCACATGGGTTACCCCATTGGTTCCCGGAGGAACAGCGACGGCGGGGCTGAAAGTCACCGATGCCGTGTAGGTTCCGACTTCCAGGCCCGTCGGGTTCACGCGCAGAGACACTTTAGCGGGGAGGCTTCCGGAGTCCGGGGTGGCGGTCAGCCAGAGCGCGGAAGGCGTCGCGCCCGTTGGTGCAATGGTCGCCGTATATGTCGCGCCAGGGCCACTGGAGGTGACGTTGACATTTTGTGCCGCAGGCAGGGTGGTGGCCCCCTGCAAGTAATAAAGGTTGATGCTATTGGGCGCAGCCGTGACGGTCACGCTCTGGGCACGAAGCGCGCTTTCCGCGGACAATGACACCAGTGCGACGAGCGCTAATATACTCCTGCTAGTAAGAACCCGGTCGTTCATGCCAGTGCTATCGGCGGACCGGGCGATTCTCTTTAACCGACGGGAGCACAGTGGTGCCATGAGCCGAAAAGCTCCGTTATCATGGACCGGCATGGCGCGGGTACGGCTGTTTCACTGGAAGGCCGAGGAAGCGAAGGAGTTGATCGGGCGGCTGCGGGCGTCAGGGCACGAAGTCGCCTACGACGAGAAGATACCGGGACTGCTGCAGAAGATCAAGAAGGAGATGCCGGAGCTGATCGTCATCTCGCTGAGGCGGCTGCCGTCGCACGGGCGCGAGGTGGCCACATTTCTGCGCGGATCGAAGGCGACACGGCATATCCCGATTGTTTTCGTCGATGGGGAGCCGGAAAAAGTGGAAGGCCTGCGGCAGTTGCTGCCGGACGCCGGTTACACGAGTTTTGCGAAGCTTGGGCCGGCGATCAGGAAAGCCATGGCAAACCGGCCGGAGACGCCCGTGGTGCCGGTTCAAATGATGGACCGGTACGGCGGGCGGACGACCGCACAGAAGATGGGGATCGTGGCGGGCGCGACAGTCGGCCTGCTGGATCCACCACGAGATTACGAGAATGCGCTGGGCGCGATGCCCGATGGTGTGACGTTCCAGGAAGGCGCGGCAAAGAATTGCGCCGTAATGTTGTGGTTCGTGACCGACGCCGATGCGTACGCATCGCGGCTGCCGCTCGTCCGCGCTCTGGCGGCGCGAACAAAACTCTGGATCGTGTGGCAGAAAGGGCGAAAAGACACGGGCATCGGTGAGACCTATTTGCGTGAAACGGCGAACGCGCTGGGGCTGGTGGATTACAAGATCTGTTCGGTGAACGAACGCTGGAGCGCCATGGCCTTCGCTCAAAGGAAAGCGTAAACCGGCGATCCGCGGCATTTGACGGTCTCGGAGCCCGCACATCAGAGAATGGTGGCTGGCTGTTACACTAAACAGGAGATATAGGCCCCAAAATCGAAATCCAGAGGGGTAGTCGCCTGCATACACCTGAGAAGGTGTCGGACTGAGAGGCAAGATGTGATCGCAGACATATCGCCATCTGCAAGAGCCATCGGATTCTGGTCAGCAGTACTCGCGACGGTGTTCAGCATAATTTACGACATCGGTCAGTTAGCAGAGTGGATCGGATTGATGGGATCTGGTGGAGGCGCGGAAAATCCTAGCACGCCTTTTGGGCTTGTCGTGCTGCTCACACCATCCCTGTTCCTGGGCTCCGTGTTTCTTGTGCTCGTCGTAGCCATCGACCAACTCTCTGTTCCCGACCGAAAGATCTGGAGCCACATAGCGGTTGTCTTCGCTACCATCTACGCTGTCCTGATTAGCCAAAACTATTTTGTGCAGCTGACGTGGGTGGCACCACGACTCGCCAATGGCCGGGCTCAGAACATCGCACCATTCCTGTTTACGCCTTATGATTCTTTCTTGTACGCAGTGGATATTCTCGGGTACAGCTTCATGAGCCTCGCAACGCTCTTTGCTGCCCGGGTGTTCATTGGTAAGGGTCAAGAGCGAATCGTGCGCTTCTTTCTGACGGCAAATGGGTTGTTGATACCCTTTCTTGCCTTGCAGATGTATGTCCATTGGTTCATTTGGATCGCGGCGCTCTGGGGAGTGACGTTCCCAGGGTCTACCTGGTCTTTGGCTATCCTTTTCAAGCGGGCCGGACTAACAGAAGTGAACCCGAAGAGCATGGCGGCGGTGGCAAAGTAGGCCGGCTGGGGCGCCCTTCCCGGTTGTGCGGGTGCGTCAACTTGACGGATCAAGCCCGTTGCGTAGAACCGGCCTTGTTCCAGTTCTGACGAGCGCAGTACACGAGGCGAAGACTTTCCCAGCGCTGATACGGATTCGCCTTGCCGACTTACGCGATCGGCGGTACTCTCGCCTCATGCGACCGCTTCGATATTCCATCAACATCACGTTGGACGGGTGCTGCGACCATCGTGCCATCACACCGGACGAAGAGTTGCATCGCCACTCGACCGAGAACCTGAACCGGGCCGATACTCTACTGTTTGGCCGCGTGACTTACGAAATGATGGAGGCAGCGTTTCGGGCGCCGTCGGCGCAGATCGGAGCGATGCCGGATTGGATGCAACCCTTCGCCCGAGCAATCGACGCGGCGAAGAAGTACGTCGTGTCGAGTACCCTCGGCAGCGTTGATTGGAATGCGGAGCTCGTGCGCGGGGATCTGGGGAACGCCGTTAAAGAGCTCAAGCAGAAGCCCGGTAAGGGGCTGCTGGTGGGAGGCGTGCAGCTCCCGCTGGCGTTAACGGACTTGGGATTGATCGATGAGTATGAGTTCGTCGTGCACCCCAGGCTCGAGGGCCACGGGCCAACGTTGTTCGCGGGACTATCGAAGCGTGTCGACTTGCGGCTGGTGAGCCGGTTGGAGTTCGGCTCGGGGGCGGTGGCGATGCGGTATGAGCCGAGAAAATAGCGGCGCACCAAGCTCGTGTGGAGTGTAAGGGCAGAGTTCGTTTTCGTACGTGGAACCCGTTAAATCCAAAGAAATAAAGGAATTTAATGGCAACGTTGTTTTACTCAGCCGCGTCATGGTATTTGGTGAGTGTGTCCAAGCATATGAAACGCTTTCTGCCAAGCGTGATTTTCCTGTTCGGCACGGCGATGCCGGCGTGGGCCGTGCTGGGCCAAGCGCACGAATCGGTAGAGAGCGATACGCAGACCCTGAAAGGCCGGCGTGTGATGCGCGAACTGAATGGCTACACGGTGGACGAGATTACGCGTCCGGACGGAGCGATTTTGCGCGAGTATGTCACGCCGGGCGGGCAGGTTTTCGGGATCGCGTGGCAGGGAATGACCATGCCGAACCTGAAGCAGTTGCTGGGACCTTCGGCGGCAGCTTTCGTGGCAGCCACACAGACCGGCGCCGGGCCGCGACACAGGGGGCCGCTCCGGGTGCACACGGACCAGCTGGTGGTAGAGACCGGAGGACACATGCGCGACTTTCACATGCGGGCGTACAGGCTGGACCTTCTCCCTCAGGGTGTTTCCGCGGACGTGGTGCAATGAACGCGCGGCGGCTGGCCGCGCTGATCGCGGGCGGAGCGGCGATGGTGGCGGCGGGCTGCGGCGGAGGCAGCTCGAGCGGAGGAGGAGCTTCGCTCGGGGGCGGCGGCGGGACCACGCCGACGCCAACCCCGGTCAACAACACCATCTCCATTCAGGCGGGCAACGGCGGATCGAACCAGTTTTTCAATCTGTTGTTGACAGCCGTCACAGTCTGCATTCCGGGAAGCAGCACATGCCAGACCGTTCCCAACGTTTTGGTGGACACGGGATCGACGGGGCTGCGGCTATTATCGTCGAGCCTGACGATCTCGCTACCGACGGTGAAGGATACGTCGGGGAATCCGCTAGGCAACTGCGCCAATTTCGCGGGGAACACGTACGCGTGGGGGCCGGTAGCCACGGCAGATGTCAAGCTGGCAGGCGAGGTGGCATCGGGCACTCCGGTCCAGATCATTAATGCTCCGGGATTCCCGGCGGCGCCGGGCGATTGTTCGTCGGGCGGCGCCAACACGGATGCGAACTCGCTGGGAGCGAACGGCATTCTAGGCGTTGGCGTCACGCAGCAGGACTGCGGCGGCGCGTGCGCGACGGCAACGAGCGGCGTACCGCCGATCTATTTCGGGTGCCCCAACTCGGGATGCAAGGCGGAGGCGGTGGCGGTATCCCAGCAGGTGCAGAATCCGGTTGGATTGTTTCCACAGGACAACAACGGCGTAGTGATTCAACTTCCGCTGCTGGACGCGGGAGGCGATCCTTCGGTATCGGGCACGATGCTGTTCGGCATCGGAACACAGACCAACAACCCGGTGAACGGGGTGCAGGTGTACACGACCGATTCGGTGGGCAATTTCACGGTAGTGTTCAAAAACTCGAATTACTCCGGGAGTTTCATCGACACGGGGTCGAACGGGTTGTTTTTCCTGAACGCGAATACGCTGGGCATTCCCACATGCCAGGTCAATACAAGCTTCTACTGTCCGGCGTCGACGGCGAACTATTCAGCGCTGGTCATCGGCACGAACGGAACACAGAACACAATCGCGTTTAATATCGCCAATGCGAACACCCTGTTCAACACGGCGAACGCGGTGTTCAACGATGTGGGCGGCCCCAACGTAGGCGGGTTCGACCTCGGGCTCCCGTTCTTCTTCGGCCGCACCGTGTACATCGCGATCGAGGGCGCAACGACGACCGGGGGCACGGGACCGTTCTACGCGTTTTGAGGGCCGGTGGCGGAGTGCGAATATACCGCTCCCTTTGGTCGCGGCTCAGATTAGTCGCGGCTCAGTATTGGCAGCAGTTTCATTTCCTGTGGCGGTTTCGCGGGTATTCTGAAAGTTGAGCCTGCCTTTTTCTCGAAGCATCTTCAATAAACGAATCAGACTACGGCTGTTCTTGGCAGCGGCCTGCGCGGCGGCGATTTGGGCGCAGAAAGACAGCGACCGGTCGGTATTCGACGAAATCGGCGGGGACCTCCGAGAACTGAACCAGATCACGGGGCTGAAGATTCACCATAGCGTTCCGTTCGACCTGATCTCCAAAGACGAGGTCAACAAGTTCTTAAAAGGGCGGGTAGAGGAGAAGAGCTCGCAGGAGGATCTGCGGATCGAGGAACTCGGACTCAAGAAATTCGGGTTCGTGCCGCAGGATTTCGACTTGAAAAAAAGCGAAGTAGACCTGCTGACGGAGCAATCGGCGGCCTTTTACGACTATCACAAGAAGCATCTCTATATTGCGGACTGGGCGCCAAAAGACATGCGGGCGGAGGCGCTGGTGCACGAGCTGGCGCACGCACTGGCAGACCAGAATTTTCACCTGGAACGATTCATCAAGAAGAGCGGCGACGACGATGACGGGTCGATGGCGCGAGAGGCGGTGATGGAGGGGCAGGCGACCTGGCTGATGTCGGAGGAGATGGAGCGCAGGCAGGGACAGACCCTGACGGGCTCACCGGCAGCGGTCGAGGAGATGAGCCGCGCCATGGATTCGGGAGGGAAGGACTACCCGGTGTTCGATGCCACCCCGCTGTATATCCGGCGGACGCTGGTCTTTCCGTATACGAAGGGCATGCTATTCCAGAATGCGCTGGTGGAGAAGCTGGGAAAGCAGGCGTTTCGCGAAGTATTCCGCAACGCTCCCGTATCGACGCAGCAGATTCTGCATCCGGAAAAATACTTTACGCATGTGGCGCCCGCGAAACCGGAGCTGCCGCGATTTTCGGAGCGCGGCTATAAGCGGCTGGCGTGGGGGACGATGGGGGAACTCGACCACGCGCTGCTGCTGGAGCAATACGTGGACAAGAAGAGCGCGGAGGAAATCGCGCCGCACTGGAGAGGCGGCGTGTATACGCTCGCGGAGAACAAAAAAGAGAAGAGGGTAGTACTGGAGTACGCGGTGGAGTGGGACAGCGCGGAATGGGCGGGGAAATATTTCGAGGCTTACCAGGAAGTACTGCGCAAGAAGTGGCGGAAAATCGAGGTGAAGACGCAAAATGCATCGACCTTTTCCGGGCTGGGGGATGATGGTTACTTCGTGGTGCGGCTCGGGGGGCCGGTAGTGAAGAGCCTGGAAGGGCTGCGGGACGCTGCGGTAGACTCGAACTGATGCGGCTGCGAAGACTGGTTCCACTTCTGTTGTTGGGTGCGGGTATGGCCTGGTGCGGGCAGGTCCCGAGGCCCTCACCCGATTTTGCGGTCAACATGAGCGACGGGCGGCAGATGCACGTCAGTGAATACAAAGGCAAAGTGGTGGTGCTGGCGTTCATTCTGACGACGTGCCCGCACTGCCAGTTCACGACAGGAGTCCTGACGAAACTGCAGCAGGAGTATGGCCCGCGCGGCTTCCAGGTGTTGGGGTCGGCGATCGAGGACATGGCAAAGATGAACGTTCCCGATTTCATCAGGAATTTTCAGCCGTCGTTTCCGGTGGGGTTCATTCAGCGGGAGATGGCGGAAGATTACTTACAGCATCCGCCGATGTACCGGCTGCTGATGCCGCAGGTCGTGGTGATCGACCGCAAGGGAACGATCCGGGCGCAACTTGCCGGCGACGACCGATTCTTTGAGAGAACCGAGCAGGAAAAGAATTTCCGAAACCTGATCGAGCCGCTGCTCAAGGAGGGCGCGGGGCAAACCGCGTCCAGCATCAAGAAGTAACATCGCGTTACAGATCGGTTGCACGCCTGACGCCCGTTCGCATATCATCACACTAATCCTCTGGTTCCAAAGCATAAGGGAGCATCCTGACATGAGACGCACGCTGCTGAGCATTCCCCGCTTCTGTTTACTGGCTGCACTACTGGCCCTTTTCGCATCGGTCGCCGGCGCGCAATTCACTACGGCCAGCTTGAGCGGGAACGTGGTGGACCAATCGGGCGCGGCCATTCCCGATGCCAAAGTCACGGTACAGAACGTAGACACCGGATTTACGCAGACTGTGAATTCGGGCACGGCGGGCGATTATTTGTTTCCCCGGCTGGCGGTAGGCCGCTACAAGCTGACGGTGGAAAAAGAAGGCATGCAGACGTACGTGCAATCGGGCATCGAACTGGCGGTGAGCCAGACGGCGACGCAGAAGGTGACGATGAGCGTGGGCGCGGTGTCGCAACAGGTGACGATCACGGGAGACGCGTCCATCGTGACGACGCAATCGGCGGCGATCAGCCAGGTAGTGACCCAGCGCCAGATTGTGGATTTGCCGCTGGACGGGCGGCAGGTGCAGTCGCTGGTGTTCCTTTCGGCAGGTATCACGGACGCGACGTCGCATTATTGCGGGTCCAACTGCGAGGGCGGAACGTACCCGGGCGAGCAGTATGCGAAGGCGAGCGGGACGTTTTCGGAGAGCATCAACTATCAGATGGACGGCGTGGCTTACAACGATACGTACGTAAACACCAATCTGCCGTTCCCGAATCCGGACGCGATCCAGGAATTCAGCGTTCAGGGAACAAATATGAGCGCGGAGTATGGAAACGCAGTGGGCGGCGTGGTGAACGTGGTGAGCAAGTCGGGGACGAACCAGATTCACGGGGATGTGTTCGAATTCCTGCGGAACGGGGACATGAACGCGCGCAATTTCTTCGCGCCGGCACAGGACCAGATCAAGCGTAACCAGTTCGGCGGCAGCGTGGGCGGGCCAATTCTGAAAGACAAGCTGTTCTACTTCGGAACCTATCAGGGCACGCGCTACGCGAACGCGCCGCAGGGCGTCATCGAGTTCGTGCCGACGGCGCAGGAGCGCACAGGGAATTTCTCCGATCTGTCGGGCGTGCAACTGACCGACCCGCTGAACAACAACGCGCCCTTTACGGGAAACCAGATTCCGCAGAGCCGGCTGAGTTCAGTTTCCCAGTATTTCCTGAATTCGATTCCGTTACCAAACGGGTCCGGGCAGGAGATCAATTTCCTGGGGCCGAGCCAGCACTGGGCAGACGACCAGTTCATGCTGAAGGGCGACTACATCAAGGGCAAGCATCAGCTTTCGGTGCGTTATTTCTTCACCAACTTCAATCAGCAGCCCTTCAACGCCAAAGCAAACCTGCTGCAGGTGGACAGCAGCGGCAACCAGGTGCGTGTGCAGAATGTGGCGATAACCCACACGTACAGCGCCAGTCCCCATTTGCTCTTCAACAGCTGGTTCGGCTGGAATCATCAATACGGCGGGTCGCTATCGGGGGCGCCGTTCTGCCCGCCCGATGCCGGGATTAACATCGTAGGCACGAAGCCGTGCGAGCTAAGCGTCGGTGTAGGCGGCGGGTTTTCAGTGAACAGCAATCATTACGGCGCGTTCAACCGCGGGGACCAGACGTACCGCGAGGACGTGACCTACATCAAGGGCACGCATGAGTTGCACATTGGCGGCGAGGCGCTGCGAATCCGCGCGCCCATGGCGAATACCTTTGAAGAGAACGGCGTTTTCAATTTCAGCAATAACCTTTCGGGCAACAACATGGCGGATTTCATGTTGGGGCAGGTCTCGCAGTTCACGCAGGCGGGCGGCCTTTACCTGAACTTCACCGGAATCAAGTGGAGCGCTTTCGTACAAGACAACTGGCGTGTGAATTCGCGGCTGACGGTGAATGCGGGACTGCGCTGGGACCCCTGGTTCCCGTATAAAGACAGCGCAGGGCGCGTGGGGTGCTTCGAGCCGGGGCAGCAATCGCAGCGATTCCCGAATGCGCCGCTGGGTCTGCTGTTTGGCGGAAGCAACCATGATCCGGGATGCCCATCGGCATCGATGGTGAACCGGCCTTGGAACTTTGCGCCGCGGCTGGGTTTCGCCTACAAGCTCACGAACGATGGAAAGACGAGTATCCGGGGCGGAGCGGGGATTTATTACGCGATCCCCAACACGGTGGCGTTTCAGGACGTAGTAGGCATCCCGCCGTTCGCGCCAATCATTTTCCTCACGGACGTGAACTTTAAAGACCCCTACGGCAGCGCGGGCGTGACGGATCCGTTCCCCGGCTCGTTCGGCGCCATCAATAAGACCTACGGGCCGAACACGCCATTCCCACAGGGCCCGTTCTTCTTCACACAGATCTTCGCGCAGAATTTCCGGCTTCCGGAGATTGCACTGTGGAACCTGACGGTGGAGCGCCAGCTCGGCTCCTCCTGGCTGGTACGCGCGGCGTATGTGGGCAATAAAGGGACGCATTTGTACGGGACGGCCGACCAGGAATCGGGCTTGTTCCAGGCGGACCCGGCGATTTACATTCCGGGAAATAACCCGGATGGCACTCCAAAGTCGACGGTGGCCAACGAACAATCGCGGCGGTTGTATCCGAACTACAGCAACGTGAGCGTCGTGGATTCGGCGATCAATTCCCACTACAACGGCTTGCAGGTCACGGTGGAGAAGCACCTGAGCGCAGGCTTAAGCCTGCTGGCCAACTACACGTGGGCACGAGACATGAACAATTTTGCGCCGATTGGTTCGTACTACGGGCCAACGAATCCGTTTAACCGGCATTTCGATTACGGGCCGTCGGACGATGATGTGCGGCATGTTTTCAAGCTGTCGGGCACTTATCAGCTTCCGCATTTCGGGTTGGAGGGAGCCGCGGGCAAGCTGGTGAACGGGTGGCAGGTGAGCAGCATCGTGACGTGGCAGGGAGGCTTCCCCTTCACGGTTTACAGCGGTGTGGACAACTCGCTGGCCGGCGAGTTTGAAGATCGAGCGGATTTCACAGGCACGAATATACATCAGGCGATCGTGGGACCGGGCAAATCGCACGGCCAAATGCAGCAGGAGTGGATCAACACGGCGCTGTTTCAGCCCAATGCCATCGGGACGTTCGGCAACCAGGGAAAGAACGCGCTTCGCGGACCCCGGCTGTTCAACAACAACATGGCACTGGTGAAGAATACGAAATTCGGCGAGCGTTATAACCTCGAGTTCCGGGCCGAGGCGTTCAACATCTTCAACAACGTCAATTTCCAGCTCTACACCACAAACGGAAATACCGGGCTGGACCGGTATCAGGCAGACCAGACGTTCGGGCAGATATTCAACGCAGCGGCGCCGCGCATTCTGCAGCTTGCGTTGAAGCTCGCGTTCTAAGAGACGCAGAGCGGCGGTTGGAGCCGGACGCAGCTTTAGCAGCTTTCGACGTTCCGCAGGCTGGGCAGAGCCACGACGGGACGGTTGCGCGCGCGTGCGTTGGAGAGATGCAATCCCGGGTAGAACTGCGCTCCAGTTTTTCGTTGTATACTGCGGACGCTCCTTTTCAATCCTATGACTCGACGCGATCTTTTTTCTTCCTTGCTGGTTGCCGGCACGGCCCACACATTTCGCAGCGCGGCGCAAGCTGCCGGTGAAGCAGCGGCCTTTCCGGGGACGCCTTTTCATCCATATTCGCGATGCCTTCCCGATTATTTGCGCGGGCTGGCAAAGAAGGCCGTGGCAAAGCGTGACGCGGAACTGGCAAAGCTAACCACACCGGAGGCAATCAAAGCCCGGCAAAAGTGGGCGCGGGAGACGCTTTGGAAATTGATCGGCGGAATGCCGGAACGAACTCCCCTGAACGCCCGTACCACCGGATCGTTTGAGCGCGACAAGTACAAGGTGGAGAAGGTTGTTTACGAGAGCCGGCCGGGATTGTTTGTTTCGGCGAATCTCTATCTGCCCAAATCGGGCGGCGGGCCGTTCCCGGGGGTGGTGTTTCAGAGCGGGCATTACGACGAGGGCAAGGCCAATCCGAATTATCAGCGATGCTGCCAGGGGTTGGCGCAGATGGGTTTCGTGGTGCTGGCGTTCGATCCCATGGGACAGGGCGAGCGCATTCAGTATCCCGATTCGACAGGGCATCACACGCGTCTGGCAGATGTGGATTCCGAGCACACCATGCCGGGCAAGCAGATGCTGCTCTATGGCGATACGGCCACGCGTTTTCAGCTTTGGGATGCCATGCGCGCGCTGGATTATTTGACGTCGCTACCCATGGTGGATGCGAAACGGCTGGGGTCGACGGGGCACTCGGGCGGAGGCACGCTGACCATGCTCCTGGCGGCAGCCGACGAACGGCTGGGAGCCGCGGCGGTTTCCATGGGGAACCTGGAGAATGTCGCTGCGGTGCCGTTCGTTTCGCCGGGCTCGACGGATGACGCCGAGCAGGACTTCGTGGAATCCGGCCCGGTTGGCTTCGACCGATGGGATCTGCTTTATCCTTTCGCGCCGAAACCGATGCTGGTATGGCCGAGCGACCGGGATTTCTACGCAACATATTCATCGGAATACATTGCGAACGGCTGGCGAGAGTTCCAAAAGCTGCAAAAAGTGTATGGGGTCTTAGAAAAGAATGATCATGTGAAATGGGCGGACACTCCCCTGCCCCACTCGCTGGCGTACGACAGCCGCATGCTCATTTACAACTGGTTTGCACGTTGGCTGAAGAATTCGACAGAGCCCGTGCGTGAAGAGCCGCCTGTGAATCCCGAGACGGCGGCTACGCTATATGCCACCGAGGCCGGAAGCGTCGTGAAATCGTTGCATAGCGAGACGGCTTTCACGATGAACAAAGCGCGAAAAGTGGAGCGGACGCCGGCAAAGCTGGAAAGCTTGCTACGGCTGTCGCGCACGGCCGCGCCGGCCAAAGTGATCGTGCGCCGGCAATCGCCCACGACCACGGTTGAAGTGCTGGAAATCGCTTCCGATCCTGGCGTTTGGCTTCCGGCGTGGATCATTTCCGCAAAGGACACGCCGCGCGACAAGCCCGTGCTGGTATCGCTCGACGCAGTGGAAGCCGAGCGGTTGTGGTTTAAGCCGGATGCGGAGATGGACCCAGGGAGTCCGGTGGTGTGCGCGGTGGACATTCGCGGAGTGGGCGCCCTGTTTCCGGAGTTCAGCGGCGGGCATCCGGGATATGCGGCCTCGCACGAACGCGAAGAGAACTACGCCTGGGCATCGGTGATTCTGGGAAAGCCGCTGGTGGGGCAGCGTGTAACGGACATTTTGGCGATTACGGCCGCACTGCGAAAGCATCCGGGAACGGCAGGGCGGCGGATCCGCCTGGCGGCGGCAGGGAAACTGGTAATCCCGGCGTTATTTGCGGCAGCACTGGATAAGGACATCGAAGCGCTCTATTTGTCCGGCGGCTTAACCTCCTTTCAGAACCTGGTGAATACCGAGGTCTACATTCAATCGTTCGCCAACTTCATACCTCGGTTCCTGAATCATACGGACCTGCCCGAAATTGCCGCCGGTATCGCGCCGCGGCGTGTGATTCTGGCGGGTGCCGTGGACGCCAAAAGCGACACCGCCGAAGCGGCGCAGGTGCGGCAGCAATACCCGGGCGACCACATTTCCATCGAGCCCGCAGCCAAGTGGACGACGGAACGGCTGCTGGAGTTTGCCGGCGCGTAGGTTCTTCAGGAATGTCCGCTGGACAGGCTATAGGCCAGTAATGCGAGAACGCTGAGCGCGATCGCGGAATACATCCAGTCCTTTCGACGAGCGAACGCGTAAACAAGAAACGCCACGCGCGCCACCGGGGTCGCAATGAGCAACAGCAGCCCGAGCTGGATGATGCCGCGTGCGCGCACGGCCTGGACATCCTGGATGACGCCGCGGATAGTGCGAAGATCGGACGGCTCTCCCCGGAACACATGATAGGCCGGAGCTTCGGAGCCGTGGCGAGACAGGTAAATCAGACCGCCCAGGAGCACAATAGAGCCCGAGAGGATGACACCGGCGCGTAGCAGGTTGCCGATGATGCGGTCGAGCTTGTCGGTAGCGATGTCGCCGGATTCCGCAGGCAAGTTATAGTCTCCCGGAAAGGCTGTTGTAGATCATTTCCACGGCCAGCGCGGCAATCACGGCGCTGAAGATCTTTCGGAGGACGGAAGTGCGGGCAGTTGCCAGGAATCTGGCCCCGAGAGTCGCGCCCGCGAGCACCCCCAGCATCACGGGCATGGCGAGTCCGGGATCGATATAGCCGCGGCTCAGGTAAATGCCGGCGCTTGCGGCAGCGGTGACGCCGATCATGAAGTTGCTGGTGGCGGTGGATACCTTGAACGGGATGCCCATGATTTGATCCATAGCGATCACCTTGACGGCGCCGGAGCCGATGCCGAGCAGGCCGGAAAGAATGCCGGCGACCGCCATCAAACCGAAACCTGCGGGCACGCGGCGGACGTGATAAGAGACAGCGCCGTGATCACCGGGGTAATGAGCATCCATTTTTAGCCGGACAGCTAAGGAATCGGGCACGGAGGACAGGGCGTCTTCCGGCCGATTGGAGATTGCCTGGTAGGCGGAATAAAGCAGCACGAGACCGAAGATGATTCCGATGACCGTCACCGGAAGCCTGGTGGCGAGGAACGCGCCGACCATGGCGCCGGCGCTGGTTGCGATTTCCAGGAAAATGCCGATGCGCACGTTGGAAAACCCTTCTTTCACGTACGCCGCAGCGGCGCCGGACGAGGTGGCGATGACCGAGACGAGCGACGCGCCGATGGCATAGCGGATGTCCACCCCTAGGGTTAATGCCAGGAGGGGCACGATGACCACGCCGCCGCCCAAGCCCGTGATGGACCCCAGGAAGCCCGCGACAAAGGACCCACCCGCCACGATGCCGGTGAAGTCCAGGGTGGTCATACTCTGCCCTGATTACTCGCGGCAGATTCCGCGATCACTGCGGCGGATGAAAGCCACCAGATGCGCCGTCTCCGGGCTGGAGGCTTCGGATTCGATGCGAGCCAGCGCATCTTCCAGCTTCAGGCCCGAGCGATAGAGGAGCTTGTAAGCGGTCTTCAGCGGCGCGACCTGGGATGCTTTGAAGCCGGCGCGCTTCAAACCGACCACATTTAAACCTTTCGCCTCCACGTTGAAACCGGAGTAAAGAAAGAAGGGTGGAACGTCGCTATTGACGCGTGTGTTGCCGCCGATCATGGCGAGACGGCCGATTTTGGAGAATTGATGGATGACCACGCCGCCCGAAATGAAAGCCTGGTCTTCCACTTCCACATACCCGGCCACCAGCGCACAGCTACAGATCACGGTGTTGCTTCCGATTTGGCAATTGTGGGCAATGTGGCCCGACGTCATAATGTAGTTTGCGTCGCCGATTTCGGTAACCGACTCGGGTTCGGTCCCGCGCGAAATGGTGTAGTGCTCGCGGATGATGTTGTCGTTCCCGATCCGCAAATAACTGCGCTCGCCGCTGAAGTTCTTGTCGAGCGGATCCGTACCAAGAACCGTGCCGGCCGAGACGGAGTTGCGATCACCCAGCGTGGTCCATCGTTTGACGTAGACGTATGGCTCCAGAACGCAATCGCGGCCAATCGAGACATCCGCTTCGATCACGCAATACTCGCCGATTCGAGAACCCTCGCCAATTACGGCATCGGGATGAACGCGCGCTGTCGAGGCGATTGTTGCTGAGGGATCGGCCGGCATGAAGCGATGCTCGATTCGCGTTGCCTTAAACGATGGGATAGCCGTGGATCAGCATCAGCGTACGCCGCCAGCGGGTCTTGCTGAAGAAGTGCTGGGCGAGGTCGATGAAATGGAAGGTGGTGAAATCGACCAGATCCTGCGTGGAAGCGTCATAGGACCAGTAAATGATGACGGGTTTTCCCTTGATATTCTCGGCAGGCACGAAGCCCCAATAGCGGCTGTCGGCCGAATTGTCGCGGTTGTCGCCCATGGCGAAATAGTGACCTGGCGGCACGACCACTTCCCCGTTCACCACGTGGTTTTCCAGCATATCCATGGCCGCGGGGGGCAGCGAAAAATCTGCGCTGCCGGTTGGAAAATTATCGCGGTAGGCGTTGATGTAGTGCGTTTTGTGCACCTTGTAGGGCTCGTCGAGCTTCTTGCCGTTCAGAAATACCTGCTTGTTGACGAGGTGAATGCGGTCCCCCGGCACGCCGATGACGCGCTTTACGTAGTCTTCCCTGATGTTCAGCGGGTAACGGAAGACGATGATGTCCCCGCGACGGACGGTCTCGTAGGGGAGCAGACGCTGGAAGACGGAACCGCCGGGCGAGTAGGCGAGCCGGTCGACAATCACATGGTCGCCGATGAGCAGGTTATCTTCCATGGAGGAAGTCGGAATCACTTCCGGCTGCGCAACCATGCTGGTCGCAAATATAAGGATGATGAAGTTGAAAACCCACTCGGCGAGGCTCTGCGACATGGTAGCCGGAGGGGTGCGGCCCGGCTTGACGGGCTCTTCTGCCACGGGCCTCGGCAGGTCCGGCTTCCGGGATTTCTTGGTTTTCGTCGGCACTGATCCTTTTATACCGCAGGCCGGGCCCGCGTTACAGTGATAGACATGCGTGTGCGGGAATTGGCAGAGTGGCTGGGCGCAACCTTCGAAGGCGATGGTGAAAAAGAGCTCTCCGGCGTGCAATCTCTTGAAGCAGCGGGCTCGGCGGACCTCTCGTTCGTCACCAGTATGAAAGCGATCGAACTGGCGGAGCAATCGGCCGCAGGCTGCCTGATTGTGCCGCTCGAATTTCCCGGAGGCCGCACCATCATCCGCGCCAGCGCTCCGAGAACCTCGTTCGCACGCGCCGTGAGCCGGCTTGTGCCGGCGGCGCCGCGGCGGCCGGGCATTCATCCCACAGCTACGGTTAGCCCGGAAGCGGAGATCGGCGAAGGCGTGGAGATTGGCCCGTACGTGAGCATAGGGGACGGATCCCGCGTCGACAGCTATTGCCGGATCTCGGCAGGATGCTCCATCGGCAGGCGCGTGCAAATTGGGCACGACTCTGTGCTGTATGCCAACGTCACGATCTACGACGACATTGACATCGGCAATCACGCTATTCTGCATGCGGGCTGTGTGATTGGCGCCGACGGTTTCGGGTTCGTTATGGATGGCGACCGGTATCAGAAGTTTCCACAAGTGGGGCGGGTCGAGATCGCCGATTTCGTGGAGATTGGCGCGAATTCGTGCGTGGATCGAGCCGCGCTGGGGACCACGCGCATTGGGGAGGGCACCAAGCTGGACAATATGGTCCATGTCGGCCACAACTGCCGGATCGGAAGACACGTGGTGGTGGCTGCCCAAACCGGTTTTTCAGGTGGTGTGGAGATTGATGATTATGCAGTGATCGGCGGCCAGGTGGGCATCGGAGACAAGGCGCACATCGAGTCGCGCGCCGTGCTCGGATCGGGCTGCGGCATTCTGACATCGAAGATCGTACGCGCCGGCCAGGTGGTTTGGGGAACGCCGGCACGCCCGTTGAAGCAGCATCTGGAACAACTCGCGAACCTGGCGCGCCTGCCGGATCTGCGTGATCAAGTGGCGGAGCTGAAGCGGCGCGTGGCGGAACTGGAAAAGGCGACGTCCTGATGCTGGTGGTGGTCGGCGGGCATACGCGCAACATCGGCAAGACGTCCGTTGTAGCTGGGCTGATTGCCGCCCTGCCGGATTTCTACTGGACCGCCCTGAAGATCACACAATATGGACACGATGCCTGCTCGACCGACGGCACGGCGTGCGAATGTGCGGTCTCCGATCTCGCCCATCCTTTCGCCATTACCGAGGAAACCGATGGAACAAGCGGAACAGATACCAGCCGCTTCCTGGCGGCCGGCGCGCGGCGCTCGTTTTGGGTCCGCACAGCGGCCGGCCAGCTGGCCTATGCCATGCCGGACTTGCGCGCCATACTCGCCGCCGGAAACGTAATCGCCGAATCCAATAGCCTTCTGCAATTTCTGAAGCCGGATCTCTATCTGGCGGTGCTCGACTACGCGGCCAGCGACTTCAAACAGACGAGCCTGCAGAACCTGGATCGCGCAGACGCCTTGGTAGTGATCGATCGAGGCATGACGCAGCCCCAGTGGCCGGTTGCACCGAGGCTATGGGAATCGAAAAACCGGTTTCTGGTGCGACCGCCTCAGTGGGTAACCGAGGACATGGCAGCACTGGTGAGAGGCGCGCTCAAGTCCTCAACCGCTGCGGCGGAATCCGCCGCGCGCCGAACCGGTACCCTGCTGCCCGCCAAGAGATAGCCACGGAGCCGCTGCATTCCGTCCGAGAGCACCCTGTCTGCATGGGCAATTTCGGCGTGCATTTTCCCCAATTGTTCCTGGACGCGGCGATCGTCCGGAACGATCAGCTCGAGATAGGACGCGAGCGCCTCCAGCGCGCCGAGCGGCTGGCGCATCTCGTGAACGAAATCGGCGAGCACGTCTACAGAACACATTTCAGCCACAGAGGGCCTCCGTTCCAATTCATGTGGGGAGGTTGTTGGGGATGCCGGCCACTGATTATAGCGCAGACCAGGCACCATGCAAGAGGTTTTTGGGCAGCCGCCTGGCACCCCCCTGCGGCTGGATGAAAAGTGACAGCCGGCTCTCACGAACGGGCATCATGCAGCGGCAGAAGACGCCACAGACGTGTCTCGCTCCGCCTACTGACGCCTTACCCAACAAACGCACCCTCTCTTACACGAAGAGCCGGTGAGAAAACAATAGTGGATTAGATAGTTATCGAAAGTTAACAGGCTTTTAGTTAGCAACTGAAGATCCACCACTTAGAGTATTAACTTAGGAATGACAGGCCCGTATAATATCGTGCGTGGACGAGAAGTACCATAACTCCAATCTTAATCAGCATAATTCAGCAGACGCACGCCAACGTGCCGGTCACTCGCATTGGAATCTGCTGCCTCTCATGATTGCCGTGTGCGGCTGGTGCACCACGTTATTGCTATGTCGCATCATGCTGACCCGTGAAACCGTACAGGTAGTACAGACGGCGTCGCTGGTCACTCGCAATATTCAAAGTAAAATCACATCCAGCATCAGCACGCAGATAGCTCCACTTGATGCCCTGGCCGCGCGGTGGGGAGCTGACCCCGATCCCTGGCAGCCGGAGTGGCAGGACGAAGCCCGCGAGCTACATCAAAGGTATCCGGAGCTGGAATCCATCCACCTGGTAGATGCTTCATACGCGGTGCGCTGGAGCATCCCATCAACGCCGATCCCATCAACACCGCTTCCGCTGGAAATGATTCGACCAGCCATAAACATCGCGCGCACGGCGCACCAGACAACGGTTGTCCCCGCGGGCGACACGGCGAAGTCTCTCCTCGTGCTGATTCCCATGTTTCGCCACGGCCGCTTCGACGGCTGTGTCATCGCACCGCTGGCCACCGAACGCTGGTTGAATTCCATCGTCAATGCCGAAGTGCCGCGCGGCTACGGAGCTACTGTTTCGCACCAGGACGAGCAGATCTACTCCAGAGCATTGGCCGCCGGCATGGCTTCGACGCCGTACCTCTCGGAAGGCCGCATGGATTTCTATGGCATGCCCTGGGTGGTTCGCGTATGGCCAACGCCCGACACCTGGACGCAATCCCGGCAAATTCTCTTCGCTCTCAGCCTGCTGATTGGCTTCCTGATGTACACGAGTGGAGCGCTGGCGGTGGTGGCGCGGCGCAAAACCAGAGCCGTGGAAGCTGCCACGGTTCAGATGAGTGCGCAGCAGGAGGACTTGCGACAGGCCAACGAACGCCAGCAGGCCGTCATCCAGGCCTCGCCTTTCGCCATCGTGTCCTTGGATACCCAAGGTAAGGTGAAAGGCTGGAACCCAGCCGCGGAGCGAATCTTCGGTTGGGCCGCCGCCGAAGTGATGGAACAGGTTCCGCCGTTCTTCGATGACCGGCAGGCCGAGGAGTTCTGGGATAAGGTGCAACGGACCATGCGTGGGGAGTTGGTCAGCGGCTTAGAGCGCCAGCGCCGCCGTAAGGACGGCACCACCGTCGACGTGGCTATCTGGACTTCGCCGCTGCGCGATGCCTCAGGCTCCGTCACGGCCATCATTATGGCCATCGCCGATATCAGCGAAAAGAAAAAGCTCGAAGAACAGCTCCGGCACTCGCAGAAAATGGAAGCAGTCGGCCGCCTCGCCGGCGGTGTGGCGCACGATTTCAATAACCTGCTCACGGTGATCAACGGTTACGGCCACATGATGCTCGACACGTTGCGTCCATCGGATCGCCTGCATTCACACGCCGAGCAGATCGTGAAGGCCGGAAATCAGGCCGCCGCGCTCACCACGCAACTGCTGGCCTTCAGCCGCCGCCAGATGATCCAGCCAAAGCCGGTGGACCTCAACCACGTCATCACCAACCTGGAGAAAATGCTGCGGCGAGTCATCGGGGAGGACATCGCTCTTTACACGCTTCTCAGCCCCGATCTTTCGCCCATCAAAGCCGACGCGAACCAGATGGAGCAGGTGCTCATCAACCTGGTCGCGAACGCCCGCGATGCCATGCCTCACGGGGGCGCCCTGACGCTGGCGACCAAAAATATCGCCCTCGAAGAGGGCCTGCGCTGCGAAGGCAATCAGCTCCCGCCGGGAACGTACGTCGAGATGGCTGTTTCCGACACCGGCGAAGGTATGGATGCGGACACGCTCAACCATCTTTTTGAGCCGTTCTTCACCACCAAGGAGCGCGGCAAGGGTACCGGGCTGGGACTTTCCAGCGTCTACGGCAGCGTGCGGCAAAATAACGGCGGCATTCTGGTGTGGAGCGAACGCGGCAGCGGCGCGACGTTTCGCATCTACCTGCCGCATTTGCGCGAGCCGGCGATTGCCGATCAGCCCGAGGCGCCCCGTAACGGCAACGGCCGCGGAACCGAAACCATCCTTCTGGTAGAAGACGAGATACCGTTGCGGCGCATGCTGCAGGAGACGTTATCCAACGCCGGTTATCACGTTCTTGAAGCCAACGACGGTACCGAGGCGATCCGCAAGTTTGAAAAACAAGCCGGGTCGATCGACCTTTTGCTGACCGACGTGGTGATGCCTCTGGTGAATGGACGCCAGCTTGCGCAGCGTATGACCGCTGCCGGCCCCCAGATGCGCGTCATCTACATGTCCGGCTATGCCGACGACGTCATTGCCTACCACGGCATCCTCGACGAAAGTACGACCTTGGTACAAAAGCCGTTCTCGCCCGCCGCGCTGCTCATAAAGGTACGCGAGGTCCTCGATGCGGGCAAGCAACACCCGCCGGCGCCACCCGCGGCCGAGTATCACCGCGCGGCCATTTGAGGATTCAATTTTTCCGGTAAGAACGGGAAGGAGATCGATGCGCGTAACGTTGTTTTTGGCTGCAGCCATTGGGCTTTGTTCGCCGGTCATGGGCCAGCATCGCGATTGGGAAATCGGCGGCGCAGTGGGTTTTGGTCTGATGAGTAACGCCAGCATCAATAACCCCAGCGGCAGCATTACGGCCGGTTTGGACAACCGGTTCACCGCTGGAGCCGTTCTTGGCCAGGATCTTTACCAGCACTTCAGTGGCGAACTGCGCTACGATTTCCGCGACAACGACCTGGTTCTCAAGAGCGGCAGCACGAAAGTCAACATGGACGGCGACTCGCACCTGGTTCACTACGATGTTCTGTTTCACCTCACCAACAGGGAGGCGCGCGTTCGTCCCTTTCTGGCGGGCGGCGGCGGAGTCCGGCTGTTTCGCGCGACCGGACAGGAGTACGTGACTCAACCGTTCAGTGACTTCGCCCTGTTGACCAGGACGAACGAGGTGAAGCCGTTGATCAGTGTCGGCGCCGGCGTGAAGGCAAAAATCACAAATCGCGCTCTCATCCGCGTGGACTTTCGCGAGTATATTTCGCCGTTTCCCGAAGAATTATTCGTCACCGTCCCGGGTGCGAAGATCCACGGCTGGCTCTTTGACTCCGTCCCGATGGCCGGCGTCAGCTTCGTATTTTAAAATCAGCCTCTGGCCTTCTCCTGCACGCGGGCTCCGAACCGCTTGGCGTGCACGATAAATCGCTGGTGCGTGCCTTCGGCGATCTTTTCCTTGGCGTCAAACGCTTCCACCTTGAAGTTCACGCGCCGGTCGTCCACCGATACGATCTCGCTGCGAAAGGTGACCGTCATACCCAGCGGCGTCGCTGCCAGGTGATAGACATTGACATGTGTTCCCACCGAGTCGTACCCGGGGTCGAGCAGCGGAAGCAGCATGTTCCGTGACGTCCGTTCCAGACCCAGAATCATGTTCGGCGTGGAAAGCACGCGCGCGTCCGGCAGGCCCATAAAGCTGATCGCAACCTCCGGGGTGACTTCGAGCTTCTCTTCACGTGTAGTTCCGATAGAAATTTGCACTGCGCGCTATCCCCGTAGCCCCGCCAGCACACCGTGCATGTACGCGAAGGACGCCTTCATCCCGGTAAACGGATTATCTTCCTCCACCTCATACTCCAGCGACACCGTGCCTTTGTAATTCATTTTCTTCAGCTCTTTGAAAATTCCGACGATCGGCAGCACACCCTCCCCGACCGGGCAGCCATCTCCCTTGGCAATCGTTCGCAAATCTTTGATGTGCATATCGAACAGCCGTGGACCGGCCGCATGAATGGCCTCAACCACGTCCGACCCTGCGCGCGCCGTGTGGCCTGCGTCAATGCAAATTCCGCAGCGCGGGTCCATTTCCTTCACGACCTTCAGCGCGCTCTCGGGAGTCGGAAAGTTCTTGTCCTCGGGACCGTGATTGTGGATCGCAACCCGGATGTCGTATTCCTTCACGAAGCGTTCCACGCGCGGCATCGTTTGCGCGGTCGGCATGATGATCATTAATGGCATGCCGCAGGCTTTCGCGTAATTGAAGTAGTAGCGCATGTCAGAATCATCATCTTTCATCAGGTAGATCACGCCGCCCGAAACCACGTCGATGCCGGCCTCTTCGAAGCGTTTCCGGCCTGCGGCTAGTTGTTCCGGTGTGTCCCGGTAAGGCAGGTGGAACTCCTTGACGCTGACGGAGCGGATGTTGAGTTCCTTGATCATTTTGATGGCAAGGTCGCGCTGGAAACCACGCAGTGAATACGACGCGACCGCCAGCCGGATGTCCTCAGCGGCATTTGTACTGGTTGCCCCGTGAAGCGGTGCCAGCCCCATCGCGCCCGCTCCCATCAAAAAACCGCGCCGGCTGCTTTCGAGTGCCATGATCGAATTCTCCTCCGGTCATTATACGAGCGCCCGCCGCGGCGGCGCGCAAGTACCACTGACGTTTATACTGGCGGATTCCATGGCACGGAGCGAGAACTCCATCCGCTGGCTGCACGTTCTGTTCTTTCTGTCGGGATTTCCCGCCCTTCTTTATCAGATCGTTTGGCAACGCGCATTGCTCAGCATCTATGGCGTAAACATCGAGTCCGTTACTGTGGTAGTGAGCGCGTTCATGCTGGGGCTGGGCCTTGGCAGCCTGGCGGGCGGCGTGGTTTCGCGCAGCCGCGTGCCATTGCTCGTGGTCTTCGCCTCGATGGAATTCGCCGTCGCCGCGTTCGGCATGGTGTCGCTTCGCCTGTTCCATTGGGCCGAAGTCTACACCGCGGGTGCTCCACCCTTCGAAACCGGCGTGGCCTCCTTCGGCCTGGTTCTGGTGCCCACTACGCTAATGGGCGCCACCCTGCCCATATTGGTAGCCCACCTTTCCCGGATCTCCGGCAACGTCGGCCGCTCCGTCGGCAGTTTGTATTTTGTGAACACACTGGGTTCCGCGGCGGCCTGTCTCCTCGCAGCCGAGGTCACCATGCGCCGGTGTGGCATGTCGGGCTCGGTACGGCTCGCCGCATGCGTCAATGTCGCGGTGGGCACGGTGGTGCTCGCCATCCACTTCCGGTCACGACCCGTAAGCACACAGGCGGAGCATAACTCTTCACCGCTCAAAACCGGAATGCTGTCCCGGCCCGTGGCCATCGCCCTCTCCGCCGTCATAGGTTTCATCTCTCTCTGCTATGAAATCATCTGGTACCGCGTATTCTCGTTCATCACCGGCGGCAGCCCGAAGAGCTTTGCCTTTGTTCTCGCGGCGTTCCTCACCGGCATCGCCGCCGGTTCCTGGTTCGCCCGCCGCATGTGCGTCGAGCTTTCCTTCGAAAAGCGAGCCATGATCCTGCGGCGCATCGCCCTGCTGGTGCTCTCCGCCAACATCCTGGGATTCTCCACGATTCCCGCCGTCGCGTTCATTGTCAGGCATGCGCATTACGCTGCGGCCCTGCCTTTAATCGCGATCACCGCCGGCGCGCTGGGAGCCGTCTTCCCGTTGCTGTGCCATATCACCGTCCCGGCCGGCAGCCATGCCGGGCAGGGTTTAAGCTGGCTCTATCTCGCCAATATTGTCGGATCAGCGCTCGGCAGCTTTCTCGTAGGTTTCGTGTTGATGGATATCTGGGGGCTGCGCGACATCTCACTTGCGCTCGCTTTTGCCGGCACCGTCGTGAGCCTCGCGATTTGGATTCCAGGAACAAGCGGTTCCCGCCCGCGCATGGCGGCCCTCGCGAGCGTTGCGGCGCTCTCCATCCTATTTGCCGCCACATCCCGCCCGCTCTTTGCCGAGATCTACGAGCAATTGCAATACAAGGCCGATTACCGCCCCGGTGTCCGATTCACCGACGTCGTTGAAACACGCAGCGGCGTCATAACCGTGGACGCCGACCGCGTCATTTACGGCGGCGGCGCTTTCGACGGCCGTTTGATCGCCGACCTCACCGAAACCAACACCGTGTTGCGGCCCTATGCCATCAGCTTCTTTCATCCCGACCCGAAGGACGTCCTCATCATCGGCCTGGCGGGCGGCGCATGGGCCGAGGTAGTTGGCAATCATCCGCAGGTCCAGCACGTCACCGTGGTTGAGATCAATCCCGGCTATTTCACCGTAATCCGCCGCTATCCCGAGGTCTCACCCGTGCTCGCAAATCCCAAGCTCGAGTGGGCTGTCGATGATGGCCGCCGCTGGCTCATCCGCAATCCGAACCGCCAGTTTGATCTCATCGTGATGGATACCATCTACTATTGGCGCGACCACGCGACCAACGTGCTCTCACGCGAATTTCTGGAAATCGTGCGCAAGCATTTGAAACCGGGCGGTGTCCTTTACTACAACGCCACGCACTCGGGCGAGGTCGAACGCACCGGCGTGACTACATTTCCGTATGCCTTGCGCTTCGGCCCGCTGCTCGCGGTGAGCGATAGCCCGTTACAAATCGACCAGGATCGCTGGCGCCGCGTCCTCACTTCATACCGGCTGGATGGCGATCCCGTCTTCGATCTCTCCGATGCCGACGACCGCGCTCGCCTCGACCAGGTGCTTGCCTACGCCGGCACGCTCCATTCGCCGAAGTTCGATCCTTCCGGCATGGAAGATGCTGCGAGCATTCGCCGACGAGTTCAGGGAAGCCGAATCATCACTGACGACAACATGGCGTCCGAGTGGACCCGCTAACTAACGTCCTTGATGTGCGTCGCCAGGTACCACTCGTTTCCGAACACATCCTTCACGCTAGCCGTGCGATCTCCGTACGGCTGGTCGGCAGGCCCTGACATCGACGTCGCTCCCGCGGCGAGCACCCGTTCGTAAAGCGCATCCACGTCCGGCACGTACAAATAAAACATCGATGCCGTCGGCTGGTATGGCCCGTTTGCCTCGCCCATTTCGAGCGCAGAATCGCCGATTCTCACCTGAGCATGATGAATCACTCCATCCGGCGACGCATACTTCGCCACCTCCTCCGCGCCGAAGCCGCGCTTCAGGAAGTCGATCAATGGCTGCGCCCGTAACGGATGCAGATAGGGCGTCACCACGCGCAGGCCCTCCGCCACGTAGGTCCCACCCTGCCATGTCGCCATGTACCAATAATTCCCGAAGGCGTCCTTCACTCCCCCGCCCCTCTCCCCGTATGGCTGATTCTGCGGCGCACCCACCGACACCGCCCCCGCTTGCAGCGCCCGCTCATACACCGCATCTACATCCTTCACGCAAACGTGCAGCGCGACCGTCTTCGGTTCTCCTTTCCAGGCCAGCCCCGGCCCGCCGCCGCCCACCATCACCATGGAGTCGCCAATCCGGATCTCAGCGTGAATTCCTCCAGCCCCGCCCACGGTTCGGAACGTCTCTTCCGCGCCGAAAACCCGCTCCGCAAAGTCGATCAGCGCGGGCGCATCTTCTACCACGAGATACGGCGTAATCGTGTGGTACCCCGCCGGAATCGGGCTGACACTGCCGGGCTTGCGCTGCTGTGTCTTCTCCCATTCCTCGAACCGGCGGTAAATCTCCGCGGCCGACAGCTCCTCTTTTCGCGTCGCCACCGACCACGTATAACCAAACGGATCTGCCACTGCGCCGCGGCGGTCCCCGTAGAACTGATCCGTCACTCTCTCCGTGAGCCGCGCTCCCCCGTCCACCGCCTGCTTCACGAACGCATCCACATCATCCACGTGCAAATACAGGCTCACCGGCGAGCCGCCGAACGTCTCCGGTCCCGCGAACCCCGGCGACGCCTCCGACAACATAATGACCGAATTCCCGATCCTGACGTCCGCCGCCGCCACTGTCCCGTGTGCTTCAAACCGGCTGATCTCCACCGCGCCGAAAGCCTTCGTGTAGAACTCGATCGCCGCCGGCGCGTTCTTCACGCGCAGCCGCGCCGTTACCGTCTGGACTGCTCTTCCCGCCGCCTGACTTGCCATGGATGCCTTCCTTTCCAGTTCCGTTTTCAGCTTCGCCTTGAAGCTCGCTCGCGGCAGGTCCCGCAGATCGCGCGCGATCTCCACCAGCGGCGCCAGGTCCTCTTCTATTGCCGGCTGCGCCCCCGCCAGCACCGCCGCAATGGCTTGCTCCAGTTGATCGGCGCAATTCCGCTTAGCCACGGGCGCCTCCCATGTGTTTGCGCAGACTTTCGAGCGCGCGCAATTGTAATTGCTTCACGGCGCCCTCGGTTCTCCCCAGCCGCCCGGCAACCTCCCGGATGCTCAATTCGTCCACGAAACGCTCGATAATGACGCGCCGCTGATCCTCGGGAAGTCCATTCACCAGGCGGAATAAATGCGCGCGATTCTCCAGCCCGTCCATCTCCGGCATGGCGCCAGGCTCGGCCACATCCTCACGCCCCACAATTTCCCGCGCTGCACGCTTCGATTGATCCGCTACTGCATTGGCTGCAATCCGTATCAGCCAGGCTGCGAAGGGCGCCCCTCGCCACTCGTAGGTTGCCAGGCTAGCCAAGGCTTTATGGAAAACTTCCGACGTCAAATCCTCGGCTGTGCCCCGATCCCGCACCCGCCGCGCGATAAACCCGTAAATCAGCTCGAAATAGGCCTCGTACAGCGCGCCAAACTTCGCCGGATCCTTTTGCGCAGACTCCACCAGAAGACGCTCCTCCGCCCTCTCTCCGACCGCCTTTTCCGCCGGTCTTCTGGCCGCCATCGCTCCTCTGAGTGTATAAACTGCCGGGAAGCTGAAAAGTCACGGCTAGCTTATTCATTCACCCACCCTCAGGAGAATGCGGCACCATTTTTGGCGTTGCCCGCGACCTTCCAATGTCTCCTCGTCGCCGCAGAGCCAATCGGCCCGGCGATTTGGCCGTGCGCTGATTATGCGCCCGCGGCTTTCGCCGCTGCCACAGCCTTACCCCGCGCCTTCGATGCCCGCATCTCCACCGCAAGACGCAGCCGCGTCGGTAGCTTGGTGAGCAATGCGGTCATCACGCGGTAGCGCCAACCCGGAATCACATAGAGCTTCCCGTGCCGCAGTCCTTGAAGCGATGCCTCGACAACATCCTCCGCGGTCGTCCAGTAAGCAGCAGCGGCCAGCGCTTTCCGGTCCAGCCGGGCCACGTCGTGAAACTCCGAGTACGTGAATCCCGGACACAGCGCCTGCACCGCAACTTTCGATCCTGTACTCTCCAGCTCCAGATGGAGTGCCTCGGTGAAAACGGCCATCCACGTCTTGGTCGAGCCGTAACTCACGCTCCGCGCGTTCCTGATGAATGCCGCCACTGAGGCTACGTTCACCACCGCGCCCTGATCGCGACGCACCATGTTCCGGAGCGCCGCGTGTGTCAGCCGGACCGTGGCATTCACGTGCAGCTTGTGCATGTCTTCCTGGCTTTTGAGATCGGCCTCCCAGAAGATCGCCGGCGTGCCGAAACCGGCATTGTTGATGAGCAGAACGAGCCGCTCTTCTCGCGTCAACCTCTCCGCAACCGCCGCCAGATCGCGCTCGTCCGTCAGATCCGCCCGCAGACACTCCGTACGCGTCCCGTGCCGTTCTGAGAGTTCTCTAGCCAGTTGCTCCAGCCGGTCCAGCCGCCGCGCGATCAGCAACAGATCATGGTCCGGCGCCAGCCTTCGGGCAAAGGCCGCGCCAATCCCGCTCGATGCCCCGGTGATGGCGGCAACCGGCCGCACTTACTTCTTCAACGTGGGTAGCGTGGTCACGTTGCCCGTTTTGCTGTTGACGAACAGCCCCACGGCGCTGAACCCAGCCTCACCCGCTTTAGGTGCCGGCCCGTCGATCTCTACTGTCCCGCGCTTGCCCGCGGTCTGCGGATATGCCGTCGACAACACCGCTGCAGTGTGGCCGTAGGCATTCAACGGAACGGAATCCGTCGCCATCGTGTTGCCCTGGTCGTCGCGCACCGTGATCGATAGATTCGCTGCCGATTTCGTGTCGTTCGCGTACGCAATGCCCGTCACGCGGTCACCCGTATTGTCGAACCCCATCACATACGCCGTCGCCCCGCGGGTCTCGAGCGGCACCACGCCTTCCTGCCCGGATGGCGAAAACCGGAAAATCGCCGATCCTCCCACTGCGCCCTTCGGCGAACTCAACACCGCCGACCCCGACACCGACGGCTGCTTGTCCTGTCCCTGCGTCACCATGACCATCATCTGTCCAGGCGCCAGTACGGGGCTGATCGACGCCGAATTGGACACGTTGCCCGTCTGCGGGTACGACAGCGGCACCGCCAGCGGACTCCCGTCATCCCCATAGAAGCTCAACGTCGGCGTGGTCTGCGAAGTCCCCGTATTCACCAGCGTAATTGTTGTCTCCCACCCGCCGTTATAGGTCACATGCGAGATCGAGCCTATGCCCGCCTGCACGTTCGCCAGCACCGGCAGCGTCGTCAGCGCCGGACCGTTGTTGCGCAGCCCCAGCACGCCGATCTGTCCGCCCGTCTGCGTCGTGAAAATCACGCTGCCGCGAACGTTCTTCGACGCGGGATACGTCCCCGCCAGCAGAAACGACGTGTGCCCCAGCCCGGCCATCTGAATGGTTTCGTTGTCGATCTGGAAGCCGCCGTCATTATGAATGCTCACGTTCACCGTCGCCGGCTGCGGTGATAGATTTGCCAGCGCCACGCCCGTGGACAGAGCATTCCCGTTCGCTGTTGTGTTGTCATACGGCAGAAGGTAAGAGTTCGCGTTGCTAATCTCCAGCGGCACCACGGCTTCCCAGTTATTGGGGGCATAGGTGAAGATGCCGTATCCGCTTACGTCTCCCGCCGCCTGTACGTTCGCCCACCCCACGGATGCCGCGCTACCATTCGGCCCGGTCGTGTCTATTACCAGCAGCGAGTTCGGGTTGATGTTCTCGTTGATGCTCGCCACGCTCGTCGGCGGAATTCCTCCCTGCGGGAACGAAAGCGGTAACGTCAGCGGCTTCCCATCCGGATCCGCATAGAATTGCGTCGACGAGCACGCCGCCGTCGCACCCATGTTCACCAGGTTGATCGAGGTGTCCCATCCGCCCGCCGACGCAATCTGCGCCATTGAAGCAATGATGCCCGGTGTGACGCTGCCTACTGTGATGTTGTCGAATCCAATGTAGTTCGCCGCACCCCCGAAGTTCACGGACTTGGCAACACCCTTGAACGGAACACCCACCGGCGTCCAGCAGCTATACAACGCCGGACCGCAGTTCCCGCCGTTGACCGGCAGGTTCAGCGTCGCCAGCACATTCCCTGTGCCGTCTAGTCCGTCGTACACGGTAACACTGCCAGCCGTATTCACTGCCGCGTAATAAACCGAAAACCCCGTCGTGAATCCCGCGGGTACGTTCATCACCACACCGACGCCGCTCAGGAAGTATGCCGAGGTGATCCCGCTCGGAGCATTGCTGAAATTCCCGGTTCCCGTCGTCGGTCCCGCCGGGGTCACAATCGTGCTCAAGTCGGAGATGATCGCCAGCGATTGCCCCTCGAACGTAATGCCATAGTTCGGCCCTGGTCCGCTGCCGTTGGCTCCATACTTGCCATTGTAGAAATTGAGAATGGGCTCGTTGTCCTTGAGCCCTTCAAAGGTTAGAACCGGCACTTCCGCGCACTGTTGCGCCGCCGCCATGCCCGCCAGGGATACTGCGATCCCTACCGCTATTACAGCCGCCAGGCCGCTCCGAATGAGTATGGAAGAATTGTTCGCACCCGTCATCTCACCTGCCCCCAACCCGCAATTGTACTTTCCTGCACGGATTGGGCGCCAGTAAAAACCCCGTGGTCGCTAAATCAGCGAACCCGTCGCGTGCTGCGCAAGCCCGCGAGCCGCCCCTGGATCGCCTCCAAGAGCGCCGTCTTATACGGGCAATCGGCCAGGGTTCTGGCTACCTCCAGCCGGTAATGAAGAAAGCTCTCCTCGCTCATACTCTCCCTCCTGCCGGATAGTGCTACCCATGCCGAAGGGGTTTCCTATCCGGTTTGTTTGCCGGCTCTATCCGATCGGATAGAGTTCCAGTACGCCTACGTCTAGGCAACCGGGCAACCATAAGGGTTCGCCCTTTATTTTCCAGTTACTTACATATAATGACGAGCCGTTTAACGATTGGCCTACAGGGTGCATATTACCCGGCGTAGGCAGTTCAGGACTTGGAGATTTCAGTGTTGTGGCACCAAACCGATTCTGCTGACGTCGCGCATCGAACGTTGCGCGCTTCTTCGGCCCCCTCTGGTTACGGAGAAGAAGGTCAACGCGGGCCTTCAGCAGATCGTGGAAATGGCAGTGAATGCACCAAGGAGAAGATGAGTATGGCTACGATGGTTGGAGCGAAGGTTGAAGATTCAATGGCAGCGGACCGTGACCGCATCGTCCGCCGCCTGGATGAGTTTCCGGAATTGAAGAACGCGATTCGCAGAGGCGACGTCCCTACCGGCCGTTACCTGTGTGCCCAGCTTTTCAATCTGGCTGCACAGCCGGCGCCCCTCGCCATGCGCGCTAAAGCCTGACCACGGACCGATCCTTCGAGCGCAGCCTTTTGCTCCGCGCCCGAAGGAAACGGACCTGCCTGCCTAGAAGGTTAATCGCAAAGCCAGCTGAACTTCGCGTGGCCCCTGCTGCACATCCGTAATCTGGCCGAACTGGGGATCGCCGACCGTGAGAATCGGGTCGCCCAGCCCAGTTCGGTTAAACGCGTTGAATGCGTCCGCCCGGAACTCGAGGAACGTGCTCTCCCGGAACGGAAATCTCTTGAAGATCCCGAAGTTTTCAGTCGGCAGCATCGGGCCTCTCAGATTGCCGAAGTATCGCGGCGCCGTGCCGAGCCGTAAAGCCACGCCGCCAGCGGTCGTGGGAGGATCTGCAAACGCTGCCGGGTTCAAGTACGGTATGCCGGTCCCGGTGGCAACATCCAGATGGCCCGTCGTAGGAACCCTCAGCGGCTGGCCAGGGATCACGTCAGCGCGTATTCCGCCGTTGTACATGTACGCGCTCGTATCGATGCTCGTGCCGATCGAAAGCGGGTTGCCCGACTGGTACTGCTGGTTGGCCGTAATCGTCCAGCCGCCCAGCACCTGGTTCACTACCCCGCCCCGGTTGAGATACGCCCGGCCCTTGCCTAACGGCACCTCGTAAATCCAGGTGACCCGCAGTTGCTGGGGATGGTTGAATGCCGCTACTGACCTCTCCAGGCCCCGGTTGTAAACGTCTTGGGACGTTCCGCCGTAGTAGGCGTTCGCGCTATCCGTGTTGGTGAGCGTTTTCTGGAAAGAATAGCTGGCCAGGAAACCCAGTCCTTTCGTTACCCGGCGCGTAGCCACAATCTGCAGCGCGTTGTAGTTGGATCTTCCGAAATATGGGAAGTGGTTGGTCACGCCGCCGCCCTGGTATTGCGGATACGGCAGCAGCGCCTGCGCCACCGTGCCGGTGAAGCCGGCATACGGCACCGGAATATTCGGATGGAGGCTGATGTCGTCCAGCAATGCATCACCTAACGACAGGTATTTAGGATTGAGCTGGTTCATGTTGGCGAAGTTGCCCGCGTTCAACCGGCTGCCCCGGTCGCCCACATAGCTCACCTGCAACATCGTCTGGTCCTTGAATAGGTACTGAACACCAAACGTGTAGTTTTGTGCGTACGGCTGTCGCGCGGAGTCTCGCGCCGTGTAAGAAATCGTGCTGCCGTTGTCCAGGCCGGGGTCCTTGTTGGGCAATGTATACGGATAGGGCGGAAAGCCGTTGTCCCAATTGAACACCGGATTGAGAACCTGCTGGCGCAGGTTGTTGTTGCCGTAGTAACCGTCGATCGTCGCTTCGCCGAACGAATTCGCGATCGGCGGCGTGTACATCAGGCCGTAGCCGCCGCGCACCACCAGGCGGTCGTTGACCGCGTAGGCGAAGCCAACACGCGGACCGACCTGGCCATAATAAGTGTTCTGCCACGATCCGCGTCCTGTATCTTTGAGGAAGATCAAAGCGCCGGGAAAATTCCCCGCGGCCGGATTCGGCGTGCTCGGCCCAAATGTCGAGGACACGCCGTGGACCTCCGATTGGCCACCGGCGATGTCCCAGCGTAATCCAAGGTTGATGGTCAGGCGCCGCGTCAGCTTCCAGTCGTCCGTCACGTAGAATGCCGGGTTCCAGGTGTTTGTCGTTGTGGTTTTCACGAATTGCACCGGAACGGAGGCGTTGCCTACCGTACCCAGCAGGAAGCTGGCGTACGTGTATCCCGTGGTACCCAGGTTGTTAGGATCCGCCGTGGTGTTGGGCCGGAACGTGAACGTGCCCGATGCGCCCCAGTTCCACGGCTCGATGTAGTAATACTTCCGCACCTCCGCGCCCCACCGGATGGCGTGACCGCCGTGAATCCAGGTCGTGTCGTTGCTGAAAATGTAGCTGCCGTTGGGGGAGTCGCCGTAGCTGTTATTTCCGATGGCCGTCAACGCGCTGCCCTGCGCCGTGGTCCCGACATTGAATTGCACCAGCGGGAACGTCAGATTCTCCACCCCGGTCAGTCCCAGCTTGCTCGGCCAGTCCTTGCCATAGGACGCCGGCTGGTGAAGATTGTCGAAGTTGTTGTATCCGCCTGCGAAATGGTTCAGCAGGCTCGGAGTGATGGTCCAGTCATAACCGAGACGGATCATCGTGCCGTAAACCGATTGCAGGTTAAACGACGAAGCGCCGTTTCCCGGCACCGGCGCATAACCCCGGCCGCTGCCGTTGTATCGGATTCGGCTATTGTCGCTGTAATAGAAGGACAACTTCTGCTTGTCGGTCAGCGTCTGATCGAACTTCCCCGTGTAGGTGTTCAGGTTGAACACCGGTTGGTTGTTGATTCCGCGCAGGTTGTGGTAAATACCCGGCAGCGTCGGATCCGGCGTCGGCGCCAGCGTAATGATGTTCTCCGATACTTTGCTGAAGTCGCTCTTCGGAATGACGTTGCCCGCAAACGGCGTGCGCGAATAGCTGCCGTCAGGATTCTGCACCGTGCTCGCCGGATCGAAAATCTGCTGCGGCAATGCGGAGAAGTCGCCGTTCTTGAACGCCGCTGTGGGTACCGTCCGATACCCGCTGATATATCCGTTCCGCTTGCGGGTGCCTTCATAGCTGAAGAACCAGAAGCTCTTGTTCTTGCCGTTATAAACCTTCGGGATCAACAGCGGGCCGCTCACCGCCGTTCCAAAGTTGTTCTGCTTGAACGGCGTTTTCTTGTTGCCGAATGCGTTGTTGTCGAATCCGTTGGCGTTCAGCTTATTGTTGATGAAATACTCATACGCTGTGCCGTGCAGTTGATTCGTCCCCGATTTCACGTTGTAATTCGCGACCGCCGTCAAGCCCCCGCCGTACGCTGCGCTCAAGGCGCCCGTCTGCAAACGGAATTCGCTGATCGCGTCTACGCTCGGCTCAAATTCCGCCGAGCTGCCCGAAATATCCGCACGCCCGATCGAGATCCCCTCGATGTAGACTTCGTGCGAACCCGTGGGTGACCCATTAATGCTGCCCAGGTAGGTGTCTCCGGACGTCCCGGGAAGCACGTTAAAAATAAAGCTCCCGATCTGCCGCTGTCCGTCGTCGTTGCTGTCCACCGGCCACTCGTGGTAATCCTGCGCGGAAATGTTGTACCCGAGTTCCGAGCTGGATGATTCCAGCTTGGTCGACTCCGCGCTCACCGTCACGCTTTCGTTGGTTGCGCCCAACTGCAACACCAGATCGGCCGTCACCACCGTCGCAACCGACACGTTAACGGGCTCAACCACCGCCGTCTTGAACCCCGACATCCCCGCCGTCACTCTGTACGCAGCAGGAGGCAGGTATGGAATTCGGTATACGCCCGCCGCAGTGCTCGTTCCACGAAATTCCACTCCCGTCGCCACATCCCGGGCAACCACTTCCACGTTGGGGATAGCCGCCCCGCTGGGATCCGAAATTAATCCCGTGATCGTGCCGCGGTCTCCCTGCGCCAGCAGGGTGCCTATTACGGCCAGGAATAGAACTGCCGCTCTAAAATAGCTTCTCATTTAACCCCTCGCTTTCAGGCCCGCAAAACCAGACTTGCAGTACGCACTGGCCTGGTTCAAGTTTGACTCGATCTTGTGCCCGTTTTTACAGTTGATCAAGGGGAACTCACTGTGAACTTACCGTGAGAAGAGAAAAAATGACGTGTATTCTCACGTGGTTACAATCGCTAATGGGATTGCGACTCAGCATCCTGACGGACGGCGTGTTTCCGTGGTGCTATACTCGGGGCAAGTCGCCAACTTACAGGTGAGTCGTCTTGAAATGAAAGAAGTAGCATCGGCGCCGCTTACCGCTCACTCCCTCACCGATCCCCGCTGGGAGCTGGCGCAGCGCGTGGCTGACGCTTCCAATTTTCGTAATTCCCCGAAGCTTAGAGCATTTCTACTATATATCTGTGAAAATGCCCTTCTCGGCCGCCTCGAGAACGTCCGCGAGCAGCCCATCGGTATTCGCGTTTTTGGCCGCGCCCCCGATTACAATCTCAACGAAGACAATATCGTACGCGTTGAAGCCCGCGAGTTGCGTAAACGCCTGGAGAGTTATTTTAACGGTGAAGGCAGCAGCGAGCCGTTAATTATCGAAGTCCCAAAAGGCGGATATGTTCCGCTATTCAAAACCAGAGCACCCGGAACTCTCGAAATCCACGAACCGTCTGCTGCGCCACCGCCGGCCGGGACCGCGCGTCCGCCGTTCCCTTGGCCAACCGCTCTGCTTTCCGGCCTCATCCTCCTCGCGGCGGCAGTCTTGTGGCTGGGTATCGAAAACTGGCGGCTGAGGCAGCGCGTCGAGAACCAGCCTGTGGCTCGCCCGGTTCCCATCACGGATGACTACTCCTTCTATTCCGACCTGCTCGGCAAGCTCGGCGCTTCTCCCAGCCGCGAGACGCTGCTTGTCATGAGCAATCCGAAAGTCGTCCTTTATTACGGTTCCCCCACGAACCAGCCCAATCCTACTCTGTCCGGCCACACCGTTCCTGCCCCTTCGGCGCTCAAAGACAATTTCAACGACGCGCTGAACAACATGGATCGAAACCGGCCGTTTCACTTTCTGCGATCCACGCGCGAGGACTACACGGGGATGGGCGAAGCCGTGACGGCTTTCTATGTCGGCAGGCTCATGCAACACTTGCAACGCCCCGTTCGCCTGACCCAGGGCCGCTTTCTTAGCTGGGATCACGTACAAAAAGGCGATCTGATTCTTCTCGGCGGCCCGCAAATTAACGATTGGACCTACGAGAACATCGCCAAATCGAATTTCAACTTTGCCGACAATGGGATTGAAAATCTGAAGCCGCTTCCCGGCGAGCAGAAATTGTACACGCCGCACGCCAACCCCGGAGCCGTGACCGATTACGGCGTGATCCGCATGGCCACATCCAACTACGGTTTCAACATGCTGCTGATCGCCGGCTGCTCCAGCTCCGGCACCGCCGGCGTTGGCGAGTTCTTCGCAAATCCGGAAAAGATGAAGAGTGTTTATAACCGCATGCGCGCCGCCGCTGCCGGCAAGCCATTTCCGACCAATTGGGAAGTACTCGTCCAGGTCAACGTGCGCGATGCCCTTCCCGTCGAGACGTCAGCCGTCGCGGTTCGACCCTAGTTATCGAATTAGCAAAGAAACAGTGTTCGCCGCGATTCCTCCCGCGGTCAAGCTTTTTTCCAGAGGCCGTGGCCAGTGATTCCGGCGTTGCCGTCACCATTCAGGTCAGCCGCCGTCAACGCTGCTCCACCTGGCGCGCAGGCAGAACCCTGAGTCGGCGCGCCCGCCACATTCCCCGTCCACGAACTGAGTTGTGATTACTCCCGGTGTGTCAAACCACTGCACACCTGGCGCTTGTCTGCGAGTTACACGTAGCTGCTCAGCACGCGCATGTAGTTCGCGCGCTCGAAGGCCTCCGGGTCGGCTACGGCACGGCGGCTCATGCTGCCCTGCATTTCGCGGATGGACTCATACTCGTGCACTTCCAGCCACTCCATGAGTTTCGTTTCCACCTCGCGAGCATAGCCGGGACCGTGACGCAGCAGCGCCGAGGTCATCATCGACACCCGCGCCCCCGCCATCATCGACTTCACTACATCCTCAGCCGTGTGCACGCCTCCGGTGATCGCCATGTCCGCCTTAACATTGCCGTAAAGAAGGGCCACCCAGTGCAGCCGCATTAGCAGCTCCGAAGAGTTGCTCAGCGCCAAATTGGGCACAACTTCCAGATTTTCCAAATCGAAATCCGGCTGGTAAAAGCGGTTGAAAAGAACCAGCGCATTTGCTCCCGCCTGGTCCAGCTTCAGCATCATGTTCGGTATGGCGCTGAAGTACGGGCCGAGCTTCACGGCGACGGGGATATGGATACTGGCCTTGACTTCTTCCACCAGCTCCGTGTGCATCATCTCCACCTGCGCGCCTGTCATCGTCGGGTTCGTCGGCAGGTAGTAGATGTTGAGCTCTAACGCGTCTGCGCCGGCCTGTTCAATCAGCCGCGCATACCGGATCCAGCCGCCTGAGGACACCCCATTGAGGCTTCCAATCACCGGAATCCGCACCGACTTTTTCGCGCTGGCGATGTGCTCCACGTAGCCTTCCGGCCCGATGTTGTACGACGTCAGGTCCGGCAGATACGACTGCGCCTCAACGAATCCCTCGTTCGGCTCCAGCCACCGGTCGAGCTCGAACGACTCCAGGTTGATCTGCTCCTCGAACAGCGAGTGCAGCACCACGGCGCTGACGCCGGCATCTTCCAGCCGGCACAGGTTGTCGACGCTCTTGCACAGCGGGCCCGATGAAGCGACCAGAGGGGTCCGTAATTTCATACCCAGATAGTTTGTTGACAGATCAGGCATGGGGCGTCTCCTTCACCGGCTCTTTCACCGCGCCGTTTTGCGCGGCGCGCTCCTCGTACAGCTTCCATCGCGCTTTCACATCCTGCTGGGCCTCTTGCAGCAGCTTTTCCGCAGCCTGCGGATTGCTGTGGCGCAGCATCGAATAGCGCGTCTCGTTGTAGATGTACTTGTCGAGCGGCAGCGTCGGCGGTTTCGAATCCAGGACGAATGGATTCTTGCCCACCTGCACCAGCTCGGGGTTGAAACGGAACAGCGGCCAGTGCCCCGAGTTCACTGCGTTCTTTTGCTGCTCGAGCCCGTGCACCATGTCGTAGCCATGCGCGATGCAGTGGCTGTACGCAATGATCAGCGACGGCCCGTCATAGGCCTCGGCTTCGAGGAAGGCCTTCAGCGTGTGCATGTCGCCTGCGCCCATAGCCACCCGCGCGACGTAAACATTGCCGTATGTCGTCGCCAGCATAGCCAGGTCTTTCTTGCCCATCTGCTTGCCGCCCGCCGCGAACTTCGCCACCGCCCCTTTCGGGGTTGACTTGGACATCTGTCCGCCCGTATTCGAATAAACCTCCGTATCGAGCACCAGGATGTTCACGTTTCGCCCCGAGGCTAGCACGTGATCGAGGCCGCCGTAGCCGATATCGTACGCCCAGCCGTCGCCGCCGACTATCCAAACGCTCTTCTTCACCAGCATGTCGACGATCGATGCCAGCGCCCGCGCCTCGGCACTCTTCACGTCTGCCAGCTTCTGCTTCAGAGCCGCCACGCGCTCGCGCTGCTCGCTGATTCCCTTCTCGCTCGTCTGATCGGCATTAAAGATGGCTGAGGCCAGCTCGTCGCCCAGTTCGGGCGCCAGCTTGCGAAGTAACTCGCGCGCATACTCGGTTTGTTTATCGATCGAGAGCCGCAGCCCTAAACCGAATTCGGCGTTGTCTTCAAACAGGGAATTGTTCCACGCCGGTCCGCGCCCGTCTCCGTTCACGGCGTAGGGCGTAGTCGGGAGATTGCCGCCGTAAATCGACGAGCAGCCGGTCGCGTTGGCAATCAGCGCTCTGTCGCCGAACAACTGTGTCATCAGCTTGATGTACGGCGTTTCGCCGCAGCCCGTGCAGGCTCCCGAAAACTCGAATAGCGGCTGCAAGATCTGCACATCCTTCACCTGACCGGTGCTCAGCAGCGTCCGGTCGAGTTCAGGAAGCTTCAGGAAGAAGTCCCAGTTCCTGGCTTCACTCTCGCGTAAGGAAAGCTGGTCGTGCATGTTGATGGCGCGCCGCTTGACCTCGGTCTTGTCCTTCACCGGGCAGGCTTCCACACACAGACCGCAACCCGTGCAATCCTCGGGCGCCACTTGCAGCGTGTATTTCAACTCTTTGAACTCGCGCCACCTTGCCGGCGCGGTCTTGAAACTTTCGGGTGAGCCAGCCAGTTTGTCCGATTCGTAAATTTTGCCGCGAATCACTGCGTGGGGGCACACCAGCACGCATTTGCCGCATTGGATGCAAAGTTTTTCGTCCCACACCGGAATTTCAAGAGCGATGTTGCGCTTTTCCCATTGCGCCGTTGCTGTGGGGAATGTGCCATCGATGGGTAACGCGCTCACCGGAAGCAGGTCGCCTTTGCCGCTGATGATGGGCGCGATGACGTTTTGCACAAACGCCGGAGCTTGCGCAGGAACCGGCGGCCGCAGATCAAATTCACTGGTGACGCTCGCCGGCACTTTCACCTCGTGCAGATGCGCGAGGGTGTGGTCCACCGCCGCAAAATTCTTCTGCACCACCGATTCGCCGCGTTTCCCGTAGGTTTTCTTGATGGCGTACTTGATGCGCGAAATGGCTTCTTCACGCGGCAGGACACCGCTGATGGCGAAGAAGCAGGTCTGCATGATGGTGTTAATGCGCGACCCCATGCCCGTTTGCTTCGCGACTTCGTACGCGTCCACCACGAAGAACTTCAGTTTCTTTGCGATGATCTGCTGCTGGACCGTGCGCGGCAGGTGCTCCCAAACCTGGTCTGGCCCATACGGGCTGTTTAACAGAAAGGTCGCGCCGGTTTCCGCCGATGCCAGCATGTCGAAGTGATCCAGAAACACAAACTGGTGGCAGGCGATGAAGTTCGCGCGCGAAACAAGATAACTGGAGCGGATCGGCCGCGGCCCAAACCGCAGGTGCGACACGGTGACCGAACCCGATTTCTTGGAGTCGTAGACAAAGTAGCCCTGCGCGAAATTCTCGGTTTCCTCGCCGATGATCTTGATGGAATTCTTGTTGGCGCCCACCGTACCATCTGCGCCCAGCCCGTAGAACATGGCGCGCACTGTTCCGGCGTCTTCGGTGGAAAACTCGGGGTCGAAAGCCAGGCTGGTGTGGGTCACGTCGTCGTTGATGCCGATCGTGAAATGATTCTTGGGCGAACCCTTCTTCAGCTCGTCATAAACCCCTTTCACCATAGCCGGCGTGAATTCTTTCGACGAGAGTCCGTACCGCCCGCCGATGACCGAAATATTGCGACCGGTTTCGCGCAGCGCCGTCACGACATCCAGATATAGCGGCTCGCCGATCGCGCCCGGCTCTTTGGTCCGGTCGAGCACCGCAATCCGCTCAACCGTCTTCGGCAGCGCTGCAACGAATTGCTCGATGGCAAAAGGTCGGTAGAGGTGCACCTTGAGCAGGCCAACGTTTTCGCCGTGCGCGTTGAGATACTCGACGGTTTCCTGGGCGGCTTCGGCGCCGGAGCCCATCAGAATCAGCACGCGTTTGGCGTCGGGTGCCCCGCAGTAGTCGAACAGGTGGTATTGGCGGCCGGTCAGCCGCGCGAATTTGTCCATCGCATTCTGCACAATCGTCGGGCAGGCACGGTAGTAGGAATTGACAGCCTCACGCGCCTGGAAGTAAACGTCGGGATTCTGGGCCGTGCCGCGAAGTACCGGCCGGTCCGGCGTCATGCCGCGGCGGCGATGATCGCGCACCAGCTCGTCATCGATCATGGCGCGGAGGTCTTCGACATCCAGTTGTTCCACTTTGGCCACTTCATGGGAAGTACGGAAGCCGTCGAAAAAGTGAATGAATGGAATGCGCGATTCAAGCGAAGCGGCCTGGGCAATCAGCGACAAATCCATCACTTCCTGAACGGAATTCGATGCCAGCAGCCCGAAGCCTGTCTGCCGCACGGCCATCACATCCTGGTGATCGCCGAAAATTGAGAGCGCATGCGCGGCGATGGCGCGCGCCGCGACATGGATCACGGTCGGAGTCAATTCGCCTGCAATCTTGTACATGTTCGGGATCATCAGCAGCAGCCCTTGCGCGGATGTGAAGGTACAAGCTAGCGACCCGGCCTGCAGCGCGCCGTGCAGCGCACCAGCGGCTCCGGCTTCGCTCTGCATCTCGATGACGCTCGGCACGGTGCCCCAGATGTTGGGCTTGCCTTCACTCGACCACTGGTCGGACCATTCGCCCATGGGCGAGGAAGGCGTGATTGGGTAAATCGCAATGACTTCGTTGATCTTGTGGGCGACGAAGGCGGCCGCTTCGTTGCCATCGATGGTAACTTTTGTTCTCGGCATGGCTGGAGTTTGGCGTGTGCAGTTGGGAGTCCAAGCACGGCTGTGGACTTTAACTACAGGTCTGCAATGAAGCGAAAGCTCTCGAAGCAATTCTTAACAGACTGTAAACGGGTGACAGCACACGATTTAACGCAATTCACCTGGGGCATTTCACCCAGAAATTCAAGGTTTACGGAACGGGCGCCGGGCTTCTTCGATTTGATCGCCGCGGATCCAGATAACATCCGGATCGGCCACGCCGAAACCGCGTCTCTCGGCCAGGCTGAGATAAGGCAGTTCAGCTGGAGAAAACCCCATCACGCCGGCGGCAACTGCATCCACCGAAAGGGCATTCGGCCCGGCGACGATCACGTTGTGGTGAACGCTCGTGCCACCTTCGGTTCCCCAACAACCTCCGGCGATTGCGTAATCCGCCGGGTGATACGCGAATAGATCGAGCATGAGATTCGCGGGATTGCCGGGGCTGGTCATACCCTCTTGGGTGATTGCCAAGTAGTTTTTGATGGTTAGCGATACGCCGGTCTGAGGATCGGTTTGGAGTGGCACGACGCTGATCAGCCGGTCACATTGTTGAATGGTTTTGGGAATGGTGTAGCTGCGATCGGGTTTGTTGGGCACCGGAAGGTCGACGGTCCGGTCGTGACCGAGGTCGATGCGATCGAACAGGATATCGGGGAAGCGATGCGTGAAGTCTTCGGCTAACTTGTTATCGCTTAATCCGGCAATGGTGATGCGCGCGCCGCATTTATGCTCGACTAAATATTGGGTCAAGGCCCGAACGACAAGCGAGTCGGCGGCAGCGAGGATCACAACCCACTCGTCGGGGGTGATGATGGAGGAAATGCCGCCAGCGATGGGGCTGCCAAGATCCATGGCTTTGAACAACATTACCTCGATCTGGGTAGGCGTGAGATCGGCATCGACAGGACGCGGGTCGGACAAACCCGGAATTTTGGTGCCGTCATGCTCCTCAGAGCCGCGGTAATTGGAAGTGATTAGTCCGACGCGCGGCGTGGCACTACGCGTTGCCGCGGCAGATACGGCTTCCTGACGTGGTTTCTTCTGAGCGTAGGCAAGAGGAGCCAAGATGCCGAAATTAAGGAACTTTCTTCTGTTCATTGGCAGAACGGTTGCTGAGCATTCTGACAGCCATGCTCAATCGAAGACAGTTCCTGGTTCGTTCCGCGCAAGCAGCCGGCGCGCTTTCGCTCGGCCGGGCGGGGGGTTTTCCCGGCAAGACGAAGATCGGGCTGGTGGCATCGACGCACTCGCGGCTGGCGAGAACCGCGCCGGTTGACGATCCGCTCGATTACACGACAGTTCGCGACATGGTGTGGCGAGCCATCGACTACGCGGGGGGAATGGGCGGGCGGATCCGGCCGGGGTCATGGGTCGTCATCAAGCCCAATATCGTGTTTCTGCGTCCGCAACCGGACTATCGCAGCGGGGATGTGACGGACTTTCGCGTGACGAAAGCGGTGTTGGAGTATGTAGCGCGCAATTCACGGGCGGCGCGCATCACGGTGGCCGAAGGGGGAAGCTATCGCAACCATAAAGACCCGAACGATAACGACTTCGTTCTACAGAACGGAGAGCGGATCGGCGCCGCAGGCTTTGATTGGGGAACAGAGGAATTTCCCGGTTACGGCGGATCGCTGGGGGGAACGCTGCGGGAGCTAGAGAAGGACTTCCCGCATGCCCGATTCAACTATGTGGATTTGGCCTACGACGCGGTGCGCGACGGGAGCGGAAAATTGCGGAGGATTGAAGTGCCGCGCACGGCGAGGGGAGTGGGCGGATTTGGGGAGCGCACCGATTATTACGTCACGAACACGATCTGCAACTGCGATTTCCTGGTGAGTGTGCCGGTAATGAAAGTTCACGAGCAATGCGGGATCACAGCGTCGCTGAAGAACTACGTGGGGACAGCGCCGCGCGAGGCGTACGCGCTCGCCAGGGGATTTTGGAATGCCGATCTGCACGCGCAACATTCGCTCGAAGGCAGGATCGATTCGTTCATCACCGACCTGGCAGCGTTTCATCCGCCGGATTTCAGCGTCATTGACGGAATCCGCGGACTGCAAAACAAGGAACACGGCAACGGCCAATCCGATCAGATGATCCGGAGCAATCTCGTGATGGCGAGCCGGGACCCGGTGGCCGCGGATGCGCTGGTAGCTCGTCTGCTGGGGTTCAATCCGTGGGACATCGAGTTTCTCCACATGGCTCAACAACGGGAGATGGGCATAATGGATCTCAGCCAGGCGGATGTGATCGGGGACGATCCGTCGCGTTTCGTACGCCACTGGCAAAAACCGAAGAATTGGTTTGGGCGAGGAAACCGGGAGTGGCGGGTGACTACGGATGCCGCCGCGCCTGCAGCGTTGTGGGAAAAATACACAGCGCCGACCGACACGCTGCACTTCGCCAAATGGGCAGGCAACCGGGCGATCCCGGGTGCACGCTATGCAGCGGCCGCGCGGGTGATGATGGAAGGCCACCGCACGGCCTATCTGTGGGTGGGCGCACGGGGTCGCGTGGAAGCGCAACTCAATGGCGAAACCGTTATGGTTGAGGAAAACCTCACACGCTACCGGATCGGGCAATTTCAGAAGCGGGTCGAACTACAGCCGGGCGAGAATTTACTCGTGTTTCGGGTGCAGGCCGCGCGCGGGCCAGCGGAACTGAGTGCACTGCTGGTTGGGCCGCAGAACGACGGGGACACGGTAGACGGTCTGCGCTGGATGGCGTAATACGCATCAGCCACAAAAATCTGAAACCACTTGGACTCAGTTTCGTCATTTGTGAGGAACGGAGTCTTCACGCTCCGGGATGCGTCCGCATCCTCACTCAGCATCCATGGCTCAACCTCACCTTTTCGCACTCTTGCTGCTCGGCGCATCTGTCTCGCATGCTGCTGTCACCATATCTGAGCCCAGCGGTCTGTCGGCTTCGGTCACGGAGCGAGGTGTATATTTCATTGAAGTTCCGAACACCAACTGGTCGTTTGAAGGCAGTCTGCCTGGCCCGCTGCAACAGATCCAGAAGGCGATTGGATCGGATGGGATCGGGTCCTATGACGAGATCGACTTCGGGTTTGTAGACAACGGCACGCCGAAGCAAGGCAGTATCCGTGCGTACCGAGTGAAGCCAGTCGTCCTGTTCACGGTCCAGTATCTGACTGCGGGGAGCAACGGCACCTCATTTCCGTCATTCGCGCGTCATCCGGTGAACTTGCACGGGCTGACCAACAGCGGATGGCAGCCGCATTTCGATGCAGTCACGACCGATGGACCCCTGGCCGAATTTGACGGCAACGGGCAAACGTTCATTATTTCTCCGGCCTCGCATTTCACGGTGGCGGTGACAACGACGCAACCGGCCCTAACGAGCGGCATTCGAAGCGAGATCGGGGAACTGCCGAACGGGTTTACGCATAGGACTTTATTGGTTGTTGAAGAAGGGATCAACCAGGCATTCGATACCTGGGGGCATGCGCTAACCGACCTGCAAGGCAAGACGCGACCGGCGAACAATGCGGACATCACGCTCTCCAAATTGGGTTATTGGACCGATAACGGAGCGGATTATTACTACGAGTACGACCACCGTGTGGGCTATCAGGGGACGCTGCTTGCCATCCGAGACGAATTTCGGGCCAAAGATGTGCCTTTGGGGTATGTGCAACTGGACAGTTGGTTTTACCCCAAAGGAGCCGAAGCGGACTGGCGCGACAGTGGTGCCGGTATTTTTGAGTACGAAGCGGCAGCAGCGCTGTTTCAGGGCGGATTGAAGTCGTTTCAGAACAAGCTGGGGCTGCCGCTCATGACGCATTCGAGATGGATCGATGCCGCGAGCCCCTACCGGCGCAAATACCACATGTCGAACAACGTTTCCGTCGATCCGCGTTACTGGCAGTCCGTGATGAGTTACTTGAGCGAATCGGGGGTGCAGACATACGAGCAGGACTGGCTGGCCACGCATGCGTTGACGGACTTCAACCTCGTGGACCCGGATCTGTTTCTGGATGAAATGGCGCAAACAGCGAAGCAGCAGGGGCTCACCATCCAATACTGCCAACCGCTGGCGCGACATTACCTGCAGGGCTCGAAGTACGACAACGTGACCACGATTCGGACGAGCCCCGACCGGTTCAGCGAGCGGTGGTGGGACCGGTTTCTTTACGGATCGCAGCTGGCGGGAGCGGTCGGAATCTGGCCATGGACGGATGTCTTCATGAGCGGGGAGACCGGGAATCTGCTACTGGCGACACTCTCGGCGGGACCGGTAGGAGTGGGCGATTCGCTGGGCTCCGTGGACGCAAAAAGCCTGCGGCGGGCAGTGCGCCAAGATAGCGTGATCGTGAAGCCGGACGTGCCCATTACCCCCACGGACGCAACCGTTCTCGCCGATGCTCAGGGGATCGCGGCACCGATGATCGCGTCGACTTACACCGATTTCGGTTCGGTCAAGGCCGCATACGTATTCGCGCACACGAGGCCGGGGGCGAGCCGAGTGGCTTTCGCGGCGAGTTCCCTGGGTTTGAGCGGTCAGGTTTATGTGTACAACTATTTCAGGCACGCGGGCCGGCTGACGAACGCCACCACGGAGTTCTCCGAGGAACTGCCTGCGGGTTTCGCTTATTACATCGTTGCGCCCGTGGGGCGATCGGGAATGGCCCTGTTAGGAGACGCAGAACAGTTCGTCTCCATGGGGCGGCAACGGATAACGGATGCGATCGACGACGGCACGATCCATTTGACCGTCGCGTTCGCGTCCGGAGAAGAGCACAGGACGATTCAGGGCTACGCCGCGAGGCAACCCAAAGTGACTGCGCAAACGGGAACGGTCCGGGCGGTTTCGTCCGACGCGAACACGCAGATGTTCCGGTTTGCGGTGACGGCGGGAGGAAACGGAACGGCAGCGGTGGAGATCAGCGAGAACTAGCGGAGGCCGGGCATGCCCGGCCACTACATCGACGCAGAGGTTATCGGGAAACGGTCACCGCGGCCGGATTCAACTGATAACCGTCGTCATGCGCCACTTGGACCGCCATGGAGCGGAGACTCTCATCGTCAGCATCGCGGGCGGTTTTGAGGCCGGGGCGTTTGATGACTTCGGCGCCGATCTGAAAGCGAATCACCCAACGTTTCTTATCCGCATCCCAGGACACACCCGCCTGATTGACTATCATCATGGCATCGCCTCCCTCGAGCAGATGTCCATTTCTCTGCTGGCATTATGGGCCGGCGCGGCCTGGGATTCAAGGGGGGGCAGAAAGACTCATGCTGACGCACGGCGGTTCCGCAGGCGGGCTCACTTTTTCGGGAAGCCCGGCTGAGACTTAATTTCGCGAATCTGCAAAATATGGCGCTGGGCGTGGGTGGAGATTCCCAGCAGAGCCTGGTAGGCGTCGACACCCCATTCGGGATAAGCGTGGGCGCGTAGATCATCGTCCGTGGTGCGAGCGTAGGCAAGGATTTCGGCACGGAGCTTACGGAATGACGCAAGCCCCTGCTGAATGTCGGTGAATCTTCCTTTCGGCTCCTCCTGGGGACTGGTTTTCTGGCGTTCGGTACGATCGATCCCATACCAGAGCATATCGAGATCGGTGACCTGGCCTTTGGGCTTGGCAGGCGGCTGTTTGATTTCCTTTTGGAAATCGGCCCAGTACTGCGGTTCGGCGAGGGTCAGATGCTCGACGACATCGCGAACGGTCCATTTACCGGGCGCGTAGCGGAAATTGAGCTGGGCAGGTGAGAGTCCGGCGATCTCATCCGCCAGCCAGCTTTCGGTCAGTTCGAGATGCGCAATGACGTGCTGGCGATCTTCCTTTCCCATGGGGGCGGCGGACAGGGAGTGCAGACACAGAGTGAGAAGTGAAACAGAGAGGGCCCGAAGCATAGTGATGGCGATTATAACGCGAGAGAAAATGGAAAAAGTTACGGCTGAAGAATGAGCATACGGCGATCCGCGCGGGAGGAAGTGGTGAACGGGATTTCGGCGCCCTCGGAATCGCGTATGGAGAGCGTGGTCCATCGCGGGCCGAATTCCAAAGCCAGGGTCAGACCCGGGGGCAGTTTGGCGCGAGGCTGATTCAAACGGATTTCGATGTGATCGTCGCAGGCGAAGGCTGCGGCGCGAACCGCGGCGCGGGCGTGGGCGAAGAGACCGTATCTTGTGACGCTGCCGATCCAGACGGGCTTATGCCGGTAAGCCTGGAGCAAGCGCTCTTCGGCTTTCAGTTTATAGGTGACATCGGTGGGGTGAACGAGAAGGCAGGTAATACCGTTGTTTTCGGCGTTGGCGGCAACGATGCTGGTCCACTGGGCGACGGCTCTATCGACTGTCGTGGGAGTGAGATAGCCCATGGAATCGTCGAGCGTGACCGGGATTTCGATCAGGCTGCTGACGGGCGCACCCAGGTGCGCTTCGCGGAGCGGACGGTAAGCGGAGTTGGTGAGCGTTTGGCCGGCGGCGCGGGTGGAATCGATCAAATAGCCGCTAGTTTCGAGAGCTTCGATGAGCCGCAATGGATGGCTGAGCTCGCCAGCACGGAACGTAATGGTGCGCTGGCCGGGGATGTCTCGATCGAGGAGCTCTTTGCTGACCTGGATCTCACCGAAAACAGTGGGTGCGACGGTTGGACGATAGGCGGCGAAGCGGACGGACGGATCGCCAAGTGGGCAACGGTCAAACGTCTTGAAGTGCGAGACGGTGTGCGAACCGACGTCGAAGCCACGGGCGCGGAGCTCCCGGAGGTAGGCGCTGTTGGAGGGCGTGTAGTAGCCGATGTCGGTTTCGTCAGTGAAGTATTTAGTGGTGGCGAAGAAGGTGCTCGTGACGCCGTATCGCTGCTCGAGAGCGGCATAGACGACGGAGTTGGGATAAGACTCGCGGGCATCGATGTCATGGCTGAGGATGAGGGCGGAATCGAGAGCATCAGGAATGGGGTGTATCAACAAGAATGGATGGACGTTGGCTTCGTAGACGGCGCGCAGCAGGAGGCGCAGGACGTCGCCCGACGGTGCGAAGACGTTGGCCCATTCGGGTTGAGCTTCGAAGCTCTGGCCGATGGCGAGGCGAAGGGTGGAATCGCTGAAAGAGAGACCGAGGGAGTAAGCGATGCCGCGGCCGTAAAAGTTGCGGACAAAGGCGGCCTTGCCGTTGGGAAAGCGGCCCAGCACAGTGGCGGCGCGGGCATCGTATTCGGTGGTCCAGTTGAATTCTTTGTACCGTTTGGGATCGCCGAGAACGATCTCACGCTCTTCGGGGCGATTGATAAAGCGGAGGGCCGGATCAGCGGCAGAGCCGGCGAAGCGAACCTTGGCGTTTTCCCGACTGAAGTGGAAGCTGGAGATGCCGAACAGGGGGAAGTACTGGTCGCCCTGCACATGGGTGGCAAAGAGAACGCCGCCGGTTTCGACGTAGCGATAGAGGATTTCGCGATCGGCCGGCGGCCATGTGATGTTGGTGAACGTGCCGGCGAGGATAATCATGGGGAAATGCACGGCTTCGGCGGGAGTGCGGGGCGTTTCGTAGGGCAGACCGAGCATTTCGAGATCGCTTTCGACCGCGGCAACTTCGCTCGAGAACTTGTCGGAGACGGCTAACACGGCGATGGTGGACGGCAGCTTGATGGGAGGCGCCGAGGCGAAGGCAAAGGCGAGATAGGCGGAGGAGACGGCGAGGACTCGTTTCATTTCCAGAATCTCTCGGCGATGGGATTGCCTTTGAGCGCTTCCGCGAGGAAGACGAGCCAGGCGGAGCCGGCGATGCTGGGGGCATCGGTCATCTGGTGCGGAATGGCGCGGGTGGCATAGCGGAGACCGCTGCCGGAAACCTGGAGCGGGCGGAGGCCGTCGATGATCTGGCGGGCGCGCTCGGGCCGGCCAGCGCGCAACCAGGCGAGCGCCACGCCGAGCGAGCCTTCGGACCACACGAGCGGCAGTTCGCGCCATTGCTTGCGCGGATTGTCTGGATAGTAGAAGCGGCCGACTTCGAAACCGGGGAAGATTTTGTCGTCATAGTAGGGACGATAGCCGGAGGCATCGCCGTCGCGTGAGGCATAGTAGCGATCGGCGTTGCTGAGAGCTTCACGCGCCTTTTCGGGTTCGCCCACGGCGAGCAAAAACAGGGCACCCCAGGAGGCGCAATCGAGGGCACGTACGGAATCGCGCTGGCCGCCGGGCGTGAAACCCTGATCAAACTGGCCGAGATCCTTGTCCCAAGCGACGCGGAGGAGCGCCTCGCGGATGCGATTGGCGGCCGAGATCCAGCGGGCATCGCCGGTCAGCTCACCGAAGGCGTGGAGGAAAAACCAGGAACTGATGTTGTTCTCCGTGCTGAAGCCGCTGGCGGGAACATCTTCGTAATCTTCGAGGACATCGTTCTTTTCGGGGTGATAGACGAGGCGAATGTTGCCGGAGCCCTGACGCAGCAGCCCGTGCGCGGGATTCTCGGGATCGGTGGCTTCGAGAGAGATTAGATAGGTTGCGAGCCGCTCTGCCGCTGCTTTGAGAGCCGCACGCTGGCGGAGGCAGCCGGGGTTATCGGGCGGGCATGTGGGCGTGTTCGCCAGATAGAAGGCATAAGCGTAGCCGACCCAGCCGATGGCACCGGCGCGGACCATGGCGCTGTCATGATCAGACTCGTCGGGCCAGCTTTCGGCGGTACTGTACGTAAACCAGAGGCTGCCGTCAGCGCGGATGAGGCGGGCGAGGGCGTCGAGCGTATAGGAAGCGGCATCCTGATCGCCGGAGATGGTAAAGGCAAGGGCGCCGAGAGCGTCATCGTACGTATAGGAGTGATCTGCGCCGGGTTCCGGCTTGCCGGGGTGCGCGGAACTGTAGCTGACGAGCAGGCGGCGGCGCGTAGAATCGGGAGCGGGCACGATGATATTGGGCGCGACCTGGCCAGCGAGCCATTTCTGATTGGCGCCGTCCCATTCGTCGAGCGATGGGGGAACGCCGGTAGCGGCGCATACTGCTGCGACGAGCGCCAGGCTAAGCCGCTTGGGCATTTTGTTCGAAGCCACGGCGCTCCATGGCGCCCCATCCTTTCTTTCCGCGAAGGCCGTCAAAGACTCCTTGCAGGCGCCAAAGGGTCATGAGCTGCCGGTAGCCGAAGTTTTCGAGGACGGCGGCGGCGAGAAGGCGGAGAAGATCGACGACGGAGGGGTACCGGCGCATGGTGAATTCTTCGAGGACGACGGCACTCATAGACAACAGAACGCCGAACAGGACCGAGACAACGAAGAAAAGAGCGGCTATTTTCAGGGAGACGAAGCCGAGACAAATGCCGCCCAGCGTGAACAGATAACCGGCCATTTCGACAGCAGGGCCGAGCATTTCGAAGACAACAAAGTAAGGCAGGGCGAACCAGCCGGGACCGCCGAACCGGGGGTGAAAGATCATCTTCTCGTGGGCCATGAGACTTTCAACGGTGCCGCGCTGCCAGCGATTGCGCTGGCGATGGAGGACTTTCCAGCTCTCGGGCACTTCGGTCCAGCAGACGGGTTCGGGGACAAAGACGATCAGGTAGGGCAGCTTCTTCGCACGGCACAGATGATGCAGGCGCACCACGAGTTCCATGTCTTCGCCCACCGTAGAGGTGGCGAAGCCGCCGGCCTCGAGAACGGCCTCGCGATTAAAGACACCGAAGGCACCGGAGATGAGGAGCAAGGAATTGAGAAAACTGAAGGCCACGCGGCCGCCGAGGAAGGCGCGGAGATATTCGATGGTTTGGAAGAGCGGCAGGATGCGATTGGGGGTGGCGATGCGGCTGACACGACCACGCTCCACGGTACAGCCGTTGACGACGCGGATGATGCCGCCGGTAGCCAGGACCTTGCCGGGGTTTTCGATGAACGGCTCGACCACGTGAAGCAAGGCATCCTCTTCAAGCAGCGAATCGGAATCCACGGCGGCGACGAGCGGAGAGCGCGCGACATTCAGTCCGGCGTTGAGGGCATCGGCTTTACCGCCGTTCTCCTTATCGACCACGGTAAGGCGAATGGGATCGCGGGAGCGATAGACACCGCGGACAGGCTTGGTCGGGGTATTGCCGATACGACGAGTGGACTTACAAAGGTGAAACTCGTCGATCAGAATCTTCATTGTGTCGTCTTTGGAGCCATCGTTGACGACGATCACGTCGTAGTGGGGATAGTGGAGGTCGAGCATGGATCGCACGCTCTGAGCAATGGTAAGGGCCTCGTTATGAGCGGGCATGATGATGCTGACTTCGGGAAGAAGCGGGGAGTTGAGCAGCACCGTGCGCGCCTCAGCATTCTGGCGGGCCCGGAGGCTGCGCAGCGCAAAGAAGCCGAGGACCATGAGGAAGAAGTAGACAGCGTTGCTGGCGCTGACGTAGAAGATCATGGACCACTCAAAGGATTCGTAGAGGCCATGCAGCACTGCGGTCGAGAACGTCATACGGCCACCGATTCCACGGGAGCCGTCTGCACGCGCTGCAGCGCTTCCAGGGCGGCGGAAGCAGCAAGCGACGAACCGGTGATCATTTCCTGCTCGAGTACCCGGTAGCCTTCGGGACCCAGCCGGGCAAGGGCATCGGCGGCGGCAGCGGCGGTGGCAGCGTCGGGATCGTGAAGGCAGCGAACAAGCTGTGGCAGAGCGGTGGAGATGCCGAACTTCGCTGCGATACGAACGGCCATACCTCGCACAGCTTCCACGGGATCGTTCAGTGCGTGAAGGATTTCCGGTTCGAGCTGCGGCGAACGCGGGACGAGCGGCAAAACGAGGAGAGCGGCCGAGCGGACGTGCGGATCGCGATGGCGCAGAAGTGAATAGACCTGCGGCAGGGGAAGGAACTTGCCCCAAGCCCGCAGGACATCGAGCGCGGCGCGGGTAGAACGGGGCTCGGCGGCCTCGAGAACGGCAGGAAGGGCGCTCAGCGCCAGTTCGAGAGCGTAGGGCCGCAGATCCTCGGCAAGAACCATGCGGGTGACCAGAGACCCGTTCACCAGGAGATGAAACACCTCCGGCAATTCGCCAGGCTGAAGGTTACTGACCATGTGCCGGGCAGTGTGAAGGCGAACCGCTTCATCGGGATCACTCAGCGCTTTCTGGAACACGCCGCCTGCAAATTCGCGAGGGAGCAGCGCGAGATTCGCGACCGCAGACTTGCGGCGAGCCAGGTTGCCAGAACGAAACTGACGCTGCCATTGCTGCACGACGAGCAGATCCACGGCCAGTTGAGCGAGCCGCTCCCTGCCGCCGCCGCGCAGCATGCGCAGAAAATCGACGAGGCAGCGCTCCACCTCGCGCGGGTACGCCACGCGGAGATCGCGAAGATCGCGTACGTGATCGGCGCCGGAGGCATGGCGGCCGAGGAACTCGCGGATGGCAGGGGAGACACGGGCGGACCGGGACTCGCGAAACTGCCGTGCCAGCTTCTTACAGAAAGAAAACGCGAGTAAGGTGCTGATCGTGGCGCATTGCACGATGGCCACCGACATGGCCAACGAAAGCTCGCGCGAGGCGACGCGCGGTGTGAGATAGAAGCGGTGCAGACTGACGATGGCCAGGATATAAGCCATTCCGAAGGCTAAGGTCTGCGACAGGACAGCAATGCGGCCGGCCCGCTCTAGGTTCACTGTTTTACCGTGAAGTTGACGCCGAAACTGAGCTCGTGCTGGTGATCGGTGCGCGTCTGATAAGCACTGAACAGCTCGGCGGTATAGCCATGAGCAATCTTGACGTCCGCGCCCGCAAGATAGGTATCGGCGAGGAAAGCGCCCAGCCGGTCAATGGTGAGGGTATCGAAGGACTCGCTGCCACGAGCATAGCCACCGTGAAGAACGAGCCGCCGGGATACTTGTTGGAAGTACTGTCCCAGCCAGGAGTGATTTACGACGCGCGGGGTGGAACTGGTGCGCCAGAGCGTCCAGGCGTTGTCATAGGTGAGCGTGAGCCATACGGGCTTGCTGCAATAATAGGTGAGCTCGGGGCTGACCATGTGCACGTCGGCAGTGTGGAAGCGCATCATCTGGTAATCCAGATCGATGGTGAAATGTTTCGGGAGCGCGTGCGAGAGGCCGCCGGAATACTCCTGCCGCGGAACGACCAGGGCCCCGGGGCCGACGAGAGCATTGGCGCGCACCCACCAGCCCCCCAGCTTTCTTTCTAGGGTGAGACCAGCACGGCGCGTGCGTTCGTCGAAGAGGCTCCACTCCTCGTATTGAAGGGAGATATGATTCTCCTCGCCGATATAGCCGGCGTTGACAAAACCCATGTTGCCGGCGTGAGTGAACGAGAATCGATCCTGCTCAAACCCGAGCTTCACCTCGATGGGACGCGGCGGATCGATTTCGCCTCGCAAGTCTTTGGCCTCATCATTATTGGGATCCAATTTGATGGCGCGCTGCACGTGCTCCTTGGCGGCGCGTTCGCGATTCTGGTAATGGCAAAGACGCGCGAGAGCCATTTCGACATCCACGTCATCGGGCGACGATTTGCGGCCCTGTAAGAGCAAGTCTTCAGCCGCGGCGTAATGATGCTGCCACATCTCCACATAGGCCTTGCCCACCATGGCTTCGGCATTCTTGGGATCGCGTTTCAGAACCCGGTCGAACACTTCAGTAGCACGGGGATACTCTTTCAGCCAGGCGGAAAGCCTGCCGATCTGATTCTGGTAGTCGAGATTGTCGGGATCGAGCTTGAGGAGACGCTCGTACATCTCGCGGGCCTGGCCGAACTTCTGCTGGGTGACCAGCTCACGGGCTGCCTTCTCCTCGTCTTGCGCTTCGAGGGGGGCAATGATGAGTACGGCTGTGAAGAGGCTGTAAGCGAGGCGCGTCATGCCATCTTCCCCAACAGCCGTTTCATGCGGGCGATCAGTTCCATCGGGCTGAACGGCTTGATGACGTAGTCGTCGGCACCCAAACCAAAACCCTTGATGACGTCGGTCTCCTGCTGACGAGCAGTGAGGAGGATGACGCGAATATCGCGAGTCAGCGGGTCATTGCGCAAGGCAGATAGAACCTCGAAACCGCTGCGATTGGGCATGTTGACATCGAGCACGGCCATATCCGGTTGCCAAGAGCGGATCATCTCGAGAGCCGCGCTGCCGTCGGTAGCGACCTGGCATTCGAATCCAGCGTTGGACACGGCGGCCTCCACCAGCGCGCGAATGGTTGAGTCATCGTCCGCCACGGCGATGCGGCGTTTGCCCCCGGGTGGCGCTGCGGCAGGTGTCAGCCGCCCTTGGCCGATACGGGAAACGGCAAAGTAGGATCGCAGAATGACCTCTTCGGTGGTCCATGGAGCGAACAGAAAATCCTCGGCCCCGCTGTTCGCGGGCTGAAGACGCACCAGCGCCTCCCGCGGTCCAATGACGAGCACCGGTTTGCTCCACGAGGGAATCGAGGCAGTATCGGCAGAGACATTTGCGATGACCACGTCGAAGGGGCGGACGCTTTCGGCATCAGGGAAATGGATGCCCAAGTCCCGGGAGAACGCCTGGCATGCATCGAGCGCTTTGGCGAGACGGGCGGCGTCGTTCGGCGGAAACCCGGCAAGCGCGAATCGCTTTCCGGAAAGCGCAGAAAGAACCGCTGGGGAAGGCGCCTCCTGGCGGGCTGCCAGAAGGCCCAAGGTGCTATCCGCAGTCTCAGGTTCGGAAGCGGGGGGTTTGACCGGCGGACGTCGACTGCTTTGAGCGGCGGAGAACATCCCTGAGAGCCGGTCGAGCAGCTCACGTACCCGGTGTGGCGATGCCGATCCGTTCTGCTGGAGCTCCGATTCCAGCTCTCGGGCAACTTTCGTGATTTCCGGATACCCCACCGATCCGGCAGAACCCGCCCAGCGATGCGCAGTGACGCGCAGTTCGGACGGATCGAAACCTTTCCCCAGAGAGCTGATGAGGAAGCTGACCTGTTGAGCGCCGCCGGTGACGAATTCCTGTCGAATTTCATCGAGGGCGGAATCATCCAGCTCATCGGGTTGGTTTGCGTTCTGTGCGGCGCGGCTGTTTCTGAGGAACTGGCGAATGACATCGGGAAGCGTGCGGGTATCGATGGGCTTGGTAATGTACCCGTCGCAACCGGCTTCGTAGGCGTTTTGCTCATCCTTCTTCATGGCGAACGCGGTGAGGGCCAATACCACGATGTCGCGGGTTGACGGGTCGGACTTCACTTTGCGGGTCAATTCGAGGCCGCTCATGCCGGGCAACTGCACGTCGGTGAGAATAAGCTCCGGGCGGAAATGGCGCAGGGCGTCCAATGCTTCTTCGGCGGTGCCGGCGGTATGAACATCAAACCCATGCCGGGTGAGCAGGACCCGCACCACTTTCATGTTGACGGGCGTGTCCTCGACGACAAGGATGGAATCGTTCGGCATGACGTCTCCGGCTGGCTAATGGGTGAGAACGGCCTCGCCGCGAGAAATGGTTATCGTTTCGCGATGTACAACACGTCAACTATCACTGTTCCGGTAACCGAAAAGGAGAGCGATCGCGACATGCACATCTCACACTTAGCGCCACTTCAGTGTAGGGAGATCGCCCCAACGGTAACAAGTAAAAATGCCGGCGAATTAACGGTAAAAGCGGAATAGTTTCGTTGGTCATTCAATCTCATTTACAGCAGTTAATAGTAAACATTTACGTACAGATAATTGTCCCGGGATAATCGTTTTCCACCCGCTCCAAGTAGTAACCTCGGTCAACTTGCCGCGTCCGGCGCAGCAATGTCATGCTGCGAATTGGGGCATTGTCGGTAGTGTTGAGGTGAAGTCACCTGTACCGGCTTGCGGCACCTCTCCCTCCTTCAATTCGCCGGAGTTTACGAGGCATTTCAGTAAAATGAGCCTGCACAAAGCTCTGCCGGTTTACGGATTGCTGGCTGCGAGTCTTGGAACGCCACTGGTTCAGGCAGCTCCCGGAACAGGGGGGAAGCCGTCTGTCCTGGATCGCGCGGCAGCCGTTCGCGAACTCTCCGCAGCCGAGGCGGCGAAGAACCTGCCCGTTCATTTGAACGGGGTGGTTACCTACTACGACTCCTTGGCGCCGGATCTATTTGTGCAGGATGGCACGGCGGGAATATATGTTAACGTCGAGGGCCCGCCGCCATCTCTAGAGCGTGGCCAGGAAGTGGAAGTCACCGGTGTAACCGGCGCGGGAGATTTCGCTCCGGTGGTGGTTCACGGGCGGGTTCGCGTGACTGGGGTGGGCAAACTGCCCAAGCCAATACGGCTCACATTCGACGAGCTGCTCACCGGCCGGGGGGACTCACAGTGGTTTTCAGGCGATGGTGTGATCAAATCCGCCGTGCTGGGGAAACGGCGGCTGGATCTGTACGTCGCGACAGGGGGAGGAAAGATCCGGCTGATCGTCCTCAATCCCCCGAAGGTGGACCTGCAGAGATTCATTGAAGCGCGGGTGCGTTTTCAAGGAACGGTTGGAGCGGCATTCAACAACAAGCGCCAACTTACCGGACTTCTGGTGTTCCTGCAGGATTTCGGCGATCTCGACATGGAGCAGTTTGCCGATAATCCCGCCAAGACCAATGCCGGGCTGTACCCGCTGCGCCATGCCGATCAACTGCTGCGATTCTCGCCCATCGACAGCGTGGGCGGTCGCGTCAGGGTGCGCGGCGTAGTGACGATGCAGCAACTGGGCAACTCGCTTTTCCTGCAGGACGGCAGACAGGGGTTGATGGTTCTGACGCATCAGCTGGTACGCGTGCAGCCGGGCGACGTAGTGGAGGCGCTGGGCTTCCCTGCTCTGGGCGAATTCGCGCCCGTGCTGCAGGATGCCGTTTTCACGAAAGTGGGAGCGGACCCGGCGCCGAAACCAGTTCATATAACGGCAGACGACATCATGAGGGAGGGTGAGCAGGACGCCAATCTGGTGGAAATCGACGCGCGGCTGCTCAGCCGGACTGAGGACATGCGTGGCGTGTCGCTGGCGATGAAGTCCGGAAGCCGAATCTTCAACGCACGGCTGGAACAGCCGGATCGTCGCAATCAGGAATCGCTGGAAGAAGGCAGCGACCTGCGGCTTACGGGGATCTGCCAAGTCGAACCGGGCAGTGAGCCGGATGAGTTGCAATCGTTTCGCCTGGTTCTGCGAAGTCCCGCCGACATCCTCGTACTGCACCGGCCGGGATGGTGGACGCTGTCGCGTACCCGGTTGTTTTTGGGCGTCCTGGGGCTGGGGGTGGTAGCCGCGCTTGCCTGGGTCATCCTGCTGCGGCGGCGGGTGCAGACGCAGACACTCCAACTGCGAAAGAGCAACCGGCAACTCTCGGTAGCGCTGGAAGCGGCGGAGCATTCGCGCAAGATGGCGCAGGAAGCCAACCAGCTCAAGAGCGAGTTCCTGGCCAATATGAGCCATGAAATTCGCACGCCCATGAACGGGATTCTGGGCATGACCGGCTTGGTGCTCGAGACCGATCTAACCAGTGAGCAGCGGGAATTCCTGAACGATGCCAAGCGATCCGCCGAGTCGCTGCTTGCCCTGCTGAACGATATTCTGGACTTTTCGAAGATCGAGGCCGGCCGCATGGACCTGTACCCGATCGCCTTTTCCCTGCGGGACTGCATGAAGAACGCGGCCAGTGCCCTCACGGTAAATGCAGAGCAAAAAGGGCTCAAGATGATGGTGGATGTGGCGCCTGATACCCCCGATGCAGTAATCGGCGATCCGCTGCGGCTGCGCCAGGTGCTGCTCAACCTGCTGAACAATGCAGTCAAATTCACGCACGCGGGATCGATTGAGATGCGCGCGGGCCTTTACGAGAAGCGGGAAGATACCCTGACCCTGCACTTTTCGGTGAGCGACACAGGGGTCGGAATTCCGCCGGACAAAATCGAAGCCATTTTCGAAGCATTCCGCCAGGCAGACGGATCCGTAACGCGAACGTACGGCGGTACGGGGCTCGGGCTCACAATTTGTGCGCGGCTGGTGAACCTGATGGGAGGCCGCGTTTGGGTGGAAAGCGAACCGGGCATGGGGAGCATCTTTCACTTCACTGCAGTCATGCAGGAAGCGGCCGAAATTCCCGACTCTCACGACAGCGTGACGCAGGCATTGCATGCACCCCCGGAATCTGTGACGCACTCCGGGCCGCTACGCATTCTGGTGGCCGAAGACAACGCCATCAACCAGACCATCATGACGCGCACGCTGCGCAAGGTTGGGCATTCGGTCACCGTCGCGAGCAACGGACGCGAGGCGCTGGCATCCTGGCAGGACGGCGACTTTGAACTGGTTCTCATGGATATTCAGATGCCGCTGATGGACGGATTCGAATGCACCGCGGCGATCCGGTTGGGGGATCAGAGGCGGGGTACCCACACGCCGATTATCGCGGTAACGGCGCACGCGCTCAAGGGCGACGAGGAGCGTTGCCTGGCTGCGGGTATGGACGCCTACCTGGCCAAACCGATTCGAACAGAGGATCTCTACGCGGCGATCGCGCGGGTCATGGCGCGGCAGGAATCTCCCGCGGGAAGCGTCGAACAGCCCTCCTGATGCAAAAGACTGAGGCCTGAGTCCGATCCTTTCCCCCCAGCATCCAAGCCGGTGGAGCACTGTAAATTGTTCGAAAACATTCTCTGTCAGATACCGGACTATGATGCTGACACCATTCTGCCTCTGCTCGAGCTGGCGATCGAGATCGCGCGAGAGGGCCGTGAAGGCCGGCGCATCGGAACGTTGTTCACATTTGGAGACGCCGACGCCGTGCTGGAACACTCGCGCCCACTCATTCTGGATCCCTTAATGGGGCACCCGGAACCGGCGCGCCGCATGACGGATCCGAATCTGCGGGGCACGATCAAGGAACTGGCACAACTTGACGGCGCATTCGTCGTAAACAGCGATGGTGTCTTCGTGGCGGCAGCCCGCTATCTGAACGGAACGGGGGTCTCCGGACTGGAGCTGCCATTGGGACTGGGCAGCCGGCATTTGGCGGCTGCCGGCATCAGCATGTTGACCAAAGCCGTGGGTATCGTGGTGTCGGAAAGCTCCGTGGTGCGGATGTTCTGCCACGGTGCCATGGTTGCGGAAATCATTCCGGAGCTTTGGCTGCTGAGCCGGAGAGCGGTGCAGATGCGCGGTGCTGTATCGGAGGAGCGGATTCGCGACCTGGCGGTCATCACGCCGCGCCTGCCGTTCCTGACGAAGAAAGACGGCTGAGGGCGGCAGCCCTACGACTCCTGCTCTTTGTCCAACTGCTTCTTGCACAAACGGCGCCACTCGGGAACGCGGCCGGCCAGTCCAAGAAGTGTGCAATAGTTCATATCGACTGTGACACCACCCGAAAAGTCGGAGATTCCGGTGAGTTCATGCTCTAGGGCGTCGGCGGCGTGAATAGCCGCCGCTGCTGTGAATGTTGTGGTTGAATGCTCGGCCGGGCTGTGATGAAAGCCAACGGCCTTGCAGACTAAATCCGGCAAGGCCCAGAGATAAAGCAGGTACGCTCCAATATCTGCATGAGTAGCGCCGAACATCTGACGCTCGACTTCATAGCAAGCGACGCCATCCTTCTTGACGGTACTCAAAACCACCTCGTACTCCTGAGGGCAGTTCGCTGCGAGAACGAGCTTGCCAACATCGTGCAGCAGGCCTGCCACCATGGCGCTGTCGCAGTTCTTTTTAGGCAGGTTTTCCGCTTTGGCAATGGCGCTGGCGACCAGGCCGGTCATAGTGCTGTGGTGCTGCAATTGAGTGATCAGGGACTGCGCCAAGCCGGTGGTTTGCAGCGCCGTGAAGGCGCCCGTTGAAAGGGCCAGAGCGCGAATGGTGTCGACCCCGAGGTACACGGCAGCTTCGGCGGGGCTGGCCACGTAGCGATACAACCCAAAAAATGCCGAGTTGGCGATTTGCAGGATTTTGGCCGTCATAGCGACATCCTGGGCAATGATGTCTCCCAGCTCGCGGCTGGACAGCTCGGGATTGTCGAGCGACGCAATAAGCTGTGTATGCACGGCCGGCAGGCTTGGCAAAGAAATAATGCGGGACACCAGTTCCCGGAGCCCGGGCAGCGCCAGCATGCCGCGAATCTGGAGGGCGCGATCCAGCGTCGATTTCAGTGACGCGGCATTGCACGACTGCAGAAGATATTGATGGGCAGTAGCCGAGCGAACTACGTCCTGCTCTACGGTGTCAGTGAGGACGATCCGGACAATATCGGGAAACCTCTGCATCACTTCAGTCAACAGATCCGAGCCGCCAACACCGGCCAGTTCGGCGCGGGTTACCAATACATCAAACGGGGCAGCGTTGAGCTTGTCGAACGCCTCTTTCCCGCTGGTGGTGAAGGCCATGGCCCAATCGGTATTTAGCGTGTCGAGCCTCTTTTTCAGACTGTCGAGGACCTTCTGGTCCGCATCGGCAAACAGGATGCGCTTCGCAGGCGAGTCATCTTGCGGAGTGGCGCTAGGTTCCTTCGCAACAGAGGGATCGTCAGTGTTCATAAGAGGCACGCACCATTCTAATATTTGTTCCTCGTGACGCGCGGCTCACGCTACAGTCCGGCCTGGGCCCGGAGATAGCGCGCGATATCTTCATGGGTGGCGAACCAAACTCCCGTGCGGGACCGCATGTGCGCAATCAATTGATCGAGGGCGGCGGCGCGGGCGCGGTGGCCGGTGATGTGCGGGTGCAGCGTCAGCACGTAAAGGCCGCCTTCTGTGTATGCCGCATCGAATTCCGATTCGAATACCTGGCGCACGAGTTCCGGCGATGGTAGCGTGCCTGCCGTACCGCCGAAGTACGGGTAATCGTCGAGGATCCATCCGATAGGCAGTTCCATCACACCGCTCGGCTTTCCAGCCAGGAGGACCTCGTAAGCGTCGTCGCTCGCCATCAGGCTGCTGTCGTACAGGAATCCCTCATCTTTGACCTGCTGCATGGTATAGCGGCTGAACGCCCAGGACGGCGCACGATAGCCCACCGGCCGCTTGCCCATAGATTTTGTGAGGCTGGCGATGGCGTCACTTAATAGCCGCTTTTCTTCCGCTTCGTTATTGAGCGCCGGGAGATCTTCATGAATCCAGCCATGGACGGCAACCTCGTTGCGCCCGCCTGCCAAAATGTCGCGAACCATCTGCGGATGGAGCAGGTCGCTGACCGCTGGAATAAAAAATGACGCCGGCACGCCGTGCTTTTCGAGTACGCGAAGAATGCGGGGCAATCCGTCAATGGCGCCGTATTCGCCGATGGAAAGCTCGTTGGCGCCAAGGATACCGCGCGCCAGAGCGTGGGTTGCATTGTCGACGTCAAAACTAAGCGCCACAGCGACACGAGCCCCGTTCGGCCAGGACTTGGGCCTGATGCGCCGGCCGGCGCTGACCCGAAAGAACTGTTCCTTGATCTGGTCCAGATTGAGTTTGGCGCCGGGCAGCGGATCGGTTTGTTGAGCCGTGGTCATGGGCCCGACGCAAACGGCAATCGCCAGTAGTCCGATGATTCTCATTTTTGGGTGAGACTCCTGGCTGAGCATCTTATCGTATCGACGCTCACCGCCGGCCCTGGCGGACCCTCCGGGCAGAATGGTATCGAAGAAGAATATGGAATACGTCAGACTGGGATCCGCCGGATTGCAGGTTTCGCGCATTTGCCTGGGGATGATGACCTACGGCTCAAAGCGTTGGCGCGAGTGGGTGCTCGAAGAGGAAGAGGGCCGTCCATTCATCCGGCGGGCTATCGAACTCGGAATCAATTTCTTCGATACGGCCGACATGTATTCGCTGGGAGTGAGCGAAGAAATTCTCGGCCGCGCCATGAAGGATTTTGCTACTTCGCGTGAACGAGTCGTGATCGCTACCAAGGTTTTCAACCCGATGGGGGACGACCCGAACCAGCGCGGGCTCGGGCGGAAGCATATTCGCCACTCGATCGACGACAGCCTGCGACGGTTGGGGACCGACTATGTGGACCTGTATCAAATTCACCGCTTCGACTACCAGACGCCCATCGAGGAAACAGTCGAAGCCCTCGACGACGTGGTGAAAGCAGGCAAGGCGCTCTACGTGGGCGGGTCGTCCATGTTCGCATGGCAATTCGCCAAGATGCTGCATCAGGCTGACGAGCGGCACCTCACGCGCTTCGTCAGCATGCAGAACCACTACAACCTGATTTATCGCGAAGAGGAGCGGGAGATGATTCCGCTATGCCGCGCGGAGGGCATCGCGGTCATCCCGTGGAGTCCGCTGGCCCGGGGATTTCTGGCCGGGAATCGGCAGACGGAGGGCTTCGGCGAAACCATTCGGGCCAAGACTGACGATTACGCGCAGAAGATGTACTATCAACCCTCGGATTTCACGGTCGTCGAGCGCTTAACCGAAATCGCCCGCCAGCGCGGCGTGTCCAATGCTCAGGTGGCTCTTGCCTGGATCCTGGCGCAACCTGGCGTCACTTCGCCCATCGTAGGTGCCAGCAAAATGCAGCATTTGGAGGATGCCGTAGCCGCTCTTCGGTTGAAACTCGACGAGACCGAACTGAAGGCGCTTGGCGAGCCTTACCGCCCGCATCCCGTTCTTGGGCATACCTGATGCATGGCGGAACCTTCTGTGGCATCGTATATGGGTCATGAAGAGTTTCGCTGTCGCTACGCTTGCCTTCACGGCAATCTCCACGGTCCACGCCCAAACGGCGTCGCGTGTTGAGGCCGGCCACCTTCTTTTTCAAAAGAATTGTTCGGGCTGCCACGGTTCGGAAGCCAGGGGTGGACGCGGACCTGATCTCACCACAGGCCATTGGAAATTCGGATCTTCCGACGCCGACATCATGCACAACATCTTCGATGGCATTCCCGGCACGCAAATGCCGGCGTTTCCGTTGCCTGAGGATGACGGCCGTGCCATTGTCGCCTGGCTGCGTTCGCTCCATCATGGCGACGCCGATGACCTTGTCAAGGGCGATCCGAGGGCCGGCCGGGCCCTGTTCTTCGGTAGCGCCGGTTGTAGCCGGTGCCACATGTTTGGCGCGCAAGGCGGGCGGTTGGGACCCAATCTGAGCCGCATCGGCGACGAGAAAAGCGTGCGCGAATTGAAGAAAGCCATAACCGATCCCGACGACAGCCTCAGGGAAGGCTATCGCACGGCGGAAGTACGAACCGCCGATGGGAGCGTAGTCCGCGGCGTCATGAAGAACGAAGATACATTTTCGCTGCAATTGATGGATGAGCACGAGAAGCTGCACATGTTCTGGAAAGCCGATATTAAGGAATTGTCCCGCCCGCTCCGGTCCTTGATGCCCGCGATTTCATTGCATACAGGCGATCTCGATAACTTGATTGCATTTCTCAAAACCACCGAGCCCGCCGAAGTCGGCCCCGGGCAGTGGAGGCCGAGCGCCGATCTGAATGTCTCGTTCCACCGCATCCGCAACGCGCACGAGGAACCGCAGAACTGGCTCACCTACTGGGGCGATTTTCAGGGCACGCACTACAGCCGGCTGAAATCCATCACGCCCGCGAATGTCGGTTCACTCGTTAGCCAGTGGTCTTATCAATTCTCCGGAACCGGCGTAGAGAACACACCTATCGTGGTAGACGGCATCATGTTCGTCACCGGGCCTAACAACAGCGCAGCCGCCCTGGACGCGCGCACCGGGCGCCCCATCTGGCGGTACTCACGGCACCTGCCGAACGTGCATGCACAGTGCACCGTAATGACGAACCGCGGCTTCGCGATTCTGGGCGACCGCCTCTATCTGGCCACGTTGGATGCGCATCTCGTCGCGCTTGACGCCAAAACCGGGAGCGTGATTTGGGACACAGAAGTCGCCGACTACCGGCAGGGGTTCTCCATTACCCACGCGCCGCTCGCGCTCGACGGAAAGATAATCGTCGGCATCACGGCGGGGGAATGCGCATTGGGAGGATTCGTCGACGCGTATGACGCGGCTTCCGGAAAGAAACTTTGGCGCACCTACTCCACTGCGCGGCCGGGCGATCCGGCGCGCGCCTCATGGTCGCCCGAGTCTTCTGCTGACGTGGGCGGCGGGCCCACCTGGATGACTGGAACCTACGACGCCGAAACGGATACGCTTTTCTGGTCCACAGGCAACCCTGGCGCCGACTACGATGGCACCACGCGGCTGGGCGACAACCTCTATACGTGCAGTGTGCTCGCGCTCAACCCAGCCGACGGCAAAATCAAGTGGTATTTCCAGTTCACTCCGCACGACGTGCATGATTGGGACGCCACGGAAACCAACGTCTTGGTGGACGCCGACTTTCGCGGCCGCCCGCGCAAGCTGATGATCCACGCCGACCGCAACGCCTTCTATTACGTCCTCGATCGCGAGACGGGCGAGTTTCTCCTTGGCAAAGAATTCGCCCATCAGACCTGGGCAAAAGGTATCGATGAAAAGGGCCGGCCCATTGTTCTGCCTAATACCGATCCAACGCCGAAGGGAACCTATGTTTGCCCTGACGCAACGGGCGCCACCAACTGGGCTGCGCCTTCTTACGACGCCGTTACCGGGTTGTTCTATGTTCCCGTCCGCGAAGGCTGCGCCAACTACACGCGCGAGACAATCAAGCCGAAGGCTGGCGATCCTTTCACGGGCGGCGACCCCCAAGAAGATCACAAGCGCGGGGCCCCTGGAGCGGTCCGCGCCATCGACCCACTAACAGGTGATATTCGCTGGAACTTTCCCATGCACCTGGGAACCGCGGCCGCGGGCGTTCTGAGTACCGCCGGCGGAGTGCTGTTTGCGTCCGACCCGGAAGGCAGCCTGATCGCTCTGGATGCCCGGACAGGCGCGCTATTGTGGCGCTATCAAACCGGCGGATCGATTCAAAATTCGCCCATCTCTTACGCCGTCGATGGCAAGCAGTATGTGGCGATAGCCGGTGATTCCACCTTGTTTGTGTTCGGCCTGAAATGAGGACGATAATAATCACCAAGGATCAAATATGATTCGCTGCATACTAGCTGTGACCGCCGCTGTTTCACTAGCCGCCAACATCGGCTGCGCTTCGCGTTCGGAAGCCGGTTCCACTCTGCCGAACCGCACCGTTACCGTCGCCCAATCCGGGACTGCGGATGTCGTAGGCAGCGACAGCGCGGCGCTGCAAAAAGCGGCGGATATGTTGCACTCCGGCGACACGCTTGTCATCGGCCCGGGCACCTACCAGATGGACGCCAGCCTCATGATTCCATCGAATGTCACTGTCCACGGCGTGGCCGGCAAGACAATTCTCATGAAATCTCGGGGTGTGGAGAGCGCGCTTGCCGAAGACGGCGACTACGGCGAAAGCTATCTTTCAGTCGCGGAGCCGGCCAAATTTCATGCGGGCATGGGCGTCGAAATTCTCGATGACACGCTCAAAGACGGGTGGGATGTGACCATTTCGAAAATCGTCGGCGTAAACGGCCGCATGGTGCAGATCAATCCGCCAACTGTTCGTGATTACGATTTGGGTGCGAAGCACGCCCGCATCCGCAATACCTATCCCATCCTGTGCACGGAAAACGCGGAGAATGTGACCTTCGAGGACATCACGGTGGACGGCAACAAATCCGAAAACACCTACCTCGACGGGTGTCGCGGCGGCGCCATCTATATGTACAACGTGCGCAACGTAACCGTCCGGAACTGCGTCGCTCGCAACTACAATGGCGACGGCATCTCCGCGCAGATTTCCGATAACGTCCACATCGTCAATTGCGAGTCGTTCGGACAGACCGGCTATGGCGTTCATCCCGGTACCGGCAGCGCCAATACGGAAGTCGAACATTGCCGCCTGCATAACAATGGCGATATCGGCCTGTTCCTCTGCTGGCGCGTGCGCCATGGACGCTTTCACGACAACGTCATCGAAGATAACGGCCATTACGGTATCTCCATCGGCCACAAAGATACCGACAACGAATTCGCGAACAACACCATCGCCCGGAACGGCGTGAGCGGTGTGTATTTTCGTGAAGAGACCCCGATCAACAGCGGTCACCGGAACACGTTCCACGACAACAAGGTGGTCGATAATGGCAGCTCGAAAGCAGGTTACGGCTTTTATATCGCTGCCAATGTGAACGACACGGTGATTACGGGTAACCAGATCTCCGATACGCGCGGCGCTTCAGCCACTCAGCGATACGCCGTTTATAAAGCCAAGGGCGCCGGTTCCGTGCGCGCCGACAACAATAAGATCGAAGGAAACGCAGCAGGCAACTAGGGCCGCTGCGTTAGGCCCAGTCGAGCGCCACGACTTCGTTCAGCGCAATCGATGGCACGCGAATTTTAATAGCGCCGGAAGCCGCCGAGAAATCGGCTCGGCCTCCGGCAACCAGCAACTTAACCGCCGCGGGCGTTTTCCCCGTCGGCAGTCCCAGCGAGACCGTCTGCTCGCCGATGGGAATGATCTCGCGCACCGGTCCCTTCATCATCATGGGGTTCGTCAGATTGACCAGATGGACCGTCAACGATTGCCTCTGCTCCCAAACCGTCACTTCCACCAGACCCGGGCCCTCTACCTGGACCACAGGCTCTTCGTTGGTCGCCCAAGTGACAACATTACGCAATAGCTTTCCATGGTCCGGACTGAGCACCTCCCAAAACGTCCGATCAATATCCCACGGAAAATAGACGACTCGGCCCTTTCCAATTTGCCTTAGCATGACTCCCGGGATGTCGGTCTTTGGCACGCGAGGAAAAACCTTTTCCATGGGCAGATCGGGATAGCCGGGAATCAACGTCAAGGGCGAATAAGCGCCCTTCTCGTGAGTCTCTACAGGAATTCGGTACGTGCCGTTGATGATGCGGCCCGCGTCTTCGAGCCCGGCTAGTATCGGGTGCGATTCGCCGGTGCCCGGAAGTTTCTCGATGTGGAGATAGGAGTTTCTTGTCGGTCCTTCCGCGGGCCCCGCTACCGAGAGTCCGAACAGATCGGCTAGCCCGAAATCCGCCCGCCGCGCACCCCATTCGTCGTACAGCGAAGTTTCGTACGTTGCAACCAGGCTTCCGCCACGGCGCACGAACGCTCGTAGTTGCTCGCATTGCTCCTTGGAAAGCGCGGCAATATTCGGCAATATCAGTGTTCGGAACGGTTCCGTGTGTTGGTCGTCGAGCAGCCGGTCATGCACCATTTCGAAAGGAATCCGGGCTTCGATCAGCGCCTGGTAGAAGCCCATCGTGTGGTCTTCCACTTTCGCTCGAGCCTGCTCGCCTCCGTAAAACCAGGCTGTCTGTTGCGAATACACCATGGCCACGCGCGCCAATGGCCGCTGGTTCCGCAAGTAGCGTTCGTTGCGGTAATGCCATCCGTAAAGGTCCTCCACGGGCTTGAGCCAGCGGCCGTCGTACAGGGTACCCGAGAACTTCGTGAACCAAGGCCGCATGCCGTTGGCAATCGCATCCACTACCCATAGGCGGATCTCGTCGGCACTCTGCACCGAATCCTTCCAGCGGTTCCGGTCTTCCACGCCCACGCTGAAGATTCCTACGATGGGCTTTTGCCCCAGCGTTGCCCGGTATTCTTTTCCGTTCTTCCCGTTCTCCCATGGTGGCGCCACGCCGCTGCGCGCTTGCCGGTCGGCAAATAAAGTCGGCGCCAGTTCACCGATTGTTTTCATATCGAGCGAACTCAATGCGCCGCCGCCGGCATTCGCGATGAACGCCGCGTTTGGATTCGCCTTGCGAATAGTCGCATCCCAGAGCCGCCAGAGCTCGAACAGTCGATCCTGTTCCCAGAGAATAAAGGCCCGTCGCGCAGGGTCCTGCGGGTTCGAGGTTCGCGGCAGATCAAATCCCGTTGCTCGCTTAAAGTTCATCTGGCAGTGCTCGCAATAGCACGTACCGGAGCCTTCCCAGCGATTGCTGAAAATCCCATCCACGCGGTATCGCTCCACGATCTCCCGCGTCACCGCCGTCATAAATTCGAAATTGTAAGGACCCAGCGCGCATGTCACCCAGAGCTCAGGCGAAGCCCAGTGCCGCCGTTTGTATCCTGCGGCATCCACGGCGATCCAATCCGGGTGTGCCTCGTAGACATCCTGGTAAGTCGCGTGCGGGTCCGTGCGGGCAACCACGTTCATCCCCAGTTCGCGGCAACCCGACACCAGGTCTCCGAATGGATCCGAGTCCCCCTGCCACAGACTGCGATGATGAAAAGGAATCTGCGTGGGGTAGTATGCGACGCAGCCGCCGGCGCTAAGACACGCCGCGTCGGAGTGCGTGCGGCGAAAATAATTCAGCCAGAACTTTGGATCGTATGAGCCGGGATCATTCTCCGCGAGCGTGAGCTGTGCCCAGCGCATAGGCCGGTCGAACCACGGCTGCTCCGCCGGCCGCGCGAACCGCGGATCCGCTGCGGCTGCGCCTGCCAGCTGCAGGAACTCACGACGCTTCATTAATGGCCAGAGCCGGATGAAGCGTGCCGCACCGGCGCTTCGTCGGACGCTTTGCCCTCGGGGTGGACCACAAGCCACGCCAGAGCGCCTACCGCACACAGTCCAGCTGCCGCCAGAAAGGACGTCGTCCAGCCGAAATGCTCGGCAATCCACGGAGTAAGGGTGGCCGTTAGCGTACCTCCCAGTTGACCACCCATATTCATGATTCCGGACACCGATCCCGCCGACTTCCCGCCAATATCCGCACTGACGCTCCAATAGGAGCTTTGCGAAATATACAAGGCACCCGCACCGCCTGCCAGAATCACACTGGCAACCTGTGCACTCGTCACCTGTGTTCCCAGAGCGATGAAAACCGCACACCCGCCAATGGCCACCGCAGCCAGTATGCATCGGCCTACACGCTTGCCGTATGTCTTCGTCAGCCGATCGCTCATCCACCCGCCCAGCGGGGAACAAACCGCCATCGCCAGAAATGGAAGCATCGTGTAATACGCGCTCGATTTCAAATCCAACCCGCGAACCTTGTTCAGATAGATGAAGAACCAGCTAAAGAAAATATATGCGGCGTAGCCGTAGCAAAAGTAGCTGAACGTGACGGCAAGCACATGCCGGTTCGTCAGGATGGAACTCCAGGGCAGCTTGTCGCCCGACCCTCCCTTTGCCCCGCTCTGCGGCAGCCCCGACGCGATGTAAACCGCTTCTTCATTGGTAATCCAGGGGTGCTGCCGTGGCGTGTCGCGCGCCACAAAGTACCAAACCGCGCCGGCTATCAGGCCGAGAAACGCCGATACCCAAAACGACGAGCGCCAGCCATAATGCGACATCAGATAGGTGATGAGCGGCGGCGTGATGCCGGCGCCGAATCCCACGCCGCAAAAAATGAACCCGTTCGCCAATCCCCGCTCGGAAGAGGGAATCCACTGCGCCACCACGCAATTCGACGCCGGGTACACCACCGCTTCTCCCATCCCCAGGCAAAACCGGACTCCGATCAGCACAGCCAGAATACCCGCTGCCCCCGGCGGCAGAAAGGTGATGATCGACGTGAATACGCCCCACCAGATCACCCCGATCATCAGCGTGGCGCGCGGCCCGATCCAGTCGGCAATCCTCCCTCCCGGCGCCTGGAAGAGCGCGTATCCAAGCACGAAGGCACTGAAGATCCAGCCGAGTTGCACCTTGTCGAGATGAAACTCGTCTGCGATCGTCGTTCCGGCAATGGAAATATTGACGCGGTCCAAATACGCGATCGCGCTGACCACGAACATCCAGAAGATGAGAATCCAGCGGAGTTTGCCGCGCATAGTGATTGGCCGGGTCGCGCCCGGCCTCATTGATTTCCTAAATATAGGCGATCACGTCAATTTCTACCAGCGAGTTTCCGGGAATCCCTCCCGCCGCCGCGATCGTCGTGCGCACCGGCGGCTCCGGGCCAAAGCGGCCCTGAAACTCTTCGTTCATCTCTTTATAGTCCTTGAGATCATTCAGATAAACATTGCACTTCAAAACCTTCTCCATTGACGACCCTGCGTTTTCGAGCTGCTTCTGAATCTGATCGAGCACATTCCTGGTGTGGACCTTGATGTCACCCTCCTTGTGATAACCCACTCCCGCGATGAACAGCAGATTTCCGAAAGCCACGGTGCCATTGAATAGCGGTGTCTTGTCCGGCGCTTTGCCGTCGCGGTGTATCACGCGCTTTTTCCACGCCGGTCCGCTGTCCGTCGAGCTTTGCTGCGCTTTCGCCGTCTTGCCTGCCACCGCTGCGCCCGTCGCGGCTGCCGCCAGGCCCTTGCCTAGGAAATTCCGTCGATTGCTCTTCATGCTTTCTCCTTTTGCGAATAGAATGATGGCTCCGGACACGCCCGGATCTGTAAGCGTATCAAGCCGGCGGGCGCGTTGCGTGGGTTGTGCCAGACTGGCTGAGGAGTCCACCGTGCGATTGGCGTGTCTCGCGATTTTGAGCGCTGCGCTTCCCGTTTTTCCTCAAAGCACCTCCTATTCGCAGCCATACCGCCCGCAATTTCACTTTTCGCCGCGTCAACACTGGACCAACGATCCCAACGGCCTCGTGTTTTTCGACGGGGAATATCACCTGTTCTTCCAGTTCAATCCCTTCGGTGACGTCTGGGGCCACATGAGCTGGGGCCACGCTGTGAGTACCGACCTGCTGCATTGGAGCGAACTCCCCGTCGCGCTAGCCGAAGAAAACGGCATCATGATTTTCACCGGCAGCACCGTCGTAGATGAGCGAAACACAAGCGGCTTCTGCGTGAACGCGAAACCATGTCTCGTCGCTGTCTATACCGGCCATACTCCCGAAGCCGGCCGCCGGCCGGCTCTGCAAACGCAAAACCTCGCCTACAGCAACGACCGCGGCCGCACGTGGACCAAGTACAGCTCGAACCCCGTCTTGAACCTGCACCTATCGGATTTCCGTGATCCCAACGTCTTTTGGTCCGATCGCGGGCATCGCTGGGTGATGGCCGTGGCTCTGCCGAATGATCACAAGGTCCTCTTCTACGGCTCACCCAACTTAAAAGCGTGGCGCAAGCTCAGCGAATTCGGTCCGGCTGGGGCTACGGGCGGACAGTGGGAGTGCCCCACTATGGCCGAACTTTCCGTCGACGGGACAAAGCACACGCGGTGGGTGCTCAAGGTCGGCCTGAATCCTGGCGGATTGCAGGGTGGTTCCGGCGAACAATACTTCGTCGGATTATTCGACGGCAGCCGTTTCATCAATGAAAACTCCGGTTCAACCACCCTCTGGACCGACTACGGTAAAGACTGCTATTGCGCCCTTCCGTTCAACGGCATCAAGGGTCACGACGGTGTCACCGTCGGGTGGATGAACAACTGGCAGTATGCGGACAAAGTGCCAACCAGTCCCTGGCGCGGACAAATGACCATGCCTCGCTCCGTCGCTCTGCAGACGTTCCCCGAAGGCATCCGGCTGGTTCAACGCCCAATCGACGCCATCGAACATCTATACGAGAACCACTTGTCGTGGAGCGGGACTGACCCTGCGGAGCTCAACCGTTGGTTGAAGCCGGTGCGATCCGCGAGTTTCGCTCTTGAGGCAACCTTCGCTCATCCATCTACAATTTCCTGGAAGATTCTTGCCAGCGAATCCGCATTTACCGAAGTCGGGTACGATTCCGCGCGAAGCGAACTCTTCGTCGATCGAACGCACTCCGGCATCACCGGCTTTAGCCCAAGCTTTCCTGGCCGGGCGGTTGCTCCTCTCGCCGTCGGCACGGATCCTCTGCGTCTGATTCTCCTGGTAGATCGTTCCACCGTCGAAGTGTTCGCCCAGAACGGACGCATCGCCATCACCAACCTGGTTTATCCGCCCGAAGACGCCAGTAAGATCGAGTTGGTCTCCCATAGCGGGTCGCCAGGTCCGATATCCCTCGATCTCCGCAGCCTGCGTTCTACCTGGCCGTAAGCTCGATGGGGAGTGGCGCGCTCTCCTCGCCGTCGAAAACCAGCGAAATCTCGCCCCGGCCCGGTTCCAATCCGGCGGGCAGCGCCGCATTAATTTGCTTCGCATTGCCGTTAGCAGGCCCAAGCCAATTGGCCGGAAGGTCCGTGCCGTTCAGCCGCAGCCGGATCCGCGTGCGTTCGGCGCCAGCCGGAAGGCCCAGGGCCCAAGCTGACAGTCCGCTGTCTGGCCCGACACGCACCCGTCCTGTTTCGAGCGTCTTGCCATCGGCCACGCGCAGTAGTATCAGGCGCGAGGATACCTGCGCCGGTCGGGGGCGGGCCTGGTCGCCCAAAACAATTTGCACGGGAAAGGAAGAGCCGGTGTTCGCGGTCCGGATGATCGCTTCTGTGGGGCCCGGGCCTAGCCCCGGAGGCAGTTTACACGCCGCCTGCCAGCCCCCTTCGCAGCGGGCCACCTCGATAGGGCGGATGCCGTACCCCCCAATCTCCGGAAAGACGTTGTCGCAACACAACCCTTCTGCCTCAGACTTGAAGTAAAACGTGAGGTAATCATCGGCTGCATCTGAAAAAGCGTGATCCTGCCGGGCCGAATTTGCCACGCACAAAACTTCAGGCGCGCCATTGTGCCCGTTGCATCCAGCCACCGCCGGTATGCGGTAACATGCGCTCGCTCGGCCAGCGCACCTTCGAAATGAACGCGCGCAAATCCTGCCGCCCGGCAAAAAGCCAGCAAACACGGCAAATTCGGCCCGACCCAGTTATCCGCCTGGCCACGCAATTCATTCGTCTCATAAAATTCCATCGCCGGCGCAGCCCGCGGCTCAAAGTCGGTTACAAAGGACTCGATGCAGGCCATCTCCCAGCACATCCCGCAAATATTTTCCAGAGCCAGCAGCGGGTGTTTCAAATGGTAAAGGACTCCGAAAAACAGCACGATATCGAAGTGGCCGACATCTCTCCAGGTGAGCCGGCAGATGTCAGCCAACCGGTAGTCAATGTGCGATCCCAGAAGCTGCCGCGCTTCCAGCAGATGCGTATTTTTTGCGCAATCAATCGCCAGCACTTCCGCGCCGCGCCGCTCCATCTCGAAACTGAACCAGCCGTCCCATGCGCCAACATCCAGCACGCGCTTTCCGTGAAGATCAGCGGGAATGGGAAATTGAGCAAGCCGCAAACGCTGCTGTTCCATCGATTGCAGCCCTTCCATGGTGGTTCCGTCTGGCAGGTCGATGGTGTGATACCAGCCCAGCTTCGACAGGCGCGCAGCCTGCCGGCGGCTCTCCTCGATAACACGTTCATTTCGAGCTTCGCTCACTTCACTGATTCTACGCTTCACATCCCTTGTGCAGTTTTCCGCGGTTTGCAAGGGAGCGCTGCGAATTTTCGCTCACATTCCGGCCCGCATGGTTAACATCAGTTGTTATCCTGGCTGTCAACCACAGTTAACCGCGCAACCCACCCTGTTCGATAAGTCCTGGATTTTCAGAACGCCTTCCCCCTTGAAAAGTCCTTTCTTTCGTTGGGCCCTAACCTGCCAACGCATTGGTGCTCCGCGCGCCGGCAATGACGGTCGCGGAGTAGCGGCCGCATGTTGTTGCGCCGAAGTTGACTGGAGGCCGAATGCCCGTTGAAACTGAAAACCACGTCCCCTGCACTGAGCAAGTTCGATTGCGAGGGGAACTCGCCCATGCGATCAAGAGTCTTGTCAAAGCGCACTCTTCTCATCACGAAGCAGTCATGACCGGAGATCCGCGCGCTTTTGGTTACGAGGTCGCTCTGGATTCGGCCGATGCGGAGTGGCAATCGGCCCGGAACTGTTATTTGGAGCATCGCCGAAGCCACGGCTGCTAATCCAAGAAAAGGTGCATACAAATGGAATCGACATCAGACATACTAGCCATCGAGCTCGGAAATCCCATCCTGTACGTTGCAGACATGGCGCTCACGCAAGTGCAGCGTGATTTGCTGGCCGAACGTATTGAAAAAGTGCTGGAAGAACGACGCCGTCTCGGCACTGCACGGCGCATGCAGGCTCGCCTTCGCCAGTTGCAAAGCCTCGAACGTTCCCGCGAAAGGTACTTAGCAGTATTAGACGCAGACTGACCCTCCGTCCTCTCCTCCCACAGTTGAACTTTTTGCTTGCAGCCGGGCGCCGCATCCCGTTATATTAAGTCAATCGGGGTGTGGCCCCGTTTCCTATCATGTTGATGAATGACCACAAATCGCTGATCCGCCACCGGGTCGCTGTTCGCGATTTTGTGGCGTTCCCGGGCTTCCCATTCGGCAATCCGGACTTCCTCCGGAACTAACCGCGCCGAGTCAAGCCTAAACTCCCAGCTTTCTTGACGGCTCGTTTTCGAGCTTTTTTTGCCCGGGAGGGCTTGTTTTATGGCTACCAGCACTGTGGTTGAGCGTGGTCCAACAATCTGGCAATCGCTGAAGGAGGCGATTCGAGGCACTCACCAGGACTTTACCGAGGGTTCCATCAGCCGCGCCGTGCTCCTTCTCGCCACCCCCATGGTCCTCGAGATGTTGATGGAGTCTCTATTTGCGATCGTCGACGTCTTCTGGGTCACCCGGCTCGGAGCCAACGCCGTCGCTACCGTCGGCCTTACCGAGTCTATGCTGACCCTCGTCTTTTCGGTAGCCATGGGCGTGAGTATGTCGACCACCGCTATGGTCGCCCGCCGCATTGGCGAAAAAGACACTCCTGGCGCGTCCACCGCGGCCGTCCAGGCAATCTTTCTTGGTGTTTCCCTGGCCATTGTCATGGGAGTTCCCGGCTTCTGGCTCGCTCCGCGTCTGCTCGGATGGATGGGTGCGCCCGCTGACCTCGTGTCGATCGGCCACCGCTACACTTCCATCGTTCTGGGCGGCAGCATCAGCGTCATGCTGCTTTTCTTAAACAACGCCATATTTCGGGGCGCCGGCGATGCCTCCATCGCCATGCGCGTTCTCTGGGTGTCGAACCTTATCAATCTCGCGCTGGACCCCTGCCTGATCTTTGGCCTCGGCCCGTTTCCGAGACTGGGCGTCACCGGCGCCGCCGTATCCACGTTGACCGGCAGGTCATGCGGTGTTCTGCTGCAATTGTGGATCCTCGCGCGCGGTCATAGCCGGGTAGTGATTCGCCGGCCGGATCTGCGGATCGTCCCGCGTGTCATCGGCTCGCTGGTGCGCGTGTCCAGCACCGGCGTCCTCCAGTTCGCTGTGGCTCATACCAGTTGGATCGCCCTCGTGCGCATTATCAGCTCGTTCGGAAGCGCCGCCGTCGCCGGCTACACCATCGGCATTCGCATTTTCATTTTCGCCATTCTGCCTTCCTGGGGATTAAGCGGAGCCGCCGCTACCATGATGGGCCAGAATCTAGGCGCCGGCAAGCCGGAGCGCGCCGAACGCGCGGTTTACCTGACTGCTTTTTACAATATGATCATTCTCGGCCTCGTGGCCATAGCCTTCATAGGCGTGCCCGAGCGTATCGTGCACCTGTTCACCGATGATCCTTCGGTGACGCCGTTCGCCGTCAGTTGTCTGCGTATCATCGCATTCGGCAATCTGACGTACGCCTGGGGCATGGTCATGGTGCAAGCCTTCAACGGCGCTGGCGACACTGTCACGCCGACCATCATCAACATTTTCGGTTTTTGGCTATGCGAGATTCCTCTCGCCTGGACACTTGCCGTTCCGCTCGGAATGCGGGTCCGCGGCGTCTTCGCCGCAATTCCTATTGCTGAATTGCTCATTACCGCCATGGGACTGACGATGTTTCTACGCGGCCGGTGGAAAAAGAGCAGAATCTGAGGTTGCCGCCCAGCTTATTCGCGCCCGGCTGCTTCACGGCCGCCGTGCGCGCGAAGCATGTCTGCGATGCTGCCATATCCGCCTTCTACAGCCGCGTGTAGGGGCGTGGCGCCCCGGTTGTTCCCGATATTCGGGTCCGCGCCCCTTTCCAGCAGCAGCGCCACTGCATTCTCGCGTCCGAGCGAGGCCGCTGCGTAAAGCGCCGTCGTACCGGATTCCGTCTCCCGTGCATTGATGTCCGCCCCGTGATCGAGCAAAATCCGCGCCGTGCTGGTGTTCCCGTTCAACGCCGCGTCATGCAATGGCGTCGCTCCTGACGCGTTACGAATATCCACCTGCGCGCCGTGCTCGAGCAATAGCGTCACAATCGTATCCAGCCCTTTGAGCGATGCATCATGCAATGCCGTCGAACCCGACGCCAGCCGCACATTCACATCCGTATCTTTGCGCAGCAGTGTGGCCAGCACATCCTGCCGCCCTTTCAGCACGGCCTGGTCCAACATCGCAGCCGGAACCTCGGCGCCCACGTCCACCAACAGCTCCGCTATCTCCCGATTACTTAACGCCACCGCCAGCATCAGCGGCGTGATGCCTTTCTCGTCTCGTGCGTTCGGGTCGGCGCCATGCTCCAGAAGAACCCGCGCCGCTTCCACTGACCCGAACCGGCTGGCAGCGTGCAAAGGAGTCCCTTCGCCCGGGCAGGTTGCGCGTACATCGGCTCCCCGTTCAATTAGCAGTTTGGCGAGCGGCGCGCTCCGGTGCATGACGGCAAAGTCCAACGCCCGCGGACCGCAGCTTTGCGCGCGCTGATTCACATCGGCTTTGTGATCGAGCAGCAGAGTCGCGATATCGGCTCTATCGTTCAACACCGCCGTATCTAGAGGCGTTTGACTGTAACTGACAATGTTCGCGTCAGCGCCCGCCTCCAGCAGCATCACCACGAGATCCCCGCGGTTGTTCATCACACCGTAGCGCAGCGGCGTCGACAGGAAACTGTCCTCGTAATTCGGATCCGCGCCTGCTGCCAGAAATGCCCGCGCGGCAACAATATCCCCGCGCTTTACGGCCCAGTTCAGGCCACCCGCCTGCGCCAGCAAAATTAAGATCAGAACGCCCATCGCACCGTTCTTACCAAACTTTTACGACTTTACAACAATCTCCAAAACCACGCTCCGTATCATCGAAGAGGAAGGTGGATACATACAAATGGATATGTTACAAATCAACGCGCAAACTCGCTATCAGGATGAGCATTTGAATCTCGATTTCACGCACGGCCAGGCTGCGCTCGACGACCAGCGACTGGTTCTCACCCGTAAGGAATATGAACTGCTGTCGCTGCTCGTCGAAAACGCCGGCGAAATCGTGCCTCGCGAAGTCCTGCTGATGCGCGTCTGGGGATATAGCGATCAGATCAGAACCCGCACACTCGACGTTCACATTCGCCGGCTGCGCGCGAAGCTGGGCGCCTACAGCCGCGAATACCTGGAAACCATTTTTGGCGTCGGCTATCGCTTTCAACCATTCGCGTCGGCACGGCGCTATCAAGCCGCCATGTCTGCAGCCTGATACCCATTCGCGCCTCAATTCATCCCCGGAGCTTGCCTACTTGTTTTTGCGCCAGGCGGCTCCAGCGCGCTGTGTAGCGTCTGCGATATGACGGCGCCGTCCGGTCGGCCTCAATCGCCCGCGCGTACATCTCGCCCGCCAGTACGGCTTCGCCCGTTCCTTCGAGCGCCTGGCCGTAATAGAACAGCCCTTCAGGATCGTACGGCCGCCGGTCGACGTAAACCGACAGCTCGTTCCGTGCATCCTGGTATTGCCGCGCCGTCACGTACACGGCGCCGAGCTCGCGTAGGATCTCGCTCTGGCTGTGCTTCTCGTCCAGATCGATCACCGCTTGAAACTGCTCCAATGCCTCCTTCAGCCGCCCCTGTTCGCGCGCAATCCGTCCCAACTGAAAATGTGCATCTGTTTCCTTCGGATCAATGGCCACGGCATTCTGAAATCGCCGGACGGCTTCCGTATTCTGCCGCCGCTGCTGATAAATCAGCCCAAGCTGGTACTGCGCCTCGGCATCGTGCGGATTGACCGCGGCCGTCTCCAGCATCCGTCGGAAGTTCTGCCGGCTTCGGAATCCCGCCCCGATATTGGAAACATCCGTACGCAGGAAGTAAAGCGCATACAGAAGAAAAAAGGGCGATGCCACATACCCCAGAATCATCCGCAGCGGTCCCAGCAGGAACACGCCGCCTGCCAGCGGAATCCACGAAAGTAGAATCGCGCCGGCCGCCACGCCATTCTCTGCCCCGAAAACCGTCCGTATCGCAAAGAATACGAGCACCCCGAAATAGAGGTACGCGAGGGCAACCGTAGCCACCAGTACCGGCGGAAAAAACAGCCACGCCGCCGCCATGATGGGAATTTGCACTGCTGTCCATGCCATCGCCGTACACGTTAACAATGACGAATAATCGCGGCGCAAAACTGCCCCAAAAGAACCTAACCGCGCGAGAAGCGTGATGATAAGGATCACCCCCGGCACGTAGATCGCAGCCAGAATGAGCAGCGGCGTATAAAAGCTGAATCGGATTCCGGGCCGCACATTCCACTGCAAGACCAGCGATGCCGCGAGAACCGCGATCGTGGCGAACAGTAAGCTGCCGCTGTCCAGGATTTCACTCATGGCCTTTCCCGGCTGCCACCATAAACGCACCAGTAAACTGATCTGTTTTCCCATCGTGAACGGTTTCAGGATAACAACGCGGCGACCGTTGCGAGGCGGGCCGCCGCCAGGGTACAACTGGAGCGATGAAATCCGTCCCTTTGTTTCTCTGTCTTCTGTTACCTTTGGCCAGCGCCCAGCAGCCTGTCACTAATGAAACCGTTGTCAAACTCACTCAGGCGGGCATCGCGGAGGACATCATTGTCGCTATCGTCAATCAGCAGCCTGGAACGTACTCCGTGGCTGCCTCCGACATCGCGGCTCTCAAAAGCAGTGGCGTGGCCCAAAAAGTGATTGCCGCCCTTATCGTGCATGGCGCGGGCGCTTCGGCCTCTGTTGGCAGCACAATCACTCTGTATGACTCAAAGGGAACTCCCGTCCAGTTAGCCGCGGCCGCCAACTCCCAAAATCCCGCGCCCATCGTGCTACCCGCCAAAACCGGACCCGTCGGCGGAGTTCTCATGACCAATGGCCAGTCTCCCCAGCACACCGTTTGGGCGACACTCGGCAACGCACTAATGGTCGCAGGCAACACTCTGAGCCTGAACACCGCCGTCGTGCTCACCGACTCAAATGCTTCAGCCGGTAAACCGTGGTACTGCAAGTCGGCTGGCAATGACGCCGCAAACACCTACACGTGCTCGATTCGCGCCTCCGCCTCACTCACCGCTTACACCGAAGGGATGTTTCTCTTGCTCAATCCAAATGCGACGAATATCGGGTCCAGCACTTTGAATGTCGACGGCGTCGGCGCGGTCGCCATTCTGCAAAAAGACGGCACTAGCCAGCTCACGTCCGGCCAGCTCAAAGCCGGGCAGGCAGTCTGGGTTTGGTTTGACGGCCAGAGTTTTCGATTGATGTACTGATCACTCCGCAAACAGCTCGGTGCTCGCGCCTCTTAGCCCGTCCGCCGTCGCCCGCACGGTGATCTTGCCTCCACGCCCCGCTTCCGATCGCACAATCAGTAGCGCCAGACCATGGAAGGCTGTCCGATGGTCCGCCTGGAACGGCTCCACCGTCGCCGCATTGCCGTTATCCACCGCCTCGATCTTCCCCGCCCCCGTCACCTGAAACTGAACCAGGTTATCAGCCCCCGGGCAGAGATTTCCGTCCTTGTCCTCGACCCGCACGGTAATAAACGAAAGATCCTCGCCGTCATTGTGCATCCGAGCCCGGTCCGGTAGGAGCCGAACCGATGCCGCCGCGCCCGCCGTGCGCTCTTCGTCACTCGCTATCTCGACACCATTCTTGTACGCCACCGCGCGCAGCGTTCCCGGCTGGTACGTCACTTCCCACTCCAGGCGCCACTTCGAGACGAATTTCTTCTCCGGCGAAACATTATTACCGACGGGAATCACCACTGTGTCGACTCCCCGTTTTTTCTTTCCGAGTGATCTCCCGTTCAGGAACAGCTCCACTTCCTCCGCGTTCGTGTACACCATCACCGGAATGGCCTGTCCTTCGCGTCCGGGCCACGTCCAGTGCGGCAGCACGTGCACGACCGGCTCCGGGGTCCACTCACTTTTGTACATGTAATAACGGTCCTTGGGAAATCCCGCCAGGTCTACAATTCCGAAATACGAACTGCGCGACGGCCAGTCTTTGCGGGTCCCGTACGGTGTCGGCTCGCCCAGATAATCGAATCCCGTCCAGACGAACTCCCCAGGCACGTTCTGCAACTTCTCCTGCGCGGCGAACTCCACATCCGGACACATGGCCCACGACGGTGCCACCGTGTCGTAACTCGACACCTGCAGCGAAGGGTCTTTCTCGTAATGCGCCAGCGGCACATGATACACGCCTCTCGAGCTCACACACGACGCCGTTTCCGACCCGTAAATCACCCACTTGAGATGCTCATCCTGGATCTTCGCGTAGTGCATCGGCTGGTAGTTGAATCCCTGCACGTCCACCTGATCCGCAAAGTGATTCCGGATCGCCGCTTCCCAGTTGTTCATCGCCGATGTGGTCGGCCTCGTCGAATCCTCTTCGTGTACAAATCCACTCAACCGTTTCCCGATTTCCCATCCGTTGGTCGAGTTCTGCTCCGGGATCTCGTTGCCGATGCTCCAGAGAATGACGCTCGGATGATTCCGATCGCGTCGCACCATGTCCCGGATGTCCGTTTCCGACCAGGCGTCAAAATATTTGGAGTATCCGTTGCGCTTTTTCGGAATTTTCCACATGTCAAAGGCTTCGTCCATCACCACCAGTCCCATGCGGTCACACGCATCCAGCAGTTCCGGAGCCGGTGGATTATGGCTCGTCCGGATTCCATTGACACCCATGCTCTTCATAATCTCGAACTGCCGCTCAATGGCCCGCCGGTTGATAGCCGCGCCCAGCGCTCCTAAATCGTGGTGATTGCAGACGCCCTGAATTTTCACCCGCCGCCCGTTCAGCAGAAAACCCTGCTCTCGCAAAAATTCAATGGTCCGTATCCCGAAAGGAGTCACGTACCGGTCGACTTCCGCCCCGCCCTGTTTGACTGTAGTCAACGCCTGGTACAGGTTCGGCCGCGTTACATCCCAACGCTCTGGGTTCTCTACGGTCATTACCAGCTTTAAACTTCCCGTTTTCCCTGCCTCGATATGCAAGTCCCCTCTTTGCCGGCTCACTTCTCGGCCCGAGGAGTCCACAATCGCCGTTTCCACTTGTACCGCTGCCGTCTGCGCGCTCTCATTCCTTACGTCACTGCGAATCGACACCGTTGCGCGCGCGTCTGACACTTCGGGCGTCGTGATGTATGTCCCCCAATGCGCCACATGAACGGGCGACGTCGTTACCAGCCACACATTCCGATATATTCCCGCACCCGGATACCAGCGCGATGACTCCTCCTCCGGCGCCAGCCGCACGGCGATCACATTCTCGGCGCCGAAATTCAAATATGGGGTCAAATCCAGCGCGAAACTGCTGTACCCGTATGGCCGGCCACCCAACTCATGTCCGTTCAGCCAAACCGTTGAGTTCGACATCGCCCCGTCTATCTCGAGGCTGTAAACTTTACCCTTTCCGTCCGTCGGAATCGTGAAATGCTTCCGGTACCAAGCCGTCCCGTAAATAGGCAAACCGCCGGTTTCAGGGCTATATTTTTTGTCAAATGGGCCTTCGATCGCCCAGTCGTGCGGCAGCTTCAGCGTGCGCCAGCCGGAATCATCGAAGCGGTTTCCTTCCGCCCCCGAGGCCTCCGCTTTCAGGAACCGCCAGCCGTCGTTAAATGAAACGCGCCGCTCCGCGCCTATCAACGGGAACGTCGCCAGGACAAGCGCTGCAATCCATCGTTGCATCGACGTGACCTCCAAACCTGTAGCGGCGGCTTATGCCCGCCGGGCCGCCGCACTTAGATAAAAGCTACTTCCGGAGCAATCAGATGTTCGGAGTACGAAACCTGATCGCCGCCATCGCCGTGCACTGCATAACGGATCCCTGGTGGAATCAGGAAGAGATCGCCCGTCTCGAACGTCAAAGCCGGCATCGTGCCGCGGCATTCACTTTCCTCCGCTATGGACACACTTCCCCGCCCGCTGTTCATCCGCAGCAATGCGCTCCGGCGGTCGTCGTATCCAACCGCGCTACGTTTCCCGGGTTCGATCAAGTATCGCGCAGCCCGCACAAACGAATCGCACAAAATCACTCGTTCTCCGCCTTCCACTCGCTCCCGCCCGATCGGCTCAATCGTCTTCTTGCCCAGGCCGCTTACCAGCCTGTAGCTGGCCGGCGACTCAACAGCCCGCAGCTCCGGCTCCGCCCGTTTTCGGTTGAACTCTGGCGGGATCTTCTTTCCTTCGTTTTGATCGTGCAGCCGTTCCACCATGTCTGTCGACACAGTGGCGTACTCTTCGAGTACGCACCCCATTACCGTGTGCACCACTCCCAACTCAGAAATGATGAACACATCACCCGGCTCCGGAACGAACTTAAACCGTTCGTAATCCGCGTTGCTCCCGCCCCGCATCCAGCTCTCAAACAGGTCCTTCCGATAAATCCGCTTCCACTCGTCAAAGTCGCATAGAAAAATGTAGCCGCCCGGCTTGACTCGCAGGATATGGAACACTTCCAGTTTGTGCTCGACGTGCCGTTGGAAGCTGAATCCTTCCCGTTCTCGCTGCAAAAAAACCGAATACCCGACCGGCGTCGCCGCCTTGATCGCATACGATTTATATTTGAGTAGGAAGCCTACATCTTTCTGGAACTGCGCAATCCGACGCGCGTCCCGCCCGGTCACCGGCCGGCTCATTGCCGCCCGCAGAATGGCCTTGAGCAGCCCCTCCAGGCGCTCGGTTTGACTGATCGGAAGATCGCGAGTCAAAAAATCCCGTAGGGTGGGCAGGCTATCCAACCCTCGTTCCACGACCTCCCCGCCCGCTTGAACCGCCTCCTCGTTTAAGTGCGCCTCAATGCATTTGACTAAATCGGTGTCTGTCGCCATGCTCTTCGCGTCTATTCGCCTTCAGTTGCGCTCGCTCCGACTCCCGCCCCCGCACGCCGCCGTGTAAATGCGCGCTACCTTCCGAATCCGTTCTTGAACCAACTCCGCCGGCGCATTCCCTATGCGTCCCGCCCGCACCGCATCATATTCCTCCGGTAGGTACTGACTCAGTAACGTCAACGGTGCCGGCCACTCGGACAAATTCCCGATCAATTGCTTCAACTCCTTCTGCACGCCTGCATCCGGCCAGTAGTACCTTGACCGGTCGCTGTAACTGTACCGCCGCGCAAAGCTCTGCTCCTGCTCATCCCCGTGGTAGTACGGCTTCCAGTTCGCGGGGTTTCGCAGCATGGCCGCTTCCAGCGATTCCCTGACACGCGAAAAAGTCACACCCCGTCGACTGTCCAGCCATTCCTTTTCGATCGCACTCAAAGCAAAAATGGCTTCCCGGAATGCGAACGTCAACCACGGGCCAACCTTCAATATTGCGAAGTGATCCTCCACCAGTTCGCGTAGAGCGGCGGGCGGCTGGTAGTCAGTCGAATGCGCCTCATAAACCAGCAACGGCGACTTGGGCATATTCTCACTCAAAGATCTCGCCTTCGCCCGCTCGTACTCGAACACCAGCGCATCACCAAACTCGACTCCCGGTTGCACCACTAAGCCGATCACTCGATCCCATGCCGCAGTCAATCCCCGCTTTTGGAACGCCTCGCGAAAGCTGCCCAGCGTCCGCGCGGCATCCTCCACTCGTGTCACCGCCGGCGCTGTGCCCGGCTCCTGCTCACCCCCCGGTATCGGAACCTCCGTGCCGATCACGTACACAGGGGCCGGCCGCCCGTCTCCCAAGGCCGCGTGAGCTTTCTCTGCAGCCTCACACATCCTCGCCGCCCGTTCCGCCACCACAGCGTCTGCAAGAGCTTTGCCCTTCGGGTCGTCAGCGCATGCCATGCTGGCATCCAAATGGATTTTGCAATACCCGGCTTCGATGCTGGCCCTTACCAGCTCGCATGCTTTCGCCACCGCCGATTCAGCCGCCTCGCTTCTCCAAGGATATGGGCCCAGATGATCACTGCCCATCAAAATGCGATCTTGCCGAAATCCTGCTCGTTCCGCTTGCGAATGAACGAACCTCACGAAAGCCGCCGGAGTCATTCCGGTGTACCCGCCAAATTGATTGACTTGGTTGGAGGTCGACTCAATGGAGATGTTTGAGTCGTCGGCGAGAGCCTGCCGCATCGTTGCTTCCAGCACCCATGGATTGGCGGAACAGACCGAGTAGATACCAACCGGCTCATTCCCCCGGTTGCGAGCCACTGCGCTGCGCAGCCATTCGCATGGGTTTTGGTTCGGCATCAGCCTGCCTGCTTTTTCACTCAAACCCGCCCGTGCCGCCCACGAAGCTCACGGAACGCGCTCCTGCTGCGATTCCAGCCCGTGCGCTCTCTGCAAGAGAACCACCTTTAAGGAAGCACGCCAAAAAGCCTGCGTCGAAGCTGTCGCCGGCGCCCGTCGTATCCACCACCCGTGCCTTTATCGCCGGAACGCGAAGACGCTTTCCATCAGAGTAAACAATCGCCCCCCGAGCCCCCAGCTTCACGGCCGCCACCCGCACCAGTTTCGATAACGCAAGCGCGGCCTTTTCCACATCGCGCGTTTGAGTCAGGCGAAGCGCCTCCGTCTCATTCGGAAAAAAGATATCCGTATACTGCAGCACCCCGCGAATCCCTGAGTCCCACTTCTCGCGGGGATCGTAATTGCAGTCCAGGGACGTCGTCAGCCCGAGCTCTTGTGCTTTCCGAAAGAGCCCGGCCGCCCCGGGGTGGAGATTGTCCAGCAGGAAATAAGCCCCAACATGCAAGTGACGGGACCTGCGCAGGGTGGCATCCTTCACTTCGTTCGCTCGCAACAGCGCCATGCTGCCGGCATAGGTGATTCCCGCGCGCTTCGCGCCTTGCTTGCACCAGATGGTTAGCCCCGTCTTGACGTTCGGCCGCCGCTCCAGCGTCCGCGTGTCCACTCCCGCCCACTTCAGCCGCTCTTGCACAAAGTGGCCGAAGAAATCATCGCCCACAATCCCGGCGAACCCCACCTTCGCTCCCAGCCGTGCCAGGTTGAAAGCGAATATTGAGCTCGATCCGCCCAACACCAGATTCATGTCGGATGCCAGCTTCTCTTTCTCGAACTCCAGGCGCGCGATTCCGTCGATCAGCAAGTCGGCATTGGCTTCGCCCGCCACCAGGCAGTCCAGCGGGCGATCAGCCTTCATGTATGCGGACTCCTTGTACTACTCGCGTGATCACCGCGCCCGGACTTGGATTGTCCGGATTCAAACCGGCTTGTAGGCTCAAGTGGTACGCCAATAACTGAGGAAAAACAATTTCAAACGCCGTTCGCAATTCGTCCCGTAATTCGGGCGCCATCGCGGGCACCGTCACTCCCAAAGATTCCGGCGCGGCGCCTTGCCCGCTCACCAGCACAATCCGTCCAATCTGTTTCGCGCGCAGCTCTTCGAGTAAATCCATTTCGTATTTTCGACGTAACGCGTCCGACGAGAGCATGCTGACTACCAGCGTATCGGCTCGCAAAAAACTCATCGGGCCATGCCGCAACCCGACGTGTGTCTCCGCCATCACCGGAATTCTTCCCGCGCTCATTTCCAGAATCTTCAGCGACGCTTCCTGCGCCCAGCCCATCATTGGCGCGGGGGCAAGAACCACCACCCGGCTAACGCTATCCGCCGCTAAGCCCTCGGCTCGCTCCTCCAGCTCAGCTATCTTTTGCTTCACGCGCCCGCACACATCCCCCAGCACCGGCGCGATCTCTTTCGCCTGCCCCAGGCTGGTTCCCGCAAGCACCAGGTTCGAGAAGGAACTCGTCATCACTAAGCTTCGGTCGTTCGTCCTCTCGTCCAGTATGCAAGGCGTCACTCCCGCGCATTGCGCCAACTGGCCTTTCGGATTGCACGTGATCGCGATATGCCGGACCGCTGGCCGCATCCGCTGTAGCCGCCGCACTACGGCCGAACTCTCCGGGCTCTCACCCGAACGCGCCAGCGAAACTAATACCCCGCCCGGCTCAAAGTGCGGATCGGGATCGGTCAGAAGATCCGTCGTCGGCACTGCCCGCCCATGAGCAAATGCTTCCTTTGCCGCCGTGCCGGCGTACGCCGAGCTGCCCGCCCCCGCGAAGACTATGTCCGCAGTCTCCGAAAACCAGTCGGTTTGTTTCCGCCATCGCTGGACGCGATCCACCGTGTCCGGCCATATGTCGGGTTGCTGAAAAATCTCCGCCCGAGTAAGCACACCAACCGTCTCGGCGCGTTCTGTTTTCGTCAGAAATTCGCTCCTCGCCCGCGTTTTGATTTGTGGCTTTCGTATTGAGTTTATCAGACCGCGCGATCGCCCGGACGCCGCAAAACTCGGCGGAAGCGATCACGCGATACGTCCTCCGGCGCAAATCGTTTGATTCGCCGCCGTCGCGTGAAACAGACAGTATACTTGGATAGATTACGCTCACACGCCGCCAGATCCTCTCCGCACTCGCCTTCCCTCCCCCCTCGCGGCTCCGCGCTGAACCCGTTCTCAACGTCGCCTACGCCGGCTCCATGGCCTCCGTTATGGAAGGAGAAATCAAATATGCCGCGCTCACCGAGCTCGGCCTTTCTCTGCAGGGCCAGGCCCAGGGTGCCAGCGGTCTCGCCCAGCTCATCGTCAGCCAGGCTATTCATCCCGACGTCTTTATCTCCGTCACCCCTGGCCCCATGCAAACCGTCCTCGACGCCGGAATGGCCGCGAAAGCTGTTCCCGTCGCCCGCACCGAGATGGTCATCGCCTACTCGCCCTCAAGTTCATTTGCGCCGCGTTTTGAAGCTGCGAAATCCAATTCGTCCTGGTGGCAAATTCTCGAAGAACCGTCGCTCCGCTTCGGCCGCACGGATCCCGTTACAGACCCGCAAGGCCGCAATATCATCTTCGTCATTCAGCTCGCGGCGCGCCGCTACAAACAGCCCGATCTCGCCCGGCGCATTCTCGGTCCCGATATCAACCCCAGACAGATTTTCACCGAGCCTACGGTCCAGGCGCGCTTACAAAGCGGGCAGTTGGACGCCGCCTCGGCTTACAAAATTCAGCCGCCGCCATTTCATCTTCCCTATCTCACGCTTCCCGCGGAAATCAACCTGGGTAGCTCCACTGCCGACTACAGCGCCGCCACACTTAATCTAAACGGCAAAACCTATCATCCGGAGCCCCTGGTCTACTATGCGGCCGCGCTGAAAAAGGCGTCTGATCCGCCATCCGCCGCGCGTTTCGTTGCATGGCTATGTACGGGGGCCGCCCAACACATTCTCGCCCGCGCCTACTACGATCCGCCGGGAGATTTCCACGCGATGGGCGCCACGTGATGCCACGCTCGATTTCCCGATGCGCCGTCGCGCTGTTCGCCTTGGTCCTCCTCTATCCGCTCACCGGAATCGTCTCCCGCGTGGGTCCGTGGCGGTGGGACGAAGCCGTCGCTGCTCCCACCGTCTCTTCCATTCGTGTTTCTCTCTTGTGGACCGGCGCCGCCATGTTCATCGTCCTGCTCATCGGCACGCCCGTGGCTGTCTACGTTACACGCGCTCCGCATCGCGAGCGGCTTTTTTGGCAGGGCCTTCTGATTCTCTCCATCCTGCTTCCGCCGCTCGCGTTGGGCATCTTGCTCGCCATAGCGTTCGGCCCCGCCGGGTGGCTCGGTCACTGGCTCGATCACGCCGGTATCCATCTGAGCAACACCGTCCTGGCCTTCGTCGTCACGCAAGTCTACGTGAGCATTGGCTATTACATTCTCGGTGCGGTCGCCGCTTTTAGCTCTGTTCCTCCCATGCTCGAAAAACACGCCGCTCTGCTGGGCCAGGCGCCATGGCGTGTCTTCTGGCGCGTCAGTTTTCCCCTGGCCCGTCTGGGGCTCGCCGTCGCCTTCAGCGTGGCCTGGGTTCGCGCCCTCGGCGAATTCGGAGCCGTCGTCGTCACCGCCTATTTCCCCGCCGGAATGCCCGTTCAGCTTTGGGTAAATCTCCAGAGCTTCGGTCTTCCGGCCGTCATGCCGCTGCTCCTGGTATTTCTCATCGCGGCGCTCCCTCTACCCTGGATCGCCCATCTCCTCGCGCAACGCCGGCCCCATGCTTGACGCCCGTATTCTCAAACACCGGCGCGATTTTACCGTCGATGTTCATCTCACCATCGAGACCGGCGGCGCACTCGGTTTGTTTGGTGCCTCAGGCTCCGGCAAAAGCACCGTGTTGTCCTGCATCGCCGGTATTGAGCAGCCTGATCTGGGCAGCATCCGCTTCGGCGACACCGTGCTCTTTCCGCCGCCCTTGCCGCTCCATCGCCGTTCTATCGGATACCTCACGCAAGAGCCGCATTTGTTCCCGCATCTCACCGCGGCTCAGAACATCGCGTTCGGATTAGACCGTCAGCCCACGCGCAGCGAGAACGGCTGGCTCGGGCGGCTGCGCAAAAGCCTGCGCCTCGATGAGGTTTGGCATGCGCCCGCCGCCCGCATCTCCGGTGGTCAGGCCCGCCGTGTGGCGCTTGCCCGAATGCTGGCCCGCCGTCCGCCGCTGGTGCTGCTCGACGAGCCCTTCGCCGGCCTTGATCGCCAGCTCGCCCGCGAGCTCATTGACGCCCTCCTCGCCTGGAAAGACAACCTCGGCTTTACCATGATCGTGGTCGATCACCAGGCTCACATCCTCGAACGGCTCGCACCCCGCGTCGCTGTCCTGGAGCGCGGCCATTTAATCCAACAAGGCGATTGGCAGCAAGTCCGCTGCGACCCCGCCTCAGAACTCCTCCGCCGGCTCTTGGATCCGCTTTAGTCTTGCGGAAACCTCGATCGATTCCCTGGAGTGCCTTCGCATAAGCCGGTACATAGCAGTGCCGCCGCGATAAGAATCCGGCAGTGTAGGCACATCATGCCACCTGCCTCCCCGCGTCCGTCGTTGTGTACCCGCCCAATGCCTCGACTTCCCTGCGAAATGACGTCCGGCTCAGCGTGTCCAGCATCAGTTGCACTCCGGCCAGCGCCATATGCGGCTTTCGAATCACCAGGTCGTACCGCTCCGTCGATAGGGGCACGAAATCCAGTCCGAACACTCGCGCCGCCGCTCGCGTCGCCAGGCAGCCGTCAGCCTCACCGGATCGCACCTGCCACGCCGCCGGCAGATGCCCATAGGCCACCCGGTCGTAACCGGTCACCTTCGACGTTGGAATTCCCAGCCGCTTTAAACTGGAATCGAGCAGCAACCGGCTGCCCGATCCCGGCTCCCGGTTCACCAGCGTGACGCCTTTCCTTGCAAAATCCGCAATTTCCCGGATCGATTTCGGATTTCCCTTCGCCAAAACAATTCCTTCTTCCCACACGGCAAACGTAATCACCGCCACCGTGCCGCGCGGAAATAGTTTACGCACGTGCGGCAGGTTCGATTCGCCCGTGGCTTCGTCGCGCAGGTGCGACCCGGCCACATGCACAAAGTTCTCTCGCAGCAAAACCAGCGATTGCGAGCTATTGCGATGCGCCAGAACGAGTTCCACGTTTCCTTTGCGCACATGACGCGCCAGCACGGACATCGCCGGATCGCACCCGGCGATCAGAAGCCGTTGACCCGACTCGATTTCCGAGCCAAATAATTGCACCCGCGCCTTCCTGGCGTCGGCACCCCTGCCGCCCGCGCTCACAACCACTGCATCCGCAACGGGTAAGTGCCAGGCGACGGGCGACGGGTTGACGCCCATGGTCCGCTTTTCCACCTTGCAAAGCTGCACCGGAAAACCGGGCTCCGCCGGCGGCCCCCCCGGAACCATCTCGACCTCTTCGGTCGCCATCGGGGCGGGAGCGCCATCATCAAGCGAGAAAAGCTCTTCCACGCGAACGTCGAGGGCACGGGCGAGGCGCAGCGCCACCGCCGTATTGGGCACGTAAGCGCCCGATTCGATGGCGTAAATCGTCTGGCGGGTCACGCCGACCGCCTTGGCCAGGTCAGCGGCGCCGGTGCCACGCGCCTGGCGCACTCCGGACAAACGGCTTTGTATGTTCATAAGCGACACTGTCTCTTAGAGTTTACACACGTGCCTTCGGGGTGCCCGATGTCCGGTTTACACGACTATATAGGTTAAAAAGGAAACTCGTAGCAGCCGATGTCGGACGCGGTCCCTTGGGGCCGCGGCTCCCGGTCGAGATCGGCGGTCACCGCAGCGAGGGTTTGGCCCTTATCGATGGCCGGGGCGCCGCTGAGGAGGTGGTAGTTGCCCGCCGCGGGGTTCACGAAGAGACTGGCGGAAGTCGCCGTGAACGAGTGCGCGTCGTGGCCATGCGATTGCCACTGGGCGAGCGAATAGAAGGTGGTGCCATCGTCTGGAGTCACGGCGACGCTGCCGCCGCCGAAGATGTTGTAGTCGCTGTTGGTATTGGCCACATCAGTGGCGTTGGTGATATCGAGGCCGCCGTGATTCGGGTTTTCGTTATTGAAAATGTTGTCGCGGACGGTATTGACGCCCACGGTCGAATCGATGCGGAGCGCCCACCGGCCATCTGCGGCCATATCAATGGTGTTGTTGTAAACCAGATCTCCGACTGGTCCGGCAGCCCCATCCTGCTGGAACATGGTGATGCCTGACGCGTGGTTGTTATAGAGCAGGTTGTTCTGGATGGTGGAGTACTGGACGCCGTCGAGGTTGATGGCGCCGCCGCCCGCCGAGCCGTTGTTGTAGATGATGTTGTCTTCGAGCAAGGCGCCGGTAATGATCCCGTCGCCGCCCTGGCTGGCGTCTGCGTTCAACTGCACGCCCGCGCCGGCGTTATCGTGCAGCCAGTTGGCGCGCACGATCGGGTAATCGCCGCTGTTCGACACATAGATGCCGTGCTGCCCGACGCTGCCGTAGCACTCGTTATTGCGGATGAGCAGGTGGTCGGAGAAGTCCGTAAAGATGCCCCATTCCGTGTTGTTTCCAAAAACGCCGTTCTGCACCGTGATGTTGGGACTGTTATCGACACGCACGGCGGCGCGATTGGCGTTGAACGACCGCAGGCCGTCAAGGACGATGTAGGACGAGAACGTGACAAAGATCGTGTCGCGAACTCCTGTTACCGGAAGAATTTGCGCACTCTGGCCGAGGGCCTGGATGGAAATGGGGTTGGCCGCAGTACCGTTCAGGCTGTTGACCGTGAAAGCGTTGTAGCTGCCGTCGGCCACAAAGATCGTGTCGCCGGGCTGCACGATGGTCAGAGCCCGGCTGATCTGGCGGCATGGGCTCGACTGCGAGCAATTGTTACTATCGCTGCCGCCCGGGGAAACATACCAGGAGGAGCCATTGCCTGACTTGCAGCCCGCGCCCAAAGCGGCGTTGATGACACGCTGCACATCGAGCACGGTGCAGTGACCGTCGCTATTCAGATCGGCATTGTTGCACGAGAGCAGGCCGAGGGCCTGGTTGATAGCGAGCTGGACATCCACAACATTCGCCACACCATCGGAATTGACGTCGCAGGCGCTGACAAAAGCCGGCCCGGCGGTGAGCGTGGAGGCGAGAGCGGAGACGAGCAGAGCGTGGAAAACGGAGCGCCTTCCCATAGTCAATCTCTCGATTGTTCGTGTCTCCGTCAAGCCTGCTCCCAATCACGCCAAATTTCAATGTTCGCGGTGGTTAGCTATCGAAAAGTGTTTACTGGACGTCCCGGAGGAACTGAGATTTGGGAGCCGGTCGCAGACCGCTCTGCGGGCGGAAACCTAACGTCCGGCGCCAAGGGACGTCTGTATCGCTCACGACACCGGAGTGGACTATGCGTTGTATGTTATTTTTCAGGTTTGATATAGTTGATCCGATTCAGAGCCAAAACATCGCAACCAGATTCCAACCTCGTGTTGAACGAAAGGAAGGTATTGCGTGAGTTCCAAGAAACATCCTGACACGCCTGCCAAGCCCGCGAACGGCTTTTCCCGCCGGGGCTTTATTCGCGGCGTGGGTATTGGGTCGGGCGCCTTGGGCGCCGGACTCTTGGTGGAGACCCCGGCCGAAGCGGCGCCGGCCGCAGCCGTCTCCGGACCGGCAGAAGTACCGATTACGCTCCAGATCAACGGCAAACCGGTCAAGCTGAGCGTGGAGCCGCGCGTCACCCTGATTGACGCGCTGCGGAATTATCTGGATTACAGCGGCGCGAAAAAGGTCTGCGATCGCGCGACCTGCGGCGCCTGCACAGTCATCATGGACGGCAAGGTGGTGTATAGCTGCACGGTGCTGGCGATCGACGCACAGGGAAAAGACATTCAGACGATCGAAGGCATCGCCCAGAACGGCAAGCTGCACCCGGTATCGGCGGCATTTGTAGATCATGACGCGCAGCAATGCGGATACTGCACGCCGGGTTTCGTGATGGCGGTGAAGGGCTACCTGGATAAGCATCCAAATCCGACGTACGAGGACGTACAGAAAGGGCTGGGCGGCAATTTATGCCGCTGCGGCACCTACGTGGGCGTGCGGAAAGCCGCGCTGCAGGCGGCGAAAGAGATGAAGGGAGGACACAATGCCTGACACGCCAAATTACACCTGGCCCGATATGGATAAACGGCGTGTGATGGGCAAGCCCACCAAGCGCCTGGACGGCCCGATGAAATCGAGCGGCCGCGCCAAATACGCCTCCGATTACAAACAGGACGGCCTGCTGTTCGGCGCCCTGCTGACTTCGCCGCATGCGCACGCGCGGGTGACCAGCATCGACACGAGCGAGGCTGAAAAGTTAAAAGGCGTCACCGCCGTACGCACGATTGCCTCAGCCGGAACCGAGCTGATGTGGCAGGGGCAGGAAGTCGCCTCGGTGGCGGCGGAGACGGAGGAAATCGCCAAACACGCCACGCGTCTGATCAAGGTGCAATACGAGGTGCTGCCGCACCTGGTACGCGAGGACGATCTCGCCAAGGCAGGAGCGCGGGCCAAACCGGCCGGTGAGAAGGTAAAGGGCGACCCGGATAAAGCATTTCAAGAAGCCGATGCCGTCGTGGAACAGCACTATGGCATCCCGGTGATTACGCACTGCTGTCTGGAGCCTCACGGCAACGCGGTGGAGTGGAAGGGCGACCAGGTAAACCTGTACCCCTCGACGCAAAACGTGTCGGGAATCGGCGGAGACCTGTCCAACAATCTGAAAGTGCCGGCGACGAACGTGCACGTGAAGATGCAGTACATCGGCGGCGGATTCGGAAGCAAATTTTCGGCGGACCTCTGGGGAGTAGAAGCGGCGCGACTCTCCAAAGCCAGCGGCGGGCGGCCGGTGAAACTGTTCCTGGACCGCGCGACGGAACTGATGATCGCCGGAAACCGGCCTTCGGCATTCGCCAACGTCAAAATCGCGGGCACCAAGGATGGAACGATCACGGCATGGCAATCGGAATCGTGGTCAACGGGCGGGATCGGCGGCGGAGGAAGCCCACCCCTGCCGTATGTATTCGACATTCCCAACCAGCGCCTGAACCACACCGCGATTTCCACGAATTGCGGCGGTGTGCGGGCATGGCGGGCGCCCAACCATCAGCAGGCCTGCTACGTGACGGATACGGCGATCGAAGATTTGGCGGCGAAGCTGAAGCTGGATCCGCTGGTGGTGCTGGAAAAGAACCTGGGCCTGACGGCGCGCGCCGATGTGTACCGGGCGCAGCTCAAGAAGGGCGCCGAAATGATCGACTGGCAGAAGCTGTGGCATCCACGGGGAGAATCGGGCTCCGGGCCAGTGAAACGGGGCTTGGGCGTAGCCATGAGCACGTGGGGCGGCGGCGGGCACAACAGCCAGTGCCGGACCAACATCAATCCGGACGGGACCGTCGAAGTGGAGTTGTGTTCGCAGGACCTGGGTACCGGCACGCGCACCATCATCACGATGGTGGCGGCGGAAACCCTGGGATTGCCGATTGGGGCGGTGGCGCTGAAGATCGGCGACAATTCCCTTCCCCCATCGGGCGCATCCGGCGGATCGACCACGGTGGGCGGCGTGTCATCCTCTACGCGGAAAGCGGCTGTTAACGCGTTGTCGAAGCTGCTCGAAGCGGTAGCGCCATCGATGGGCACCACAGCCGATCAGCTTGTGGCAGTAGACGGGCGCATTCAGATGAAGAGCGATCCATCGAAGAGCCTGACGTGGAAGGCAGCCTGCCAGAAGCTGGGCGTGAAGCGAATCTCGGAAATGGGTGAGAACAACCAGCGCAATCCGGGCGGGTTGAACTCCAGCGGTGTCGGCGGCGTGCAGATGGCCGACGTCAGCGTGGATACCGAGACCGGCATCGTGAGAGTCAATAAAGCAGTAGCCGTGCAGGATATCGGCCTGGTAATCAACCCGACGACGGCGGAAAGCCAGATTCACGGTGGGTGCATCATGGGAATCTGCGCTGCCCTGTATGAAGAGCGCATCATGGACCAGCAAACCGGCCGGATGCTGAACGCCGATATGGAGTTCAACAAGCTGGCAGGGATCGGTGATATCGGCGAGATCGTGGTGCACCTGGACATCACGCCGGAGCATGACAAACGCGGTCCGGTGGGATTGGGAGAGCCGGCGGCCATCGCGCTGATCACGGCGATTGCCAATGCCACCGCCAACGCCATCGGAGTGCGGGTACCGGAAGTTCCGCTGACACCGAACCGTGTGCTGGCGGCGCTCGAAGGGAGGAAAGCCTAATGCAAGCCTTCGAATACGCGAATCCCTCGACGTTGCAGGAAGCGCTGGGATTACTCGGCAACAAATGGGGCGAGACGGATGTGCTGGCGGGCGGAACCGACCAGCTCAGCCTGATGAAAGAATATCTGGCCACACCCAAGCGCCTGGTGAACATCAAGAGCATTAAGGAACTGGGCGGCATTCAAAACAGCAAGGCAGGCCTGCGCATCGGCGCGACGGTGACGATCGAAGAACTGGCTGACCACGCCGAGGTACGAAAGGCGTTTCCGGCGCTGACGGAAGCGGCGCGCGGCGTGACCAGTCCACAAATCCGGAACATGGGTACGGTCGGTGGTGATTTGTGCCAGCGGCCTCGGTGCTGGTATTTCCGGCAGGGCTTTGGGTTGTTGGGCACGAAGGACGGACAGGCGCTGGTGCCGAATGGCGAGAACCGCTACCACGCAATTCTGGATAATGACGGCCCGGCGTACTTTGTGGGCGCGTCGAGCCTCGGTCCGGCACTGGTGGCGCTGGGCGCTAAAGTGCGGCTGGCGTCGGCATCAGGACACAGGGAAGTGGCGGCCGCGAAGTTTTTCGTCAAACCGGCGAACGACAATGCGCGGGAAATTGCGCTGCTGCCGAACGAGATCCTGACCGAGATCATCGTGCCGCACGAAGGCACGAAGAACGCTACATACGAAGTTCGGCAGAAGGAAGCGCTGGACTGGCCGCTCGTAGCGGCATCGGTAGCGCTGAAGATGAAAGGCAGCACGGTCGCTTCCGCCCGCATTGTTTTGGGCCATGTGGCGCCGACACCGTGGGCGGCCGAGAAAGCCGACCAGGTGCTGGCGGGCAAAGCAATCACACCCGAAAACGCGGAAGAAGCCGCAAAAGCCGCGCTGGCGGACGCCAAGCCGCTCAGCCAGAACGGGTACAAAGTTCAGCTCGCAAGAGTGGCCGTGAAGCGAGCGCTACTGCAAGCGGTGAAAGCGTAGGAGTAACCAATGGCACAACCAAGCGGCGAGCGTGCCGGATTGACCAACATCGGCGAGGATCGCTGCAAAAATCTGCGCTGGAAAGGCCTGTACATCGAAGCCGCCTGGGACCCCACGGTCCCACACGGCAACGACCGGGCCTTCTGGTGCCAGCATACGTACAACTGCCTGGGACCGGACAACAAGCTGGCCGACGATTACGAGTGCAATCCGGCCCGCAATTGTTACGAAGCACTGTAAAGCGCGATACGCGGCGACGAACATAGGCCCACGGCGACTAAATGGCCTTTTGCTGCGTCTAACAGGGTGTATACTCGGTTTCAAGGAGCGTGGGGAATGAAGAAGTTTGTGTTAGCGTTGTTGCCGTTCTCCTTTGCGGCATCGTTGGGCTTTGCTGGAAGTCTCTCAACCGGAAGCATTTACGGCAATTACGTCGAAGCGCGCACGGCTGATGTCTACACCGGGCCGTGTTTCGCGAATTCCGAAGTCGGATTAACCGGGCAGCTCGCGCTGTTCGGCTGGAAAGTGACCAAGGGCTCCTGGGATGGCGTGGCACTGGACGACCTGGGTGTAGTGGGCGTGGTTCGGGCGTCTTCAACGCTGGGTGACGTCTATCACAGTGCCTATCCGGTGAAGGCGGTGTTGATCGTGGACGAGCGGGCCAACCCCGAGCAGCGGCTGGCCTTGCAAAGCTTCGCCAAACGCATGGGTGGTGATCTGCTGCAGGACGTGGTCCGTGTGGATTATCAACCGATCGACCTCAGCTTTGCCAATGGCGACCTGCACAGCATGAAAGCCACGCTGACCGCGGGAAATCTGGCGAAGATCGAGACGCGGGCATTGAGCGAGAACGACCACATCTGCCGGAACGAAGAAGTTTGGTACCGGCCTCTGACCAAGTTGGAGCACGCGATGCCGGCATTTGCGCTGGCAAACACTTTCAAAGGTCAAGGGTTAGGTGAACAATGGAGCAGCCCCGACAAGCGCAGCGCCTTCGTGGGGAGCTTCCAAACGACCTCGGAATAACAGAATCTGCCACTGCTGTTCCTTCTCGACCCGGCGAGGTCCAAACTCGCCGGGTTTTCATTTTAGGGCACGCGATGGCATCTTGACATCAGCGTATCAGCGTATCAAACTCATGGTTATGAGGACTACCGTCACGCTGGACGACGACGTGTACGAAGCGGCCATGCACTTGTCCCGCGTGTCGGGAGAAGGTTTGGGAAAAACACTTTCTGTGCTGGCCCGCCGCGGATTGCAGCCAACCGAATCCGTGTCGAAGGGGAAGGGACGCCGTTTTCCCACGTTCGATGTTCCAGCAGGAGCGGGAGTGATCCCTGCATCCCGCATTCAGCGCGTAATCGATGAAGAAGGCACCTTCTAGCCTTTTGCTGTTGGACGTAAACGTTCTGCTGTCGCTCGCATGGCCAAACCACCAATTTCATCAGGCGGCGACGAAGCGTCTGGAGCGCAGCGGTGACTCCTGGGCGACCTGTGCGCTGACCCAGCTCGGGTTCATTCGACTATCCTCCACACCGGCAGCCGTTCAAGCAACGAAAAGCCCGGCAGAAGCGGCGGCGTTGCTGGCCGCCATGGTGAGTGACCCCTTACACGTCTATTTGGACACGATGCCACAGCCCGCGGGGACCGGGTATCTGCAGGCATTTGGAAAAATCCTTGGCAGCAAACAAGTGACGGATGCGTATCTGGTGGAATTGGCCCATCACCACCAAGCCACATTCCTGACGTTCGATACGAAGCTGCGGGAGCTGGCGGGATCTGCCTCCGACGTTGAGATCATTGGCCCTACCGGGTGACAGGCCTCTCAGACGGGTCAAACTTCCGGTCCAGGTAGATCCAGATGACACGCGAGAAGCGCACAGCGAAGGGGACCAGGGGCAGGTAGGCGATGAAAGCGCCCAGGACGGCCGACGTCAAAGACCAGCGCGCGAGACGCCACAAAATCATGACCAGCACGAGGACGGGCGGAATCGAGATTCCGTAGCTGACGTACATGGCTCCGATGAAGTAGCCTTGTTCGCCGCGGTCAAATCGCAAACCACAGGACGGGCAGGTATCGTGCATGGCGAGCCAGCCGCGAAAGATCCGGCCCTTGCGGCATCGCGGGCAGAGGTGGCGGCAGATGCCCTCGAGGGCGGACATGGAATTCATGATAGTCGACGGGGTGATACAGTGGGAGCACAATGAGGGCGCGCTTCAAATCCCGTGCAGGAGCGATCCTGGCGGGGCTCTATCTGCTGGCGGGTTTGTGGATCATTGCGAAGAGCTACGCTTGCCACAGCGCATTTTGCGATCTGCCGGCCATCGTCTATTCGGCACTCCCGGTTCCCTTTTTGAAGTTGTTCTACATCATCGGAGGGGCGCTGCAGGGAAGCACCCGGTGGGAACCGCAGTGGCCCCTACCGGGAGCGATCCTGGCGGCATTGTCGCTCCTCTGCAACGCCGTCACGATCTATTGCGTAGTCGTGTTGATCCGCGGATTCTTCCGGCGAAAGATCACCCCCCAGACTTAAACTTCTGCTTGGCGACTTTCACCAGCTTCGCGTCGGGATGCGCGCGGTAGAAGGGATCCAGCGGATAACAACCGGAGACCAGGCCGTTGCGGGGGCCGGTGGTGCAGTCACTGAACGTGCGGCAGAGGCGCCTGGTATCGAGTGGAGCGCCGGAGAGCACGTCGCGCGGGAGCTCCGGGTAGGAGAGCACGAGCCGGCCGAGCCCGACGAAATCGACCCGGCTGTTGCGGACGTAGCACTGCGCCACGTGCGGCAGCCATTCCTGCAGATAGCTATAGCCGGTTCCGGCGATCGCGAGGTCCGGATATCGCAGCTTGATCCGGCTGGTGGCATGGATCAGGCGAGCCACCCCGATGAGTGGGTCTTCGGGGGGCTCATAGCCGTCGGTAGGCGGAAATAGCGCGGGGCGCTGGATGTGCGGGTTGTAGTAGGGGCTGCCGGCCGAGATGCAGACGAGACGGATATCGAGGCTTTGCAGCAGATCGAGGAACCGGAACGTTTCGGAGAGATCGATGGCCAGCGGGTTCGCCGCGTCAGCGCCGAAGGCGTAATCGTAGGGGGCGGTGAAGGGCTCAGGCTCGCCGATGCGGCCTTGGCCCATACGAAAAGGAATGAGGTCGAAAGCGCTGAGCCGCACGGCGATCAGCAGACCGGGGGCCGCGGCGCGAACACCGGCAACCACCTCGCGCAGGAAGCGCGTACGGTTCTCAAAGCTGCCGCCATAATTGCCGGGACGCGTGCGGGCGCTGAGGAATTCGTGACCGAGATAGCCGTGACAATGCTTGATGTCGACAAACGCGAATCCGGCGCGATGGGCACGGACAGCGGCGCGAACGAAGTCACTGATGATCTGCTCAATTTGCGCATCGGTCAGGCACGGGTATTCAGGAGCGATGCCGAACTTTCGATCGAGCAGCGGATGGTGGTACAGAATCGAAGGCTCCATGCGGTCCTTGCGATTGGGCCGGCTGAAGCGGCCGGAGTGCGTCAATTGTAAGCCGACGAGCAGATCGCGGCTGGTGCCGTAACGCTCCTCATGCGCGGCAACTAACACGCGACGGAGGTCTTCGAGAGCGGAGGCCGTGGCGTCGGTGGAAAGCAACTGGTTGGGATTCGCGCGGCCATCGTGACGGACGGCCACGGCTTCCCCGCCCCAAATGAACTTGGCCCCACTTTCGCCAAAATGACGCCAGCGACGGAGGGTGAGCGAGGACGGGCGCCCGTCCTCGGTTCCGTCCCAACCCTCCATCGGCAGAATGCAGAAGCGATTGCCGATGCGGATGCCGTCGAATTCGTACGGTCGGCCGAGCGGCGATGCGTCCCCGGAGAGCAATTCCCTGTCGAACTGGAGATCCAGGCCGAGATGGGCCAGGTAGGAGGCAAACTCATCGGGTGTCTTGAGTGACGCGACCCGGCGGTAACTGTGCGTATCTGTCATGATCGATTGGCGCGCGATTGCGGAGCCGTTATAAACGGCGAGTGCGTCGCGCTAACTGCCGGAGACGCGCCGCGTGGGGGCTTCGGCGGTGGTGGGATCGATGAGGGTGGTCACTTCGCTGATGCGATCGGCCGGGAAGCCGCCGCGTGTTGCATGCTCGCGAACCGACTGTTCATCCGGCGCGATGTATTTGACATATTTGGGCATGCGGAGATTATATCGTCCGCCGCAGTATGATAGTCGCGAGGGAAACACTATGGGAACGAGCAGGCGGCATTTTCTGCAGTCAACCGCGGCGGCGGGGCTGCTGGCGGCGCAGAAGGTATCGGCCAACGATCGCATCCGCATTGCGCTGATCGGAGCGGGCGGGATGGGGTCGGGCGATACCAAGTACGAACTGTCGTATCCGGGCGTGGAGCTGGCGGCCGTTTGCGATATCTACGATGGCCGCCTGGTGCGCGCCAAGGAGAATTGGGGTAGCCACATTTTCACCACGCGCGATTACCGCGAGGTGCTGGCCCGAAAGGACGTGGATACAGTGATTGTCGCCACCCCCGACCACTGGCATTCCCGGATCACTATCGACGCGTTGGACGCGGGCAAGGATGTGTATTGCGAAAAACCCATGGTGCATTACGTCCAGGAGGGGAAAGACGTCATCGCTGCGCAGCAGCGCAGCGGACGAATCCTGCAGATCGGAAGCCAGTACGTCAGCTCGCTGGTCTATCAGAAAGCACGGGAGCTCTTGCAGGCGGGCGCGATCGGTCAGCTCAACATGGTAGAAGCGTGGCTCGACCGCAACACGGCGATCGGAGCGTGGGAGTACTCGATTCCGCCCGATGCTTCGCCTGAAAATATTGATTGGGACCGCTTCCTGGGAAATGCCCCCAAGGTGCCGTTTGAGCCGGTGCGTCTGTTTCGCTGGCGCAATTACCGCGACTATGGGACGGGAGTGGCGGGCGACCTGTTTGTGCATTTGTTGAGCGGCCTGCACTACGCGACGCGATCGATCGGGCCGACGCGTGTCATGGCGACTGGCGGTTTACGCTATTGGAAAGACGGGCGCGACGTGCCGGACGTGATGCTGGCGCTCCTGGATTATCCAAAAACCGACACGCATCCGGATTTCACACTGGCGCTGCGCGTGAATTTCAAAAGCGGCGTGGCGGAAGAGCGGTTCGGGTTCCGCTTTGTGGGGAGTGAAGGAGTCATGAACACGAGCCCTGCGGGTGTAACGATCAGCACCACGCCCCCCGAAGCCGAACCGGGCTACACCATCGACACATTCCCCAAGGCCGTGCAGGAGCGCTTTCTGGCGGATTATCACCAGAAATATCCACAGACGCACGCGACAGCGGACGGCATGCGTCCGGCGAAGGAGGAAAAGTACGTGCCGCCGGAGGAGCACGATGCGCATCGCGAACATCACGGCGCCTTCCTTCAGGCGGTGCGCACCCGTAAGCCATTTCTCGAAGACGGTGTATTCGGATTTCGCGCCGCGGGTCCGGCCCTGCTCAGCAATGCGGCCTATTTCGAGAAGCGGATTTGCGGATGGGATCCGCAGACCATGACGGCGTCCTAGCGTGGAAGTTAAGAGTGGTTTCCGCACAGCGGCGGCACATTTGGAAATGCCGCAAGGTGAAGTGTCGCGCGGAAGGTGAAAGGCCGGCCTCAAAGCGCCCGCGGAATCTGAAGCCTGGTGCGTAGGAAAGCGCACAAAACCGAGCCCCTATTGCCCGAACGTGGCCGGAAACATGCTTTTCAAATGCCGGGAAACCGACATGAGAAGAGCAATCATCATATTTTTTAGTCTTTTAAGCCCCGCGGCGGCCCAGGCGCCGAATACACCGGCGGCCAGCCCGGAAAATACCGGCCAACCCGCCCCTGTCTTTCACGTGACCGTGGTGTCGCGTACAGGCACTGCGATCAACTATCACCACCGCTCGGGATGGACGACTGTGAATCTTCAGGGGACGGCGCTGATGCCGGAAGCCAAAGGCGAAGTGCGCGTAGAGAGTCACCCGGGATCCACCAAAATCGAAACGCATGTGAACCGGTTGCGAGTGCCGGCAAGCTTCGGTCCTGAGTTTCTGACGTACGTTTTGTGGGCAATCACCCCGGAAGGGCGGGCGAAAAACTTGGGAGAACTGGCGCCCAACGGCGACCACAGCAGCCTGATGGCAACCACCGACTTGCAAGCGTTCGGATTAATCGTCACCGCTGAGCCTTACTTCGCGGTGGCGCAGCCTAGTGACGTCGTGGTGATGGAAAATTTCGTGCGGAACGATACCACAGGCACTATCGAGCACATGGATATCAAGTACGAGTTGCTGCAGCGCGGGCAATACACGCTCAACCTTCCCGCTTCAAATCTCGAGTATCGAGACCGGAAAGTGCCGCTGCAACTTCAGGAGGCGCGCAATGCCGTAGCGATTGCCCGCGCAGAGGGCGCGGAGCAATACGCGAATGATACTTTTCAAAAAGCACTGATTGACTTGCAAAACGCGGAGGGGTTCTATCGCGGACGCAACAATAACAAGCAACTGGAGACGGATGCTCGCGAAGCGGCGCAGATGTCCGAAGATGCCCGGCTGATCACAATAAAAAAGCTGAACGATGAGCAAGCCGCACAGGAGCGCGCCGAGTCGCAACAACGCGAAGCGAAGGCCAAAGCCGACGCAGATGCCGCCGCAGCAAGAGCTCAACAGGAAGCTGACATGAGGGTCAAGGCCGAAGCGGAAGCGCAGCGGCTGCAACAAGAGAGGGAGGCGGCCGAACAGGCACGGCGTGAAGCGGACGAAGCTGCAGCCCGCGCCGCGAAGCAGCAGGCAGATGCCGATGCAGCGCGTCAGGCAGCTTTACAACAGCAGCAACAAGCCGAAGCCGATGCGCAGCGAGCGCGCTTAACGGCGGAGCAGGCGGAAGCCGAAAAAGAGCAGATGCGGCAAAAACTGCTGCAGCAATTGAGCCTGGTTCTGGAGACTCGCGACACGGCCCGAGGTTTGATCGTGAATATGTCGGACGTGCTGTTCGACTTCAACCAGGCGACGCTCAAGCCGGGAGCCCGGGAGAAACTGGCGAAGGTTGCGGGGATAGTCCTCGCCTATCCAGGCCTGAGCCTACAGCTCGAAGGGCACACCGACAGCATCGGCTCGGATGAATACAATCTGAAATTGTCGGAAAAGCGGGCCGATTCGGTGCGCGCGTACCTGATCGCGCAGGGCGTACGGCCGGAATCGGTCAGCGCCGAAGGCTTGGGCAAAGCTGATCCAGTCGCAGACAATGGAACGGCCGCCGGCCGGCAACAGAACCGGCGCGTCGAAATGGTCGTCTCGGGAGACGTGATTGGCACTCACATCGGCCCGGCAGCCGGGCAGGCACAGCCCCAGCGCTAATTAGCGGTTAGCAGAAGCTAAGTCAGAAAAACGATGATGGCCGGCGTACCGACAGGCGTGTACTGGCCCGTAAACCTGAGGGCGCCGGTCTTCTTGTTTACCCGGAACGCCGCGACGAAGTCTGCGCGCTGATTGCACGAATAAAGGAAATTTCCCGAGAGATCGATGTTGAAGCTGCGCGGATAATCGCCACGCGTGGGCTCTTCGCCGGTGAATGTTAACGCGCCGTCGGATCCGATCGAGAACCACGCGATGGTGTCGTGCAGGCGATTGGCCGCATACAAAAACCTCGCGTCCCGCGAGATCAGGACTTCGGACGTAAAATTGGTGCCAGCAAAGCCCTTGGGCAGGCTGGAAAGCGTCTGGCGTGCGCTTAGACGGCCCCGGGACGCGTCGTAATCGAAAAGCACGAGCGTTGACGCTTCTTCCTGGAGCGAGTAAAACCAGCGGCCGTTGGGGTGAAAGGTGAAATGTCGAGGCCCGTCGCCCGGCGGCACGGTCACAAACGGCGGATCGTTAGGAATTAATGTGCCTTTTTCCAGATCGATCTTCCAGATCAGTATCTGATCGAGGGCGAGATCGCTGGCCAGAACGAATTTGCCGGCGGGATCGGAATCAATCATGTGCGCGTGGGGGTGCTCGTGGCCGCTGATGGCAAAGCTGCCGGGAGGCGCGCTAGCCGCGTGAATTGGACCCAGCGTGCCCTGGTTGTGCTTGACATCCGTCGCCCGGCCCAGTTCGCCGTTTTCGCGAATCGGTAGGACGGCTACGGTGCCGCCGGCATAATTGGCAACGAGCGCGTATTTGCCGGACGGGTGGACGCTCATGTGCGCCGGGCCAGCGCCTTCAGAACTCACGGTATTGAGCAGCGTCAGACGCCCAGATGAACGATCAACCGCGTACGCGCTGACAGAGCCGGATTCCGCGCCTTGATAGCTCGGCGTTTCGTTCGCAGAGTACAGGTGCGTGCGAGAGGGGTCGAAAGCCAGCCAGGCAGGATTCGAGCCGTTCTTGAAGAGTTCGCGCTGCGTAAGTGCGCCGGTTGTTGCATTCACTTCGAAAAGATAGATACCCTCGCCCCGGCCTTTGCTGCCCTCGGGGCCTTGGGGAGAGCTGTAAGTGCCGACGTAGGCAAGCTGCGTTCCCTTGGTGCCATTCTGCGCACGCAAAGCCGGCGTCAAGGCCGCCGAGGTCACAAAAGTGCGTCGAGTTAGTTTTCTCATGGCGTAATCTATTTCGAACGAATGCCGGCGAGATAGCGGAGGCTTTCCGGTATCTGCTTGGATGCGTCCACCGCTTCGTCCTCGATGTAGTAATGACGAACTCCCGTTTCCTGAGCGGCGCGGATGGCCGCAGGAATGTCAACCAACCCTTTGCCCAACGGCACGCTGGCTTCTTCCAGGACATCTCCCGGTGAGCCGCCGAGTGGCGTGCCCGGCGCAATATCTTTCATGTGCATCAAGGGAAACCGGCTCGGATACTGGTGCAGAAGCTTGACCGGGTCCTGATAGGCATACACGATCCAGAAAATGTCCATTTCGAAGTTGGCGAACCTGGCGTCGGTATGTTTGGCCAGAGTGTCGAACACCGTGCCCGCGCCGGAGCGGTCGAATTCGATGCCATGGGTGTGATAACAGCAATGGAGACCCGCGGCTAACAGCTTTTCTCCCCAGCGGTTCAGGTCATCGGCTGCACGGATGCATTCTTCGTCAACCAGGTGTTTGGCTTTGTGTGGAATCGTTCCACAGACGACATAAGAAGCGCCGAGAGTATGGGCATCGGCCGCAACCGCATCGGTATCGCTCGCCAGCCGGTCGTGGTCCGCAATCATCGAGGTCGCCTTCAGGCCGTTCTTATCGAGCAACCGCCGGAATTCGGCAGCACTGCGGCCGGGAACGGTCGACACCTCCAGTTCGGTAAAACCGAAGCCGCGGATCATGGCCAGAGTGCCGGGAAGATCGCGCTCGATCTCACGGCGCAGGCTGTAGATTTCCAGACCGAACGAGGGCGCGGTGCTCGTGGCCCCGTATATTGCCAGGGGAGCGGCGGCGAGTAACTCACGTCGCGAGATCATGCCGTTCGCCATTAAACCCCAATCACATCTTTCCACGTGGCTTCCTTGCCGCTGTAGATGGCGGTCCGGCCGAGGATCGCGATCATGGTGCTCAAGGCGGAACGCTCCGCCACATTTTCCACGTTGCCGGAGAGGACCCGGTCGATGAACGCGCGGAAGGCATCTACGGTGATGTCACCGCGGGAATTCAAGGTCACAACCGTCTCGGCCGCGTCCGATTCGTGGCCGGGTGTGAACACCATGCGGGCGCGCGACGTGGTGATCATACCCTTGCGGCCGACGAATTCCTCGCCGACTTTTCCTACCCCCGGCGGCGAAAATTGGTTGGCTTCAAAGTTGACGTGAAGACCGTTTGGAAATTCGAACGCGAGGCTCAAATGGTCCAGGATCTCCATGGAAGTGCGCACCTTGGTTCCACCGTAGCCGACGGCGCGGCTGGGCAAACCGAGGAACCAGTGCAGAACGTCGAAGTTGTGGCAATCCTGCTCGACGATAAAGTCGCCGGAGTAGTCTTTGTAGCAGAACCAATTGCGCAGGTGCTCGATTTTTGGGTCGGAATAGGGCTTGCGCGTGAACGGGTCGCCGCCGATCCAGTACCCGCGCGCCGTAATGAGCTCGCCAATCTGCCCTTCCTGAACGCGTCTGTAGGCATCCAGGTATTCCGGGCCGTAGCGCTGTTGGAAACCCACCGAGATGTTCTTTTTCGGATCGCAGCGCTTACCGGCCGCGATGCATTTCTTCGCGCCGTCAACATCGACGCCCATGGGTTTCTCGCAATAGACGTGCTTTTTAGCATCGACGGCCGCGGCCAGCATGCGTGGATGCTCGAACGGTGGAGTCGCAATCACGACGGCGTCAATGCTGGACGAAGCCAGCAGCTTCTCGAAATCCTCGTACTCGGCTGGCCGCTCGAGGTGCATGCCGCGCTTCGCGCCTTCGCGGCGGTCTTCGAACAGATCACAAAGCGCGGTGATGCGCGAGCGAGGATCATTATGGACGATGCCGGCGTCGTAGGAGCCGCGGCCGCCGCACCCGATAAGCCCTACCGAAACCTGCGAGTTGGCCTGCGTCCCTCGCACCAATTGCGGGGCAACGATGGTGAATGCGCCCGCCGACGCGCCGGCGCCCCGAAGAAAGTTTCGCCTTGACGTACCCGCTTCCATGGGACCTCCTGACTTTTGGTTCAACAGTATTACATCACGATGGAAACGCGCGTGGAGAGCTACGAGAACCGGGTGACCAGTTCAACGGGCAGGGGCTGCACTGAGGCTGAATCGGACCACGGCAGCTCGTGCTTTACTACATCAAAGAACGCGCTGCGCGTAACGTCCTGGCCCTGAAGCCGGCTGGCGAGGATGTCGGCTCCGGCGAGGCCTGCACTAGCGGCAATGACGCCGTCAGAGAGAGTCAGATCGTAGTTGCCCCAGCGGCTGCGATACAGTCCTTTTCGATTCCAGCGCACCGCCGTATGCAGCGCCTCAACCACTCCGAACATCGGAAACAAAGCACCGTACAGCTTGGCCAGATCGCAGCAAACGGAGGCAAAATCGGTGATATTGGCGCCGTGCCACGCGCTGCGCAAGGGTGCCGGAATGAGGCCGAACAGATTGGATATGGCGAGTCGCGTCGGACCTTTAAAGCGCGCAAAGCTCAGAAATGGAGCGCCTCGCAACGAGAGCAGCGCTTGCGGCATGAACCCGGCAAGTTCCGGATGGTGAAGATCCATTTCGTTGATCGCGGTGCACGCACCGTCCCAATACGCCTCCGTGACATTGACGTATTCGGCGCGATGGCGCGCCATCGCTTCCGCCAATCCGGTTCGGCGCAGAAACTCGGCATCCTGTTGCCTGATCCAGGCGCGGTGCTGTTGTGCCTCGATTTCCCAGTCCCAGTCCGCTCCGCCCAGGTTGCGGCTGCTGGTGTGACCTTCAAGAATTACGGCTCGGCCGGGAAGCGCACCCAAAAGAAGATCGAGGGCCGCGGCGTCGGTGTACGTTCCTGTGGCATAGCCGTGCCAGGTGACCTTCACCAGGTAGTTGTCCGACTGCGGCAGTAGACGCTCCAGCACCGCCGCCAAGGCGTCCCGATTGCGCGTCGTGGCAATGAAGCCGGTCGATGGTACGGAATCGGAAAGCCCGTCCCACTGTTCGCCTGACCAGATTCGCGGCGCACAATCGGCTGTCTGCGATTTTGGAGATGGCGTGCGGGCACTTTCGCGCGCACGGCGATCCTGCCACAACCGCGTCATGCGTTGTGTCAGCCAGGCGGAGAGCAGCGGATGGTCGCGAGGGGGTGAAACGAAAGTCCATTCTTTCGATTCGGGGTGCGCATGCTGAAAATTTTCCAGGATCGTCTGCGCGTAATCCACGTGCTCGGTTTGCCATTGGGATTGCGGCATCAAAATCCACTGGAGCGGCTCGCGCGCGCACCGCTCCAGTGCGGTCGCTAAGAATGTCTGCGCGTGTCGAACGAAGGCCACATCCGCGCGACCCA